>QGNH01000505.1_pt1 | contig 68478 bp, 117 predicted proteins | sample 1735481 | NCBI WGS metagenome assembly QGNH01 (sample SAMN09239004, study PRJNA386568) | Viral metagenome, whole genome shotgun sequencing project.
GTCTCTCTGCTGCTGCCTTTGGGTTTGCCATGTGTAGGTCTCCTATAAAAAAAGTGGGCGTAACGTCCAACGTCGCCGGCCTCGCCTTGCGGGGAGGACGGCCATGTGGGGCGCTATTCGGGTTGATTCTCCGCTTTGCGGATGTCTTCGAGCAGCGTCCAGACGTGCGACAATTGGTAGCATTCACCGCCACCCCAGCGACCGCCCGGCAGGTTCTCTGGTTTCGGACTGTTGTAAATGAACGTCGGATAGAGGCCGGGCCAGTCGAGCCGGAAGCCGAGAGCGCCCATCAACACGACGACCTGATTGGCATAGCGATTTTCGCGTACCGTGTCGTTTCGTTCGTAAGCGCGTACCGACTGCTGCAATGCCCGTTCAATTCCTGTCGTGCAAGCCCACGGATGTGCCACGAACCACGCCACGTATTCGGCTGGTTCGCCAACTGGCAACGCCATCTGGCGGAGTGTGCGCTTGATTATACACCGCGCGCCGGCCGCTTCCGGCGTATCGGCTGACAGCACCTTCATTGCTAGGAATGCGTGTTTCATGGTAGGTCTCCAAAGATCCCCGCTTGCCCCTCGAGCGCAGCAGCTACCACACTGACAACGCAACGTGAGGGGGGCGGGAATACGTGAATGGGGGTGGTAGAAAATCGTGGTAGCTTCGGGCATTGTAGCAGGTCACAATAGGTTGTCAAGGGTCAATTAGGAATCATCACTCCGGCCTCGATTGCTTGAAGCGCGGCCCTGAGATTGTTCCTGCATTCCTTCATCAGACTGATGTACTTCTCAATCGGCTGGCCGTCCATTCCCTCGCGCCGTGCGATTTCCAAAGCCCGAGCCGCGAACGGTTCAGCAAGGCCACGGCGGGACAATTCAAGGGACAAACAGCGGGACAACAGGGGGCTCGCATCCTCTTTCTCGAACATGTTTTGCTTGCCGTCTGCGGTAGTCGTGAACAGCCAAACAGCATGAGACGGGATCCGCTCGAGCGCCACCAAAAGCGCCCGAATCACTTCCGGTTTGAGGCCATGCGCCTCATTCACGATGACTGCACGGCCACCAGGCGAGAAGCCTTTGACCGCCAAGCGGCGTTCAATCTCGCGGATCATCGGTCCAGTAAGTTCGCCAGCGTCGTACTCTTCGATGCAAATGGGGCTTGCGACTTCCTGCGCCAGAAGCAAGGCAATCGACGTTTTGCCGGTCCCGCTTGCTCCAGACAGGAAGTAGGCGCGACCCGTCAAGCCACGCGGCCTAAGCCGGTCGATTGTCGCTATCACTTTGTCCTGTCCGATGACTTCGTTCCATGCTTTCGGTCGGTATTGTTCGGGTAGATTCAAGCGAATACCCTGCCCTTCCGCGTGAGCCGCACGTATTCCCGGTTCCATTCCCGAGCAATCCGAATCGCACAGCGCATGAGCGCAATCTCGCCGAGTTCGCGGTAGCGCCAAGCGCATCGCATGGCCTCCCGCCGGCAGTGTCGGCACCATTGAGGGGTAACGAATCTGGTGTCCATTGTCGTGTCTCCATCGGTAGGTAAACGGATGGTAAACAGCCACCCCTGCCAGCCACGAATAGGTGACTGGGAGGGCAGGAGATTTACACTGCCTTGCTGGTATCCCGTGGTTCGTCGCTCCAGTACGGCGAGAATAGCCCGTCGCCATCGTCGCTCCAGTCGAGATACACATACCCGAAAGTCTCGCCGAGGTGCAGGCGATACTGGTAACACGTCGCCATGTTCGACGCGACCTGCAATCCTTCGTCCAGGCTGGCGACGGACCGAACTAGCACCCAATGGCGCTCGATGTCGCCGGCGTAATGGCCGCGAGTCATCAGGACGTACAGCAGAAACGGGGGTTGTGCGCCTTGCAAATCAGTTACGGTTGTCGTCATTGGGAATCCTTACAACACAGAGGTCTTTGGCCTTGATAAGTCGTTCGAGTGTACGCCGTTCCGCGCCTTAGGTTTAACTGGTCACTATGTCCGGGCCGGCGGTTTGCCGACCAGGTAATGGGGATCAGCCGGCGGATACCACGACACCGTCTCGCCAGCCGTCGCAATCCGCGTGCAGCAATATCCTGTCACCGACGTGATTGAGCTGGCCGTCGGTACTGATCGCACTACGCAGCCACGGCCAGCAGGATCCCTGATCGTCGCAGTCACGATTGGCCCAGGTCGCGGACGGCAGCATCTCTCGGGGGAGTCTGAGGAATTCGCGGATGATTTCGGTTTCTGTTTTTGTTTTTGTCGCGGTCGTCATGATTCTGCCTTTCGTGTTGGGGTTAGGAAATCGGAAACGCATGGTTCGGTCCTAGTTTCGGGGAACGCAGGCGTCAATTTGTTCGACTGTCAAGCCGCGTTCCTTCAGCCGCGTGCGGAGAACGCTACGCCGCTGTGCATACATGAAAACCTTACTGTCGTCGGAGAGCGTTACCTGAATCCGCCACATGCCACTGCTTTTGTGTGCTTTGCCGTGTGTAGAGACGACTGTCAGCATGATTTATCTTTCGTTAGAGACTGTTGTAATGGGGCCGCGCCAATCAATGTCCGGTTGGCGCGGAACCTGCCGGACGCAGGGGAGAATCGACTAGGCCGTATGGCAGGGATGTTCGCAGTGCCCGTGCCCGGACGATCCGTCCTTCGGGTGTCCGCACTCAGGACAGTCGGCATCCTCTGTCTCGATATCGACAGCGACATAGTTACTGGCACCGCTATCGGGATTGCCGGTCTGGATGCGGCTGTACACACGCTCGACTGTGCCAGTCCCGCCATCGGTCAGGTCCACTTCCTGGCCGACCTCCAGATTGCACCCGAAGCTGCCCGCTTCCGACTCGTCGTCCTGCACCGTGAATCCGTAGGTTCGGCCATTTTCGTCAACTGAGTAATTCGCCATAATCTTTTCTCCATCCCCTCCCACCACTCAGGGAGCTAGTTGCGGCAATCGCCTGCCGCTGGCGTTGGGGGTGTGTGAATCTAGCAGTCTGCAAAAAATTCCCGCCACTGCTCATTGCTCCACTCGTGCCCGACGTGGCACCAGGTAGACCACCAGTCGATCGGCTCCATGTCACCACCGTCGGCCGCATAAAATTCTCGCGGATCATTGTCGCCGCGAACCACGATTCCGGCCGATTCGGCAGCGACCCTGATCCGATTGGCCTCATCGGCGACGCTGAAGTCTGGCGAGGCTTCAGTATCTCCCCACGCGGTCGGATCGGTCGAAATTGTGATAAATTTGTTCGTTGTCATGACTTTTCTCCATCCCCTCGGAACCAGTCATCCGAGCTACTCGCGGCTCGTTTGTTCGCCGCGTCATGTCTCTATTTTACGCGCCGTCAGTACCAATGAATTAGACGACTTCCCACGCACCATCAACCATCCTGATGTCGAGCGTTTCGACCGGGTTCCCTCGGAAAGTGGCTTCCTCGTTTTCATATACATTCACCAATATCCCATCCCACGGGTGTCCGATCTGGCCTTCCGACCAATCGACCGAATCCTGAAAAGCCTTTTGCAAAGTCGTTTCAAACTGACCACGCGGACCGGAGCAACCCTCATTGTACATCTTTGCAATTGCGATCATTTCGTTTCTCCATCCCCTCCCACCACTCAGGGAGCTAGTTGCGACTGATTGTCGCGTCAAATAGTGAAATAGCTGGATTAGTCACGTAAACAGCCACCCCTGCCAGCCACGAATAGCCCGTCGCCATCGTCGCTCCAGTACGGCGAGAATAGCCCGTCGCCATCGTCGCGCCAGTCGAGATACAGGTAGCCATCGGCTGGACCCAGGTACAGCCGATACTGGTAGCAAGTGGCCATCTGGCTGGCGACGTATAGGCCGATCTGCGCCGTGGAAACCGACACAAGCGCTACCCATTCCCGCTGAATATCGCCAGCGTACTTGCCGCGGGTTAGGAACACTTCGAGCAAGAATGGCCCCTGAAGCGGGTTAGTTTCTGATATGGTAAGCGGCTTATGGATCATTGCGTTTCTCCTTGTGGTAGGTCGTATTGACGGTATCCGACACCGGCCGCACACGTGGTTAGACGGTGCGGATGAACACGGTATGGAGCGAACCCGAAGCGTGCCGAATGGTCACGTTCCAGCAGTTTCCGCTACCGTCTTCACGTTCGATCGAGCGGATAAAGCCGCACGGTACACCGCATCCGATGGGGAGTTCCAACTCAATTCCACGGATGAATCGGTCAAACAGATACGTGCGGTCAAAGGTGGGAGTCTTCATGTTGTGCTCCTAAGCCCAGTCTCTCATCCCTAGCTTGCGACAACCACGAAGCAAGGCTAGGGAGAGAAAGCTGGATCTGTGTACGGGAAACGTGGTCGTCGAGTGGTTGTCGGCAGGGCGATTTTTTCGTCCCTACATAAGCCTTAAGGTAAGAAAATCGTGCCAAAGACAATTCGTCTGGTATTCATCACAATTTTGGTCAAGATTGTTAAATCCAGACAGAATCAAGACTTGCGACGATTCCAAAAATCATCGGAATTTGGCACAAAACCAACCAAAATTGACGTAAGTCTTTATTGGCAAAAAAGTTGCCAAACCAGGCCAATTACCCAATGAGTTTGACCAGTGGATTAGGTCGATTCAGGCTCGATTACAGGCATGGATCCAGCCCCCTCCACAACAGCATTCTCTTGACCGGCAGGAGCGGGTGACGTCTCGAGCGCTTCAGAGGCTTGTTGAGACAGAACGAGGGGCTGCACGTACTCCCACAGTAGCCTCCTGATCAATCCCTGCACGGTCAATCCGTTGGCTTTGGCAGCGGTGTAGGCCAGCTTGTAGAGCGACCACGTAAGCCGTGTATCGACACGCTTGCCGGCAACAGGAGCTTCCACGGAACGCGGTACGTCCCAAGCGCGACGATTGCGGTGTCGTCTGCGAGTACCGTAGCGTGGCTTGCCAGTAGCGGGATGCGCCATGACGGCACAATCAATCATCACTAACCTGGTAAAGATTGCAGGAATGACTTGCCGGACCTGCCATTTCCGGGCTTGTTTGACCAGCGTTTCAAGCCTGTTTTTGGCCTGTTTTTGCCATGTTTTGGCGAGTTCAGGTCCAGTTTAGACCAAACCCCAAAGTAGACTTGTGCTCGTAGGTCGAACTCGTGCATTTTAGGCCGAAATCGTGCAGCGTGTCAAGGGGAGCTCCAAGATTCTCGAGGGGAAAGCATTCTTTTCCCTGCCAGGAATTCGGACGGACCCCAGGGGGGTCTTTGCACGCTTTAAAGGTTACTGGACCCGCTCTTGATTCTTGTGAGATTTGGCTTTACTTCGATCTTCCGGCATGTGTGGTTGCTCCACGATGGTCCAGTAGCACCAAAAACCCGGAGAGAATACAGCGACGGTCTGCTCTTCGTGGCTCCCCTGTTTGGCTTTGATTAGGATGAGGCATCCGGCCCCGGCCATGCTGTTTGTTCCAATCTTGATGATGTCAGCCTCGACGTAAACCGTGGCGTGGCTTGTGGGTCCGCTAAAGTGCGGAAGATCACGGCCGAGGTTGGTGTATGTCTCGTGTGGTTCGATGACGCGGACGGCGAATTTCATGGGGAATTCTCGCTTTCTGGCTGTAGAATGTCGGACTGACCGTACGGGGTTTTTGTGGTGAAATGGTGGTTACTGGACCTGATTTACGACGATCATGAAGACGACGTACTGTGGCTTGTGTGACGAAGCGCGATCTTGAAACGTGACTCTCCCCGCGAGTTGTTTAGCGTCGTTCGCAGTCTCTGTCAGATTCCTCACGACGGTCGTTTGTTGCTGCATGGTGCTGGGTGGATATTACCCGGCGGGGCACTGATCCATTGGCGAGATGGGGCACGTCGCTACCAGCGTTCTCGCGTGCCTGGCGGTCGCTGTGACATGGGGTGGCTACCGAGTCGTCACGGCTTGTCGGCGATGTTGTTTCAATCGCCCGAGGCCAACAGGGGTTTCTCCTGCGAGGGTTACTCCATGCTGCTTTGAGGTGTGCCTGACATGGGCTGTGGCCGGCGAAAGCATGGATTGCCGGGGGCGGGACGCATCTTGCGTTCTGGGAGGCAGTGACTCCGTTCAAAGTAGAAACCCCGTAGGGATCGACGGTGGCGACGGCCAGTCAGTTGATTCAGAGCCGTGTGTCTTTCGACACTCCATCGCCCCCTACGGGGCTTCTATCCTTATCAACTGACTGTCTCGCCAGTCGAATTATTGAGTCCCGCCCGTCGTGTGTCAAGAGCAATCCCGGCAGGATTCGAACTTGCGGCGTCCCCAGTATAGCCCGCCAGAGGGCACGCCGATGGGCATGGCTTATTCCTCGTCAGAGTCGTGTTGACCGCGTTCCTGATAGCCGGCGTCGTAGCCGACATTGTGTCCCATGTTGTATCCGGCCGCAAATATCTTTGGCACGCTCAGTTTGCAGATGTGGCAGACGGATCGCGCGTTGCCGTCTCTGAACTCGTGGTCGCAAGCGGCCTGCTTCTCCTTGAGGCGTTGTGCCGGTGTCTTGGCGGCTTCGATGGCGGCGAGGCGGGCCTCTTCGGCTTGGCGCTTCTTCTTCATCTGGGACTCGTATTCGGCGATGGCTTCTGGGGTCGTTCGTCCTGCGGCGAGGTGCATCATCGCCATGTGAATTTTCAGGTTCTGTTCGACTTGCCGGATTCGGTCGGCGACTGCCTGTTTGATCGTGGGCATTACGCGTTTCTGACAGTCAGACCTCCGGGAATGTACTTGAGGCAGCGTGTGTTATCCGGGGCGGCGCTGGCCAGTTGAGATTGCTGGTGCTTCTGGTACGCCTCGCGGATGATCCGGGCCACGCGCTCCTTGTTTACCCTGTCGAATCCAATATCGCTGTCGAATTTCCGTACGTCTTCGATTCTGTCGGCTGCGTCTTCGATCCAATCCGTCACAGTTGCACCCCGTTTTCGTCAAGGAAGTCCCGGATGTCTTCGAGCGTCACGAAGAATCCGTCCACGTCTTTCTGGCCAGTCGAGTAGGAATTCGAGATGCCGATTAGTTGGCCCCAGTCGTTGATGAGAACGCCCCCGGAGTCACCGGGTTTGGTCTCGCCCTTGACCCGCAGGCGGTCCCGGACGTTGCCTCCCGCCGTCACGTTGTTGACTCCGACGACGGTGGTTTGGCGTTCGGTGTAGTGGCCGAAACCGTAGCCTTTGATCCGAACAATATCGCCCAGCGCCGGAGGCTGCGCGCGGGGCCGCGGGATGGAATTGACTCTGACTCTGGTCAGTTCGGACGAGATGATGGCCAGATCGCGTTTCTCGTCGATGCACACGACCCAGCCTTTGAGTTCCGCGTGACCCCCGACCGTCACCGTGTGGTACTGGTTGAGCTTCTTGCCGTGGGCGCAGGTCAGGATGAGCATGTCAGTCTGTCGCTGCTGGATAACGGCCCCGCTTGATTGGCTGGTCGCGCTGTTCAGTTTGACAACGGAATTATAGCGGCCGGGATCGGCACAGAAGACGGCGGCGATGAAAATGGCGGTCATGTTCCCCACCCATCCTTTTCCATCTCTTCCTGAATCGCCTTCTTCAGTGCCCGGCGTCCATCACCGTACAGAAAGAAGTGCTTTACTTCCTCCTCCATGACCTTCTTGATGGTAGCGATGGCAGTCTCCCGGATGATTATGGCGGGCTGGTTTGTCAGAAAGAATTTCTCAACAGTTTCACGCAAATCCTTGTCCATCTGTGCGGCGTGCTCGGTCAGACACGCAGTTATCGCGTACTTCATTCGGTCAACTTCAAGGCGGATAATAGGTAGGGCGGTCATGGGAGTTCCCCGATTACTTTAGTCATCGCGTCGTAGAACGCAATCCTCAGTTCGTCAAGCTGGTTCTGCATGGGTGCCAAGACGGCCGCTGCCTCTTGAAGAGTGCACAGGTTGGCCGATTCGTTCTGCGATTCACCGGAGAAAATCGCACGCAATTCTTTCAGGATTCGTTCGTGTTCGTTCATTCCGTCGTCTCCTTGTCTTCAAGGTCCAGTGCCTGCCGGTCCATATCGGCCAACGCAGCCGCGGTGAGTGCCTCGATTTCCTTGACCGTCGTGAGCTTTTTCTTCACAAGGATCGTCTGAATGGCGGCGATCGTTGCGGCCGTCTGCATCGACGATTCTTTCACGCTGGCGCGGAGTTTGTAGTCGGCTCCGGGGGAGTTTCCAGGGGAACTTGGCTCGCATTCTGGGGCAAACATTTTTGTGCTCTCTTTTTGGCGTAATCGGTGACATAGTTAATGGCTGCTGCTCGGGACACGCCGAGAATCACGGCGATTTCGTGGTAACTGAGTCCCATAGCCTTGAGTTGTTTGGCCCGTTCCGGGTTCCCTTTTCGCCAGCCTTTCGCGCGGCCCTTGTACTTTCCATTGGCCTTGGCGACGGCGATCCCGGCCGCTTGTCGGTCTCTACGGGTATCCTGTTCGCTCTCGGCAATGGCGAACAGAATGGCGGCGAGCATCTTGCCGACGATGCCGTTGAAGTCGATCTGCTGGGTGACGGACACGATTCGTAAGCCGCGGTCGCACCAATCGCAGATCGTGTTGACTCCATCGCGCAGGTTGCGGGACACACGGTCGAGTTTGTAGGTCACGACCGTCTCGATCTGGCCAAGGAAAATGTCCCCGGTCAGGCGGTCGAATTCCGGACGAACCAGGTTGTCGCCGCTCCTGCCTTTGTCGATGTACCAGCGCAAGGACTCGGGCAGGATGCCGTTGCCTTCCAGCCACTTCTCGATGACGGCGATCTGGCTGGCCTCGTTCTGCTCAAAGGTCGAGACCCGGACGTACAGGGCGGTGAATTTCATTATACGTGCGGGGACTCCAGAGGGAATTTCTTGTCGCAGAACTCCGGGAACTTGGGATACAGTGCGGCGAGGATGTGGTAGACGTGGCCGTGGCTGATGGGTTTAAGGAGTTGTTCGCGGAGAGGATCGACTCCCTTTGAATCAATCTGAATGCGAACAGCGCAAATGCGACCGGGGTAGGTTTCAGAAGACCATAATCGAGTCGCGTCCAAGGGCTGTCTTTCGGCTGTCCCCCTTCCGAGGGCATCGTAAACTTTGTTGGCGGCATCGACGGCAAAAAGTGTGCGACAATTGCTCTCGAAATCTTCGATCGAAGTTCCACGCAACTCTTCCGGAATCATCCTCATGACTCTTCCGAGAATGAATGTCAGTGGCGACGGCTTCCTGCGTCCTATTGAAAGTGAATCCAGATCATTTGAATCCAGAATCCGCTGCCAGTCCATCGCCACCTTAATCAGATCGCGGTATGTCAAGATTCCACCTCGATCGTGTTCTTGTCAAACGTGATGGACTTCCCGACAGCCGCCACGTCGGAACCCAGTGCTCGCGGGAAGTTCTTGTGCAGATTGTCGTAGCACTCTTGGGCGATGTTCTCGGCGTCTGGGTGCGACTCCAGTTCCCGGACCCAGTGGGCGTTGTAGAGCATTCCGCCCTCATCGTTCAGCAGGTCGCCAGAGAGTTCGTCCCGGAGCCGCTGCTTGTCGGAGCGACCGAGAATCTCCTGCATCTTGCGTTCGGCGTAGAAGCCAGCCGAGAGTTCCGCCACGCGATCCTCGTCGATGACGATGCCGTTCTCCCCGAGACGCGCCAGCAGGCTGTTCCATGCGTCTGTGCCGTTGTGCGTGATCTCGTTGCTGGCGAAGTACGAGCCGATGATCTCGTTGGTTTCCTCGACTTCCTTTGTGACGGGATTCACGCGCGTTGCCGGTCGCGGCGGACCCGCCGACATATCTCGCGGTCGGCTCCGAATGGCCTCGACTTCATCCGGTGCCATCAGACCGGTCTCGCCGGCGATGACCCTCAATTCCCCGGACGACGAGACGGCCAGCTTGGGAATCTCTACGTTGGCGAACCGCCTGGGAGCGACTGACGACAGGCTCCGCAAATAGCGGTCGGTCATGTGCTGCTTGTAGGAAAACACGGACAGAATCAACGGTAGAATGTGCATCGGGTTCCTTTCGCGGGACTGGAGTCGGAGTCAAATACGTCGGCAACGACGTATTTGGTGCCAGTCACCAACCTAACATGACCAGACCCTATTGTCAACAGTAGTCACATTGGGCTACCATCCCAAGAACCAGTAGTGTATAAATATCGGAAACGTCTATAATTTCTGGTAAATATCAATGGGACGCCCCCGCAAGAAGACAACGAATCAGGTGGATGCCCCGGCAGGCTCGAACGAGCTTGACGTGCGGTGGGTGATGTCGAACCTGTCGGCCAATCCCGACCAGAAATTGGCCCCGTCGCCGGCCGCTTGGGAAATGTACAAGATCGCTTCCGTGGACGAGAAATCCAAGAGCGATTTCATGAAGTCGGTCTACGCCGTAGTCGTGCGGAAAGAGAAGCCGCCCGAAATCGGCAAGACGATGAGCGATGACAACCGAAAGTTCATGCGCCTTTTCGACCTGCTTGAAGCAGAGAAACCGGAGCTACTGAATGAGCAATTCCCGAGAAATGCAGATGTTGCGATCGACACCGAGTCCGTCGTTGTCGGAAGCTGCGAGGTTGCCGCAAACGTCCCGCCAGAGTCCGCCCTCGTCGCAGTCTCATAAAGAGAAATTCAAGAAAGATACCGGGTGGCGCGAAGAGTATAAGGGCTACGTCTGCCGAGTGATTATCGTCCCGAACGAGAACGGATTCGAGGCATGGTCGAAGGACCTGGAAGGCATCAAGGCCGGAGTCGGCAAGACCCGCGACGAAGCCCGAGACGCCGTGAAGGAGAACATCCGGCAGCGAATCCAGAAGTTGAAGGACGACGGTTCTCAGATTCCGTTCGTGGACATTGTGGGCTATCTGCCAATGGGCGTGAAGCCGCTGTACACGCTGGTCAGACTCACGGAGCCGCCCGTTGAAACTGCTTGACCGCCATCACTGCCCGCTCGGACCTACGGACTGGTTTTATAGAACTCTGGTTCCTAAAGACCCGTGGGAAAACGTCGAGTTCCGCAAGTGGTGCCTCGACAAAGCGTGGTCCGATCCAGAGATTGCCGAAGAGTTGTGGATCATCTGCTCGCGGGATCTGCTGTTCTACATCTCCGTTTTTGGGTGGCTTCTCGAACCGCGTAATACCGCCCAATGGCAGGATACCCGCAACTTCGGATCAGCCAAAGAGATTCCTTTCCTGCCGCGTGATTATCAGGAAGAAGCCTTCCTGACGATGCAGAAAAACCTTGGCAAGAAGGATATGGTGGCTAAGAAGTCCCGTGAAATGGGTGCCACGTGGATGGTGCTGTACCTGTTCGACTGGGATTGGCGGTTTCACGCGCACTCGCACTTTGGCGTCGTGTCGAAAGACGAAGACTCCGTTGACAGCCCAGACGATCCCGACTCCCTCTTAGCCAAGATGGACTTCATCGACGACCATCTGCCGGAGTTCCTGCGCCCGCAGCGCGACCGCAACAGGACGCACCACACGATTCTGAACCGTGACAACGGATCGTCGATCACCGGGTATGCCTGCACAGGAAACATGGCTCGCGGTGGCCGCAAGAAAGCGTTCTTCGGCGACGAAGCGCACGCATGGCCTCCGATCTCTGACAATGCGGCGATGGACTCATTGCAGCACATCACGCACTGCCGCATTCTGATCTCGACACCGAACCGCGACCGCGGCCAGGCGGGCATGTTCTACGACGTGTGCGAGGACCAGAACTCCGACATTGTGCGATTCGAGTGGCCGTGGTGGCTCGACAAAGACAAAGCGGCCGGCCTCTACCGCTCGGATGGCAACTCCATCGAGATTGTGGACAAGGAATACCAGTTTCCGGCCAATTACAAGTTCGTGCGCGATGGTCAGACACGTTCCCCCTACTACGACTATGAGTGCAAGCGGGCCGGAGCGACCGAACAGTCGATCGCCGCCGAGTTGGGGATGAACTTCGGGGGTGCCACGTCGCGATTCTTTCATTCGTCGTGCATCTTCAAGGCTCAGGCACTCTGCAAAGAGCCCACGGAACGCCTCGAATTGACGAAAATCAGCCGGGAATGGATCGCAGAACTGCGTAGAACAGACCGCGACAACCCGATTGACGTGTGGATCGAGCCGGGATCGGAGTTGAAGATCGACGAACACGGCATTTTGCTGGTTCCGGAGGGGCGAATGTACTCGATGGGCGTCGATATCGCCGGCGGAAAGGGGGGATCGTACTCATCCTGCTCCAGTTTTTCGATAATCGACCGTCGCATGAGTCGCCAAGTCGCGGAATACGCCTACAATCGCATCGAACCGGAAGATTTTGCGGTGTTTTGCTCGCAAATCGGTCGTGTTTTCAACCGGGCGATCATGCTGCCTGAAATTACTGGTGTCGGGAGTCGGTTTCTGGCCAAAATCCTCGAATTGCAGTACCCGAATCTCTGGAATCGACCCGCCTCGCGCGACGACGTGCGGCAAATGATGGGTCACCGGGTCGGATACGACAATAAAGACGGTGGACAACAGCTTTTAGGGGAGTTGCAGCACGGAATATCGCGCGACAAGTTCACGCCGCGATCGAAACGGGCGATTGCCGAGTGCGAACGGTACTACATCAACTCGAATGGCGACTTGAAGCACCCTCTGGTCGGTGCCGGGCGTGCTGATGCGCCGGAAAAGTCGCACGGTGACTGCGCCATTGCGATGGGGGCCGCGTGGTTTGCAATTCACAGCGAACCGGAGTTTGTGTCCTCCAAAACACCGGAAGAAGAAGCTCCGTATGGCGGTTTCGAGTGGCGTCGGCAACAATATCTGGGACAGCGGACAGAGACGTTGCGGTATTGGGATCCGCTTGAGTCGCAGCAGCGTAAACACGAAGAAATCGTGGAAGTTTAGGAGACATGATGTCAATAATGCAGCCGCCTCAGCCGATGCCCCGACCGCCCATGCCGCCCCAAGGGATGCCGCAACAGCAGCCGCCTCAGCCTCCACAACCGACCCCCCCGCCGCCTCCGGTCGATCCGCACTTGCAACAGGTGCAGTCGATAGCGGCCGGTCAAGTCGCCAAGCCGCTGCTGACTGACGAAGAGTTCCTGAAGCTCAAGGACAAGGTGAGCAAGAGCTATCAGAACATGCAGCCGCAACGCACGAATCGTTTGCGGACCCTGAAGCAGTACGTCGGCAACTCGCTGGGAACGGCTGGCGATGGACAGGGAGCGCACGCCTGCGTCGTCAACCTGCTGGATCGCATGGTTGAAGTCTACATGCAGAAGCTCATCAGCGGAAACCCGCAGTGCCTGATCCTCACGAACAAGCTGGTGCTCAAGGCCGGTTGTCGCTACTTCCAACTGGCTCTGAACCACATTCTGACTCAGATCAACCTGAAAGAATCCCTGCGCATGGGGGTTCTCGAATCGTTGTTCAGCATGATGGTAATGAAAGTCGGCGTGGAAGACCCGCAGTACACGCAACGGAACTACCCGTTCGACGCATCGGCCATGCCGTTCTGCGATGCCGTGTGGTTCGAGGACTTCGTGTACGACACTTCAGTCTCGCGGCTGGCCGAATGCAAGTTCATGGGGGATAAATACAAAGCCTCCCGCAAGTCGATCATCGCCGATGGCCGCAACGACCGGGAAGTCGCGCAGAATCTGCAAGGCCAGATGACGGCCTTCGATCAAGCGACCGGGCAGGAATCAGCCAGCGACATGGGTGGCAACAAGCAGGCTGCGCTGGACACCGAAGAGAGCGATGATGTGTGGCTCTGGGATATTTACCTGCCGCGCAAGAAACTGATCGTCACGTATCCCGTGGCAGGCGATAAGCCGTTGCGGGTCGAGGCGTGGACCGGGCATCCTGAAGGACCGTACCGGATCGGGCGCTACAAGCTGGTGCTCAATCAGATCATGCCCAAGCCCCCGGCGATCGACATTGCGCCGCTGTCGGACCTCGACAACAGGCTGTTCGAGAAGATGGGACAGCAGGCCAGTCGCCAGAAAGACGTGGGGTTTGCGTCGATGGCGGCGTTCAAAGATGCCGAGAAAGTCGTGCGAGCCGGCGACGGTGAAGTTATCGCTGTTACGCATCCCGACGCGATCAAGTTCATGAAGTTCGGGGGTGCCGACCAAGGCTTAATGACCACGGAACAAGTCGTGGCTCATCGCGCTTCGGAAGAGGCCGGAAACCTCGATACGATGGGTGGCACTGCAACCGGCGCTGACACGCTCGGTCAAGAGCAGATCCTTCAGCAGTCGGCATCGGGCCGCATTCAGATGATGCAACAGGAGATCATCAACGTCACCAAGAGCGTCATCACGGCGATCGCCTGGTATCTCTGGAATGACCCGCTCGTCAAGGTTTCGGTGATGGACAATCTCCCGGATACCGACGTGGAGTATGAAATCCAGTGGCCGAAAGAGACGGATATGTTCGGGCAGGAGCACGATCTGCGGCAGGGCGAGTTCAACGATCTGAACTTCACCGTGGTTCCGTATTCGCTGATCGACATGACCCCCAGTCAGCAGCTTGCGGCGATTGACGGCACGGTGCAGCAGCTCATTCCACTGTTGCCGTTCCTGCAACAGCAGGGCGTCACCGTGGACGCGCAGGCGTGGATGCAGGCCAAGGAAGAGTTGAGCGGCGTAAAGCAGTTGCGGGACATCATCAAGTTCAACCAGCAGTTGCCCGACCCGGATCAACAGATGGCGAACACGTCACCGGGCAAACAAAACACAACTCGCCAGTACGATCGAGTCGTGAAGCCGAAAACCGGGAAGGAAAGTACGGCCGAATTGGTATCAAACATGGGTTCAACAAACACGAAACCGGGTGTTGCATGATCCAGCAGTTCCGCATGAAACGAGACGACACCGGCAGCGAATACACGCTCAAGATCGACTGCGACCTGTTGCTCTCGCGCCGTAAGAAGAAACGCGGGCCGATCAAGCCGGGCGACAAGTTCACGTTCGAGTCCAGGCTCGACGGCAGTAAGCACACCGAGACGTTGCTGAAGATCGGCAAGACTGGTGCCACCCACGGGACGGGCGTGTTCGTGATGAAATCGGACGAACTCGGAATCAACCCCGACGACCGAGTGAAGCACATGAAAGCCGATGCCGAACTGGGATGCCCGATCGAATACGATGAGGCGGGACGGGCCGTGTTCCGATCGAAAGGTCAGTACAAGCGCTACGCCGAATCACACGGCTTCTACTCCTGCCACGGCAAAGGCGGAAGCTACAGCGACCCCCAGAAACTCGATGCGCGGGAGCGAGATATTCGCGGTCTACCGCAGATTTCCTACGAAGAAGAACAGCCGATGTACATACCGGGACTCACCACGGAAGATCAGTTGCCATATTAATCATTTCACCCAAGGAGAGGCAGATGAAGCTGAAGCCGACAGAAGACCATCTCGTTGTCGAACTTATTGAAGCGAACAAAGTCACCAAGGGAGGTATCGTTCTGCCTGACGGAACTCGCGAGAAATGCACTCGCGGTCTTGTAATCGCCAGTGGACCTGGACGGCAATGTGATTCTCTTGGCGGCGACAATAGAATCTCCATGCAAGTACGCAAGGGGAACGAGATTTTGTTCAACGATTACACCGCAATGGAAGTCGAAGATGGCATCGTTGTCATCCGAGAATCCGACGTGATTGCCGTTGTCGAGAACTGAAATCCGAGAATTCCCACTTGACACCGGAATGGATATTTATCCATAATCGCGAAACGAGTTGTTAATAATGCGGATGTGGGGGAATTAGAACGCCGCTGGTTGGTTGTCGGAGGTTCGAGTCCAAAGGATCGTGACACGGCCGATCACGAACTGAACCGATGAGTGCCAACTGGAGATTTCGGTGCAAGTCCGAACGTCCGCTCTTGGGGTTTGAATGCCAAAAAACAGCCACGTCCACAAGACCTTCGCCAATCTCAAGGCACAGGGGCACTCGGAAGAGTCCGCTGCCAAGATCGCACAGGCCGTCACGGGCGAGGCATTGAAAACTGGCAAGCCGCCGAAGAATCAATTGAAGTCGGGTAAACGTTAAAGATTAACGGGGTCAACAGCGATTGCTGTTGATTTTTGAGACAGGATGCAACCGGGAGTCATGCCCCCGGCGTGCTCGAACACAGCGTTCCTTTTCGAGAAGGTCCGCAGCAGTCGCTGTTGACCTCTTTTCGTTTCAGGAACGCGGAATGGTTGATCTCGAAGACGGACCAGACACAAATCCGGTTGCCGATGCCGTAGACACGTCGATTCCGGCAACATCCGACGCTCCCCCGTCTCCTGCCTCCGCTCCCGCTTCGACACCGCTCGAAGACCAGTACGACTTTGGTCCTCCGGGCGAAAACGATCCACCTCCTGTCGCGGGAGCCGCACCGGCCGCAAGCCCCGAAGCTGCGGCCGTTGCTCCCGCCGCCCCCGTGATTTCCGATGCGCTCATGCAACGTGCCGCGCAGATTGGGTACACCCCGGAAGTCATCGCGACGTTCAAAGACCCGATTCAACTCGAAGCCGTCGTGCGGACTGCCGAGAACGTGGCCTTCCAAGCCTACAATGTCGCGCGCCAGCAGCAAGCCCCCGCCCCGGTCGCAGCCCCCGTTCAGCAGACTCTGCAACTGCCGCCGCCGCCCGCAGCACCTGTGTTCGACGAGAACGCGATGCGGTTGGATCTGGCCCAAAAGAACTTCGATCCCAGTCTGGTCGAAGCCATTGTGGGAACGGCCAAACAGGGTCATGCGCAGAACCTCGTCAGCCATCAATTCGCCACCCAGAATTACAATCTGATGGTCGCGAGGATGCGGGCGCAGGACGACTACAACGCCAAGACCCAGCAGTACATGCACGGTCAGACGCAGCAGTTTCAGGCGTTGCAGGCGCAGCATCAGCGGGAACTCATCGACCGCGATTACGAGTCGTTCAAATCAGGGCTTTCCGAATCCGTTCAGAAGCTGGTGAACACTCCCGAAGCCCGTGCGCAAATCATGCAAACGGCCAACATGCTGCTGGTCGGCATGGCCCAAACCGGACAGCAGTTGCCGCCCAATTCCGTCGCCTTCAAGACGGCCATGTACGCCGCACTGGGCGAGAAGATTCAGCAGACGGCGACAGAAACCGTGCGCGAAGAAGTCAAGACGCACCGGGCTCGTGCCACCACTCGTCCCTCGTCCGCATCGGGCGGCTCCAAGGCAGAATTGCCTCTCGGCGTCGATCGTGCCGCCGCGTATCTCGAAAATTTCTATCGACAAATCGGAATGCCGTCTGACAGCAGCGGCGTGGAAGTTTAGCTCACGTATAGGTTCCAAGAAGGAGACTCGTCATGGCCGAACTTGCCCTCGAACAAATCAATGACCTGCTGTTGGGCACCCTGAAGGAACTCGGTCGCAACCGATTCCAGCAGATCGCACAGCCCTTGCAGCAGTATCCCGTGATTTCACGGTGGTTCCGCAAGAACAAGGTGCAGTTCGACGAAGGTCTGGGTATCCAGCGGAATCTGATGATTACGCTGTCGAACCAGGCCCGGCACACGGGAGTCATGACGACCGATACGGCCGACATTCCCAGCCTGATGGCGCAGTTGTCGATCAACTGGCGTCACATGCAGAACGCCTGGGCCTTTGCATATCAGGAAATTCTGGTGAACCGCGGCAAGGCGTTGATCTTCAACGTCATCCAGCCCCGGCGCACCGACTGCATGATCTCGATTGCGGCCGAACTCGAAAACAAGGCGTGGACGCTGGCTCCCGTGGGGGACACGACGCTGCCCTACGGTCTGCCGTACTGGATCGTGTATACCGCTTCGGGTGCTGCCGCGCCTGGTGCATTCGTCGGTGGTTATCCTTCGGGATACTCGACGCTGGCGGGCATCAACCTGACGCAAGCCCCGAACTTCCAGAATTACTGCTGCACGTACACAAGCGTCAGCAAGGCCGACCTCATCAACTCGATGCGGGCCGGGCATCGCCGGATCTTCTGGCACAGTCCGGTCAACGTCTCCGACTACCGCAAGGGTGAGTACGGAGATCTCCAGTGCTACACGGACGAAGCCACATTGCGGGCCTTTGAGACGGTCGGGGAATCGCAGAACGAGAATCTCGGCCGCGACCTCGGTGCCTACGGCGGCGCGGACGACGTGAAGTACGTCGAAGCCACGTTGACGTTCCGGCGTCATCCGATTCGCTGGATTCCGCAGATGGACGACACGGCTGTCTTCACTGCGGCCACGAACCCCGTGTACTTCATTGACCACAGCACGTTCTATCCGGTCTGTCTGGCCGGCGACTACCTGCGCGAGAGTCCGGTTTTGCGGGCTCCGACGCAGCACAACGTGTTCCGTATCTTCATCGACCTGTCGTACAACTATCTCTGCGTCGATCGTCGTCGCAACGCAGTCTTCAGCAAGTAATTTCGGTTGGCGGATTCTGACTCAAGGAGAATAAGCGATGGCCAAATCAAACATCGGCGTCAACCAATTGGACACGCGCCGGAATCCGTCTGACGCGATCTGGAACAGTTGCCCGTGGCTGGAAATCTTCGCGGGTGACTCGGCGGTTGCCAGCGGATGCCAGTTCTTCGACGACTTCCTGTTTGAGTACAACACGGGTGCCAATGCGCAGGTTCCCGGCTACAAGGTCGTCGGCACCAACGGCACGGCGGCATTGCTGGCCACGGATGACGGCGGCGTCATGCAAATGGCGACCAGCACGTCGGCCGCGAACGAATCCTATTTGTGCTTCGGATCGGCGGTGGGATCGCACGCCCAGTTCAAGAAAGATACCCGCAATCAGATGTGGTTCGAGACGCGATTCCGCGTGCAGGACATCACGAATGCGTCGGGATACTTCCTTGGTCTGACCCGGCCGTCCGACATGGCCAGCGCGTTCCTGACCAGCACGTCGTTTGTGCGAGCGTCGGCGGATTACGTGGGGCTGGCCAATCTGGCGGCGACTCCCACGAAAATGGATATCGTGTACAACACGGCCTCGACCGAAACGGTGTATGTGGCCGGTGCCACGACCCTCGTTGTGAACACGTGGGTCAAGTTCGGCTGGCACTACTTCGGCAGCACCCAAGGCAACAAGGTTCGCTTCTACATCAACGGACAGGAAGTGGCCAACACGGCCGGGACTTTGGGAGTGGCCGTCACGGCTGCGAACTTCCCGAATGCAGTGCAGATGGCTGCCATGTTCGCTGCCAAGGAAGCCGGCGGATCGGTTGCCACCAAACTGGAAGTTGACTGGTGGCGGTTCGCTCAAACCATCGACGATCAGTAATTCACGGTCCCTTTTTGGGGAGATAGATCATGGCGAAGAAATCAGGTGACAGCAACGCGATTCGCGACGAAGAGCGCGAGATCGAAACCCGTGCGGCGTCGGCCGGCAAAGGTCCGATCGGCGGCGAAGAGGAAGGGTCCGGCGCAGGCGGGTACACGATGCCCGGCTGCGAGAAGGACAATTCGATCAGCATGGCACAACGGGCTGCCGACGAAGCGTCCTCGTTTAACTCCGGCAACGAAGAGAACTCCGGCAGTGGCACCGAAGAAATGGAAGATTACGACTGATGGCTGAAGCCGAAAAGACTCCCGAACCGGAAGCTCCTCCCGCAAAACCCAAGCTGGAATTGTGGAAGAAATTCGTCATCGACATCGACGTGATTCGCAACCTGCGGACCATGATCGGCCTCGATTACGATGAGGAATTGCCGGAAGCGTTGTGGATCATGCTGGCGCTGCACAAGGCATACGCCAGACAGTTCACCGATCATTCGTGGGGTTTCGAGTCTCTGGCCAACATCATCGTGCAGACACACACGCTGTTGCCCACGATGCGGCATCAGACCAATCTGCCGTACATTCCCGGTTCGACGGTGCTCGTCAAGACCCTCAATCGTTCGGGGCGCTACTGGCATCCCGCTCCGTTGGGAATGCACCTCGTCAACTGCCAAGGCGACGTATTCGTGGTGAAGTCCGAACACTTGGAAATGGATGAGTCGGCGGTCTTCGATTCGGAACTGAACAAGAATGCCCGCGTGGGTGCCCAGAAGGTGAATGCGGCCGAAGTGTTGCGGCCTCTCAGTGCGGGTCCGCCGCTGGTCGATTTGAGCAAGGTTAAGGGCGAGCTGACTGCGGCTCGTGCATAACAGGGAGCCCGATGCCTGAAACAGCCTTGGCACTCACTTACGACGAGCTTCAAAAGCAGGTCGCGCAGTTCACCTACGGAACACGCAATCTTCAGTCGCTCAGCCCCGACGAAAACGAAAACCTGCTGGCTCTCATCAACAACGGCTTGCGTCGGTTTTACTACCCGGCACAGGTCGATGCCGAATTGCGACATGACTGGTCGTTCCTGATTTCGGACTTCAGTTTCATCACGGAAGTCGGGACTCAGGACTACGTGATGCCGTTCAACTTCGGGGGTGCCATCGGGCCGCTGTACCACAATCCGCCAGATCAGATCAAGGTGTCGGTTGCCAAAGTGACGGCTGCCAAAATCCTCTGGCAACGGCAGATGCAAGTCACACTGACAAACTGGCCGGTGATGTATGCCGAACGGGCAGTCTCGCAAGGCGGAACGCAAAGCACACGCTGGAAGATCATGCTCTGGCCAGCCCCCAGTGCAGTCTACAGCTTGGCGGGAACCATGCGGATTCATCCTCTTGGCCCCAACGGGACGCAGGAGTATTTTTACGGCGGAAACGAACATTCCCAGACAATCCTCGAATCGTGTCTGGCACAAGCGGAAATCCAGATCGAAGGACAGCCGGGGACGCACGCAGCCGAGTTCAAGGCGTGTTTGTGGACCTCGATTGTGCTCGACAACCAGATGCACGCCCCGGAATCGCTGGGGTATTGCGGGGACGGACGGATGGGAGAAGCCAGTGCTTTGATGCGTCCGGACGGTGCTGGATACTTCGATAATTTCGGATCAATCACCTACGGCGGAAACGTCTACAGCGGGTAAGCAATGGCCAACACGGTCGATCTTTCAACGAATCTCTGCATTCAGGTAACGCAGGTTCCCCAGACGGGTTCCGACGTGGCCTTTACGTTCAGCAAGCTCACGCGATCGGCTCAAATTCAGGCCAGTGCGGCAACCAGCTCCATGTACATCGCGTCTGCTTCATCGTCTCACGCCCCGATCGTGTTACCGAATGGCCAGTCAGCGCCTCCGCTGCTGATTCTGGAAGCGGCCGACATTGCGGGGATGACAGTCACTTTTAACGGCACCAATTCGACCAACGTCACAGTCATTGAATATCTGCGAGCAAGCACGTAAGGAGAAAAACCATGTCCGTTGAAAATCTTTCTCGTCAGATTGCCAACTTGGCCGATGTCAAAGTCGTTCCGAAGACGACCAATGTCTTGGAATTGAACCTGCCCATCAAGATCGACGGGGCGGCTGAATTCGCCGGTGCCGTGACATGCGATACGACGCTGGCAGTGACCGGAGTAACCACACTGACTGGCGCACTGATTGCCAACGGCGGTGTCGTCAACGGCTCGATTCAAGGGGCGTTGGTTGCCTTGTCGGGCGGCGGTCAATCCGGTGCCACAGCCCTCAAAAGCGGTCTGAACAAAGTCATCACGGTCGCTGCCTTGCACGACTCCTGTGCCCTTCCGGCAGCACTGGCCGGGGCTTCCGTGCAGGTACAGAACGCCGGGGCGAACCACATGGATGTGTATCCATTGGGTGCCAGCGACGTGATTCAGAGTCTCGGTACGACGGTTTCCATGCTGGTGGCCGCTGGAAGCACTCTCGAGTTTCGCTGCATTGTCGCCGGAACGTGGGCGATTTTCGGTTGCGGGATGCTGGAGTCTGCGTGGTCCACGGGAACCACGACCACGACATTTACGGCTGGTCAGTTGGGCGGCGGCGGATACACGACCTACGTCAGCACGGCCGCGACCCCCGGATCAATCGCCACGCGCACAGCCACGTTGATGATTAACGACTTCCCCAATGCACAAGTGGGATCGACCTACGTGCTGGAAGTCGTGAATCTCGCGGGCTCGAACGACATGACGATCACAGCCGGAACTGGTGTGACACTGACTGGATCGGGCGTCGTGACGCACCTTTTCTCGGTCAAATATCAGGTCACATTCAACACCGCGACGACCCTTACGATGCAGAGAATTTGTACGGTAATCGCCGCTGCCTAATGAGAACCAATGCCCTCGATTGCAAAGTGGAGTGCCTTTGAATTCACCGCGAATGATGGAAGCACGATCGGGTCTGGTAGCCTTGATGTGCCGCTCATCATTCCGGCGAGTTCGACTGCGCAGGAATACTGCAACACGTTATCGCTGGCCCAAAATGCTACGGGTACTCTTTGGGATGCCGCTGTCGGTCCTTCAGACTTCACGTATCTGGAGATATTGAGCGACACTGGCGATGCGGTCAACGGGTGGGTCATGCTGGAACTGACCACGGACGAGGGTAACGTCTATGGGATCAAGTACGCCACGATGGCACTCTTGGCCAACATGCCTCTGCCGCTTGCCTCCAACGCATCCTACGCCAATTACACGGCCGGTTTCGGGGGCGGCACGCTCTCCAAAATCCAGAAGATCAAGGCCAAGAACCTGAACACGGCGACGGCCACCGTGGGCATCCGTTTGGTCCTGTAGGAGTCATCGTCATGGCAAAAACGACTATGACGGAAATCGGGTTTCCAATCGGCGGAATGTCCGTACACAGCGGCTACACCCATCAGGATGCGGGCACCTGTGTTTCCGCAATGAACGTCCGCGGGTATGACCCCACGACCAATCAATTGCGTGGCGCACAACGCTCCGGCCTCTCGAAGTATTGTGTGGGTCAAGTCGCGTCCACCACGTCGCCCGTGCAGTGCATCGACCATGTGTCGATCTCGGCCAGTGCCGGAACCGGTGTTCGCACGCTGACTGGAATTGCTGTCTCGAACGGGACAGTCGCCCAGTTCACGCGAGCAGGCGGCTACGTCACCGCAACCAACGGAACATCTGCCCTGAACGCATCAACGCCGTACATCGGATCGGCGATCATCTTCGGGAACGTGTACTTCTCGGATGGAGTCGGCTGGAACTATTGGAATTCCAGCACGAATACCGTGACGGCAATGGTGGCCGATGCGGGCACACTTCCGGTTGACGGATCGGGCCGTGCCCCGCGATTGATCTGCACTTGGCGAGGCCGATTAGTCTGGTCGGGACTCATCGGCGACCCGCAAAACTGGTTCATGTCACGGCAGTTTGATCCCCTCGATTACGACTACAACCCGAATGTGGTGACAAGCGCCAACAGCCAGCAAGCCGTGGCTGGAAACAACTGCGAAGCGGGTCTGGTGCCCGACATTGTTACGTCGATGGTCCCGTATTCCGACGACCTCATGCTGATTGGAGGTGATTCATCTCTCTGGCAAATGACCGGCGACCCCGCTGCCGGGGGACAGATCGACCGAATCAGCGATGTCGTCGGCATGGCTTTCGGTACGCCGTGGTGCAAAGACTGCTACGGCACGATCTACTTCTTCGGCTCTCGCGGGGGTCTGTATTCGGTGAATCCCAGCGCAGGCGGAACGGCTGTTCCGGTACGTATTTCGTCCATGCGTGTTGACGAAAACCTGCTGAATGTGAACCTCGCCAACAACGTGATTCGCATGGTCTGGGACGACAGATTTCAGTCGGTCATGCTGTTCATTACGCCTACGAACGGAGCGGCCACGATCAACTGGTGCTACGACATTCGCAATCAGGCGTTCTGGCAGGACAGTTTCAGCAATCTGAACCACAACCCCTCGTCTGTGCATCTGATGGACGGCGACAATCCGAACGACCGCGTTGTGTTGCTGGGTGGCCAAGACGGGATCATTCGCCAGTTGGATTACACTGCTGAAAGCGACGACGGCACGGCGATCAACAGCTACGTGTTGATTGGTCCGTTGGGATCAGCTGGCGGCAAACTGCGGTTGCGTGAATTGAGAACAGTGCTCGGCATGAACAGCGACCCGGTGACACTGGAACTCTACTCCGGGAACTCGGCAGAAGATGCGTTTCTGTCGGCTGAACCACGTTTCGCACGGACGATTTATCCGGGACGTTCACCGGCGATTCGGTCGGGTGCAGTGGCACAAAATATGTACCTGAAGCTCTCGAATTCCGTGCTCAATGAGTCGTGGCAATTCGAGGCGATTTGGGCATGGCTTGAAGGAACTGGTCGCGCCGCTGGGAGACTGGTATGAGCACAGGTCCGATTCCGGCAATGGAAAGGCACACGGCCAGAGCCTCGACTCGACGTGCGGCGACTCGCACTATTCAGAGACTGGCATCGAACCTGAATGCGCCCACAAAAAGCGACATTCTGGCAGGTTCAGCACACGGCTGTTCGGTGTACAATGGATCGTGTACGACGACCGACGCAACCGACAATCCGATTGCGTGGGGAGCTGCTACTTACGACACGGATGGGTGGTTCACGGCTTCGTCGTCGCATATCACAGTGACTGCCACGGGGCTGTATCTGGTGACGGCTTCGTTGTATGTTGCGGCTCCGGGTGGCGGGATTGTGTACATGCGTGCGTTGAAGAATGTAGGGGCTACGAAACTGCTCGAAGCGTCGTACATATCCAATCTGACAACCGGCCAAGTATTATTGTCGGGCGTCGTGTCGTTGACGGCTGGCGATTACATCGTTCTGGCGTACAATCCAGTGGCGGGAACATCAACCGTTACGGGAATTGTCGCACAGGTTACACTGCTGTAGGGAGCATCAGATGGCGGATATTACAGTTGGCGGTATGGCGCAGGCTCCGGCACGAACAGACCCGGCTTTTAAGGCATGGCTGGCGGCTGGCGGGGCATCGAGTGGACAGCCGATGCCACCTGATCCCAATGCGGCCCCTGCTCAATCGACCTACGATAACAACCCGCTGGGAAGCATCTTCGGGCCTCCGGGTGCAACTGTTCCCAATCCCGGAGATGCCATTCCCGGACTGTCCGGCGCTGGCATGGGAACCGGTTCTGCGGGGGCCTCCCCACAAGGCGGAAGTGTTCCGGCTGCACCACCGCCAGTATCACAATCACCACCACCAGCGCCTGGTGGCGGCGGCGGTTCGTTCGCTGGCGGACCAAACATGGGTCCGCAAATTCCAGGACTCCCCGATAACAATGGCGCGGGACCATCTGGCCCTCAAATTCCGGGATTGGGAGACAACAATAGCGTTCCGCAAGCGCCGCCACCTGTTTCTGGAACTCCCGGTACTCCACCTCCGGGTATGGGACCGCAACCGGGATCTCCTACAGTAAACCCAGACGGTTCCGTGACCTCAATTGACCCGGCCACAGGGCAGCCACACGTCGAACCTCCTCCGAACACTCCCGGCGTCAATGGCGGTCCAGTTCCGGGACCGGGAGCGGGTGCCCCGGTTGATCCATCTACGAACACGGCACCGGACCCGAATTCAATTGGGCCTCCGGGGGGAATACCACCTGCGCCGCCTCCGGTAAGTGGCCCATCGGCAGGAAGCCCCGGAGAACAGACATCGGCTGTACCGGATCAGGGATCGTCTCAAAGCAGCGGTGCCACAACCAATCCGGAAGCGCAGCCGCCGGGAGGTTCGACGGCATCGACAGGTCCAGCTAATCCCGGAGGTGTGGGACCGAATGGCCCGAATACTGGCGTTGCTCCCAACGCTGGTGGCGGTATTGGCTTCAACGGACAAAGCGTAGGACCGAACGGGGCATCCGCGTCCCCGAACGGAACTCCGAATCCCGGTCTTGGCCCGAATGGAGCAGGCGGCACCGGCGGCGGTGGAACTGGCTCGGGAGGTGGTGGAACTGGCTCGGGAGGTAGTGGAACTGGCTCGGGAGGTGGTGGAACGGGATCAAAAGGCACTGGCCAACAGACGCCAGGCACTGGCCAATCTCCAGGCGGGGCACTCACTCCGGATCAGATTGCACAACAGCAGTACCTCGCCAAGCAAGCCCAGAACAACGCTGGTTCTGCCGGTATCGCAGGCGCGAACTCCGATGCCTTTAACAGTCTGGCAAACGGCAACAGCCCCGGAAATGGCTACGGCAATATGGCCGGCGGCGGCGGTGTCTCTGGCGGTTCCGGCGGCATGATTCCCGGCGGAAATCTCAGTCCGCAAAGCCTGATGCCGGGACTGATGGCTCCTGCTCCAGGGAACAACGCCGGTGCTTCCGCTCTCTTGGCGAACACGGCACAGAGCTTCCAAAACGCACAGAACCAGTCGAACGCGGCCAACACGAATCTGGCCAACAGCATCACGCAGGGCTACAACAACCTCTCAAGCCAGTCGGCCAATGTTCTTGGCGGACTCTCAGGATTGTTCGGCACGCAGCAGAACAACTTCGCCGACGCCGCGAGCAACGTGAACTCCGGTTTCAACAACTTGGGGTCCACGCAGAACCAAGACTACGCGAACCTTGTCAGTCAGTTGTCTCAAGGCCAGCAAGGCATCAATCAGGGCTATGGCAACGTCACGAATGCCGTGATGAACAACCTGAATCTGTACGGGCAACAGCAAGCCCAGCAGATCGCACAGAACGCCCAGACCCAGACGGCCAATGCAAATCAGGGACTGGTGAACCGTGGCCTCGGCAACACGACCATCGGCAATTCCGTGGACAGCGGCATCAATCAGAACGCCCTGATGGCAAATCTGGCGAACGAAGGCAACACGCAGCAGATGGTGAATAATGCGTTGACTACCACCACGGGGGCACAGCTTCAGGCCCAACAGCAAGGCTTGAACAACGTCACCGGCATGGCTCAACAGGGGGTCGCGGCCAACACGGCGCTGGGTCAGAATGCGTTGAACCAGCAGTACCAAGGCGCTACCGGACTGGCGAACCTGCAAGGGCAGGCGCTCAACTTCGGTCAGAACGCGAACAACACCCAAAACCAGTTGGGTCTCAGTCAGTTGGGATTCCTGAACTCGATCAACCAGACTGGACCGAATTACCAGACTCTCGCCCAGTTGATGCAAGCGGTCGGACAGGCTGGAACCGGATACGGCGTGAACGGGTACAACAACCTGCCGGCGAGTTTGGGGAGCGTCGCTCCGTCTGGTACACTCGGTCAGCTTCAGGGTCCGGCAACGACCGGATACGGACAGATTCCCGCAGTGCCGACACCGCTTGGTACACAACAGTTTCAAACTCAGGCCGCGTAAGGATCAACCATGTCGATTCTCAATCAAGCGATGGGCGGTATGACTGGCAGCGGACTCACATACGGCGGGGTGACTCCCGTGCCGGGAATGCCCGGCGACTACACCTATCAGCAGCAGCAGCCAAGCCAGCCACCGACGTACACGGCACCGAATGGGGGCGGCTGGACGACGGCCATGCCTCCCATGGGACGTAATGCCATGTTCGGGGGCGGCATGTCGCAGCTTCCCGGACAGGGCGGCTACTCATCCACGGGTGGTACGCCGGCTGGATTCGGTTCGCCTCCCGGTCAGATGAGTCCCGCAGGACCGGGCGGCATGGCACCTTCGCCGAGCAGCCCCCCCTCTCCGACAAACGGCATGGGAGCATTGGCGCAGAACACGTCGCAATCACCGGCAAGTCCCACGGCATCCCCCGCCAGCCCGACACCGCAACCGTCGCCAGCACTCGCACAGAACACGGCACAGTCTCCGTCAAGTCCGGCAGCGTCAACTCCCGGTTCTTCGACGCCCCCGTCGCCGTTCGATTCCAACATGCAGGCTGCCAACGATGCCCGCAACCAGTTCATGCAGAACCTCGCCGGGACGGGTGCGAACGGCTTGGGAACCAATGCCGCGGCACAAGGATCGCAGTTCGGTTCCACGGGTAATCCATCGGCCGGAATGACTCCGAACGGGAGTGGTGGATACTCTCCAACGCAAGCTGGCGCAGGCCAGAATCAGCCCAGCAGCAACCCGTTTCAGTCGCAGCAGAACCTGCAAAACTTCAATGCCGCGAACCCCAACGGCACGGCACAGAACCCCACGAATTGGTGGAACCAACCACAGATGCAGGGGGGATCACCGGCTGCTGCGCCGACCGGAATGGACACGGCACAGACACCGACAGGTCCAGCGGCGGCACAGATCGGCGGGGCGATGGGTGGCACAACGGACAGCGGACTCACGTATGGCGGGGCGACTCCCGTGCCGGGAGCGCTCGGCGCGAACACCATGCGACATCCCGCGTGGAATAACATGCGTCGAGGATAAGGTAAGTCGATGCCCATAAATATCAGCTATCAGCCAGCCGCCGGCCTCGTCGCCGGTTCTTCGCTTCTTGCGGGACAGGGGCAGTACGCCCAAAACGCCAATCAGCTTCTGACGCAACAATGGCAAACCGCCGCGCAGATTCAGAACTCGCGGCTGATGGCCATGGCGCAGGCTGCGCAAGACGCGCAGATGCAGCAAAACCAGCAGAACTTTCAGATGCAGCAGATGCCGGTGCAGGCCGCGTATCAGCAGCAGAACCAAGCCTTTCAATCGCAACTCGGTACGCAAGCTGACGCCCAGCAGCAGATGCTGCGTTCCTATCTCGGCAGCCAGCAGAGCACGCAAGACGCCGCCGAACAGCAGCAGTTGTCTGCCCAGCAAGCCCAGCAACAGGCCGACAATCAGGCCGCACAAATCACGCTTCAGCAGCAGGGGCAACTGTCGAACCAGCAGCAGATGGCGCAGTTCAACAGCGACCAGCAGATGATGGGCCAGTTTCAGGACGGGTCGTACCAGAAACGCTTGCAGCAGATTCAGCAGCAAGCCACACAAGACGGGTCGAGCTACACCGACGCCCAGCAACAGCAAATCCAGACGCACCAACAGACTTTGCAGGCGGCGCAGTCGGCAGTTGGACCAACGGAAGGCGCTGGCACGGCCACGACGGCATCGGTCATGCCGGCCGTCAAGCAGGCCATGACGGCACTATCGAATATCTATTCGAATCCCGGCAAGCCGCCTCCAGTAAGCCCTTCGCAGCAGTTTGCACAGGGCACTGTTTGGTATCAGCCAAATGCGACCGAACCGTCACAAATCTATTCCGATACACCATCGGCCGGGGCGATTCCAGTTCAATTAAACAAGAAAACTCAACAGTGGGAAAGCAAGATCATCAGGCCCGGCGACGTGGCTGGTGGTGGTTCGCGTGCGAATGACGAAGCCAAACAGGACATGGAGGTGCTTGAAGCTGGCTACAAAGCCGAGAAGATGGCAACTGCGCTGGAAGCTCCCCCGAGTCCAAGGGAAATCAAAGCTGAGGTTGAAAACCGGTGGCATGCCGGATTGATGGATAAAGATGATAGCGTGAATCAACCCGGATGGCGAGAGGCGATGTATCAGCAAGTCTCTCAGGAAATGATGCAGGAACATGCTCAAAACAGAGCGGCCGGAAAGGCTAGGGTTGAGGCGGATAAGGCCAAGCTCCCGCAACGTGGCGTTGGACCGCAAGCGGCTCCCGCTGGCGGCGCTCAGCCACCTCCCGCAGGCATCCCCGCTCCAGCGCCGCAGGCACCTGTCGCCAACGGTCAGCCGCAAGTCACTCCCCAGAATCCGCAGGGACAACCGCAACAGGCACAACCAGCCGCCAATCCCAACGACCAGAGCAATATGAATCGTGACAGGCCGTGGGCAGAAGCGGTTATGCACCACGCCCAGCAGCATCCCGACCTCAACCGATGGTCCACAGAAGACCTGCTTGCACTCAGGAAAGCAAGGATGATTCTGGGATCAAGTTCCTAACAGGAATCCCATGTCTCAACTGCTTTCTCCTGTCGCCGATATCGACTCGATTCTGGCCTCTCGCGGCGTCAATCCCGATCAGCCCGCGCAGCCTCAACAACAGCAGTCTCCCACGGCTGACATCGACGCCATTCTTGAGTCGCGGGGCGTCAAGGTGCAACAGCCGATCACCGGCCAGCAGCCATACGGAGTAACCCCGCAGAGGCAGACGCAACTCAACGAACAGACTCGCGCCGCCGAATTCCAGTTCTCTCCGACCCCTCCTTGGCTGGCAACTAATCCGGTGTTTCGTGGATTAGCACAGGCTGGCGGAAGCATGGCACAAATCGCCGCGATGCCACTTAATTTGGCCACGGGAACCGACGTTTCCGGAGAGATTTCACAGATCAATCAGGACGTGGAGCGCGAATATCAGAAGAAGTTCGGACACGCAACGCCGCTGGCCGAGAGGCTAGTTTCCGGAACAGTTCAGGGACTCTCGGAAATCATGTCAATCGGCAAGGGGCTAGGGCCGATCAAGTATATGACCGCGATGGGACTTCGGGGATACGACGATGGACTGAAAGAGGCTGCTGACCACGGCATCACGGGAGCGCAGGCACACGGATACGCAGGGGTCAATGCCGCTGCCGAAGTGCTCACAGAATTCGTGCCGTGGAAGAAGGGTTGGGGCGCTCTCGCCGAGGCCACAACCGTCAAAAAAGCGATCAAGAATGGCCTCTGGCACATGCTCGTCAACGGCGGTCAAGAAGCTGCCGAAGAAGGCATAAACCAGATCATCCAGAACGGCAATGCCGCTATGCACGGCATCAAGGGCTGGAACCAATTGCTCGAAGGGGTGGTTGAGGCGGCTGCCGTTGGCGGATTGACGGGCGGCGCAATTGCGGGACCGAATGCGGTTCACAGCCACAACCAGAATCGAGAACAACAGAAGCAGGATTGGGCACAATCCGGACTTACTCCCGAGCAAATCAAGGCACTTACGCCAGAGGAAAGGCAGGCTGAACTCGCCGGTGTCCGACACGTAAATAGGGGGCAGGCCGACATCGACAACCGGGATGGCCGGAGTTCGACACTGATAACCCCCCAGAACCCCAGCGGCCAGCCCCAGCCAAACGCTCCACAAGCCCCACCAGCGAACGCAGTCGTCCAGACGCCCGAACAGCCGCCCGCAGCGTCCGAACCTGCGCCAAACGCACGCCCGGAAGTCCAACAAGCCCCTGAAACTCCACCGGAGACGCATGATGCGACGGTGCCACTGCCTCCGAACGCTGCTCCAGAGCCTGTTGCACAAGAGGCCCAAGCCACGCCCCCGGCTCCGACGCCCGAACCGCAAGGGCAACAACCGGCAGTAGCGCAGGAAGGTCCGTTGCCGCAGGACGTGATTCACAAGGAAGTCGCCGAGCAGAAGTGGCTGACCGATAATGGCCTGAATATCCGCACGAAGGAATCTGGGAAACAGACCTACTGGTACGTCAACGGGGCAACCAGCGGACTGAAGCAGTTGTTCGAGGATGCTGGCGGAAAGAAGACGGGCAAACAGGGAGAATGGCGGTTCAAGGAGAATCCCACGCCCAAGCTGATGGAGACGTTTCGGCCAATGACAGCGCCGGAAAAAAGCGCCGGAATAAATCAGAATTCCGCCGGAATTATTCCGAGCCATAATCCGCAAGTACCTGAAAACAAACCAGTTGCGACCTCGGAAAAAGTCCCGGAAAGCGCCGGAATTATTCCGAGCGCGGCCCAAATCGCACCCGTCGAGCAGCCGCTGAATACGACAGAATCCGGGATGTTGGCCGATGTGAATCGAGCCGAGGAAATTGGGATATATGAAGCAATCGTGAGACTCGCCGGGAGAGGATTCAGCGATGTGGAGATTGCTGGAAAAATCCCGCTAGACATGCCGCACGACGAGAAGCTACGGATCATCCGGGCCGTGCGAGGAGATGTGTCTGATTGGTCGAGAACCCCTAAGCCCATCGAAGCGAATCCTCCGGAGCCTGTTACGCCAAAAGGCCCAACGGCACAAAACCCATTCAGGCAGCCTGTCGCCGAGAGCGTACCACAGGAAGCCACGAAAGAGACACCAAAGGAACCGGAAACAAAGGCTCCTGAGATTGATAACGCTGCTGTCGCAGAGGAAAACGACGAACGCGCGAAGCTCCGAAGAAAGATGCTGTCTCGCGGAGTCAGTCAACGCAAGGCCACCGAAAAGGTTGATTCACTGACAAGACCGCAGGTTCAAGAGGAACTGGCGAAATACGAGCCTGCGCCTGCCGAAAAGACTCCCGAACCGAAGCCCGTCGTCATGGAGACGAAACCGACAGCGACTAAGGCAGCGGAATCCGCGAAGCCGGATGAGACGCCCGGCAAGATTCACCCCTTCAAAGGCAAGCCGTCGCCGCTCGCGCCAGCACAGAAGGCAGCCCCACAATCAACGCCCCTGAATGAACGCGAAGTCGTCGATTCCATCGGCAAACTGTTCGAGATTCCGACATTTCGCGGTCGCGTCAAGCCCGGCCACGCAGGCCAGTTTAACACTGCCGACAAGGTGATTCGACTGGCCTCCGATTTGTGGTCGAACGTCGTCGTGATGACGCACGAAATCGGCCACGCGATCCAACACACGCACAAGATCATCAATAAGATTGCAGGCACGAGCAACGTCGCTGCGATGACGGAACTCTTGGCACTGGACCCCAAGGGCGCGAGCCTCGACGAAGGGTTTGCTGAGTTCATGCGGCACTACCTAACGCTGGACGACGCGCCGACCAAAGCAAAGGAAACGCTTGCTGAATTTGAGAAGCTGTTGGCCAGCGATGCCGACCTGAAGAAGAAAGTCGATGACGCCCGCCAGATGATCGACACGCTGCGGGAACGAAATCCTCTCGACGTGGTGCTCTCGCAGCAGTTGCAGGCACAGCCGATCATCGACTTGGAGAAAGACAAAGGATTCTGGGATACCGTCAAAGACAAGTGGAACACTTGGTCGCAGCATTATCTCGAAAAGATGCACAACGCCGAAGACCGGATGCTCAAAGTCGTGAAAGCGGCCGACATCAAGAAAGGCGTCGATCCCGAACTGTTCTACAACCTCTGGAACCGCCTGACGGGCAGCGATTACAACCACACCAAACACGATCTGGCCTACGGGGTGCACACGATCAACGGCAAGAAACTGTCGAAGTCGATGCAGGAAATCTGGAAGACGATCAATCCCGATGAAGTCGATGAATTCAAGGCCACCTACGACGCACTCGACGGCCTTGATCGCATCGCCCGTGTGCCGGGATACACGCCTGGCCGCACCGAGCAAGAGTACAAAGACCTGCTCGCCGAAGTCGGGAAAGACAAGGCAAAACTCGCACGATTCGAGCAAGCTGCTCTCGACATGACCGAGTATTTCCATGCCTTACAAGAGAAGGAAACCACGGCCGGCGTGAGGGACTGGGCAGAGCACGACCGCATCGTCAAGTCGCCGCTCAAATACTACATGCCCCGCATCCGCACCAAGAGCTACGGCGTCGATAACGTCGTCAATCGGATCATGGGTGGACCATCCGGGTTCCTGAACGTCAAGGGCACCGCCAAGCGCATGAGCGAAAAAGGATCGACCGACCAGTACCTGCCGCTCGAAGAGGCAATTGTCAAAGCCACTGCCGATTCAAACCGCATGGCTGTCAAGGCGACAATGGCCTGGTCGTTCCTGCGCCGGTTGCTTCCGAGTCTGGGAGGCATCGACGGCATGGGCGACATCATTACACAAGTCGATCCCAAGTCGAAGATGACCGAATCGAATCTCGGCAAGATCATCGACCAGTTGACCACCGACAAGGACAAGAACGGCAAGACAATCAAGCCCCTGATGGACCCCGCCGAAGGGCAGCTTATCAAGGATGTGGCAGAACTTCGACGTGGCGGCATCAGCCAGTCGGCCTTGAAGCGACTCGAAGCCCTCTACGGAACTAGAGACGAGACTGCCTTGAAGCACGCAACTCACGACGTGCGCAGTCTGCGGGAAGCGATCCAGTTCTGGAAACCGGACTTTGGAACGAGCGAAAAAGAGCACATTATGTTCATACATCTGGACGGTAAAGATATCTGGGTCCAGATCAAAGATGACTCGTTGTGGCGAGCCATGCGCGGCATGAGAAACATGGGCGATGCCGAAATTTACTCGATGCTCTACACGGCGATCGCCGATGGATTCCGGCACAAGATCACCGGGCCGCTGCAATCAATCACCGTGGGGATGAATCCCACGGCCGTCGCGGCATTATTCCCGATGGACTACATGGGATTCCTGCTTCAGAGCAACTACACCGGCGCTGCCGAGCGGTTCTACGCCCCGCTGGGAAATATCGCCCGCCTGGCAGCGGCAATGGCCTACGAAGACTTCCACGGCGTCACCCCGAAGTGGGCACAGAGCATCATCGGTGCCGTGACGCCCGGTCTGGTCAAACGGCTGGTCAAACGGGAAGTTAAAGCGGGCATGATCCTGCGCCACACACAAAGCCAAGAGGCTGGCACTGTCGCTTCCGACAAGCTGTTCGGGTCTGGCCGAATGACCGCCAAGAACATGCAGAAACTGTTCATGCCCGAACAGAAACAGGCCAACTGGTACACGTCGATCAGGGAATCTCTCGGCCCCAAGATGGAAGCCTACCGCGATTGGATGGCGGTTCTCGACTCCGGCGTGCGCTTGGCGGAAATGGTCGGATATGCCCGCTCCAAAGGATACACCGTCAACAAGAATGCCTCGTTTGCGGACATCGAAGCGGGCAAGAATGGCTGGCTGACACCGGCGGGAATCCCGATTGATTCGCCGCCCGGTCCTGTCTTGAACGGGATGTTGCGGCACAACAACGAAGTCATCACCAACTACAAACCCAAGGGATCGGTCGCTACGGAAGTCGGCAAGTTCGTGCCGTTCTTTACCGCTCGCATGGCCGGTCTGATGAAGGAAGTCAGCACGGTCGGAGAACTCGGAGGCGGCATCGGTCGAGCCATAACCGGCAAGCCGAGCAACGTGCAGAACTTCGGTCCCAAGCTGGCGGGATTGGCCTCTATCGCCACGGCAGCAGCCTTGTACTGGTGGTTCAATCACGATGACGACGACCGCAAGGACATGGACCCGGCAATCGCTAATCGCTTCTGGACGTTCTCGCACGACGGCATTCCCTACTTCAAAATCGCCAAGCCGCGGGCCTACGGAATCTTCATCAATGCGATCGAGGGGCTGCTCGATGCCGTAGTGGATCGACGCGACCCGCACGTCATGGAAAAGCTGGGAATCGAAGTCAGCGAACTATCTCCGGTGAGCTTTTCAAATCCCATAAACTGGTCGGCCGGGATCGGCACGATGTACCAGTTGCACCAAAATCAAGACTGGGCAGGCCGACCAATTGACGACCGCTGGCAGGTAGAAAAGGGCATTGCGCCAGAGCACAGAACGCGACCATTCACGCTTGAATCCAGCAAGTTCCTGAGCCACTTCTTCACGAAATACGCGGGCCTCTCGCCTGCCAAAACGGAATACCTGCTCAATCAGGCGAGCGGCACAATGTACTCCGATGTCGTAGGCACTGGCGAGAAAGCATTGACTGGAAATCTCGATCGCCAGACGTTCCCGATTATCCGTCGCCAGATGACCAAAGGGTTGTACCAGCGTTCAACGAGTGAGTTCTACGATCAGCATCGCGACATTGAGGGGAAGGTGGCCACGGCCACGCATATTCGGCCGCCGAAGGCACCGCTGGGCGATCAAGAGAAGATTGATGCCGAGCACCTGCGCCAGATGGACCGCTACAAGGACGTGATTTCAGCGATCCGCAAGAGCGCCGTGACTGGTGGGAGCTTCGACGCCAAGTTGAAACTGGAAGCCTACGCCGTGGGTATGGCCGATTACGCCCTCGGAAAACCAGAGCGTCAGAGCTTCCCGAATCCCCTCAAGAACAGCGACAAAGACGTGCCCAAGGAAGTCGCTGAAGTGCGTCAGAAGTTCGTGCTCTCACTGGCCCATTCGATCACGTCGAATCCCAGCCCCAAGGGCATCCGCACGAAGGAGCAAGCCGACAAGTTCCCGGAACGACTCGATGCCTCGCGAGTGCAACGGGAATGGGCGGCGCAGGAGTTCAAGCGATTGGGCTACACGCCGGCCGATGTGGCGAGGATCGTTATCACCGAGAATGCCAAGAAGGGAATGCGCGTCACTCCGCAGTCGGTGGGGGAATTGGTTGCGGGGATGTCGTCAAAATGAGAGTCTTTTCGTAGGGCTTTCCGTCTCCGAATTTGACAACACGAGCATCGACGCGATGTCCCATGATGACGAATGGAGTCGGGTTTCTCATCTCTTCGCGCTGTTCTGGCGACAGATTGGCAACGGCACGCTTCAGGTCTGACTTGAATTTGTCCTTCTGTTCGTCGGTCATGTCGTACTGAAAAACGTTCATTTCACAACTGTCTTTCTTTGGACCACATAGAAATCTCTGTAGCTTTTTGAAAGCGTCCCGACCGCTGCCTATCTTGAGCGATTGCGTCTCGATTTTCTGCGATGTGGATATTTTGTTCCATTAGCGCGAAGCCTCTGCATTCTTTGGTTGAAATATCCAATGAACTTTACTTTCCCGGAATAATTAGATGGCTGTTGTTCAGAGTCAGGCCACACTTCGATGTATTCATACATCGCGACTCCGACGCCACGATCTCTTGGAAATAGAATGTTCTGGCATACTCCGGGACCAGCAACGTGCCGTTCTTCGTGCTTCTCTCCGTCTAGTGGACCTCCTACAAATTCAATCACGTCGCACGCTCCCCCATCTCGATACAGAATCTGTAAACCGAATGAAGGCATTGTGAGAGTGTGTCGAACCCATGATCGGCGACGTGAAAATTGAACAGTTCCGGGTCATCTATATCGTGTTCGTCGCTCGGTTGATATAAGAACACGGAATACTCGACCGGGGATTCGCGGCGGTTCCGTAGAATCCCGAATATGCAGCCTCGATGCTCACCGATGATCTTGTCGAAGCCCATGTTGAACATCACTTTGGCGGCATTTTCTATGTCCGGGATCGTCCTCATTTCACGGCCGTCTTTCTCTGCACAATGTCGTAGCATCTCTTGGTCGGCTTGGTCGGCAATGAACCCATCTTTTCCCACTCATTAATTCTTACAATATCTCTAGCGTTTCCGCTGGACTGGTATATGTTTTCGTTGCCGCCGATCAGGAGTATGTCCTCTCGAAATCCAGATTTATCAAATCTCTGCACCACGCCATTCCTGACTACGACGATATGCTGTATTTCGTCTACGCTGGTTCGCAAATAGGTGATAATATTTGATCCCGGAATGTAAATTTCCCACTCATAGATGGGAGTTTTAACCGGAAGTTTTCGTCTCCAGTGAGTGAACGGCGCGGCACAAAACGCCACAAGCGATCCGAAGAATGTGCGTCTGTTTATTTCACCACCGTCTTTCTCTGCACAATGTAGTAATCCCGGTACGCCTTCTGAAGCGTTCCGACCGCTGCTGTATAAGTCAGCGTGAATTCGTACCAGTGCTTTTCCTCCAGCACGGTCGTATCGTTCGCCTGCATGGCCGTGTCTGCCGTCTGTAACTGCCACGTCACAAGACCGCTGGTTGACCCGACCGTGACGTTGTTCGCGTTGAGGACATTCTGTCCCTTGCGGTTGTTGATCTTCAGTCCCGGCAAGCCCTTCCCCTGTGCAATCCACTGATCGAGCTTCAGCGTCACGACGTTCGACAGCGGGATCGGATTGCTTGCGCCGTCGAGAATCGTGACGGTCAGATTGGGCGTGTCGCCATCCTGCCACGTCCGTTGATTATCTGAGAGGAAATCGTCCATTAAAGCACCTTAGTACGCCGACATTTGAGGATTCGAGAACGTCGGGCCTTGCATCGTGGGGTTCTCGAACTCGGCACCGGCAGCCGAGGCGTTGCCCTTGAATCCCAGCCAGAAGAAGTACAGGATCGTGGTCATTTCAGCCTCAAATGTAGTCGATATTCACAACGCAATCGCCAGCGCCAACTGACGTATCATCGTTGTTTGCGATGCCCGTGACAAGACCGTATGAGATGCCAGTCGAGAACGGAATCGGCGTGTGGAAGTTGATGACGACGCCAGCCCCTGCCGTGTTGCCGGGGATCATAATCACTTTTGTGTTCGTGTCAGTACCGATCGTAGGCGTGGTAGCCTTGTTCTGGAACTTCAGGTATCGGGGTGCTGCGTTCAGGTTGAATGCCTGAATCGAATACACCTGCCCAGCCGACGCCTTCAGGCACGTCGCGTTGTCGCTATTGGCCGATACGAACGTCTTTTGGGTAAGGCCGCTGCCGGTCGCTGTGCCGACGTTCGTGACGCCGCCGAGCGTGTTCGTTCCAGCGGGTAAAGCGTTGGTGATTGCTGTAACCGCGGCCACTGTCGAGACAGTCGTGACGGTCCCGGAATCGACGATAACATGCCCAATCACCGCCGACCCGGCAGCCAAGGCCACCTGCCCTGTCGAGTCGCTGGCGATCGTGACGCGCTGTACTCCAGTGCCCGATACGCCGTTGCCCATCGTGGTAGCCACGCCATTCATCTGCGCGACGTTGATGGCGCTGTTAGCGTCGGGAGTCACCAGCAGCTTCGTCATGCTGGCGATACCCTGGATCGTGATAACGTCCGTCGAGGCGGTCCCTGCCGTTCCCAGCGCGGGTTGTTTAGCGGATGTCGAAGCCCCAGTGGGCAGGCTGATCGTGCCGCTGACGTTCGTGATGTTCCACGTCCCGGATTGCTTGACGGCTACGGCCACCTGATCGCTGGCAATGACGATCGGCAGCGATGCCGCAGAGAGCGCCGATCCGAGATACAGCGGCGTCGGTTTTGTGCCTGATCCGCCCGTGGCGAACAACATACACCCCGGCAGCTTGGCATCGACAGACACCGCCGTGAATGTCGTCAGATCGGTCGTATTGAAGATTTCACCGGCACCGATCGCTGCGCTGGCTTGACTGTCATTGGCCATTTATCCTGCCCCTACCAAGAGAAGAGACTGACCGTGTGCGGTATTCGCCACGTAAGTAAAACTGACCTGACCTGGACCTCCTGCTTGACCACCAGTGTTTGTGGGGCCGCCATTACCGCCGCCATTACCGATAGTCGGAGGAGCGCCGGCACCGCCAGTTCCGCCAACTCCAAGAGATGCGTTGCCGCCAGTGCTGCCAATCGTATTGGTGTCGCCATTCGTGGCAGTGCCACCCCCACCTCCTGTTCCGCCGCCTCCCCCGCCGCCCGCATGGCCGCCAGTGCCGCCGCCGCCCGTATAGACAACAGCAGCGTACGTAAAAGTCGAGCCTGTGCCATTTCCACCAGGCGTACCAATTGCACCGCCAGAACCGGCAGATCCGCCAGCCCCGACAGAATATGCGATCGTATCGCCTGGACTGACAGTCAACGTCTTTTTGCAGTACCCGCCACCGCCACCGCCACCGCCGCCGCCGCCGCCACCGCCGCCGCCGCCGCCATCGCCCCACGCTTCACCGACAACCGACGTAACGCCAGCCGGAACCGTGAAGTTACCAGAACCTGAAGTGTATGTGGTTGTTGCCATTATTCAGTCGGGGAAACGGACCATTTCTCCTTTTCCTGACGCGAGAAGGCCGCTGGATTCTGCTTGATGAGCATCTGCATCTCGGCTATCTCGGCAAGCCCATCCTCGGTAATCGGCGTGCGGTCAACATCAGGCACCTGCATGATCCACCCGTACACTGAGGCAGCCCCGACAATGACCGCAATCACGATGTATTCGGAGAACAAAAACCTGAAGAGTCTCATGATGTCACTTCATCTGCGGGTTAAAGAACACAGCGCCTTGCATGGATGGCTCCTGAAACGTGACGCCTTTTTGTGGTGCCGGCGGCGCTGCCGTAGCCGGCAACTCGCAGATCGCCACTTCACCGATGGACGCAAAACCGAGCACAATCAGCCCTCAATCAGCTTGGGAATCGCTGCGGAAATCGACACGGCCAGATAGGGTGGGTACTTCACAATCTGCAATGCCTGACGCACAAGAGACATGTCGTCGTCGCTCAATTCCACGGTAGCACGATCCTCTGACTGCTGCAATCTGTCGGCACACACGCCCATCTTGACCGCTGTTTTCAGGTCGTTTCCTCCGGCTTCCCAGAGTGCTTCCGTGATGAGCGAGAGCACGTCATGCTGCACGTTCCGGCCGTATTTGGGATAGACGACCTCTTGTCCGGCACGGTTCACGATCTTCTGTGATAAATCGAACGGCATCGTTTCTCCTATTGAACTACTACTGTGACGCTCGGAACCAACGCATTCTTGGCAGCCAATGCAGCCGCCACGTTCGCCGCTCTCGTCGCCTCGTTCGTCGCCTCTGCTGCGGCGTCCGCAGCGATTTTAGTGGCATCCCCAACGGCATGAATATCGGCGTCGATAACCGTGCCGAACACGCTGTAGATCAGCCATTGTTCGACATACTGAATCTGCGTCTGTGGGTTGGCAACTTGACCTTGTGGCGTCGGATTTGGTTCACCATTGACAAGCGGTTGCCATGCTGGATCAGGAATCATCGCCGTCCAAGCCGGAGGCATTTGCACGATGAGTTGATTTCCGCCACTTACAAACCCATTTCGCCGACAGGCGGCTTGGATGAGTTGACCGAAGAGAGTCGAATCCATCGTAAATGTAGCTGTTGATGTTGCCATAGTCCTACCTTTTCACAATCGTGGTAATCAGCAATTGGATGACTTCCTTCGACTGCTCTGGCGTCATGTCGTCGCCGCTGAGTAACCGAAAATCATCGTCGAGTTCGATCTTTCGGCCGTCTTGCAGATTGAACGTCCACGGCACGCGAACGCCAGCGACTCCGACAGTGTAGTCTGTGCTCTGGTACGAAACGACTGGTTTTGCAGCTCCTCCAACCGTGAACATTGCTGTGTTGGTCACTGTAGCCGGACCAACGCATAGGTGTCTCGTCCCTTTGTATGTCCATCCGTGAGTTTCCGTGTCTGGCTTGAGCAGGAAGGGTAAGCCGCACGCCACTGCGAACTTACCGAAGAACGAACGTCGATCGAGTGCCATAAGTTATTTCCAAGCGGGGATGTAAACTGTTGAACCATCAAGCCAACTGCTCGATTATTCCTTCGATGTTGTACGCGACCGCAGTGTAAACACCGCCCGCAGCGGAAGCGATTGTAATGGCCGTGGATGCTTTGCAGCGGATGTGTAACGGCACGCCTTCGTATGGTACTGCGCCTGCCGCATTGGCGATAGACGTGATGAAAGTGCCGGCCAGATTGGAGAATTGCAGCGTCAGAACACGCGATGTATTGTCTTCGCTGGTGTACGCCACAGTCACGGTAAATGCGTGCGTTGTGGCCGTTGTGACCAGCACGTTAGCCGATACTCGATAAGTTCCGTCTGTTGCCGGGAGCGTGTAGGATGCCACGCTTGAGACAGCAGCAGTGGCACCAACCGTACGGCCTTGGCCGTAGATTGCGGGGACGCCAAGACCTGCGGTGGCGACGGCGTTGTACTTGCTGACGAGTCCAGTCGTCCCGCTAATAGTCATGCACGTTGCGAGCGTGTTTGGCGTCGAACTACTTACGCCGACTGCTGCATACCGAAAATTGATGTCACCACCGCCGCCAGTTCCAGTGCCAACGCCGCCAGCAAGTACAAGATTTGCTCCGTTCGTATTAGCAACAGATGCCGGATTACCAGCTTGAATTATGCAATCACCTGGTGTACCGCCAATGTATACACCGCCCTTTAAATAAAACGCACTGAGCGCTGCAGTAATACCAGAACCGTAGATTGTTAATTGTGCTCCAAAAATGCTTCCCATTCCGACCGTAATAGTATGGTTTCCGTGACCCGCAGTAACCGCAACAGTCCCTTGGCTTGCGACACCGAAGGATGCGTTAGCAATTCCAGAACCTGTATTGCTGCATGAAACTCCGGTGCTAACAAAGCTGGCCACGTTGCTACCACTTACCACTATAGCTGAACCCACGCTGTTCACGCTGAACACAGGACTCGCCGCACCACCGCAAGTCAGAAAGTAGTTGTTCGTGATTGCAGTGCAATTCGTCCCTGTCGCATCCCCAGCGCTATTGATATCGACGGTTGAGAATGCGGCACAGGTAGTGGCACCCACGTACTTAGGCTTCGAGCCTTTGAAGACCCACGGCGTAAAGACGGATTGTGCACCTGTTGCGAACTGTGGCTGATTCGTCAGAGCGTCGAAGAGACCGGCGATGAAGTTGCTACCAGCAGTTAAGGCTGTGTGTGTTCCTGTGGTGACGGTGAGGGCGGATGCGGGGGATGCCGTGGCAATCACCGCCTGCGTAATCGTGACGGCGGATTTGTTGGTAAACGTCCATGCCCCGGACATGCTGGGGGCAATCGTCTGGTCTAGAATCAGCACGCAATCGGTTCGCAACGCCGTTGCTGCCGAACCGTTCGCTCCGACCAGATTGACCTGTGCACCGCCACCCGGATTGCCGACTGATGCTCCTGCCGAAACCGTTGTCCATGTCGGCAGTGCACCTGCCCCACCAGACGTTAGCAACTGCCCTGATGTACCGACGCCCGAGACGTTTTGCAGTGCTCCGGTCGATGTCGTACCTCCACAGATGACAGCATAGGCCGTGAATGAGGCAGCGCCTGAACCACCCTGCGCGACCGTCACCGCGGCATTATCCGTAAGCACATTGGCCGATGCGTTGGGAAGCGTGAATGTCTTTTCGCTGGACGCCGGGCCGCTGAATTTCGTGAACCCGTTGCCCGTGCCGCCGTAAACGGACGTGATGATCTGTGCCAGCGCCGCCGACCCGTCGAAGTTGTTGCCGTAGATCGCTCGCGGCGTCGTCAGTGTCGCTGCCGATCCAGTCGTATTCTGGTTGAGAGTTGAGACGCGACCAGCAGCCAGAGTGCCGGTCCATCCGAGCGTCAGCACGTTCCCCGACAGCGATCCAGTGACGTTGGTATCATTCACAACGGACGTTGGAACCGCACTGAATATCGACGCCGGAACATCCAGCCTAACAGTCTTGGTTCCAGCCCCGAAGTTGACCAGAGAATTCGAGTTACTGCTGGTTTCTACAGAATCCCGCGAGAGGGTGTTTCCGCTCGACGAATACGTGCCCTGCCCCATCTCGACGTTGCCAGCGCCGTCGTCGATCTCGTATTTGCAGGTGTTGCCGTTGCCGATGCCGCTGAAGGGGAAGAAAGTCGTATTGGGAACTCCGGCGAGCGACACGGTGCCTGTGCCAGTCGAGACTGTGCTTTCCCTTACCCTATTCGCCCAGATAAGAGCCACGCTACGTCACCTTTCTCGTCGTCAGATACCGTTCCGGGCCAATCGTTTTCGACTTCTCGGGATCAACATATTCCCTCTCGAATCGCTGCGTCCTTCTTGCGGCATCCTCGACGCAAGCCGAACAGAATAACTCGCCGTCGTGCACGATCCCGCGCCTGCAACGGCACGGTTCGACGTGCTCCATGATCTGTGTCTTCATGACTCGGGCCTCAAATCGGGGGCGTGTCTGGCAACTAAATCAGCATGGCTTCTCAAGCACGCCATGCTGCAATACCCCTGCACCTTACCACCTGCCCGGCAGGCAATCAATCCCGGTTCAGATGAGTTCGGACACCCCGGATTGCAGCATTTACGGGAGTCATGTGCGTGCAGCTTCAGGTGTTCGTCCATGCGTCACCTCAATGTGCTTAACCGCCGGGGGAGCCCCGTACATCCTGTCGGTTATTTCCCCCGGTCGGTCGATACCATGTGCCTATTCGTTCTCCCTCTTCCCCCGTCTCCGCTCGCCCGATTGCAGATTCACATTGGCCATCCCGCGCGTCGCGAACTGGCACGCCGGGCAACGCCGCAAGCCGTCCGACATGAACAGTTTGCCGCACTTGCTGCACACCCGCTCTGTCTTATTGCAGGCTCCGTCGATGATGCCGATGGCGGGGTTCATGGCCGATGTAGCTCACAAATTCTTCCGAGAAGCGTAAGTTTCGATTTGCCGCCATCCGAATCATCACATTCTCGCGGCACGTTCATCAGGTCGAGTATGTGATGCGCCTGCCCGATTTCGGCCTCAAGTTCAAGCTGTCTTGCCGTCTTCGCCGTGGCAATCTGCGACAGCTCCAAGTACAGCTTGTTGATCGTTTCGAGTTGCATTTCATCACCAATCCTTATCCTCACCGTTGATTTCAGCCCACTCTTCCGCGCTCATCCCGGCCGCGTTCGGGTCGTCATCCCAGCACTGGTCAAGCAACATCTTGGCCATCGCAAATCCAATGCACGCGGCGAGCGCGAGACACAAGCCGACTCCGATGATTCCGATTGCGATTTCCATCATCTGCCAGTCCTCTCGAACGCCCCATCCTTCCAGTGCGGACTTCGCTGCCAATGCCCGCGAACTCCTGGCCGCTCCTCTCGATCAACCCACATGAATTCCACGCGCGTCTTGAAGAACACGGCCAGCCTGATCCTGTCGGGAGTCGCTGCCACAACCTTGGCAGGCACCACGTCGCTCTCGCGGTTCGACGGCATGTAGAACACGTCATCGCCGGTTTGGGGATCGAATGACCTGTGCGAATCCGAACCGATGACCAGAGACACGACGAGCATCATGAACATGCACAAGGCGATTAAAGAGAGGGTCGATCGCTGCATTTGAAGTCTCCGATGCGGATTATTGTGCTGGCTCGCCACGATTCACGCCGCTGATTTACTTCGCCATTGTTCCTTCGACGCCTCGTTGCATTCGCTCCCGAGTCCTGTGATGCAGCCAGTGCATCGCCTCTTGAAGATGCGTCAGAGCCAGCGCATTCTCACGGCAAGCGTAGGGGCCGGCCTGGAATGATTTGAGCCGATCTTCGAGGATTGCCATGAGCGCCTCGCCGCTGATGCCGTTCACGCCGACTTCGCCGATCGGTCCGTTCTGAAATTGAATCGTTTGTTCGTCGGCATAGTAACTACTGCCGTCTCGAACTCGCGGCTTAACGCCAGCCCGAACAACGTAGATGTGATTCGCACCGCCCGGTCCCGGCTCATCCATGACCGTGATCGTGATGGCTTCATTCAGTCCGTTGACTTTGTGGTTTGTCAGTTTGCGCATGAAATTTCCTTTTGGGTTATGCGCTGGCTTGCACGGATTGCCGCATGGCTCACTGGCGGGTCCGTGCGCTCCAGACTGGGTACTCACTTGCTGTTCGCGGCCACCAATGCCGCTTGCTTCTCTTCCACGTCGAGCATGGCACTCGCCAGTTCTTCGAGGGCGTCGGAGTATGCCTTGCAGGTTTTGGGAAGGTTGATCTGTGCTGCTTCGAGCCGTTCCATCGACTTGGCGAGGGCTTGCTCGGATTGTTTCGGGGTCATGGCGTGGTTCCTGCGGGGGGGATAAATTTTCCATCGGGGCCAATCGTCCCGAGGTCAACAGCCTGTTGAATCGGTGCCACAACCGGCGGTGTAGCTGGCGTGCCGCTGTTCCCGAACAGCCCCGAACTGTGCAAGAGGGCACCGGCCCCCAGCAGTGCAGGTCCGCCCAGGCCCAGCAGCAGCCCTTGGGCAAGAGGACTCGATAACAACCCGGCTGCCGGTGAAGGTGACGTGCTTGAGGGCGGCGTCGTTTCACTTGGGGCAGCCGGAGTTGTGGGCGCAGCGGCCGGCTGTGCAGGCGTGGCATAATTGTGGTTCGTCACCGTGCTACGGGTAATTCCTCCGGGTGGCGAGGCCGGAAATCCGTATGCCTGTGCCACCGCAGCCGTGAACAACGCCTGTCGTTTCGCGTATTCGCCAACGCTCACATCCCAGTAGTCATCGACGGCGGCTTGGGGCAGCGCTGTTTGTCCGTTGGCCATCACGCCACCCCCTTCCCGAAAGGGATTGTCGAAGCCTGAAGCATGGCGGCGTCAGTCTGGTCGCGGAGCTTCGAGCGTGCTGCCAAGGCATCGGCATTGACTGCCGCTTGATCCTTGGCAGTCTGTACAACCGCTTCCGCTGCGATGATCCGAGCCTGATCTACGGCAGCCGCTGCCGAGAGCATCGAAACCAGCGTCAGCGAATCGGCGAACATCGCATCGAACACTTTTTGAGCGGCTTGGTCTGTCGGTCGGAACTGCGGCAACTGGGCTACAATTCCCTGTAAAGAACCCACGACGCCGGCAAGTCTGTCGGCGTTCGTGGGGTTTGTCGTATCCGTTTGGGTTGGCATGGGCGTGGTCTCCCTTACTTTTCAAACGGGGTTACTTGCTTGCCGCCACACCGCCGCCGGCAACCGCTCCAGTCGGGATAATGCTCCCGGTCTGACCGACATCGCCGGGCGTCCGCATTGCCGCATTCAAGCCGCTGTCCTGCGTGGGCAGGCTGGCTTGCAACATGACGTTGCCGATCGCTCCGTTGGCGAAATGGTTCAACAGGTCGAACGAGCTTCGCAGGCGTTCGCGAGCGTGTCCGTCTCCCAAAATGTTCGTGTTGACTCCGGCGGCAATCGCCGAGTTCAACTGTGCCGCAACAACGTCATCGACGATCGTTGCACCAATCAGGGGCGCGGCACACAGCACGTTCGCCAGACTGCCATAGTCTTCAGTGACAAGGCACACGGCACAGAACGCCACCAATAACGACAACACAAACAACAACTTCGACTTGGCTTTCATCTTCGTGGTCTCCACTACGAGGAAAAAATACTACGGCGACACCGCCGCGGTCTGCTTCGGAACGGTTCGCACGTTGCCTGAAAGTCGTGCTCCCGTGAGGTTCTTCTGAAAGGTTTCAACCGCCGTCAATCGTGACTGAATGGCTGCCAGCACTGCCGGGTCAACATCTTTTCCGGGTGCCCCATCCTTGCCAGCGATGCCCGGAGCACCGGGTGCCCCTGCCGGCCCCTGCGGACCACGATCGCCTGGACCGGAGGAGCCACCGGGAATCAGTCCTTTGATCTGGTCAAGCTGGCTCTGCAACGAGGCGAGGTCGCTATGGGTCGGGAGTTTGGCGAGTGCCGCTTCCACGGCCTTCAATCTGGCGTCGAGTTGTTCGTGGCGCAACAGGTCGATCGCTGCCGAGCGTTCGCGGGGCGTTCGTAGATCGGGGGGCGGCTTGCCTTTGCCGTTGTAGGGCGGCTCTGGAATCGGGGGCGGCACTTCGGCGAACTTCGGATCGGGCACCGGAACCAATGCTGGCGGATCGTCAATTCCTTCCGGCTTGGGCGGCAGCGGTACATTCGGAGTCGGGTTGAATCCTGACGGCGGATTGCACTTCCCATCAGGGCAGAACGGATTACCCGAATCATCGAAGTGTTTCCGGTTCTTCTTCAGAAACACCTTGATCTGTTCGTGGTTCGTGCAGAATACGTGCGTGCCGATCAGTTGACCAGACAGCGGCACGGCCTTCATCGGAACCGAGTTCCCGCCATGCGTGACGCCGCACAACATGCCGTTGACGAACACGCCGCAACCTGAATTCCCGTGATTCACCTTCCCGCCCTTGACGCGGAACGTCCACATCTTTTTGCCATAGCTGCCCGGCGTATCGAGCGGCAAATAGATCGGCCCCTGCCCCCGCGGATAGCCGATAACGTCGTACGAAATCGGCGCTGCCTTGGGCATTTCTTCCGGGACTTGCGTGAAGGCAATCACGTCTGACGCCGCAATCCTGAACAACGACAAATCGGCGTCGTCTTCCGTGGCCTGATGATGGAAGTCGATCAGTTCGGCTTTGCACTTCGACCCGTCCGGCCGATTGAGCGTGCACACGCCGCCGACATGCCCGTCAACGCAATGGCCGCAGCCGAGCACTAGGCCGTACTTCGGTCCCTTGCTGATCGACGTCGTTGAACACCAATAGGGGCCATTCTCCATGCGGGCAGTCGCCCAGGCGTGAGCGGGCATCTTCTCGGCAGCCAGCGGAACATGCGCACTTGCGACTACAGAATACTCAATCTTCTGTAGTCTTTTTTTGATTTCACTCAGCGAGATTTCCTCGCCAGCATGAAGGCAAATCATGCCTGCAATAATCAATGCGACTTCTGGAGCAGTTTTGGTCATGGCATTTATCCCGGAGGAACATTCGATGACGGCTGATCGGTCGGCGTCCGCATCGACCAGCTTTTGAGCACGGCGACGACCGCGATGACAGCGAGGTCGATGCAATCCTGTTTGAACTTCTCGGGCGTGAACGATTGCCACTGCGGCAACCTGACGATCAGGTAGGCAGACACGACGACCCAAGCGACGTGAACATCACGCTTGAACTCTTTCGGGCCGTAGCCAAAATCGAACCACTGACTCACGATCCGCCTCCGGTTTCTTTGTGCAACCGCCACGTCGGCGCCTGCGCCTTCAGTGTCGCCAATTCGATCGAGTGCAATTCAACCTTGCTGCTGATTGCCTGTTGATGCCCGCGAATCGAGTGACGATCCCTGTTGCAATGTTCGTTCTCTTCTGCCAGCGATCGGATGTCAGACCGTAAGTCGCCGAATTTTTTGCCAATCCAGAATGATTGCACGATGGCGGCGACCACGATCCCTCCGACCGTAATCACCATCTGAAACCAGTCTTGCGGCATGGTTCATGCAGTCCTTTGCGGCTTGTTTCGCGGCGCATTCCCGCCGCAATGATTGGCTCTGACTTCTCGCAACTCGGACTTCGCCTTGGCGTCGAGTGGCTTCCCGGTAAACAGGTCCAGCCCCTTGCGGTATCTCTGACGCATGACGGTTACGCGCTCGTTCTGGCCATCCTGAAACGTCTGGCGATAGACCTTCTGGATGGGCGCAGCGTCAACGTCCGTGTCGTCGTCGTCCTCATCGGGATCGACGGAATCGGGATATTGCGCGAGTGTTCGGGCCATCGTTGGCACCTGTTTAGAGCTGTCATAACTCTGGAATCGACGGCTAGCTTCGCACTTTGGGAAGCGAAAGTCAATGTTTCTCTGCCGGATACTCGTGCATCCCTGACTCGATTGTCGTCTAAAAAAACCTCAACCCGCTGCCCATTTCCGCACGCCGCATGAAGCTGCGCTGGCTGATAACCGGGACTTCGGCGGTCATTCAACGGATTCCTAATTGAGCGCGGTGGCCTAGGACAGCCTGCTCGCGGGTCAAGGGGTATTCAATCTCAGTCTCTCGATTTCAGCAAATGCCTCTTGGCAGACTTCCGCCATTCCCTGAATGCTTCCGCGCTCGTATTCGTCGCCGAGACGAGTTCGCGCAGCCTTCACGTCGAACGGCTCCTTCGCAGGCTCCGGGGCTGCGGGATCATCCCACGACAGCGTTATCAATGCGGACGGATCATTACACGCCATGCCCTTGAAGCACACGAATTTTCCGTCTCGCACGATTCCCCAACGCTGTTCGCTCCGCTTCCCGCCCGCGACCGGCAGCTTGCGGATCTCCGCGGCGGCTTCTCGCAAGAGGGTTCTCGGATTGATAGACGTTCGCAAGGCTACATCCTCGCATATCGCAGCCGCAGGCTCCCACGATGAGACTGGCACCGCGGGAACGGCTGGAGGGAGTTCGAGGCCGGCGAGGTGACGCGCCAAAATCGGACGCAACGTGCTGATAAAAACAACGCCCTTTGATTCAGCCTCTATGTAGGCTGCCTCTAGCGCATCGGCCAGCGTCTCTCCGGCAGCGCGTGGCACGCTCTTGGAATTCCGCCGCTCCATCGAAATCGGTGCGATGAAGTCAGCGACAGGGTATTCAGGCTGCACCGCCGTGAGTCGTTCTGCGGATGGCATGATCCCAAGCTGCCTCTTGACCTCCTCGAACGGCACGACTCGACCAGCGGCCACGTCTTCGTCACTCCGCTTCAATGCGGCCATTGTTTCCGGATCATTCTTGATCTCTTGGGTTTCGGTCTGGCTCTCGGCAGGCTGCACCGCTGCGAGTCGGTCGGAGATTGCGAGAAGCGATCTTGACTGTGTTCCGGATTCAAAGATCGCCCAACAGTCAACGATTTCCCTAATCTTCCCCTCACACTCCTCAGCGACCTGACGCAGCCGCTTGATCTCAATGCCCAGCCGCATCCGTTCTTCCGCACCATCCTTTGCGAGTTCAATCATTTGTCCTTGTAGCCGCTCGACTTCCTGCCGATCGGCGGACGCCTGCTTAATGAACTCGATGGCACGGTCTCTACCGCTAGCGATCGGTTCAGCCATAAACCAACCTGGTGATGCAGTTTCAATGGCATCGAACACATCGCTCCACGCCGCCGCTTTTTCGGAATCGCTTTTGTCGAGTATTCGCCGATCGGCGGACGGGAACGCGGTAGGCATTGGTTACTCCTGTGGGTTGTCGTGGGTGGCGTAATCAAACTTCATCGCTTCGAGTAATTCACGATGGCGAGATTTGTCTAGCTTGCCGTCACACGAAAGTGACTTGTTGAATGCGATTCGTTCCGCAATTTCGTTATAGAGCCTTCGATTTCGCAACCGCTTGGCCTCTGCCAATTGTTTTCTGTCGCCGCGAATCATGTCTACCATTTCGCGTTCAGTCATATCCGCTCTCCGGATAAGTTAGCGTTTAACCGGCTGGATCGCCGTCGAGTGTCTGGATAGACCGACTTGCTCGCCGATTTAATACGGTCTTTTGAATCACACTGGATACGAATTTCTCAATTGACGAGTTGTCACGAAATACCTTCTTGTCGATGCACGCCTCGACACAATTTGCCAATAATGCAGGCAGGAATGTTTGCGGCGCGTCACTAATCGCCTGCTTGATGTCATCGTAAGGTACTGACATACTTGAACCAGAACTTTCATTTGTGTTGCAAAATGCGGCGTCCTATCCATTCCGCAACTTGTGGAACTACCGAGTTTCCGAGACACCTGATGCGGTCCATTCTGTCGGGAACCCCAACAGCCACTCGACCCACGTCGGGTTCATTTTCCCAGTGATCGGATGCTGAATCGGGTAGCCGAGCGACACCGCCACCGCTCCCGGCAAAGCTGCGTAATACTTTCCATTCAAATCCCCGTGATAGCCCCTGCCGCTTGCATCCTCCGCTGTTGGGCACGGCCACAATCCAGATCCGATCTCGTCCCCATCCTCCAATCGGCGCGCCAACGGCCGTAGCCGGTATACAGTGCCAGACCGCATCAAACCCGATCTCGGCCAGATCCCCGAGAACTCTATCCAATCCTCGAGAAGTGATCGCTGAGACGTTTTCCACAATCGCGACTCTGGGTCGAATCTCGAGAATGATTCTCCGATACTCGGCCCAAAGTCCTGACATTTCTCCATCAATTCCTGACTTACCTCCGGCCTGGCTGATGTCTGTACACGGGAATCCGCCGCAAATGACATCGACGGCCCAATCGGAGGCGGGATGCGGCGGAAAGGTGCGCACGTCGTCCCATTGTCCAACGTCTGGCCAGTGCTTTGCGATGACTGATTGCGCGAACGGGTCGATCTCGACCTGCCAGCGGCACCGCATCCCGGAGCGTTCAAGTCCAAGATCGAATCCTCCTATTCCTGCAAACAGTGATCCAAAGGTTAGTGTTTCATTTTGCGTCATGTTTTTCCGTGTTCTGCTTCAAGTATGTCAGTGCCTAAAAATGGCATCCTTCATTCAAACCTCTCATACTCAAATCCGCCGCCGTTTTTCTTGGCTCTCTGGCGCACCAGCACGAACGTGAACCACGGACATTGCTCAATTGCGACCTTCCATTTGATTTTATTGTGTTCAGGAAAAAAGCTCCCCTTGCAATCGTGAAGCTCGATGAACCCGTCATTTGTGAACACCACGAAGTCAACCGTCAATGTCGTGTTGTCCGCCAGCCGCAGCTTAAATAGTTCGTGACGCCAATCAACGATGGTCCCGGCCTGTTTTCGATACGCAAGCTCTTGGCTGTAGGCTAATTCGAGCTTGTTCATTTCCCCGCGTTTGCGGCTGGCGTTCTTCCAGCGGGCCTTCATCACGATTCGTCCGGGCATTACTGCACAACTCCCTTTTCTCGCATCGTCTTCAGGTGCTTGTGATACAAAGCGTTTCCGCTCGGCCTGTGCTTCCGCGTGCACGCTGGACACCACGGCATGTCTGGCGTGCCGTCTTCCAGCAGCTCGACGACGCCGAACAGGTGCAGCGGGATGTGCGGTAGCGGGCGATGCCATGTCTTGCCGCACAGGGCTGTTGTCGAGCCTGGTGTAGTCAGATGGATCAGGGAATCGGACTGGGATTCGACGATGGTCATTGCCACCACTCCCATGATTTGTTCGGCCACCAATTTGTTCTAGATAGTGCCATCGCTGGGCTCCACTAATCGGGGTTTCGTCTGTGCGTCTTCGTACATCTCTTCAAGGATCGCCTCGGCTCCGTATTCGTCGATATCACGGCTGCGTTTGTCGGCGTCGTTAGCGAAGTCTTTCGAGTCGATGCCGATCAGGTGCGACTTCGTGGCCTCGATGAATTCGGGTCGCAACATGCCGGTGATGAACGCCACGCCCACGCTGTCGGGCCACTTGGCGAACGCCAGATTGCCAGTCAAGAACTCGCCGCGATTGAACTCTTCCCAGAGCACATTCGTTGAATCGACACGCTCGATTGTGAACCCGGAAGGCGATTCGCATTCGATACAGCCGCCGTGAAGCGTCAGTACGTAGTGCGTATTGCCGGGTCCGGGGAATAGGTATTTATTGTCGTTGCCGACGCAGCCGCATTCACACATGATCGGTCTCCGGCAAGAGCACTTCGGCAGTCACCTTGATTCGCGTTCCAGTCGGGAAGTCGCACCCTTCAGCAGCGAATCCGGGACCGAAGATGATTCCCTGCGAACCAAAACTGAGGTACGGATCCTCTGGATATTTCTCCATTGGCCGTGAAGGTTCCGAGATCCATTCAGCGAATAGATTCGATGCCGATAACACGCCGTTTCCGCGAGAGTGTTTGGCGCAGAAGTAGGGAGCGTGGCCCTTCTCGTACAACCTGAATTCATGCGAGTTCAGGTACGCCTTTCTCGAATCGAATTCCCAGATTGCCGAATGATCGCAGCCGGGATGAAAGCACTGTTTACTGACACGAAACTTTCTTGAAGCCACCGCTCGCTCCTACTTTCTCTCTTGAAGTACCTTGAGTATCGCACCGGCAATCTCGTCGTCACTCTGGTACGGATTGTCCGGTGCTGTTTTGACCAACGCTATCACGCTCTCGACCCATGCCGTGGCCTCGCGACACACGGCACCGATGTTTCCGGCCTTCGCCAGTGAGTTCAATGCGGCACCGATTCCAGCGTCTGCCGGGCACATGATGAGCGCCATCTTGTGCGTTATCAGCTTTTGTATGTTGGGGGTTTGGGTCATATCAGTCGTTCCAGAAATAGTCCGCGGCATACGTGCCTTGCGTGCAATGCCGCTGCCGTGAATCCATGCGCCAGAACCAGCGTTGATGCTCGCTCATTCCGGTTCCCCCTTCCCAAACCGCGTCACACGGACTTCCGCACTCGCCGGAATTAAGTCGGCTATGTGCCTCACCGACGTAATGTGATACTCCATGCCGGCCAGAATGATGTCCTCATGGATGCACGGAATTCGATCGAGAACAATATGCTTCGGCTTGTAGTCCCTCTCGATCAGTGTGATTGTGACGCTCATTTCTTAGCCTTTCGCTTCTTTTCGGCAGGTGGCCAGTCCTTCATGATTGCTTCGGCGCGAGCCAAAGCAGCCCTGAATTCTTCCGCATTTTCACCAACCATTTTCTTTCCGTGCTCCCTTTCCAGAACGCGGATTGCGGCACAAAAAAACGGGATCGACACGCCTTGATCGCTCACGATCGCTTCACCTTTCTCTTAGCCTTGACGGGGACCAGATCGAATTGCTGGACGGAAAATCCGTTCTTGCGCATATTACTCCAGACGCCGCAGTTGTTTTGTTCCCCGACGCTGATTGACTCCTTTCGCGTTAATGCGAACGTGCTCCAGTGAATACCTGAATATTTGCCGACAACGCACCATCCCCTGATCGGCTTCGGTGTCTTGGGTTTCTTCATGGCTTCGATTCTCCTTCCCGCCTTGATTTCACTCAGTCGTTGTTGTGGATGTCCGGAACACAATGCAACACTTCGTAAATCTCGGCATAAAAGCGTTCCATTTCCTTGATGCCGAGTTCGTTCAGGCTGTTGTGGCCCACATCGAAATACGTTCCGTCCTCAAGGAAAAAGCAAGCCTCGACAACCCATCCATGCGGCCAGTCGAATACCTCGTCTCCGGATCGTTTGGTGCGGTCGTAATAGTAGGCGTGCAGAAAATACAGTTTCTTGCCCTCGCCGCGAACCGTCGTGGAATAAATGCAGTCGGCGTGCTTATGGCAAGGTCCGCTCTGATCGTATCGCACATACCCGGCAGCGATCATGTCGTCTGGAGTAACGCCAGTTGCCTGTTCTGTGTTCACGTCGTCACCAACTTTCCAAGCCGTTCCAGTGTTTCCTCTTGCCATGTTCTCCAGCGCTCTTCTTCAAACACAAACGCCTCGATTTCCGCCTTGACCGACTTGCCGCCGTTCGCCAGAGCGACCTCATCAAGATCGAATTCCGCCGGATCGCCAAGCGACTCCATTTTTCTGAGCTTCGACAGTACGCACGCCACAAGCCCCTCGTTCGGACATACCGACTGCACCCAGTGGCGATTCTCTTCCGTGACTACGATGAGTACGCTGCGAAGATGTCTCCTGCGCCCCACGCGGACAATGTGGTGCCGTTGCAGATTGCCATAAATATCCAGCCGCTCGGCGAACATCCGAAACTTTCCATCCCGCACGCGACAACCCATCCAGCGGCCGATTTCATCGTATGGGAATTCTTCGCCGTACCAGTGATACGTGAATGCTTCCGCGGCTGGCAGACGTTTGGGTGGCGTCTGTTTGAAGGCAGTGCGCTTCATGTCGCTGACTCCGGGAGATTCCAGAATTCGCAGTTAGTGCCATACGTTGAAAAGCAAATTGAACCGTCACTGTGAAACCTAGTTCCATTTACGCGCACGAGTCCCGCCGCCTTCAGTGCATCCCTCCCAATGTCGATCGGCGACGGCTCGAATGCGCGGAGTGCTTTTGAAATCGGCGCTCCCCCGAGCTTTGGCAAATAGCCCTGCGCCTTGACGGCATCAATGAGTTCTGCGGTGGCCATCCGCAGATCCGCTTCAGGAATCAACGCGATTTTTTCTGTTGTGGTCATCCGATTAACTCCCGTAGTCATTGAAACATCTCGATCTGGTTTAGCAACGGCTTGATCGTCTGTGGCCTAGTCGCGTCGTCCAGTTCCTTGCACGGCCAGCAGTAATGGCCTTCGTGCTCCGTGAATCCGATACGTTCGGCGATATCATCCGAGACGCTGCCGTCGCCGAAACACGCCGTCATCAATGCCAGTTGCAGCGGACACGTCGGCAGCCCTTCGCCGAACGACGCCTTGCGACACCGGCCGCAGTTCGACTCTTCCCAGTCCATGTACTGTGTCCCGCAGTGGAACGGGTAGTTCTGGCTCACGATACGGAGTCCTTGTCGATCTTGCCGCGCTTCTTCATAGCCTTCAATCCGCGAATGCAAGACTTTACGGCCCGTTCGCACGCAAGATGAATCACGCCCTTTTCCAGATCGGGCTCTTTATCCCAATCGCTGTCGTGTAAATCGGCGCGATGCTTCAGGTATTGAATCACGTCATCGAATGTCTTGCTCACGTCACGATCTCCCCGAGTTCCTTGATGATCTCTGTGATATGTGGACGGCGGGAGTTGGTTAGAACAGCGCCGCCTGTTTCTTTTCCGGCTTCACGTTCGACAAACGCTTCAACTCTTCGAGGCCCGCGTCAGTTATCAGCCAGCCGTTGAACTCTCCATTCGGTTCACACAGCCATCCCGCGTAAAGCATCGTCAACAGGCTACCCTCGCAGTCGGCGGCGTCGAGGATGTTCAGGCGGTTCTGTGTCGTAATCTGCCGGTCGGTCAGCGGTGACTTTTGGGAGGACAGGAAGGCGAGGATTTGCTGTTGGGTCATGCGAACACTCCGTTCTTCCGAAGCACGCGCCCGACGTGTTGCACCGAGCAGTCGATGGCGTGCGCGATTTCCTGTTTCGTATGCCCGCGCTCGGCCAGTCTCAGGATCTGATCGTTGTTTTCAGCCTTCCAGTCACGCGGATAGCTACGTGGGCGCATCCGAGTGCCCTGACGCTTGAGTTCATCCTGAATCGCCCGCTGATGCGTCTTGTGGCGAATGGCGAGGCACAGGATCGTGCAACCGGATTCGTATTCTTCGCGGAGGGTCATTGCGGCACCTCGTCGCAAAGCGGAGTAAACTTCGATTCATAAATTCCAGGGTTCTCGCGGATGTAGGTTCGGTGTTTTTTCAGTCGAGATTCGGCGCGCCGCATGTCTTCGGCGACGATCGTCGTGCTGGATGGATTTGAGACGAGCGACTTGAAAAGGTTTAACGGATTCGTCTTTCCTCGAATCCCAATGACTGCGCACGCAAACATTTTCGTGAGTCCAGTCTCATCTGGAGAAACAGCGGCTGGGACTTGTGACGTGCAATTCCTGTGAATGAAACAAATGGCCGCATCGTCCTTCAAATGGTCTGTCACGACGTTCGACAAGAACGGTATCTCGAACTCCCACGGACCTCGTTTTTCATTCCCATTATTCTCTGACGAACGTTCGTTCGTACATTTTTGTTTAGTTACGTTATGTTCCGTTCCGTTGGTCGCATTTTTGTCACCGTCAATCGGTGACAAATTAGTGACAGTCGGAACTCGCCTTTTTGCTTGATTTCTCGTGTTTCTGTTGCGAGTCTTGGCAGTTGACCCGTTGTGTCTGCCGTAGTTTGGAAGCACGATTGCCGACCTCTTGTGAACAATCCAGCCGACACTTTCCATTGCCTTCGAGAACCCTTTTATGCACGCAACCTGATCTATGAACTTTTCTGTGTCACCGCGATTCGGTGACAAAACAATGACAGCATCCCCAGTGTCCTTGTCGATGACCTCTTCTGGCACATTCTCATCGCACCACTCCCAAAACTTCATCAGACGACCAGCGGCCTCGTGCCTGTCGATCCGCAGAGAAGCGGCCATAATGACCGTCTCGCGCTTATCCGCGAGCCCCTTGGACCATTCGATGTAATTCGCCATCCGTGCTACTTTTCGTTCGGCACTAACATACTTGAAGCAGAACTTACATTGAATCTCGCGGAGCGGGCTCTGGGGCTATGACGTTGCGAATGTCGATTTTTCCCTGACAAAACGAAGTCGAATTATTCATCCATTCCACAAGTCTGTTCAGTTGTTCGCCTTCCACCATTTCGCCTTTGACGCTGATGCCCACTCCGTTTCCCATGTCATGCAACACAACTTCGTGGTTCAGGTAGGTGATTGCCATTCTCGTAATTCCTTGTTGGGGTTCTGCTTCAAGTATGTCAGTCCCTTTCGTTCAGTTCAGAGACTATCTTTTTGGTCAAAGCGGTCCATTGGGACTTTGTGAATTCGAGTGACAATCTCACATTTGTTGTCTTTCCAGAATGCAGCCTGGACAAGAGGATGTGAAGCATGAATTCCCCTTCTCCTGTACATCTCCCAGCCTATATTCCCAAAGACCGCCCTCAATTCGCTTCCCGACGATGACGTACCCCGCGCCGCGCAGGTCGCTGATCCTCCCCGTAAGGTTCATGGCGATCCCGACAAGCTCTGCATTAGTCGCCGGTCCCACACGCAGCCTCTCCAGGATCAGCCTGCACTGCCTCGACACGCGCGGCACGTCTCGCGGGTCAATGTGCGGGTCGCGTGGCTGTATGGGCCTGTCGAAGTTGATTGCGAGTTGCATGATGTCGGTTCCGTGACGGTATCGGAAATCAGCCGTTCGCTTTCGCGATGTCATCCGCGAGGCAGGCCACGACCCACGACCGCAGTTCCGGCGTGAGTTCGTTCAGCTTCTTGAGCGTGAGCTTGCGGAGCTTCATGGCGGTGTCCTGGGCATCGACGCTGGCGACTGGCGGCATCGTGGACGGTTTGGATTCAGTCTTGTCGCTCATTCGGTTTCTCCTTCGGTTGGGGATTCTTCAGACTTGGATTTCAACTGATAGACCTCGAACTTTGGTGACGTTTTGCGCTTCGGGCGGTCCAGGCCGAACGCATTTCCATTGGGAGTTACGATTTCTTGTTTTGAGTCCTTCACGAACTTCTGAGCGACCTTCCGCAGCCCGTTCGCCTGCGCTTCGAGGGCCACGATCTTATCAACGACTTGCTCGGGTGATTCGTCGCACGGGAACTTGCTGGCATCGCACAGATGAGCGGCAGGGCAGGCTTCGCATTTCTCGACAAGCGCCCACGCTTCGCAGTCGTTCGGGGCTTTGTCGCGGGTCTTGAAATAGGCCAACGCCGCATTCCGCACGCGATACTTGATCGGATACAGCGACTCGGAGTCGAGCTTGAACAGCACGGGGTACGTCAGTGAGTTCAGTCTGGTGTTCCAGATGCGAACTTCAAGGGCTTTGATCGTCGGGAACTTCGCGGCGACAAGCAGGGCGTGAAGCTGGAATTGGAACGCGGATTTCACATCGCCGTGCCGCCACAACTGAAATCCGGATTTGAAGTCAACTTCGGTGAGAACTTCCGACGATTCCGAGTCGTGGAGCAAATCGAGCTCGCTAGTCACGGTAAGCCCGAATTCTTCCAAGTCATACGCCAGTTGGCTGGAATGTTCCCCGCGCCCGCCGTCCCAGCAGCGGATATTCTGCCAGTGAATTTCGTGCAGGTACTTAGAAATCGAATACGCCGACCTCTCCACGGCTTTGATAACGTCTGGTTGCACGTCCGGGCGCGCCGCCGACAGTCGTTGCAGCAAGAGTTCCTGCGTATCCTTGAATCCGGTTTGACCGCGGGATTCGACGTAATCGGTGATGACCTCGCCGATGGCGTCATGGCATTCCTGGCCACTGAACATGAAGCCGTTTACGTTGAGCACCGCCTTGGTTTCGATGAACCTCGCCTGTCGCGGGCATTCGGCGCAGGTTTCGAGCGTGGAGCGATCTACGGGCGCGAGCGTATCGGGCTCGACGAACATTTCAGCGGTCATTGCATAGCCTTGCGTAAACGTGTATGGATCTCGTTCCTGATGTCATGTCCGCACGCCTTGCAGGTGTCGATTTTGTCGCCGTCTCCTGCGACGTGCGTGTGTGGCGCGAACCTTTCGGGTTTGAGTTCTCGAAGTAGCTGCTCGGCTCGTTCGTATCTGTCAATACAGGTCATCACGAATCCGATCGGAAACGGGTTGTGGTAAATCGTCCTGATGTCCGTAATCGAGTTCGACGCCAGCCATTCCTGAATGAAGTCGGCGAGCGGGCGCGAATTATGAGACAGCAGGTACTCAGGCCGCTTAATTTCAGATTCCGTGCAGTCCATCCACTGGCCACCGCCATCGTAGTGGACGTAGTTTCCGTCAGCAGCCTCTCGCATCATTCCGCCAACTAAGTCGAAACGCTTCATTGTCCCCTCGCTTTCGCAGCAGCATCGGCACACATTTTTGCAACAAGATCCTCTTGTTGTCGCCACGTCATGGCCTCATCTAATTTTCTCGGAGGATCGGTTCGATTCACGCCGCCGCCAATCGCGAGCACAGCTTCGACTGCCGCCAGCAGATCGGGCGCGGCCGCGATAAGATCGGCATTCGCCAGAGCCTCATCGAGCAGTTCATCTGGCCATTCGTGGGCGTCGAAAATGTCGTGTGACGCTCCGGGCTGGAACCGCTCGCGGCTCTCACGGCCGGCGACAAGCCCGTCATCGTTGATCCACGGTTCCGGTGTATGCGGCATTATCGTTCGTCCTCCCGTGGCTTTCCGTCTGATGTTGGGCGTGTCATGCGAACTCGCCTTTTCGGTGGTTCCGTCAGCGGCGGCAATTCGCTCTCCCACGCTTCGTATTCCTCTTTCGTGGGCTGAACGTCATCTGCGGGATTGTCTTCGGGTCCGCTCATCGTGAGACTCCGTATGGGTTGCCGATGAATCCAGCGCCGTGGCAGTGCGACAAAATCACGGCTCGATTGGGGTTGTCCTGCCATTTGAGATTCGGATCTGAATCGAGTTGTCCGATTCCCTCGCAAACGCGGCATGCGCCAAGTTCGATTTCCCGCCCTTCGCATGGGCATCCGTCGGCTCCATTGCAACACGCCGTCCATAGCCTGCCGCTGCCATTGCAATACCTGCATTCGACGCTCATGCCCCCCTCGCTTTCAACGCCTCATCAACCGCGTCGAAGTCAGCCTTTGACCAGTTCGGTGCCTTCAGCGGATCGAACTCCCTTTTCGAGCACGTCAGCACATACGACTTCCAATTTGGTGCCGTTGCGGTCCCCGGTTCAACGCACCTCTTCCAGCGGTCAACAATGGCCTCGATCTCGGCAGCGGTGACACGCTCGCCGCGCGGCTGGGCGGTGGCTGCGTTCGGGTCTGCTTCGGGACTCGGGCGCTTCTCCGGTCCCATGCCATCCTCGATATCCTGCGTGAACAAATCGGCGAGTCCCCAGGTGTTCAGCACGGCATCGACCTTTGCAGATTTCTTGGCCATTTTAATGGCCCCGTTTTCCTGTTCGGTCATGCGGTTCGTGCTGATGCGACGACAGCCGCGCCCTTCGCCGAGCACTTCATTCGTAGCCCTCGAAAGCAGCCGGCAGCGGAACACGAACGTCCCGACAGGCTTTCCGAGTTGCTCCCAGGCGTTCATGTCGGCTTCGTATTCGTCACGCGCCCACAGTAGATCGCAAACGAAGTCGGCACCGGCTTTGTAGAATGACGGCTTGGGGGTCCATGTAGAAAGCGCCAATACGTTGTTCTTTTTATCCACGGTTCCCCAGGCTTCCGACTCGGGACATGGTCGGCCATTCTGGTCGCAATACTTTGGCTCACATCCGGGCGGATACCCATAATGCACACCCTCGACTAGTTGCGATTTGAGCCATTCGCGGAACGATTCGCGGCGCTCCTTGTACTCGGCAAGACCGGCCTGCATGACGGCGACCGGAGCCATCAAGAATTGCTGGCGGAAGTCCTTCAGGGCGGGAGGCTGCGTCTCGACAACAGAAAGAGCGGTGTCTGTCGGCGCGGGTTCTTCCGGGATCGTGTATTCCGCTGGGCGCGGGTCCAAGAGTGTGGGCTGTTTCATGGCTATTTCATCTCGATATTGATGCCGGGACCGATCTTCACCATTTCGCCGAACGTCATGTTTTCGGCTTTGTGCGTCATCTGCGCCGCTTCGTAAATCAGGCGCTCGCGGGCGACGACTACGGCGCGATTGATGAGCGTCGAGAACGCTTCCAGTTCCTCGCCCCAGCGCCCGAGAATCCAGAACTTCGTTGACGAGCTAATGTAGCTCGACAAGTATGTTTCGCCGGACGCCACCAGAACGGGGTCTTTGACTGCCGGAACGGACCTGTGCCAGACCTGCAACATCTCGCCGACGCCGATCTCTTTCGCATGCGAACCGATCTGGAGAATTCGCAGCGGAATCGGTCCATCTGCGTAATCCTCGATCTTCGTGCGCTCGGGGCAGAGTGTGAGATACACGAACCGTTCTTCGGCCGTCATCAGTCGGTACGGAGAACGTGTTTCGCGGCCAGATCGCTGACACGGTGATACGAGTTGTTCCTGGCCCTTGAGTCCCATGGCGCGGATGATCGCAATGGCTTCTTCGCTGGCCTCGATCGGTTCTGCGGCGGTCTCTTGGCATTCAAATGTTTCGACCTGCATAATGTCCCCCTTTAGGTGTACTGAAGTGCGTCAAACTTCCGATTCCGAAACCTTTGGCGATGTGGTCTCGCCAAGGATAAACTGCACGTCAACAACGTCCCCAGAACGCAGCGTGTTCCAGTTGTCGGTAATGAATTGGTGGGCAACCTGGAGCGTCCGCGAACCGTCGCACCATTCAAACGGGTCCGATGTCCACTTGCCGATGCCGCCGTCGATTCGCGCCATTCCGACGTATTGCTCTTGGTCTTCTGGTCGCAACCCATATCCAGCACGCGCGAACAGATAGCGGTCGCGTTCGTCTTCCGGGCAAAGCCTGACGGCCAGCACGGGAATGAACGTCATCGAGTCGCGGATTTCAAAAGTCTTGGCGTTCATCTCGGCCAGTTCCTTTCCTCATCGTATTCGGGTTCGCGTTCGTCCAATTTCGACAGGTGTTCTTCAACTTGTCGCTCGATTTCCTTCGTATACGTTTCGATAGCCCACGATCCGATCGCAATCTCGTTGCCGTCCAGAATGTGCGCCGTCGTCTCGATGTCGCCGCTCATCACTCCAATGTTGCGGCACTTCACCGTGTTTATTTCCGTGTACGCCGGGTAGCCGGGATATTCGTGGGTCTTGGGTTCTTCCGCGTGAGCGTCAAAGTTCACGTCGAGCGTGTAAATCACTCCGCGGTCTTCATCCTCGATTATCACGCCGCAGTTGCCGTTCACTTCGCCGACTCCTTCCTGATTTTCTTCGACCCACAGCGCTGACATCCCGGCTTGTCCTCACGCTTTCGTGGATCGTATTGGTGCTTTGCGCAGCAGGCAGAGCAGACGTAGATCGTCACGACCGCTCCCCCTGCATAAGCCTGACGCTCACAAGCCCCATTCCATGCCGTCGAAACGATTCCACGGCTGCCTCCGGCGTCGATCCGTGGTAGTCGATGCACTCCCAGGTGTAGCCTCCGATCTCGATATTCCACGGCTCGAAGTCTTCGGCATTGTCGAACCGCGCCCGGAACGGAATCGCCAAACCGCGCCGTCCGAACTGCCTGAACAGCATTCGGGCGACGGCCTTGTTGGCACGCTTCAATCCCTTGCGAACAGACTTCGATTCGGCATCGTTCATCTCGGATTCCTTCCAAGGCCAGAGCCAGAGTGCCATGAAACAGCCTGCTACGATCAGCCAGCCCCAAGCGTTGTCAGTCACTTGCGGCCTCGCGTTATCAGCGTTGCTACGGCCAGAATCAATTCGCACGGCTGCTCTTTCCATTTGATGCGCTCGATTGATTCGCGTGCCAGATCGACATTTATTTGCTCGCGAAGTTCAGGTGTGAGTTCTCGAATCCAAGATCGGTCCCATCCAGTAGAACCGACCAGATACCCACCACGCTTGCCCCACTTCGAGCCGCCTTCTGTGATGACGTGGAGCTTCGTCACCTTGGCAATCTTGACTATCCTGCTGCGATCAGCGCAGACTTCATCGCCGGGCTTCAGGTTTTCAAGCCAGTTGTCGCTCATGTTTCCCCCCAGCAGACGGCCACGATGAACCCAAACGACAGAGCGGAAATAGCAATCAGTATCAGCATGACGGCACCTGCTTAATCGCTTCCTCTCGGGCAATCTCGACTTCACGGGGAGCAATGATCCCCAGCTTGACGCCCCATAAGCCGCACTCGTTGATGACGATTTCAATGGTCGTCGGTGTCTCTGATGGCGGGACTTCGATGAACGTGTGCGACATGCGACGACGCTTTAAGCAGAGCATTGGATTCCATTCCGTTCAGTGGTTTCAAAACCCGCCGCCGGGCTATTCCTGACGGCGGGCGTCTCGATGCGATGGGTTACTAATCCACCGCGATACCCGAGAACACACGTCTCGGACGACTCGAATACGGTTATGGACGGCCTCGGAACGCGGGAACCTTGACGCCAGACCGCAATTTTTCGGCCACAACATCCAGTTCCATTTCGATCGCCGTGTGAATCTCCAGCGGCATAGGCGTCAGTGTGAATTCAGCTTCGCGCAGGAACACTTCGACGGCGCACTTCACGCCGCACTTGTCCTTGAGGCGATGATCGTCAAACACGCGAACCTGCAAGCCGATTTCTTCAGGGCATTCCCCGAGGTCGCTGATTGCCGCGTCGTCGATGTCGGAGCCGAGAGATTCCTTGCCCTGCTTGATGACGCCGCCCTGAGAAGCCGACGTGTTGAACTTTACGCTCGAAACCCAATTCAGCAGCACGTCATCCATGCGGCAGTTTCCCAAGTCGATCCGCAAGAGCCGCCGAAAGTCGCGTTGATTGAACCGCTGTTTCGACTTCTCGATTTCGGCCAGCTTGACGATCTCGGGGGTGAGCGTGAATTTCATAGTGGCGATGTCGCGCCGCGTATTGTCGTCGAGTACGACCACGACGCCCGTCCGATCGAACCAGACAACGGTCGTCTCGCCACCCTTGCTGTTGATGAATTCGATACACTCATCGAGAGTGACGATCGTGTGCTGGCGGCAGATCGGCTCAAGGTCGATCCACGTCAGCTTACCGGCGGCGTCGATAATTGCCTTTTTGTGGGCTGGCTGTCCCGGAATTTCCAAGACCACGGCCTTGCCTGCCGCGCCAGATGACTTGATGGCTGTCTCTTGAATCGTGGTCAATGTGTCGTTGTTCAATGATCCCATCGAATAATTCCTGATGATTGGTTGCGGTTGATTACATGAGCGCGGGCTGGTCGAGATCGGTGGGCAATTCGGCGTTGAACATCAGTCCTTCGCGAGTCGGCTTGAGACGGAACGCCTTCGTCTTGTAGACCGGGCATTTCGACTGCGCTGCCACTTCGATCTCGACTTCATCAAGCGTCCCGTCATCATCGGGGATCGGCTTGAACGCGAGTTCGATCGTCAGTTTGCGAGCCGTCAGGTCGTTCGGGCGATGCGTGCAATCAGCCTTGATAATTGCAACGTGCTTCTGAAACAGTTGTTCGATTCGCGGGTCCAGTCCCGCGAGCGTGTCCATCCGTAATGATTCGAGTTTCACTGGCATGTTCCGACTCCTTTCAGGTAGTGGTTAAAAAACACGGCCAACCCTCCGACATCGAGACTGCCGCGGCGGCAGAATCCTAAAACGTACACCCCTTAGCTTTCGCCGTAGCCGTCGCCGGAACCGTAACCGTAACCGGAACCGGAACCGGAACCGTAACCGTAACCGAAACCGTCACCGGAACCGAAACCGTAACCGGAACCGGAACCGTAACCGAAACCGTCACCGGAACCGAAACCGTCACCGGAACCGTAACCGTAACCGTAACCGTCACCGGAACCGAAACCGAAACCGTCACCGGAACCGTCACCGTAACCGAAACCGTCACCGGAACCGTAACCGTCACCGGAACCGGAACCGGAACCGGAACCGTAACCGTCACCGTAACCGGAACCGGAACCGTAACCGTCACCGGAACCGGAACCGGACGCGCAGGCTGCGCCTGCGATGTACTTGTTGTCAAGATGTTCCGTGACGTGTCCCGCTATCTGGCCGTCATTCGCGACGACCCATGCCGTGACGCCAGAATAGCACGCGCCGGAGTCGAGCACGTCCGCAACCGTCACGGTCTCCTGATAGTTCGGCCAAGACATTACGCAGCCTCCCACTTTGCGGCGGCCGCTTTTGTGACTTCCATGACGCAGGTCACTTTCCGCAGTTCCAGGTCGGCGCGTGCGGATATTTTGCTGCTGCTGGTGGGGCCAGTCTCGGCCAATTGCATGACGCCCTTCGTTGTTCCGAAGTAAATTGCCATGCGAGCCTTTTTGAGATGTACGATTTCGTCTCCGGATTTGCATGACGAATATCCGAAGAAGACGCCTCGATGCTCGGTACAAACTATGACGGGACGTTCTTTAGGTGTGGTTGCCTTTTTCACGCGAGTGAACTCCTTTCGAGAAATGAAATGGTTTGGTCGAATCCTGATGAATCCCAATCGTTCGCGCCAGCAATCGCAGCAGTGCTCACTCGGGCCGGAATGAGCTACTTGGATGCTGGCGCGAACGACGGGGATTCACAAAACGCTTTTCGCGATGGTCGCGCAGAAGCCCTGAATCGCTGTTACTCACAAAATCGACCGCTTTCACCTCAATTCAAAAGCGCCGAGTCCGTGGCGCGAAGTCGCTCCGTCGCGTGTCTGTGTTCTTCCCGCTCGATTGAAACCTGCCGTGGTGCAGATAGCCCGAGCCTCACATGGCCGCGTGAAATCTCCAGCACGGTCACGACGATGTTCCCGTCAAGAACAATCCGCTCTCCAATTTTGCGAGTTAAACAGAGCATCACTAACGCCTCTCGTAATCGGGGTGTCATCACGTCCCTGCCGTGGAGCCACGTCACCATTAGTTGACGACGGAAGTAAATTTACCGCAACGGTAACAGATTGTCAATCCTGATTCTCGCGATTTCCGAAAAGTTTCTGGATGGCCTCGAATTCGTGCTCTGACAGGAACCAATCGCGGGCCTGCTTCTTGCCGAACTTGCGCGGCGAGCGGTGGCCACGGCATATCTGCGTGACGCGATTCTGTTTGATTCCGAGACGGGCGGCGGCTTCTGCCGTAGAGATTGTGCGTTTCATGCGGACAGTTTACCGTACGGGTAACTGCTGGTCAATCGAATTCTAAGTGGGTCATCTTCGACAGCGCGATACACCTTTCAGTTTCGTCTGTTTCAATGGCCGTATCGAATCCCAGCAGCCACCCATCGCGGAGCGTTTTCATGCGTTCTGGGCTGACGGCGGATTCGTTTGCAGCGTTGACGACACCACCCAGTAATGGAGACCGTGCCCATCCGAAATGAGCGGCCAGCCATCCGTGATTGAAGGCGTTTTCGTGTTCTGGTTTCAGTTGCAAGCGCAGGTCTCGCATGTTTCACCCCACACGCAATTCGTTTACCCAACCAGCTACGCGGTGATTAGTAGGCTTATTTATGTGGTCTCTGAGCCTGCGCTTAGGAGCTTTTGAAAGGCCGACATAACAAGGAACTCTGTCCCTCGGATCAATCAGAAAGTAAACATACACGGTGGTTTTCATGACGACGAATACTAACGCAGCGTTTTTGTCTAGTCAATAGAGAAATTCAAGATTCCGAAGATTTCTTGCGCCAGTCCTTGTCGATCGCGCGTTCGATGCGGTCCATGTCGCGTTCCGTCAGGAACCGTATGCGGCCTTCGATCGACTCCCCGATGTCGTGGTCTATACAGATTTTCCTGATGCGTCCGGTAGTTCGATTGAACCTTGCGGCGGCATCCTTTACGGTACTCACGGCGGCTTTTTTCATGGATCGCAGTATAGACGCTGCGTTTCTATCTTGCAATCCAAAAATGCACATGTACCGCGAATACTTTCTATCTCTCGGTTCGATGTGGCGGCCTGTAAGTGGGAACCGTTCGTCAACACAAAAAGCCCCGGTCACTACGACCGGGGCTCCCTGCAATCAGAATCAGTGTCCAGCCGAACCTGGATTGCAGGTTATGGTTTCCTAAATGCGAATCACCTGTCCAATCAATTGGATGGCCCGCTTAAAGGTGATCTCATTTCCCTCGATGAATTTGCGGGAAGCGCCGGCACCCTCTATCAACAAGAATCCGATTGCTCCTGTTGGGGCAATTTCAATCTCGACCTCGTATTTTGTTCCGCGCCATTCGAGTTGCACGCCACCATCGTCAAGTGGAGACACAGCCGACGGCTCAATCTCCTCGGCACGGACGCCGTTCTTGTCGATTATTGAAGAGAACCGGTCTTTTAACGAAAGAAGTACCTTCTTTGCAGTGGATATTGCCGTAGCACTGATCTCAACCGCTCCGTAGGAGTTCCAATTATTCGGCAGTGATTTGAGCAATTCGAGGCGTTGCAGGACGGCATGTAAATACGATGGGTAAATTGCACCCGATGACGTGATGCCCGGTGGCGCCAGGTTGAGCGCTCGCAATTCACCCCTGTGAATCCACGCCGTCACCTTATCGGGATGCACACCCAACCGGGCCGCATATTGCGGGGGCGTTAGGTAGACAGTGGGAGGAGGCTTAAGAGGCATGGGCAGCCTCCGGCTTTTCCCGGCCTTCGCGCAGCAGTCGAAACAGCTCTTCTCGGCTCCGCCTTGCTTCCTCGGCCGCTGCCAAGAGTCGATCAGTTGTGACCATGAACTTGATCTGCGCCGTTAGAAGTTCGGCTGATTCGGTTTTCCTCATTTCATGCGCTCCCTTTGTTGGGCCTTTCCCTATTTTTGCTTCCACGCGGGCGATAGCGGCCTCAAGATCGGCGCACACAAGGCAGATCAGATCGGTGTCGGTCATGTCGGGGTGGTGGCCCTCGACGGAGAGCACATGTAATCGTTCGGTCGCGGATTTGCACACTTCCAATAGGGTCGTGGCGTGCGTCTCTTCGTCGATAATCGTTGCTGCCAATGGATTTGTCATATTGGGCGTGCGATTGATTCGCTTGGCAGCCCGCATTGCTCCGGGGGATGGGGTGGCGTTTGTCGCGGTCGTCATGATTTCTGCATTTCGTGTTGGGGTTAGGAAAACAGTGTAGCCTGCCGACGAACGGCCAGTGCCTGGGGCTGGACCCGCTCGACCTGCGCAGGCTGCGCTATGGGGGGCGAGCTGATCTGCCGCACTTCGAGTCGTCTGGTAATGGTCGTGCGTTTGGATCCAGACCGCAGTATCCTGACGATCTTGCCGCGGGCCTCGAATTGGTCAACGTAGGGCTCGCCGTCCAGGTCCACCACGGCAGAGCCTTCACCGATTCTGACGACGGTGCCAGTGATTTCAGGGGCTTCTATGGCTTGCCAGCGGCAGCCCGGTCTCAATCTGAAGAGTGGCATGGTAGGTACTCCGTGGTAGGTCCAGTAACGTCCGGTGAGTCCCGGTCGCACGTTACGGCCGGGTATCGCGGGGCGCTATGAGTAACCGGAACCGGAACCGGAACCGGAACCGTCACCGTAACCGAAACCGTCACCGGAACCGTAACCGTAACCGGAACCGGAACCGGAACCGTAACCGAAACCGTCACCGGAACCGTAACCGTCACCGGACGCGCAGGCTGCGCCTGCGA
>QGNH01000391.1_pt2 | contig 68253 bp, 131 predicted proteins | sample 1735481 | NCBI WGS metagenome assembly QGNH01 (sample SAMN09239004, study PRJNA386568) | Viral metagenome, whole genome shotgun sequencing project.
TGTTCCAAACTTGCTGTTCGGCCATCGCTCATTGCCATCCTGGAGGCAAGTTTCCGCCTGCCTGTGCTCNNCATCCGACCAGTCCTTCAAGCCCGGATACTTCTGCTTGAGTTCCGGTACTGGATTCCAAGTCTGTTGGTCTGCCATTTATCATTGCCACCCTGGAGGTAAATTACCGCTCGGTTGCTGCCCTCCCGCCGTTCCTCCAGATTGGCCTCCCGGCGTCCCCCTAATCGACTTTACGGCAGCATCGTACTCCTCTGCAACACTGGCCTTTGCTCCTTCAAGAAAGGTTTTTGCTCTGGCGTAGGCTGCATCCTTGGCCTGTTGGGCGGCTTGGAGAATCGTCGGATCGGTGTTCTTGGAAGCATTCTCCTGAATCGTCGCAAATGCCTTGTCCGCGTCGGCAATATCCTTCGTGTACTGTGCTTCCGCCTTCCGGTAGCCTTCCTGCTGAGCCTTGACTGCCTGCCGGGTCACTGAAGCCGTGAGGGCCGTTTCCTTGCCTCTTGGCGGCGGTGTCATTCCAGCCTTTGCGGTCTTTCCAGCCTGCGGAGGACGAGTAATTCCTTGCCCGCTAGAGGCCGACTTCACTGTTGGAGGATGGGGGATACCTCCCCTTGAATCAGACTTTGCCGATCCCCGATTATGCAAAGTGTCCGCGTATGCATTGGCATCCTTTGCGCTCTTGAACTTTCCGAGATTTTCTCCGGTGTCCTTATAGTGCTGCCATGCTGACTTGAACATGGCTTTCTCTTCCGGAGAACCTTCTTTCGGTTTCTTTCCGTCTGGAGTAAGAAACTTCCCGTTGACCACCGTTGGGACAAGAACCTCTTTACCGTCCTCCTCCATCGATGTCGAATATTCAGTGCTGTGCTTACCATCGGAATTCTGTACCGTAGGACGATTCCAAATCGGTAGGTTGCCTTCCTCGACAATTCCTTGCGGCTTCTCTCCAACCGTGTACTGAGTCGATCCTTGAGGCGCTGTGGGTGGTACTCCTTGGGCTGTAGGGGCCGCTGCTGCCCCCGGTGGAGGCTGTATGCCCATCCCGCTAACAGGAGCCACACCCGATGGCGGTCTAGGCTCGGCAGAGCCACGAGTAGACCTGTTCGTAGCGGTGCGGTTTCCTTGCGCATCAACCGTAGCCCCGCTTACCGATGAAGTCGTCTGCGGGTTCCGATACGTCCAAACATCGTGCAGGTACTTCCGGGTTGCCGGGTCCATCGAAGCAGGACTGATATTGTTCTTCGTGGCATATTCGGCAACGAACGCTTCCTCGCCCTTCGGGCCGTTTGCTGGAGTCTTCTCATACGGGTAGTATCCAGAATTAACTGGAGGAGCTTCCCCTTCAGGAAGAGAGCTAAAATCTCCCTTTCCGTTCGTCCAGATGCGGTCCTTGCCCTTCTGAGGAGCCTCCATCGCATACCGGGACTGAGCAACTTTAAGACCATTCTGCGGGTCATTGATCTGCTTTTGTACGTCTGCCGGTAGTTTGGCTATCTCCTCTGGGGTCAGCTTGCCGTACATGGCGATCATGTTTCGGTCAGAATCTTTTTGCTTCAAGTCGTTGTTCTGGCGCTGGGCTGTATCCAATTCCAAACTTTGGACTTGACGCTGCGGCTCAAGCCCCTGCGGCTTTGGCTGCATAGTCATCAATGCAATCTGAGGAACGATATGAGGGTTCGCCTCAAAGAATTCCCTGATATTGTTGAAGCCCGCACTGGCCTGTTTCTTGTCTTTGCCGCCTTTGCCGCCAGTTCCCGTTGAGCCAACACTATCTGAAGAACTCTTCTTCCCCTTCTGCCCCTTCTCTGGAATGACAAACTGCGCCTTGGCCTGCTTTCCGGCATTAAAGGTAGCCTTATACGCCTCATACGCAGACTGAGCCGCCGGATCGTCCTGCTTGCCTCCAACCTTCGTAAGCGCATCCTGGTATGCCCGGTAGGCCGCTTCGCTTGCGGCATCGGCCGCGTTGATTGTCGCCTTGGCCTGCTCGTTTTTCCTCTGCTCCTTCTGTTCGTGGCCGAGCATAAACCCCTTGAGTAGAGAGTCCCCGATTGCAAGAGCGCCGGTCCCCTTCCGGCCAAATTGCCCCTGTAGCGGCTGCGCCGGTCGGCTCTGCTGCTCTATCGCCCCTGGCGGGATCTGGAGAAGAGGCACCGTCGAGGTGTACGGGGTCACTGCGAACTGATCGGCGTTTACTGGCATATCACATCGCCCCCGCTGCCGATGCACCGGCTCCGGCCAAGGACGAGAACAGACCAAGCTGAGTCGCCTTCTGCTCGTTATTCAACTGCTGCAACTGTCCGTACTGGTTAGCCGCGGCATTCATACCAGAAATGCCCGTGGACGTAGCCTGATTCCCCTGCCCCACGTTCTGCCCTCCAAGGCTGGCGAGGGACGGAAAGGCATTTGTGTACGAGCCTGTCGTAAGGTTGCTGATACCAGCGCCCTTAGACAAATCCGCTTCCGAGGCCGCAAGGTCTCGCGCTCCCCCCCTCGGGGAGTTCTGCATGATGTTTTTGAGTTGTTGATCGGATTGTCCGGTAATCGACTGGATAGCTGGCGCGTTTGCCCTTGCCAATGCGTTCGGGTCGCCGCTGGCCAGTTTGCCATAATACGATTCCGACTTCTCTAATCCAGGCAGACCGAGATTGAAGAGAGTTGCACCCTCTTGGGCCGATTGCTTGCCGGTTGCACTCATTACGTCGGCAAGATTCGCCTGACTGGCCTGAAGTTGCTGGTCCTCGCCTGTTGGCTTGCTCAAGGAAGTCTCTCCCTAAATGGGAGGTTACGTTAAATCACTCTACAGTTTCTACAACTTTCTTCGATTCATACCATTCTTCGTATCCGGGGAGGAAAAATTCCTTCTCAATCATCATGGCAACCGCAGAAACCAACTTGCCTCGGTAGGAGTGAAAACGTCGGACTACGCCTTCTTTTTTGAACCCGAGCCTTTCAGCAAAGTGTTGCGCCGCCTTGTTCTCCTCAAGCAAAACGCCATGAAGAACGTCGATCTTCAGCCCCTCCATCCAATATGCAATTCCAAGCATCCCCAAATCAACCATGTAGCGGCTTCGCTTGATAAACGCAAACCCGCACATTGCGGCTCTCTCGCCATCGACGCCCTTTGAAAGCTCAACCCAAGAACATCCAGCCGGATGACAAACCTCCTGCGGTGTGCCCTGATTCTCAACCTCGCAAAGTATCTGAGTAATCCTTTTGGACTCGTCGAACATTCGGATGAACTGGTCATGACCTGGCTTGTCGCCACAGAACATATACTCCAGACGCCCAAGTTCCTTGCTGCGGTAGTAAAGCGTCGAGAGCATCCCATCTTGATAGACCACGGTTCCGGGGGAGAACGGAACCACCGCTGCATTCTTCGTCATGTACTTCCAGCCGTCCATCACTCCTCCATCGCCTTATAGCACCCATTGAGATGCGGTGCTGTCGGGTATTTCGTGTTCAAAATAAACACCCATCCTTCACTGCAATCAACCTCTTCGCTATAGGACCATATTGCCCCGTTAAGAAAGAAGCCAAAATTACAGCCGTACATCCCCGCCTTGCGCTGATTCGGAATTATGCGGCGGACCATCTTCTTCATGTATACCTCAGAAGAAAGTATGAGGTCTGGTTTTAGATCCCCATACCAAAGAACTCCGAATGCTTTCTGCGCCGCGGTCATTGGCGGCTGACCGTCCACTTGTTCAAGACTGTAAATACAGGTTTCTGTGCCAACATTTACGCCGCGGCCAATCACATATCCAGGGATGTAGTCCTCGCCTGTAACGGAGTTCTTTGCAATCCGTCGATTGACAGGAGGCATATCCAGCGGCTCCGATGACGTTACTTCGTCTTTGAAAATCAATCCCATATCACCCTCCATTCCAAATTTTGGAATCACCAAACATCCTGCCGAAAGCACTGCGGCCTCCGACTCCCCTTCAGCCGCCGATACAAGATCATCAACCTACGCCCCCTACCACCCCTCGCAACAAACCTCCACATTGGAGTGTCCGTGTAGAAGTTTTTAGCTAAAGCCTCAAATGCCCTATTTGTTCGTGTTGGATTCGGCTTGCCTCTAAACTTCTTCATAGTTCCTTCCCTTTCATCCCCAACAACTGCGCGGCCAAAACCTCGTGGTGCCCATGGTGCTGTTCGTGAGTCCCCTTCACCGATGCCAGCCACAAGTTAATGTCCCCACTGTATGCCGATTGAAGTTGATGAGCGTCCGTTCCATACGTCTTCTTCGGACCCTCCACGCCCTTATCGTTCACGGCCACCACGTCCACTTCCATGTAGCCGGTTACCGGATGAACCTTCACGTCTTTGACGATGATTTTCATTGGGCTTCCATTTCCTTTGCCATCAGGTCACGCCAACGCTGATACCACTTCGTCTCCATTACCTTAGTTTCAGACAAGATTGCAGCGTTCTGATATTCCTCGGAACCTTCAGGAAAGCCGTGGACTGGGCAACGTGGATTCCACGCCACGTACATTGTCGGAAGCTCCAATCCATCTGCTCGGCAGATCGCTTCCAGTTCGTCAATCCACTCCCCTATTCCTCATCTTCTCTTCTGCCTTCAGAATAGAAGCCCTAGACTTCAGTAACTCGTCCCGAACGGCCAGAGCAATCATCATGGCTGCAAACCGATCATTCGGTTTAGGACTATCTTCGTTGTAGAAAAGAATCTCATTTAGCAATTTTTTACTGTGGATCAATCCTATATTATTCCCCAAAAAATCCCTGAATATGGCTTCCATTTGCGCCTTAGACTTGTAATCGGTCCACCATCCAACGATGTCCGTCATGGTATTTTGAAGGCGATCAAGCCGTTTGAAGCGGTAGATGTTTTCGTAATTAAACTTGTGAATCAGGAGTTTGTTCGTCAACATGCCGACACTGTTTACCTCTACCGCCACTTCCGCATTATTGTATCTCTTCGCCAAATCGAAGATTATCGGTGCTAGGTTTTCAGGAGACACCACCTGAGCAAACTCTGCACACTGTTCCCCAGTCTCCGCATCAATTACTTCGATTGCGGCATTGGAGCTATCTGTTTCAGTCCCCAAGCAGGGGTCTGCCGACAAGATGTAGTTCTTTCCCGGTTCTGGGAACTTCCATACTTTGACTGGTGAACAAACTGACATCTTACTCGTTTCAACCGCTTCGAGAATTTTCGTTTCCATATTTCCTCCTGATTTTTGGATCAGTCGTACTCCCCCATACGGAACTTCATCTTAAATCCGTAGACTATCCTTCGCTGCGCAACTAGAGTTTTGGCAAAACGTACATGAGATTCAGTTCCTCCATGCTTAGAGTCCCATGTTGCTTTGATGCGCCATAGCTTTTCTCCATCATGGACTTCTTGTTCTTTTGTAATTCGAATTCCCATTAGAACCTGCTTCCTGCATTGGCTGTGCTAACGACGCTCGGCGTTCCCCCTCCGGCCGTCCCCACTTGGACAGTTCCGCTCGAATTGATGCTGACAACCGCAAGCAACTGGTATCCGTCTCCAGAAATTCCGAGACGCCTAAACGGGGTGTCTGAAGATGACGGAAGGACGGATAGCATCACCTTCTGGAATGACTTGTTGAGGTAATAGTAGCAGATTCCTCCCGTCTCTACCGTCCCTCCAGTGCCAGACACCCCACTGCTTACGTTGATCGTGAACGTCGTCGGGCTGACAATGCTTGCAATCGGGAACGTCCCGTCAATCTCACTCGTCCCTGAAATGTACACCACCGTAGGCGCAGCCAAAGCCGGCGATGGAGTCGAGGACAAAACCACCGTTGCCACTCCCAAAGCAATCGTAAACGAGGTAATGGAGTAGCTTGCCGGGTTGGTCAACGTGTCCGTCCGCGAAGGAAGGTATCGCGTGGTTCCATCCCCCATCTGCAAGATGCTGGCCGGGATCGTGACGCTCGTTGAGCCTCCCGAAGAACTGACGATGGGATTGATGTTGTTGGAGTTCGGAGGGGTAGAGAGAAGCTCGTTGAGCCAGCTTGAGGTTTTTTCGCGCTGTCCTTGATTATTGACTTGTCTGTAGCCTACGAATGGATGCGTCCCGCTCGACTCAAGCTGCGGACGTAAAGCCGCCGCGGAATACTTTGTTTCTGCCGCTCCGCTCGTCAACACATCGCTATCCGCGGCCGGCGCCGCCACGTTCGTTATTTTGTTCCCGCCGAGGTTTAGATGATTGCTTAACTCGACTTCCCCCGAATGACCGCCGAGGATGTTCACGGCATCCTGCAAGTTGCTCATCTGGATTTGCTCTGGAAGAGACAAAGAGGAGAATGTAATCTTTCCGAGTTTGGGCGACTTCGGCATGAAAGTAGTATAACGCTTGTTGGCAGAAAAGTGGAGCGGGATGTCGGGGTTGAACCGACGCATAATGGGTTGGAAGCCCATTGCCTTTCCACTTGGCTAATCCCGCTCAACTTGGTGCCGATGAGTGGTACTGATCCACTGACCTTTCGCTTATCAAGCGAATGCTCTGCCATTGAGCTACATCGGCAAAATGGAGCCGAAGGAGGGAATCGGACCCTCGTCGCCGCATTACCATTGCGGTGCTCTACCACTGAGCTACATCGACAATCTTGGTGCCGGGTAGAGGACTCGAACCCCTATCAGATGGGTGTAGACCATCGGCCCTAAGCCTTTGGGCGAACCCGGCTAAACTGGCGCTGCCGACAGGACTCGAACCTGCCTTCTCCATCTACGGCCCTCTGGTTCGGAACCAGAACCGAATACGGCAGCAAACCTGGGGCCGCTGGCCGGAGTCGAACCGGCGTCATCCAACTACTCTTGCCGGTTTAGGAAACCGGAGAGATACAGCGGCAAAACTGGGAGCCCTACACCGAGTCGAACGGTGATCGACGGCTTAGAAGACCGCACTCTATCCCCTTGAGCTATAGGGCCATGGTGGACCGCTAGAGAATCGAACTCTATCCAAACGCCTTAAAAGGGCGTTATGCACCATCACACTCGCAGTCCGAAAACAGATGGTGGGTCGCCGGGGAGTCGAACCCCGCCATTCCGGGTAAGAGCCGGGTATGCCGCCAAAAACATCTGCGACCCACATGGTAGGCGATGAAGGTGTCGATCCTTCCCGTTGCGCTAATCTGGCGCTCTCCAGAGTTTATAAGACTCCGCCGCACGGCCGGTGCTATCGCCCAAAACTGGTAGCACGCCTGGACTCGAACCAGTTTACGATCTTATGAGGATCGCTTCCCGCCTTGGGTACGTGCCAAAAATGGCAGGGGAGAGCGGACTCGAACCGCCGTGACGTTGGTTTTGGAGACCAACCGCTGTGCCGCCAGCACTCCCCTATTTTCAAAGAGCAATAAAAAACCCTCGCCTGAGCGAAGGTCTGTGCGTACCAAAATGCTCAGACCCTCAACACACGATCCCCCAAATGACCCGCTTGGTCATTCTGGTTATTCCGTGTTTGGTCCTGATCTGCATGAATTCCACTGTACATCAACTTTTCTTTTCTTGCAAGTGGTAGCCCGCCAGAGAGTCGAACTCTGATTGTCGGATTCGTAATCCGAAGTCCTGTCCATTGAACGAACGGGCCGTAAATTGGTCGGGGTGGGGCATCTCGAAAGCCCAACACGTGGTCCCAGGCCACGGATGTTTCCTTTACACTACACCCCGGTAAACTGGTCGGCGTGGCAGGATTTCGACCTGCGATCTCTCCGTCCCGAACGGAGCGCGTTAAGCAGACTACGCTACACACCGATGGTGCCGACTGCCCGTATCGAGCGGGCTTCTATCGCTCTTCAGGCGACCGCTATGACCTCATCAGCTAAGTCGGCAAAACTTGGTGGACATGGAGAGAATCGAACTCTCAACTTCCGGGTGCAGGCCGGATGTGTTCCCATTAGCACCACACGCCCACTACTTAAAACTTGGGGGGAATACGCAGAATCAAACTGCGGTGACTAAGGCCACAACTTAGCGTCCTATCGCTGAACGATATTCCCCATGAACTTGTTGGGGCCGGATGTGGGAGTCGAACCCACTAGCAAGCGATACAAGCGCCCGCAACATTCGATGTTCACCCGGCTCAGTTAAACGCATACTTCTTGTCGCCTTCGGAGTCGGCCCACAAGTACGGGCTCCACTCATTTACTTCCAAACCCATAGACCGTAGAACAAACCGCGGCGTGTGGATCGTTTGCGGAAGCGGCCTGTGAATCAAGTTCATTCCCGCTTCCTCTGGAGTCCTGTCGTTCTTCTTGTGATTGTCGCGTTTGCAGCAAGCCACAAGATTGTCCCACGTATTCAATCCGCCACGGGAACGCGGAATCACATGGTCAAGCGTCAATTCGTTTGACCTCTGTCCGCAATACATGCAGCGGCCGCCATCCCGAAGGAGAATGTTCTTGCGGCTCATCACCTGCATCCTAATAGGCACATGCCGGTAAGTCCGCAACCGAATCACTGAGGGCAAGTAGATGCCAGGATAGACTACTGTGCTGGTTGGCACTTCCACCACGGCTACGCCCTTGGTTATGAGCGTCAATGCCCTTCTTGCCGCGATGATGCGAAGCGGCTCGTAGCTTGCATTCAACTGCAATACCGGCTTCCGCATCAAATTCATCACTCACCTTCCAATTCTGGAGCACCGTCCCGGCCTCGAACCGGAGCCTCGACGTTACGAGTGTCGTGTTGTGCCGACTCAACTAACGGTGCTCGAAATTGTCCCGCCAGCCTTCTGTACACTTCTCGGAGATCGGCATTGAAATGATACCTGTGCGGCATGTCAACCTCCAAAATTTGGAGCGAACGACCGGCAACGATCCGGCAACCTCAGCATTGGCAACGCTGTGCTCTACCAATTGAGCTACGTCCGCATGGCAGGGAGAGTAGGAGTCGAACCTACCTGAGACAGTTCCAAAGGCTGTCGCCTAAGCCGCTCGGCCATCTCCCTGTAAAACTTGGCTGCCCGTCGAGGACTTGAACCTCGCTCCGCTGATCCAGAGTCAGCCGTCCTGCCACATGAACGAACGGGCAACTTCAAACTGGCTCCAGCGGCAGGACTCGAACCTGCACATTTCCGCATTAACAGTGCGGCGCATTACCTTTTTGCTACGCTGGAACATCAACAAAAAACCCACCGGCTGATTGGCTCGGTGGGCGCTTTGCTTCAAACTCCACGAGCCGCTACATAGGATTACCCTGCGTCGGTTGCGCCGTCGCTGGTGTAAATCCGTGATTGACTCGGTTTTTCATCTCGTTTTCTACTGTACCGCCGTTCGCAATTTCTGTCAAATCATTTTCTGGTAGGGCCAGTGAGGATCGAACTCACAGTTTCCAGATTGAGAATCTGGCGTCCAGACCAATTAGACGGTGACCCCGTAAAACTTGGCGCCGACGACGAGAATCGAACTCGCATCCAACTCCTTGAAGGGGAGTGCTCCGAATCCAGTACAGAGTGCATCGGCTAAACTTGGCGATCACGACGGGAATCGAACCCGCGCCAGCTTCCTAGACAGGGAAGTATCCTTCCAGTTAGACGACGTGACCTTGGTTGCGGGTACCGGATTTGCACCGGATCTTCAGGGTATGAGCCTGACGTATGACGCTGCGCTACCAACCCGCGATTTCAGTATACCACTACTCTTCCGTGTTGACAAGTATGGTGGGAGTGGAGGGAATCGAACCCCCTATGCCACAAGTGACGGCAGGGTTACGGCCTGCTGCTCTCCCTACAGAGCATCACTCCCAAACTTGGCGGAAGGTAGACGAATCGAACGCCCATCCCGAAGGAGCCACGGTTTTCAGGACCGTTTGCCGACCTTTCAGCGGTACCTTCCGAACTGGCGGAGCGCCTGAGAGTCAAACTCAGTCAGCCTTGCGGCTGTGCGGGGTAGCAACCCGTTGCCTTATCGTCCGGCCCGCGCTCCGTTTTCTTCTTGTTTCCAAAAAGCACATTCCAATTCCCAAACGCTTTTGATTCTCTCGCAATCTTCATCGTGGGCGCTACAATCAGCCATGCTTCGTATGGCATATCCCTACGAATAAGATTACATCTCATACAACAGGCGTTAACATTTCCCTTCATGTGGCCCAGTGAATTATCTATCCGATCAAGCCCAATGCGTGATTCTATATCTCCGCAATACGCGCATCCATCCTTTATTATCTCCGCAATATATTCAGAGTCTAAATCGGATTTGATACCTTTTTTTCTGTCAATTCTTCGACAGTCCTCAAGAAGGAAAATCTCGACTATTTCTCCCCGTGCTCTTCTCTCCTTTCTTTTCAGATACGATTTTCTATTCCTATCTTTTACGCCTTGAGGTTTAGTGTACTTCTTTTGATATTCATCATCACATTTTGTACACAAGTGTTTTCTGTAAGTTTTCCCGTTCGCCTTCCGCAATCGAAATCTCACTTCTGGCTCACTTAAACCACATCCATTGCAAATACTCGAATCACCATTCATACCAATATTTTACAGTAGATTGGTACCCGTTGCAATCTAAATTTTGGTACCCCGTGAGAGATTCGAACTCATCACTGTTCTGATCCTAAGTCAGACGCCTCCTGCCAATTGGGCTAACGGGGCACATATTTTGGTACTCGCGGCTGGATTTGAACCAGCACTGTCTTCGTTTTGAATGAAGTGCCTCCTGCCAAATTGGGCTACGCGAGCACTACTAAACTTTGGAGTACCGGGCCGGAGTCCCACCGGCTAAAAGTGGTTTTGCGGACCACTGGTTCCAAAACTTTACCTTCCGATACATGGTGCGGGATGGGAGACTTGAACTCCCACGTCCTAAGACACCCGATCTTAAATCGGGCGCGGCTGCCGTTTCGCCAATCCCGCACAACAAAAAGCCTCCATTTCTGGAGGCCGCTTCGCTGAAATTCCAAACTTTGGAATCAGACCGCAGCCTCCCCGTCACTCGACAGGAGTGAATAGGAGAGGCATAAACTGTTGCGGTCAAATCTCATATCAAAATCATCGCACGGAAAATGATTTGCGTCAAGGCTACCTGAATAGTAACCCCTTCTCGACAACCGGAGAGATTTCCACAGAGCGGGAACGACTAAACACTGTCCTACATGCACATGCGGACACGACTCAAATGACGCCGAGCAGGAACAGAATCAGCAGGATAATCAGGATGGTTCCAAGGCCGATTCCCGGCCCTGCATAGACGTTATTCGCGCCCCATTGAGTGTGGCCGTAGTAACCGAAGCCGCCGCCAAAGAGCAGAACTAGAACAATGATGAGCAAGATAATCATCGCTTATAGCCCTGGGTGAATCAGGCCAAGGTTGATGAGGCAAAACAAGATAAAAAGCACAGCGCCGAGAAGACCGACGCCATACCGGAAACCGGCCGGCTGCGTAACTGGGATCGCATATCCGCCAAATCCGCACAGAAACATCAGAATTACCAAAATGATGTTGAGCATAAATCACCTCAGATACAGCATACACCTTAGTTCTCAACAATCAACACCTTCTCATAGCCCCTCGAAGCGCACTGGGGCTTGACCCAAAGACAGGTATCGGGCCACCAGAGAAAGTCCCCTGTCGATTCCGCTACCACGCGGATCGTCCTGAATGAGACTGCCGGTAATCTTACCCTAAGAGGGTTCCTGACGCCTCCGGCTTGAGGCATCGTGAAAGTGAACCCTGGGGTTGCGTTGTCGTCATAATACACTTGCACGTTGATCGGAGCCGTAGCCGTGTACTGTGCCCAAAAATCCTTGCAGTATTTCGAGTCTGCAAATCCGCAATTCAGGTCGTAGGTATCTACGGTTTTCCGCGTCCTCGGCAGCACCAGAGCCTCAACTGCGGCTTGATAGAGGTACGCGAAGGCAGACACGTTGCCGGTGATCTGAAGCGAAATCTTATACGCCTGTTGGCCCAACCCTAAGTTCACTGGCAGATTGATCTTGCCGCGCTGTGCATTGCTGATCGTTCCGAGCGCGACTGTGATCTCTCCATCATTGAAGAGAAGGTTGACGTTGAGCGTTTGGCCCCCTGTGTTGCAGTCGATCTGAACGGCCTGATACTGTTTCTGGTTCGCGGGGCTTCCTTGGAAGCTATAGGCTGTTTGCAAATTGATCGCAATCGGTCCCGCGGCCAGCACACCGCCGCTGTTTACCTGGTCATAGGGAAGGTTCTGACGGTCGATGTGAACCAGTCCGTTTGAGTCTCCATAGAGCAACTGATTCGTGTCGGCCTCAAGCAAGAGGCATTGAGCGTCCACGTCGTCATTCCTGAACCTCTTGTATTGAGCGTGGGCAATCACTCGATGCCGGTTCCCATCCGTCCCGATGTAGCTGAAAAATACCATCGAGTTCCAATACGCGGCCACCGTCTGAGACAACTTCGTTTGATCCGCTTCGACAATCGGAGTAGAACCCACGCCTTGAAAAATGAATTCAATCGGGAGACTCATATACTCCGATGCCCCTCCAGCGAAAGCGCGTATTCCGTCCGCCGCCTGATAGAGAATCATTTCCTCTGTCGCCACGGCCCCGAACGGAGCCACGCAGCCATGTACGCAGGCCGTAGGATACGGCGGCTGGCTGGCAGGAGAGCCCGGAGGAATCATCCACCACCCGCTTTTGACGCAACTGACGAAGATGTTTCCCTTGTAAGGCTTAACTGTTGTGATGTAGTCGTCCGGGGTGGAGACAATGACGTTGTTCGCCTCTCCCACGTACTGCGGAGCATTTCCGGTGCTGAAGTAGAGGGTAGACGGGTTATTCGGATCTCCCCAATACCATGCCTTGTTGAAGGCTATGACCATTCCATAAACCGGCTGGCCTACCTGATAGCTTGCCTGTACCGGCTCTCCAGCCGCATGAGCGTTTTGCACAAACGCAGTAAAACTTGCTTCGTCGAGGGTTAGAACAATTACGGTTTCAAAGTTGTTTGCTATTGCAGTAGGACTTCCGATTGTTACCTGCTGGCGCACAGAGATGTTTGCCATCGACACAGGGAAGACGTTCGTCACCTGATTTTCTGTATAGATCGGAGTCATCAATGTCGTGTTGACCGGGACCGGGAGTAGGCTCGGGACCGGAACATCGTTGGTAAACGAGACAATATCTGCTCCGGCTACTAGGTAGTCCGGCGCTGTGTCGATGTACTGGACGATTCCCCCGGCCGCTATGTTGACCGGAATTTGATCTACCCTTCGGAAGTTGTCCCCGAGTGTTCCACCTCGCCTGTAGATTCTCAGATACCCGATCTGACCGTCTTGCAACTGCCCTAATGGTCCGTAAGTGGTAACGTCCATGTTCAACAACACCGGCTGGCGCCGCGGATAGACCCGGTTCGTCTGATTCGGCGGGTTCTGGTTCGTCACAATCATTGACGGGTTTGACTCTGTTCCATCCACCGGATTGAAAAACGTCCACACGTAGTCGTAAGCTACGCCTCCGAGCGTATCTGGACCGGCTCCGCCAAAGAGCACCAGGGCCGCAAGATTGACCGTCACGCTCGTGTTGTCGTTGGTGACAATCTGAATCTGGTAGCCGTTGACGTTGGCCCAGTTGTAGACCGGATCGTTGAAGTCCGCACGGCCTGAGCCGGCAAAGTCGGAGAGTTGAAAGAGGAGCGGTGTCCAGTTGTCGAGCCCGGTATTCAGTTCACCGATCCCTCCGGCTTGGTTGCCGTAGAGATTGAGGCTGTCTGACAGGAGCGCGTCCGTCAATGCAGTTGTTGGGTCTGTTGAAGAGGTTGCCGAAGATACCAAATTTTGGAGTGGACCTTGAGCAATGACCTTGTAGAAATAATCACTATCGAATGAACCATCCCCGCAATCGAGCTTGAGCGTGATGCTCTGTATCTGGGTTGGATCACTGACAAAAAGATACAAGCCAAGGTAGTCCGCTTGCTGTAGTGGCTGGTTTGTAACGGGCCAGTTCACAAGTATCGGTTTAGCCCCACATGGAAGGATGCCGAATGAGGCACTTATTGTTGCCGTAGTGCTTGCAGGAACCGAAACCGAGAGGTCTGCGCTCGTGACCGTGACTCCACTTGAGTGAATCTTTGTGAAGTTCGCCACAAACCCCGTGGGAGTCACTAAGAGGACAAGGACCGTCTCCGCATTTCCGCCTGAGTCAACAGTCAAAAGCTGGAATAGGCCCGGCTGCGTAGGATCGACCACCGTTACCGATTGAAGCCCTGCGGCGGGAACTCCAGCAGGGATCGTCGTATTCACGTATCCTGCGTTGGTTCCTCCAGAGATCCCGGTGTATGAATAGCTCCCCGCCGAGGTCACATAGTTGTCAAGTATCACGGATGAGGGCGGCTGCGCCTGCGCCTGCACTGGAAACTGGGGCTGGAAGATGCCCATCTGCTGTGGAGCCGCAAAGGTTCCGTCGTCCTTGAACATCCCTGCGGCGTCTGCAAAAAATTCCGTCGATACTGAGGTAAAATCCGTGTTGCAGTAAGACTGAATCGAGCAAGGGCTCCCGCTGAAGGATGTAGAAATCTTTGTGAACTGCCCCGCCGAAAGCAACGATCTGCGCCAGAGAGCCCCGTCTGCCGTAACCGCATATCTTGCGTATGCCCCCGCCAACTGGCCTAATTTGGATAGGCTGACCACTTTCCCCGATAACGGGTAGACCGGCTGGCCGATGGTCCCCTGGGCGTTTACGAGGACACTGCCCAATTTTTGAGCATAAGCGCCTTCTGCCAACTCCTCAACATTATCCTCATTCAAAAGCCCTTGCGGGTCCACAAGGTCATCGACCTGGCGGGCGAAGATTCCCTTGCTTTGGAAGATGAGAGGGTACTCTTTGTAAACAGCGTCCGGCATAGGTGTATCGTACCGCTGTCTAAGCCGTAGATGCTACAGATTTCTTAATCATCAGGGACTTTGGTCCCTCTTTCATAAGAGCGGCTGGCAGCTTCACAAGAGTAGTCCACGCGCTCTGGAGGTTCCAGCAGTCCACGGCGACAACCGGAGAACCAATATCAAATATCAGCACACCGCCTATCCATCGGCGTTGCCGAACCTCTTTCCCTAACCGATAGAACTCGTCGCGGACTATAACTTCACGACTCACGCCTGCACCTCCTGAGCCTTTACCACGATGTCTTCTCTGTGCGACTCTTGGCGTATAAAGCGATTCAGAATTTCGACAATCCTCCACATTTTCGGCGCCGGAGAGAAATTCACGTAACACTGCAAGCAATGAATATCATCAGGCGGAGTCCATTGTAACTGAGCGCACCCCTTTTTCCATCCAGTAAACAACAATGTCCCGATATTACAGGACACCTTCCACGTAGGCCGTATGTTCTCGTGCTCTTCGACAATGACTTCATTTCCCATCATGCCTCCTGCCGCACCAGCGGCCTCGTGGACGCTTCCTGCATCCGTCTGATGATCTCGTTCAAGCACTGCTCTTCCCGGCGCTTCGCGGAGTCGTTGCTCTCATCCAATGCCGCGGACTCCAGGGCTTCAGTCCATTCGTTCCATAGATCCCGGTTTGTCATTCTCTGAAGATTCAACGTCCACTCCAAATTTTGGAACCCTATGGGATGACAGGCTTCATGTCGGTAAATACGTCTGGCCGGTTGAAGGGAGCAGTGTAAGTCTCATGCTCGGGATTGCCTCCCCACTTGCGCCTGAAAATTTCCGCCGATAACGGAAATTGATTGTCGTTGCAGATTTTCCAACGCGAATCGGAGTTGATTGTTGCCGACCCTCCTCCATTGTGAATGATGCCTTCCCCACCGGCCTCGATGCGCTCATACCCGGAAAGTTTCGCCCTTCGCCAAAGATCGTTGTCCCCGTGGTAAAGATGGAAGAGATGCGCGTCATAGCCCCCCAGGTCTTCCATCGCGGCGACATTGTAGACGCAGAGAATGTCATAGAGCGTGAAGATTACCAGCCACCGCTTTCCATCGGCCCTGCGTGCAATATCCAGTAGTTCGCCAATGCGCTCTGTCGGGAACTGAGCATCAGAGTGCATGTGAACGTAATACTTCGCACCACGCTGTTTCGCCAACCAACATTCAAGATTTGAGGTCTGTTGAAACGTAAGAGGAACCGACGGAATATAGACAGTGACATGCTCGGCGCCCTTGTAGCGGTCACCTAACTTCCCGTTCGAGTTGTCGATGACGGTCATGTTGTATGGCGCAGTGCTGGCTACCGCCGCGTCAAGTAAGTCAAATCGATTGACTACTGGGCAAAAGATTGCGTAGTCCTGATTATCCAAGAGATTTCTCCTTTCGATGTTGGTCCACAACCGTGTACGGAATAACGCCTGTTCCTTTGTAGAGGTCGTAGAGATACTGATGAGCGAGAATGTGTGCCTCATCGCCGCAGGGGTTGATTTTACCGACAGCTTCGGCCAGTTGTTTAGCGATCGGCATTCCCTTTCCGCTCCAATGGTCGCAATCGATTCCAACCACGCGCAGGCGATACCCTATACGTCGAAGCTCCATAGACAGCCAATAATCATACGCCCAGTATTGAATTGCAGTACCAACCGGCCAACCGTTGATCTTAACTAATGCGTCTCGCCGGATGAACAAGGCCAGTCCATCGAACACCGCCACATCACACGACCCCGTGTACCTCTCCCCACAAAAATGAGCGTCGCGGCGCAGGTTGGAAACCACCCCAGAGCGAGTAAAGTTCACCGGCTTGCATGGCTCATCATAAAGTTGCGGCTGGCAATGAGAGAACGCCCCAAAGAATCCCACCGCTCCGACCTCGGGATCTTCGAATTCTTCCAGAACGCGCAAGTCCCATCCCATTTCATAAATCGAGAGGTCATCGTGGATCATTCCAACGAATTCACAGCCCTCCCGAAACGACGCTTCAAAGCACTTTTGGTACGCCTCCATCATGGGAGTGTCATACACTTCGCAGATGGGATACCTGTTAGCGGCCGTTACATCATGCGAGAACCAGCATGACTGATACCCCCAGCCTTCCCCGGTTTTTTCTGACTGACCCAACCAACGCGCAGATGGTCTTCCAAGCAGCATACGACTACTTAGCGGCCTATCTGACATTTGCAGTATTTCCATCCCTATCTCCTCCAGAAAGTCGGTAAATTCTTTGTAATTTCAATGCCGTCAAAATCCTTTCCCCGCCGCGAACCATGCCTCTTAACCCACTCCGCCATCAGAGAGATCCCATCGCGCAACGATGTTCGCGGCGCATAGTTGAATGTTTCGGCGGCTCGGTCATGATTGCAGTAGGCGTACTTTACCTCATGCCTCTCTTCCAGGTGAACCACTTTCTTTTCAACACCCATAGCCTCCGCAACAAGATTCGCCAGTTCATTGATGGTGCAGGGCGTGTCTCCGCCAATGTTGAAGATATTCCCCCTTGCCGCCGAAATAGAGGGGGAGTCCGCAATCGTGGGAACGATGTCCCCGATGTAACTGAAAGCTCGGGCCTGCTCTCCGTCGCCAAAGATGGTCATGGGCTCCCCTAAGAGAGTTTTATTCATGAAAATTCCGACTACGTTTCGGTAGGGGTCGCCGATATTCTGCCTCTCTCCAATTACGTTGTGCGGACGGAATATCACATAGTCCAATCCGAACACATCTTTGCTGATTGCCAATTCCTGCTCTACCGCATACTTGGCAATTCCGTAGGAGTCCTCCGGCGCCGGCCTCATGCTTTCATCAAATGGAACTTGGGCCGACCCGTACACGGCCATTGAAGAAGTGAACACAAAACATTCCGTCCCGTATTTTACGGCCGCGTTGATGAGGTTCACCGAACCGATAAGATTGTTCTGGTAGTTGAACCGCTTGATAAAGTGAGAAAGCCCCTCCGCTGCGTATGCTGCAAGATGGTAGACACGAGAAAAACGATACTGGTCGAACAACTTGTCCACCAGCGGAACGTCGAGGATGGACCCTTTAACAAAAATGCAGTCCCTCCTCACAATTGGCTCGTCAGACGACTTGCCGGAAAGTAGAAATTCGAGATTCTTCTTGAACCCTCCGCTGAGGTCGTCGAGGACTACAACATTGTGTTCTTGGTTGAGCAGGTAGTCCGTCAAATGGCTCCCGATGAACCCCGCGCCGCCCGTTACTAGAATGTTTTCCATCACAGTTTCCTCCACACGCACACCCAGTCTTCCCACCTTGCGGAATCTGCCCCGTCGGGCGGACCTATCCACGTTTCCACCACTTCGACCGGAAGACCACTCCTCAATGCCCATTTTGCCAAAGCCTGTCCAGCATCAGGGTAAAACCTCCAACAGTCTACAGGGTAACCGTGAACTATGCCGTTACTTGGGGCGTTCGCGTAGATCAATCCCCCGACTTTAACGACCCTGACCATTTCCAAGAAGGTCAGCCAAAAGAACTCAACATGCTCAAAAACCGAGGAGCAAACCACACAATCCGCACAGCCGTCAAGAATAGGAAAGCTGTACGGGTCTGGCATCGCCACGTCTACCCCAGGGCCTTCACATATATCCAAGCCAAGATATTTACAGCCGGCGGGAGAAACATCCCGAAGGCTCCCCCCACCGACCACGCAACTTCCGATCTCCACGATAGAGCCGCGGATGGCGTACTTCTCGAAAAACTGCTTTCCGCTCTTCAGCGCCGAGGGGTGCATTATTGCCTCACTAGAATTCCGAGACCAAAGTTCACGGCGTAGTTGTAGAACTTCATCCCTGTCTCCTCAGAAATCTTCCCTGCCGCGTCCTTCACTTCTACCCACCCTTCAGTATCGTGGAAGATCACTACCCTGGCATGATCTGCGGCCCACCGGCCGGCACCGTAGGTACATTCGTAATCGTGGAACATGTCTACATGGATAAGTCCGTATTCGTCTTTATCGACCTTAATGAACTCTCGATAGTCTTGGCAGACCAAACGAATGTTAGGAAAGTTCTGAAGGGCCTTCAAAGCCTGCTCATACAAGTTGTCCCGTTCCCCGGTCTGCGGATCTCCCTGGAAGTGGTCTACAGCGATTACTTCATCGAAGTAGTTTGCCAGCGCCGACGCGGAATACCCATAGTCCACCCCAAACTCAAGGGCTCTGTTTGTGGGAATATCGAACCGCTGAATCATATCCATGAGGATAGACTCGTTCGGACCCCAAGCCGTAGGGACATCGGCCAAGCGGAGCGGAACACGATAGAACTTCGGATAATAAGGAATTGGAATCATGGCTTTCTCCATCCTTTCAGGCCCTCGACTCTGGCGCCTAAATCTTCCCATTTTTTGCAGGCTTGATCCGCATAGTACCGTATCGCCCAATGGCAACTGTCCCGCGTGTAAGGGTCGTCATAATCATGGAAAAACACATACCCACCGAATTTCACAAATGGAAGATATTTTTCAATATCTCTTGAAACAACTTCTTCGGCGTGACCACCATCGACAATAAGAAGATCAATAGGCAAGCGCCAATGGGCCGTCTGCGTGTCGGACGCAATGACTATCCAGTTCGTCAATTTTCTTGACTCGAACTCTACAAATACCCCTTCAAGGCTTCCCTCCACCATAAGGAAGTTATCTATTCCGTAGGCTCGTCCGCTGACAGACGCGGCCCACTGACTAAGAAAAGCCAAGGTCCGTCCATGACAGACGCCTATTTCCAAAAACACCGGATTGAGAGGGATGGCTGCTTTGGAATGCACGTAGCGCAAGGATTCCTTGGAGATGGCGTATTCTCCTTTGATGCCTGCAATTGGCTCCCAAAGAGACTCGAAGTTTCTATCCATTGAGCCCATCCCTGATCCACCTCTCAAACTGTGACCAAACCACGTTCCACATCAACTCTTTTCCGAGAAACGATGTGCGAGGATTGTTGTTTGGAATCATGATTTTTCCTACAACCTCTGCCCAGTCGTCGGGATTGAACACTGGCCGCTTGTTCGAGAACGGCCCTTCGTATCTCCACCCGCAGGGTTCCACGGTCCACTCTTCAGGCATGAACCCGGTCCCGCCCGCATACCGGCCATGCACAACCGGAACCCCCATCGCCATGCTCTCCGAGAGAGGCAGACCCCATCCCTCTCCAGAGCCGATGCCCAATGTCACATCGCAAGCCGCATAGAGCCACGCAACGTCTTCGCGGTCTAGCGGCCGTGTTGATTCAATCGTCCTGCCCTGTAAACCAAAACCTAAGCACAACTCTGTGAGGTTCCAGTTCCCCTGCATAGCATTGACGTGAATCAACAAGCCAATGTTATAGCCCTTCTCGACCAATCGCCCGCAGATTTCAATCCCCAACGCCCAATCTTTTCGAGGAGTGTTTGTGGCAAAAATACCTACGAGGATGATGTCGTCGGATACAACGCCGTTCCCCCTTCCAATGCGGCTCAAAAGCGTCTTCCGGGCTTCCTTGCGGTCCCGCGGATAGAAGATCGACGGGTCCGTTCCGTGCGAGATGTGCGGAGTCGTCCCTAAATCATTTCCAAGAGTTCGGTCAATCGCGTCGGCTCCGAACTTCGTGTATGCCAGAACCCTGTTCAGTCCCTTCAGAATCCTCTCTTCATGCACCGATAGCCTATCGTTCGGACCCACGGAATCAACCGGAACGTAGGACCAGAGCTTGAACTTTTCTGACATCAGAAAGTCTTTGAGTTTTAAGTCTTTGCGGTCTTTCACTTGAAGATTTTCAGGGTTCGCAAACCAAGGAAGCCATGCAATGTTCCAGATCGTCATGATGATTCCCTTGCGTTCGCCGGCGAACTGCCTCCAAATCCACGGTAAGGATGGGATTGTCAAGTTCCTCAATTCGCTAAATGGGTAGACAGGAAAAGGCAATTTGTTCTCGTTATCCCCGCCGTATCCCGCTACTCCGACATAGCACACGTCAGACAGGTGCTTTTGAACGCGGGTTGCGATCTCTCGCGCAATCATGCCCAAACCCGTTGATCCGTTTGGGTTATCGGAAATGATGAGAACCGGGGTGCGCGACATTCTTACTCTCTCCAAAATTTGGAATCACAGTTGCTTGAGGCTGATTTTTCCGCCGTTCTTATCAATGAGCTTCGCCTGGTTCAACGCAGCCACTACATTCGTAACAGTCCGCGTAGCGCATCCAAGAATGATGCGGAGTTGGGTCTGATTCATCTCTCCATGCACCATCAGCGCATCGATTGCCCGTGCCGTCGCTCCGCCAAGCCGCTGCTTCCACTGCTCCCACGCGGCGCTGTTTCGCGGACTTGCCGCCCCATTCGCACCATCTGTAACGCCCATCGCCTCGATCTCGCCAAACACAAGCCGCAGAGCCTTGTAAAGAGGCCCGAGGATCCCTCTCAGGTCACGGACTCCCGCTTCAACTCCAGCGTTCTTTCTGCGCTCGGCACGTAACTCTGCGTCCCTTTGGCTCAGTTCTTCCGTCAGAGATTCGATGGTCTGATAGGGATCGTCAACACGGCCTTCAAGCTGTAGCTGCGGCACTGGAACCTCCTGTCAACTTCGCCCGGAACGCTCCAAGGGTCTGCGTCACAATCGCCGGCGCCCCCACGCGCTTGAGCCCACGAATATAACTGAAGGCCAGACGCAGGGCGCACAGATTAAGCCGCTGCTCCGTGTACTGGTCAATCGCCATCACGTAGTCATGCTTCTGGTCGTGAGTACCCATCACCCAAGCCTTTGCCTGTTGGCGCCAGTCCACGAGCCGCTTAAATAGTTCACTGTCCCCACCGTCAGGCCGGTCAGGATGACAAGAGCGCGTTTTTTCACGGAAGGCAGCGTCAATCTCCTCCAAGCGCGGGGCGGGATTGTCAATGCCTAATCCTTGCTGCCAACCAAAGTCGGCCGTTGCCATTGAGAACCATACAGCTACGCCGGGGTCCAGTCGCTCATTCGGGCCGCGGCAAACCAGAACAGAGGTTGCGCCTAGCCTTCCCAATTCCGTCACTAGCGCATCCTTGTACTGCGCCAAGTTCTTCTTCCATGCCGGTTGACCCTTGCGATCCTGAATCCGCGTGCGGTCACAACCATCCGGCCACTTCAGTTCTCGCTCTTCTGTCACATCGATTTTCTTCATCACCGCTTCTCCCTCACCCACCAGCACTTCTCAACATTGTCCCAAAGATGCGAGTGGGTAGCATTAAGAACAAACCGAGCCTCTAAAGATCCCGGCTCCACGATCTCCAAAGACCGCGAACGATTGAAAGAATCCTTCAACAGCCCCTTCTTCTTCAGGTGCCCAACGTGCTTGAAAACCGTTGCTAATGATTTCAGCCCGAGCCCATCCGCGATTTCCTGAAACGATGGAGAGTATTGCCTCTTCTCGATGAACTCCTTGATGAAGTCGAGAACCCGTCTTTGACTCTTCGTGACAGCCGCCATTTATTCCCCTTCACCTGACAAGCGTACCACGTTGGCAGTTTTCGTCAAGAGGGTAGCAAATTCAAAAATTTGGAATGGCTACGCTTCCACCAAATCCCTCTTGGCAACCAAGTGTCTTTCCCCGTTGATGGTTACAGGAATCCAGAAATCGTCTCGATCCCATGCGGCTACGTCCGCGATTCCAACCTTGTCGTAGTTGTTGCTGAACTTGTTTATCACCCGGACCTTCATTTCTTCCCTCCGTTTTTCCTAATGTGTCTCGCGTATTTCACTATACTGGCTTTTACGCTGCGCTGAGCTTGCAAGTCTCGCTACTTCGTAGCGGCCTTGCGGGGGATTTTCTTCTTCTGATTCTATATCTCCCTCTGCTTCTTCCTCTGCTTCTTCCTGTGCTGACATCCGCCGACTGTACTGGACAGTCAGCAACGTGTACTGGACGTAATGCTGAATGTCACGACTGTAACGCTTCGGCCTTTTCTTTTGCTCGCTGGTCTCGTTTGTAGGACCGATTGGAGATTCTCCTGGCCTCTTCGTCTCGTATCTGACGATATTTCAGATAGTTGACAATTTTCCATCCCCAATCCCTATTCTCGTCAATCAAGACGAGCCGCCGGCCGTCATGGTCTGGAGTTCGACTTTGTGGATCTGGAGCGCATAGTTTGGCAACCGCCATCTCTATGACTTCCAAGGGTACGTTGGTAATGCGGGATATTGCTTTCGAGGTTTTATCGACGACGCCATCTTCGTCAGAGAGTACGAGCAAGTCCATAAACACATGGCGGACCAAGTAATCATCAGAGATCGATGATTCAAAGATTTGGAAGAACACTTTAGCAAACATGATGCTGACTGTACTGGACAGTCTTGTACCTGTCAACTACTATTTTCGGAAATTGTGGAGGTGTGATACGATTGTTTTGTGCATAGGGGCGTTACACCGCCCATATCTTTTAGTTGCATCCCTATCCTCCAAGGCCCGGTTACCCACCGGGCCTCCTTTTTGGGTATTTTCGGCTACTGCATCTGGGGATCGTTGACCACATCCAAAATCATTTTGGCGATCTTGACTGACATTTGGTAGCGCGATGCCCAATACTTCGCCAGCCCAGGTTGACGGGCCTCGCCGTCTTTGCTATAGGCAAACGACAGCGTTCTTTGCAGGATCGCAACCGTGAATGGATCGGGCACCAGGAAACCGTCCCCCCATCCCATCGTCTGCGTCTGCCGCTGTGCGTAGACACATTCCAACGGAACGGTGTTCCCCATCCGCGGCCAGATGCCAACATTCTGAATCGGGATCTTGTCCCTGAAGTACACTCGCGGCTTGTCGAGTGGAGCCTGAGTCCAGCCGTAGAACATGCTGTCGAGGTTGCTCTGGCTCGTCTCCCTCAGCGGGTAGGACTCGTATGCAATCCTCACAGGGAACAGCGAATCCACCGGCAGCGGCGTGTTCTGTTGCGTCGGGCTCACCGTCAAATCTGCAAGGTTGTAGGCTAGAGGAACGTCAGTTAGAAAATCATCCGTTGCGCTGCTGATATACGCCAGCATCTCCGCCTGGGTAAAAAGAGGGTCCGTTGGATACCGTACCGGGAACGTGGCGCCGTTGATCCATTCGCCGGCCGCGTGAGCGTTGGCGAAGGTCGCCGTGAAGGAATTTACTGTGGAAGCTGTTACCGTGATGACCTCAAGATTCCCCCCAGTAACGCCGGCGACCAATAGGCATCCGTCATAAATGGACGGATCGCCAACTCCGATTGTCTGGACTCCAGCGGCTATCGTAACCGGGAACTGGAGGTTGACTACCGGCTCGAACAGAGCAAGGCTCGTGTCCTGCAAGCGGTCTATGACTCGAAGATAACCGGCACCTACTACTGGAGCAGCCATTACACCGCCGTCCTTGGGTTCACCTGGCTCCTGCCGCCATACGCCGAACTATAAACCAGGCTGTCTATCCGTTGTTGGAAGAGGCTCAAATCCTTCGTCTCAGAGAGGTACTCTTGGAAGACCGTATCGGCTTCCTCAGCCTCGGCGCCGGCCTCTTTAGCCCTGAGTTGAGCCGCCGCGTACTTGCTCAGTAGGTCGCTGAATTCCTGCTGGAGAGGGATGGTCTCGTTGCCTGTGTACGGCCGCGCCGCGTTGATCGGGCTGTAGAGGAAGTCCATGACCACATTCTGCCCCGCTTTCAACTGCGGGTAGATGCCAAAACCGCTGACTCCGAGAGGGAACCAACTGATGATCTGCGTACCCGCCGCTTCCTTCTGCCAGCCGGGATTCATGTCGTCTAAGCTCTTCAGGCTCGTTTTCCTGATCCCGTAGGGCGCCTTCATCCTCAACGGCGCCACAATGCCCTCTACAACGCCCCCTGGTAGGCTCCCTAAGCCGCCGACACAGGCTTGCAGGGGAAACCATGTCCGGTTAGCCGCCAGCGTTACCTGCACCCCTGTAAGCTGCACCACGCCCGTAATCAGAGACGCCTCGAAGATCCCGTCCACCATAGCCGGATAGACCTCGCCGGTCAGGTTCCAGAAAACGGGAGAACTAGGATCTTCTTCGATTCTGCCGCAAACATCGGTTTTGAGGTCCGCCAGCGTCAGTAGTGCCATGATTCACCTTAGACTACGCACTTGGAGGAAAGTCGCCGCCTTCGTAGTCTAGCAATTTCAACCAGACATGCCACTCGCAGCCGTTAGGGTCTTCCCCAATTGCGTAGTTTGTTCCTTTTTTGTGATAGAAAGATGCCGTCACGGTCCCGTCGGCGTGAACGTGATGGAGGCCAAGTCCAGACCACTGACCGCAGTTGCATCGGATTACAGGCTTCAGTGTCTTGCCGTCTTGGGTTGGACAGACCCATGCAGGGCTGTTTGGCTTATTCCACTCTGAGCGGTCGCTGAAGTCCGTATACTTAGGAACTTCAACCACGGCTACCTCCCGCTGTCTTTGCTGCGCTTAGATGGGCGCCACGTTTCACTTGCAGCCTTCCCTCGCGGCAATCTTTTCAATTGCTCCAGTCTGGTAAATCGAGCTTCGGTTGCGGGCTTCCCTTTGTTGTATGCGGTATCTGAGGACATCCGAGTAGAGTTTCGGTTCATCCTCTTACTGTTAGCTTCAAATGTCGCATCTAGTCGCGTTGCCATTGGTCACTCCAAATTTTGGAATCAGTTGATAAACGCCGCTACCGCAAACTTCTGCCCCGAAGTTCCTGCAATCCAGCCCTCTGTAGTGCGGAGAGGATTCTGGCCGTCGTGCTTAAAGAGACTCCACGCATTAGGTTGAGCAGTGGCCACGTTGTAAAGTTCATAGAACGCTGACCCCGCTCCAGCATTTGTGACAGTAGAATCAGCACCAAGGTAGACCGGACCAGCGTTTGCCAAAGCCGCCTGAATCATAATTCCATAGCAGGCAATGTCGAGCGCAAGTGGAGTGTTGATGGGCCATGCCGATACCAGAGCGTCACCTTCGGACGTACAAGACAGGATATTTGTGGTGGTGTTGACTCCTCCGACAAGCAGGCAGTTTGTCGCCGCCGATCCGCCGGCTCCGAGAATGATCCGGTCCCCGTTTTGATACAGGGCCGCATTGGCAACCGCCACAAAGTAGAATCCGTTCGGCTGCTTGAGATTACTGAAGGCCGCAGACAGTTTATCTCCAAACCACGGTTGCGCACTTCCGGTAAGCGTTTGAAATCCCCAGGTTCTAATCATGGCCTGTTCTTCTCCTCCCACATCGCGTTACCTGGCTTCGGTGACTCGAACGCGCACTCGTCAAAGCCGCAGTGAGTTCTGCTTGGCGCCGGCTTTAAGTCGAACTCCGTATCCCGCGGAATCGAGTTCGACATCCCAAGAACGTCATTCGGATACCGCCTCTGCCGCACCGCTTCCATTTCCTTCGACTGTTTCTTCATCGCCTTGCCTCCCCTACTGTGACGCCGTGAGGTAAAATCTCTCTCGGCGGTTGCTGCCAGTTCTCTCTCGGACTCTTCGGTGTATCCCAGTTCGACCGATCACAGTTCAGGACTACGCTCGAACATCCGTGCTCTTTCTCAAGCCGCTGAAGGTGCTGCATACTCTTGACTCGAATCGGCTTGCCGGTGATAGTGCTCGTCACGAAATCAAACGCGCTCTTGGCTTGATTCGGCAAACGCGGCCCGAAGCCGTTAAAGCAATCTTCACATACCATCCCGCGATACCGATCAGATTGGAAGAAGCTCCCGCCTTTTACTTCCGTATGCCAGCGGCAGTGGGGATTCGCGCAGAATGAATCCTGTCGTTCGCCAAACGGCCAATTCCCTTTGAACATTCTACGTCCCCTTGAAAATCATTATGCGCTGTCAGGCAGGCTGGCTTCAATCAAAAACCGCTATCGGTGCATCTGCCCCCAAAGGCTGAAGTCGCTGCTCTCTTGACACTCAGCGTTATAGTCCCACTGGACTGCCTGCTGCTCAAGCCCTTCATCGGCGTTTTCCATCTGCTCAAGGTCTTTCTCGAACTGAGCGGCTTTGCCGGCTGCAATCTGAATTGCTGATGCCACGTCGTAGTAGGAGTTCTGTTTTGGCCTGTAAAGAAGTGCGTCTGCAATCGCCCCAGTAACAAGAACGTCAGACCTGATCCAAGCCTGCGGGGAGTCTCCATCGAGAACCATATTCGGCGGCTCTGTGTAGGCTTCAAACGGGAACGTTTGTGCCGCATACGGGGTTGGCCACACTTCTACTTGGAACTGCCCGTCTGAAGTTGGGGGGAGAGTTGCCATCGTGGTTGCCCAACCCATAGACGCTCTCCATTGATCTTTTGCGTTAAGTTCTTCCTGTTTTACTCCGATCTCCATTGGCCATCCGAAGAGTTGATTACTGGCATGAAGAAGACGCTTGACGTTTCCTCCAAATGTCAAATAGGCGCAAACGATGTAGAATGCCCCACTGAACGCGGGGCCGGGGTACGGCGTGTCCAGTTGAAGCGTCTGTGCTGTTGCGTCAACCGCCGTGATTGTCTGATAGGGCTGAGTGAACGTCTGCCGGAACTGGAGCCCGACAAGAGTCGGAGTCCATGCAGTTCCGATTCCCTGCACTGTGTTGCTTTTGTAGGTTACTGTACAGGTTCCCCCAACTTGGATGTTTGGCACTGAGGCTACGCCGCGGACTTTGGTTGCGTACCAGGATCTCCGGTCGATGATCTGCCGCATTCGGTTGTTAATCATTCGGCCGGCTACTTCGGAGTCTACGTTGGGATTCCAGTTCGTGACTTCACGAAGCATACTGCCGAAATTTAGCTGTGTTGAAAATGACTGATTATATGGTGAACTCCCAACTTGGAAGGGAAAGAGGGGCGAGCTAAAGATAACCGGCATTGTCTACTCCAAATTTTGGAATTACCGGCCGCTTGCGAGAGCCCGCTTGACCTTCCGGGTGTCCTTCTTTGGCCGCTCTTCTTTCGGAGGCGTTAGTGCGGCCTTAACCTTGCCCTTGGGCGCCCCGCCGCGCACGGTCTTGCGCATCTTTTCACTGAAAGCTGGTTTGATTTCTCTCGACGCCATTACGACCTCGCTTTCATCCGCTTCTTTTTGGAGCGAACCTTGCCGCCCTTTTTCAACCTGGCAAGATTAGAAATCGGGCTGACAACTGATAACCACTTCGGAGGACCACCGCTCTTCTTGTCGGCCTCCCAGTTGCCCTTCTTGTCTCTGGATATTGCCATCACTCTCTCCCTTCACGCCTGGTTTTGTCGGTCAGATTCATTCCCGACCGCTTCATCAACCTTTCAACCTTCTTGCGCTTGTTCGCCGGTATCACCCGTTCGTTCTCATGGGCAACGATGACAACCGGCCTGTTTCTTTTCGTCGCCATTAGTCCCTCGGCTTTGCTTGTCTCTTCCCTTTGCGCTTCGCCTTCCGAACCTTGCCGCCACGCTTCATTGATACCGGAGTGATTCGCTCACTGGCCGCACGGTCCAATTCGTCTTGGCCGCTAGACATAAGGCTTTTGCCAGCGGCTTTCAACCCGCCCCGGATGCCGCTATCCTTTCGGTCATCCTTGTGATCTTTGCGGTCATCATCACCGTAAACCATAACTGCCTCCTAAAACGGAAGGGCGAGAGAGAGTGTCCCCCGCCCTTCCGGTGATTGCCCCGCGAAGGGCCGTCAGTACCCAAGCAAAAGAAGTTCAAACGTCAAGGCTGACAGATCGGTACTGGCTGGAACCTGAACATTTGAACCCGGAGCCGAAGATCCGTTATAGAGCATTTCGAGCTTCGAGGTTGCCGGTTGCCACACAGGTTCATAACCCTGCTGTCCACCCACAGGTAGCACAGCCAGAACCTTGTCCATTCCGACATTGCCAGTGCTTTCGGTCGCCCCACCAATGCCCTGGATGAGATATCCGCCGGTTGGGTAGTCCGACGACGCTGGTTGAAGGTTGACGAGTTCGCCCCGCAGGTTACCGAGCGACAGATCGCCGTCGGCAAGTTTCGTGATTGTGTACGCCATCGCTTGCCTCCCTTAGATGATGTCGCAGTTGACGAGCACATCGCACAAGCCAGCGATGGGGGTTGTGGTGATTACGGTTGCCTGTACTCCAAACGACCGGCACGCCACGCCGCCTGCCGTTGCGCTTGCAACAACATTTTGCGATGCCCAGTTTCCAGCCAGCGGCGTAATCAGGTTGCCGACACCTGGAGTTCCAGACGTTGGCGCCCAAGCGTTCTGAAGATACCCGCCGACTTGGATGAGGCAATACGCCCCTTCCAACAGCGCGTCTGTAAGGCCGCTGTAGTCGGTGGTGTTCAGCATCAGGTAGCCAGCCGCTCCGTTGAGGCCAAGCAGGGCTTCCGATTCGACGCCGGAGACCGTTGTGTAGGTCTCGTCCGTCCAGTAGACCGGAGCCGGTCCCGCTACAGGCGCGGGCTTCCCGGTGGACTTGTACTGGACAAGCATGAAGATCGCCGGAGCGCCGCTTGGGTTTAACACAGCCGTGTTCACGCCGCTGGTTGCGTTGACTGAAGCGATGTACCGTTGACCGAGCACCTGGTTCTCGCCCAATCCCTTCCACGGGGCAAAGCCGAGCGTGGGGTTATAAAGATAGGTCCGAACTACGCCTGTGTCGATCTGAAGAAGCTGATTGCTTACACTGAAGAGTCCCATTTCGTTCTCCTTTTCTTTACAGGGCGCTAAATGCCAGGTTGCCCATCAGACGCGGTGCGTCGAATACGAGGTTGCCGTCATAGAAATACTGGCCGGCCACGTCATCTGTGTTCTGCGCTTCCTTCCACCCCGAGAACCCAAAAGCGTACTTCGGAATCGTCGAGACGTAGAGGAAGATGTAGTTGGTGTTGAACAAGTACATCTGGTAGGCGCCGCCGAGTACGTTGAGGTACTGGTCAACAACCACCTGGCCTCCGTTCCAGAAGAACGAGCGGAATCCAATGTGAACGTCGGATGTCTCGTCATTGAAACGTTGCTGCGGTTGGAGCTTGTTCCACATCGCGTCCCAGACCGGCTGAGTCGTCACCAGCATATCCGGCTTCTCTTGGCCAAACCAGCTTGCGCCGAACGCCGTCTGCACAGCGCCAAGCGAGAAAGCCGTTGGGGCCGCATAGTAGGCGTTGATGCCTGTGTTTGCCGCAGATGCGATGTCGGTTCTGGTGGTACCGCCATAGATTGGGTAGTTGGCTGGGATGTTGATGGCCGCTGCCGCGCCGTCGAGGTCGGTCGTGGAGTTCAATGAGGTCGAACCGTTCACGCCGCCGTCGCCGTACAGATTGGTTGCAAGCAACTGCGCCATCGTACCGGAAGCGTTAATCATCTTCGAGCCGATGAAGCTCAAAGCGGCTTCCGGCCCGCGGTTCAAAACCTGATCTGAACCGTAGAGAGTGACGTTGACGTAGTATTGCTTGATGTTGAAGTAGAGAGCGGTGTCCGTTTGCACTGCCGAGGTATCGAACGCTTGGCCGCGTGTATACGAACCGCCCTTCAGAGGCGCGTACATGATGTTGTGGCGGATCGTAAGACCGCCCTCAAACTGGAAGCGCCTCTTGTTCTTGAGCCGCGTGAGGACTGGAGAGTTCTTGAACACATTGTCCACAATGCGCGGCACAATCTTGTCTTGCGTTTTGCTCGTGAGATCGTTGTAGGTGAGCACGTTAAAGCCTCGATTCCGCCCCTTCGGGCCTGAGATGCTGACAACTCGGCTTGCGCCGCTTCATCCATCAACAGGTTCGGCAAAATGCTTCCTGCTGATTCATCCCTGCCAATCCCGAGTGGGCTCCGCACGAGGCTTCCCGCTTACAGATTGCAGTTACGGTTTTGAAAGAACCGCAAAACTCTAAACTTTCCCTGCTTCTATCAATTCCCTCGCGCCCTCGACAACACCTGCTTGCACAAGGTCGCGCACATCAACCGGACCCTTGTCGCTACTTCCGGCGCTGTCTTCCAACGCCTTCTGCAAAAGACCTCTAGCGTCTCCGCCTGGGGCTTGAGGAATATACCGCTCACCGCCACCACCAGGCATTCCGCGATCCGCAAGCCGCTTGCTTACTTCGGCCTCGATGTCGGCTTCGCGCTTCTTCTTGTCCGCGCTCTTCTCACGGATCGGTGCCAGAAACTTCTCTTCAACCTTGAAAGCGTCGAAGTTCTGTTCGTCGCTCATCAACTTGTAGAGTTCTTTCTGCTTTTCCGCTGTCCACTTCTCGCCGCTTTCCTGCTCGTAGCGGCTTGCCAGTACCGCGACCCCTGCGGAGAATCCAGCCACAAACGGAATGGTTTCCGCGTTAAACTTTGCTTCGCGCTCCTTGAATCCAGCTTCAACAAGATCCTTGCTTTCTTTCGCGTAGAGTGCGGTTGCTTCTTCTCTCGTCAAACCGCCGGCATTCTTGGCGATTTCCTTCACCTTCGCGGTAACCAGATCATCCAAAACCTTCGGGTCCATGTCTCCTCCAAGAGCTTTCGCTGCTTCAAGTTGCTGTTCGAGTTGTGCCTTCTGGTCAGTCCAAAGGACTGTTCCATCGGGAGCGATGACGCCTGCCTCTTCCAGATTGTGAATCCGGTCGTAGGCCATTTCCGTCCAAGGCTCGGTTTTTGCCTTGTACGCCACGGCTTCCTCGTATACAGCTTCCTTCGACTTCAACTCGTTCTGCTTGCGGCTGTAGTCGTCTTGGCGAAGCCACCCACCCTTCAGTTCTGGTTCTTTTGCAAAAAGGTTGTCAATGAGCGTCTTCTCTTGCGCACTGAGCGCAGAGTAAATCTCTTCAAAGGTCTTGACTGCCATCTCCCTGTCCTTCCTCGCTTCCCTTGCGGGCTCCGTCGAGGCTACGGGCTACGGGCGTTAATGATTATCCGGGCATCTGCCCCGGCATTGGAGGTAACTGTGGTTGCTGTGGGGGGGGTGCGCCTGCTCCAGCCGCCGGAGGCTGTCCTACTCCCCCTGGCTGCGATTGCGGACCCTTCTGCTGCGCCATGGCCGCTCCGGTCTTCAGGATCGCCATAGCTCTCGTCACGTAGGTTCGGAACGTGTCGTCCGGTACGCCCATCAAAATCTTTTCGACCGTTGAAACCGCCAAGTCAACTTGGTTCTTGCCCACCTGCTCCTGGGCATTCCCGATTGCTGGTCCGAAACCCGGACCACCGGGAGGCCCCATCTGAGCCTGGGCTTGCGGTGACATCGGCGGTCTGTCGATTGGAGGCATTAAGCGAATTCCGAGTTTCCGACCTGCGTCTTGCCGGTCTTCACGTTGACACTCACGCCGCGGGGCTCAACAGTGGTCATGTCCCCTTCGTCGATAAAAGTTCCAACTTGTACGAACTCGCCCTTGTGTAACTTCGGCGCCGAGGTCGCATCATAGTGACCGCCTACTGCAATGGGTGCGGCCATTCCCTTTCCGTCTTTTGCCATTTCAAAGCCTCAGTTCGGAAGTGTTGGGGGCGGTCCTAAAACCGCCCCGTTTGATTCATGCCGGTTTTACCCGGCGATTAACTAGCGGGCCTTCTTGGACCGGCCGGGATGACGCTTCGCTTTGCGCTTCAGTTCAAACATTTTGGTCTCCTTTCCGGGCTCTCGCCTTGGTTTTTATTTCGCCGATGTTCTGGTTGCGGACCAAACGCCGCTGTACTACGTGCAATCCCCGGAATGGATACCGGAGGTCTCATGTGCAAAACAAAAGCCGCCAAGGACGAATCCTTAACGGCTGCCTGAGTCCAATCCGCTTTTGCGGTGTCTCTTGCTTTGCCCCACTGTGAATGTGATAAACCTTTTCGTTTGCTCTTTGCAACAAGAAAATAAAAATATTTTCTACTTCACTTTATCCTTGATGTCTAATTGCACCGAAACAACCCCACCGTCCTTGTTAAAATCAACGGTTACACGGGCATATTTCTTCACCTCGTGTGCCCTCTTGAGCGTGGCGAGAATCAGCGGAATGTCTTCATTCTCGAACTTCTCATTTGCTGCCATGATGCGCTCCCGGCTTCACGCCAGATGCCGCCATCGCCATCGCAGCCTGCTTTGCCTCTTCCATGAGTTCGTCGTCGTTCTCTTTCTGATCCACGTTCCAATCAGGAATTGCGATTTTGAAGAACTGCTTACGGCTCAAGTCTCTGTTCTTTCTCAGTCCGGCCGCAATTTGTATCCGGTCCTGTCTCTGGAAGTTGAACAAAGATCCTTGTTCACATTCAAAGCCGAACTTGCGAACATACGATTCCGAGTTTACTCCTTCAGGGATCAGGCTCCCCGGTCTGTCGTCGATGTCCTCTTTCACCAATCCATCCAACCCAAGGCTCTCCATGCGCCTTGCAGCGTCGTAGAATTGGAGTGCTGTCCCAGTCCATAGTTCTCCGATTTCATTGACTCCTGTTTCAACGTTTCCTGCCTTGAAGCGGATCGGAGTAGTCTTCGAGAACTGAATCTTGTCGAGTGTGTCGCCGCCCGGAACTTGCTTTTTCGCAAGAGCCTGGTTGACCGCTTCGGTCCCCGAGTTCTCCTTGATTGAACGCTTGAGTTCCTGGTAGATCGGGATCGGGTAGTTGCCGATGTTCGGCGGTGTCTGCCAGGTCGGCCCTGTAACCGCGTTTGAGTTGTAGGAGATTTTTAGGTTCGGTTTGCCGGCATCAATGGCTTTCAAAGCATCCGGGTGAATAGCAGACTTCGGCGCCATTAAAGCAGGGCTCAACGCTCTCTTCGTGGCCTGCAAGAGTCCAGCCATGATCTGGTTGAGAACGTCGTTCGTATCCATCCACGGCTTCAACACGTTCATGGCGTACTGTTGCCACGGAACCGAGTGGAGCCCCATCAAAACAAACGGCCTCTTGCGGTGGTAGTAGGGGTTTGGCTCATCGTAGAGCGTGACCTTGTTCGAGCGGATCACCAGCCGGCCCCGCGGATAGAGCCTTTCTCCGGGCTTGACCCAGTATCCCCAAGGTGCGCTATTTGGACCTATTCCATCCCCCGGTCCCATCCAAATTGTCTTTTGGCTGTCGTTCGTGCTGTCATCGATCATCCAAAACTCTACGACTTCCGCCTCTGGATACCTACTCCTCACCCTTGACTGCTCAGAGCCACCTATGAGATGTCTCTGAACTGCACCCAACTGCTCGAATAATTGTGGCATCACGAGTGGCGAAGCCTGCTGCTCGACACCGTACTGGCTTATCCCCTCGTCTGGACGAACATGCTTTCCCATGTTCGGGTAGGCTCGTTTGATCCAGTCAAGGGTCTCCCGATGACGGTAGATCACCATCTCGTCTTCTTCGATGTCGTGAGGTCTGGTAGGCCCAAGCCGCATCAGGGCCTTCGGGCTCAGATGCTTCATAGAAATATCGGCATCGGCCGCATCGCCGCTTGTCCCTCTGGCAAACCGATTCCAGTAGAGGACAGCCGGAGAAGTCGTGAACATTCCGAACATCGTCCAGAATGCAAGCGTCTGGTTGAATTTGTCTCTCCGAGCCCAACCCTTGACCATCGCGTTTAGAATCTTGGAGGTTTTCGAGTAGTTCCCTGGCATCCCGACCTCTGAGATGTGGAAGATGGGCCTCGTGTCGGTGAGCAATCCTATCGTCTCCCAAAAGTTCGATAGAACCTCATTCGACACCGGCTTCGGCCTGTAGCTCGGGAGTTTCTCTCGCCACTGGATTCCAGCTAGGTAGTCGATAGCCTCGTCCATTGCCTTCAGTTCAGGTGTGGTCTTTTGGCGGGCTACACCTTCCTCGTAGCAGCCGTCAAGGAACGACCCCATCTTTGTGTAGTAGTCCACGAGGTACTGGTCTACTACTTCCGGGGTCTTCGGGATTGGAGCTTCAAAGTCTGCCATGTCGTCTTAATCGTATCTCTCAACCGCCATGTTTTCTACGGAAATCTCAGAACCACGCATTTTCAATGGCAGTCTTCAGGTTTCGCTCGATCCATAGCTTCAGCGGCTCATTGGCTTCCTTGGCCTTCTCGACCGTTGGGCCATACATTGTCCCAAGGTCAATCAGGACGGAGTTTGGATTGCGGCCCTCGTATGCCTGAACGTCCTTCTGAGCATTGGTCGCTATCAGGTTTGCGGTTTCGAGGTCCATTGAAAGCGAGTACAGCAGACCAAACAATTCCGCCGAGCTCTCCGGCTTCTTGCCAAACCGCTCTTTCATCCGCTGAAGGTCCGACTCGGGAACAATCAGGATCTCCCCCTCAGCCAGCATCCCAAGCACCCCGGCAATCGTAGAGGATGCAGTATTTCCGAACTTGGCCTCAAGCCCCTGCTTTACCTTTGGAGGTACGGTTACCTCCACCTTAACATGGTTCGGCTGGACTATGACCGGGGGCTTCGCCTCTTCATACTTCACCTGCGGGTTAAGACTTTGAAAAGTTGCAATGTCGTTCCACGCATGGGCGCGGTTCGCAGAGCATATCAGTTGGCGGTTCTCGGCTTGCATCTGTGCCCCGCATTGAGGGCAGGCATAACGCAGTTTTACGATTGGCATTTCTCTTCTCCCTCATTCCAAAATTTAGAATCCCATCAGGACCACTTCCATGAATCTGAATCGCTCACTAATTCCTCGTCTTCCTGCCGAGCATCGAACTCCGCTGCGCTCTCTGAATCGATCATCTCGGCAGGAATCCCCTCATCAAACATTCGTTGCCGCGTCCCCGGCCTATCGTGAATTGGGCTGTACGCAGTGTTTTGAAAATCCGCTGGCACGCGCTTTGTGACCGACTCCAACTCTCCCTTTTCATTCTTTCGCTTGAGAACCAAATCCGCCATCGCTCCATGCTCGTTGATGATGTAAGAGCCGATTTTTTTCTTTGCGAACTTTTCAGCCTCGAATGGAGATGCAGACTGAAATAGTTTCACTGGAATCTGCATCCCATCCATCACCTGCATCTTGTAGACGATGTAATTGTTTTTGTCCTTTGCGGCCTCTGCCGGCCTCTGGCGTCTCTCTTCAAATTCACCTTCATGCCCGCAGTAGAGAGCAATCATGGCGCTCATCACCAGGTCATCGTGTGCCCCTTCACCTTCCGCTCCATCTTCGGTGAAATCCCTCAATTCGTCGATCAGGTACTTGTCTCGAATGAGCACTTGGTCGTCGAGCATCATCTTTGAGAAGAAGGAGATTAACGTCCTCTTCGACTTGTAATCAGTCCAGAATCCAACGATGTCTGTCATGAAATGCTTTAGGCGGTCCATGCGCTTGAACCGATAAATCTGCTCATACTCGTAGTCGCGCATCAGCCGCGTATTCGTCGCCATACCAAACGAGTTTACTTCGACGGCTATCAGAGCTTCGTTGTAGTACCAGCCTAACGCAAGCACGATGTCCGTCAGATTGTGCGGGTCCATGTATCCATGCCACTGCGCTACCTGCGCGTCTAATTGTGCGCGTGCGCTGATTTTCATCACCGTGCATGAAGAATAGTCTCCGCCTTTCTGGCCAAGAGCTACGTCTACACCGACGCAATATCTCTCTCCCGGTTGCGGCTTTTCCCAAAGATGCAGCCGATTTTCTATTTCGGGATAGAGCGCTTCTTCTCCCGGCTTCAGTTCCTTCATGTAAAGATGGGGAAGCCACTTTACGAAGTCGAAACTAATTTCCCCAATCCATACCGGCTGTACAGTCCGCTTGCTGTAGCGATTTATGATGCCTCTCGGGATCGCGGAAATAATCGCGTTCTGGAAACTATCTTCTGCGTTGGTCGGATATTCCTGAGAGAAGAGCATGTCGTCGCCGTCCGTTGCAACGAATTCTTCTTTGGTTTTCCGCATCCAGTTGATCGTTTCCTTTGAGATGGTGAAGTTCTCTTTTTGCTTAACCTGCTCCACCATTTCTTTCTCTTCGGGACTCAGTTCAAAGACCTCTCCCTTCGGAATCGGAAGCGAGTAGGTTTTCGGCCTACGATAGAACGGAATGAAGATCGGATTCCAGTCGATTGATCCCGCCTCGGCACGTCTCCACAAGTTGTGCCACGCATCGTTACGACCGTTTCCTGTCGATCCCATCACGTAGAAACCGTCTCGGGCGACAAACGTCCTCAACAGTGACTTTGAAAGCTGAGAGGAATTCTTCCAGAAAGCCAACTCATCCAACATCCCGCAGCGGAATCCTTGACCGCGGCCAACGCCCGAAGGTCGATTAGCGTTGTCGGCATACACCCAGTTCTTCAATCCTGGGCGCCGTGCTCGTAAGTTCTCATCCGGTTCATCGAAGTTATAGAGGGCTCCAGTCTGATGCAGGTTGACTCTCGGCTTCATCCACCACGGCAGGAAGTCGAAAGCCGATTCGTACATTCCCATGTTGTATTTCGCGCCCTTTTCGTCCTGGGACACAATGATTGCGTCGGTGTGCTTGTAGCGTATAACTGTCTTGTGAAGGAATTCCCCAACCATGTAAGTCGTGTACCCCATGCGTCGGGCCTTGGCAACCATTGCCCGTACACGGCCATTCTTCTTTTCCAGCTTCCGCAGTTCCTCATAGAGAATCTCTTGGCTGTCAAAGAATGGGTAGAGACCTTGGAAGCCTTTATCTTCGGTTCGGATGGCGTAGTAGTTGGATAGAAAATATCGCGTGTCGGTCAGGCTATGGTACATCTCGCCGTCAATCCACTCGTTGTCGCCAGATGATAACGAGGCTCTCGCTTCGTCGTCCCCGATGTCCCCGGCCCGATACTTCTGCCGGTGCATGTCGAGGATCTCAATGATCTCGCCGAGGTACTTATTGGCTCGAATGATCGACATGATTACAACCAATCATCAAATGCGCCAGCCGCCATAAGCCGCCGCAGTTCTTTTTTGAAATTCTTACCATGTTTCATGGCGCGGCCGAACTTCGTGTTTACCTTCATGTGCGCCATTTCATGAAGGAGAGTGATCCTTGTCTGGTTAACATCAAGATCGTCTACCAAGGATAATGTTTGCGGGACCGGAGTTCCATGATGTTTCCCGCATGAGCAATATCCATCGGTATCCCGATCCTTAGATCCGCTGAGTCTGCCCATCTCATTGCGCGGGAGAAACCGAATTAGAATCTCTTCAGTTGGAGGGATGCTGTTCCCAAAATAGTTCTTGCGTATAGAGCGGTAATCCCTCATTAAGTCGATGATCCTCAACTCGTCTACGGTTGGGACCATCTCTCGGATTCGTTCTACTTCCGATGCTTGAAGTTTGAAGGCGCTATTCTTCTTCATCCCCGTCCTCATCGTCCGGCTCTTCATCGCGGTCAAGGTAGCCAGGGACCGCTGCGACCTCAGCAGGAAGCAAGTTGGCCTCAGCCGCTTTCTTTCTGAGGCGGTCCATGCGCTCTTCTGTTGTCTCGGCTGTGCTCAGATTCGCAACCTGATTCGTCTGATTGACATTGATTTCCGCGATTGGCCCCTTCGGCTGCTTGGCAACGATGATGTCCTTCACGATGCGGCTAGCTTCAAGGCGAGTAGTCTTGTCGTCCTGCTTGACAACCTTCTTCGTCCCGGTCTTGGTATCGTTAATCTCGACCAACTCTGTCGCTGCAAGAAGCCCAGCCATGCTGTTCTCAAACGCTGGAATCACCCTGAGAATCGATTCGTTTATGCGCAAATCGACATTGAAGGTTTTGTTCTGTTCGCTATACATCTCCATCTGGCGAACGGAAGCCTTGATGGTTTCCTTGCTCACGCCTTCGGACTTGGCAATAGCCGCTATGCGTTCGACATCGGTTCCTGTGAGAACCCGGAACTTCACAAGCCGCATCAGATGACGCGGGTCGCGCATGTTGCGAGTGGAGAGAGCTTTTGTGTAGCTCGACTTCACTGGTCCTCCGGCTTCGCGTTGATGCCCAGGTCCGCAAGTTCCTTGACCCTTGCCTGATCCGCTTCACGAGTTGCGGCCTTCTGTCTTTCGGTTACCTCAAAGTCCACCGCGGCTTCGTTTCTTTCCTGATCCACAAGTTCTTCTTCGGTTGCGGTTACATCGACCGCTCCAGCCGATTCAGCCGGCGCATCGGGCTCTTCGGTCTTGGTTGCGAAGCGGCCCCAATACGGCGATGGCATTGTGGCCGGAGCCGCTGGAGCCTGCGGAATAATCGATTCCGGCTCATCGCCAGGATTCGGAATTTGTCCCGACTGAGCCATCTGCCGAAGAATAGCAAGGTCTTCGCGGTAGGCCCGCGCTATCTCGGTTGCATCTTTCAACGTGCTGGCAAGGTCATTGATCGTGCCAAACAAAGTCCGGGAGATGAACACAACCTTTCTCACGAACGTCCAGGCGCCGAGCAGCGCAAAAAAGCCGCCGATGATGTAGAGCCAGATTATGCTGTTCATTCTCCGATCCTCACTTCACTGCCGTCATCACGCAGCGCCAGCATTTCCATTGAGGTCATGATGGTTGACTGCACTTTGTAGTTACACCCGGTCTTCGGGTTCTTGCAAACGTACTCCAGGTGATCGACAACCTGTTTCTGTCCCTTGCGGCCCATCACTACCTTCGGCTTCAGAATGGTTCCGCACTCATGACATACGAGATTGGCCGCGACTAGCGGCGAAAGCTCCGGCATCGACATACTCATTTTCCTCGCTTCTTCTTATTTGCGCCCTGCGCATTGCTTTCCAGTTGTGAAATCGCCCCAGAACCTCTTTCCCTCGTCGCTCTGGAACACGGTCGATAAAGAATGTTCCCGTCAGATGATCGAGTTCGTGCTGAACGATTCTTGCCATTCCACCATGAAATGTCAACTTCTTGCGTATATCCGGGGTATCCGCAAGAGATGCTTCAACATCGACGATCTCAAGTCGTGGAACCCTACACATATTTCCCGGCGGAGGCATACTTAAACACCCCTCATTCCCCTCAATCTCCTTGCCGTACAATCGCGTGATCTCCGGGTTCACCAAACCAATTATCGATCCGTGGCTCCTTGCAATCAACACGAACTGCTTAAAGCACCCTATCTGCGGAGCCGCCAGCCCAACCCCACCAGCTTTCCACAAAACTTCGGCCATGTACCCAAACAGCCTCGGAATCTCCGGCCATTCAGCCTCTTCAATCGGCTTCGAGAGAGTATTGTTCATCTCCGGCCCATAGGTTAAGAGCCTGAACTTTCTTTCAAAGTACATGCCCGTCACCTGGGTTTAAGTATGCTTGACCTTTGCCCCTTGACCATTGCCTCGATTGCCTCGGGTACAGGAGAACTCCCAATCAATTCAAGCCGCTGCGTGTCAGCCTTGATCCACTGCGGCACATACGTCTTGTGGACAGCACATTGAATCCCTACGGCACAGTCGCATCCAAGATAGGTGTCGAGCCGCTTTCGAGATTCAACTGTCCAGTCAAAATGCTCGGGGTAAATCTGCGACAGAAAATAGTCTCCGATGAAGCATTTCCCATCAGACCTCAGTCCAACCGCTCTGCCGGCCACGATTGGGCCAGCATTGCTCGGGATCAAACAGATCATGTAGCCGACGTTCTTCCACGATGACCTGTCGGCTGCGGGTTCGGGAACCACTTCGGCAACCAAGGCTGGCGCTTTTTCCTTATCTCCGCGCCGGTCAATGAACTTAATATTCGACGGCATAATCACCATCCCCCGCACGTCTCACGATTTCTCCTGGTAGGAGATGATAGGCCAGCACCATGTGCTCCTCAACCAAGTTGCCCTTTACAGTTTCGTAGAGCACAACGCATGGTCCGTTGAGATCAACGAATCCCTTCTTCACTTCAACCGGCGTTCCGGTTTTCAGTTTCAGACTTGCCATTCAGTTCACCTTCTTCTTTTCAGAATCAATGGCGTCCTTGATGTTCGACACCATAATTTGATTTTCTCCGGTCTTGAGTCCTTCTCGCGTCTGTCGCTCAAAGGCGATCATTGTTGACATCTTGGCAACGTCGAGAATCCCCATCTGGAGTGCATAGTCCATGAAGTTGAATTGCATCTCCAGGCCCGTAGGAGAATGCACGATAACCATAACAGGACATCCCTCGCGCTCCTTCAAATGATTCTGGACCGCAAGCATGAACTGCTCGTGAGTGGTTATAGGTTCCATCAATTTACCGTTGCGCTGTGCGAGATGATTGTACGGCCGTAACATTGTTCTTGGATCTTCGGATGGCAGTAGCAGTCTCGAACAAAATCGTGGACCCCGAATGAAAGCCAGTCCGGGTCTTTTTGGTCCTCCACGACAGGAACGATGTGGACCTCATCGCCGAGGCGCGGGTCGTCTACATCCACCGACATATCCGGCGTGATGAGCATCATCTTCCCGACTTCGATGTTCTTGACGCAGACGGCCCAACGCATTAGGGCTCCTTGCGCTTTTGCTTGTCGGTGACCTTCTTGAAGAACGTGGCAATCGTGCTCTCGATTGCCAACTCCGCCGGGTCAGCCGGGCGCCGCTTGATGCGGATTTCGAGGTAGTAGGTGTTGGGAATCTTGTCCGGGTTCGGGTTGTCGTTCTGGTGGAAGTCCCACTCGAACACTCCGGTATCCCACTCGTAAACCGTTGAGCCCCACTGCACCTTCGCTTGGTTCTGCTGGATGGGAAGTCGAAAGGCTTTCAAGAGAACGGCCTTGAGATCGTTCCATTGCTCAAGCGCGATGTTCTCGTACTTCGTTACTTCGTTTGCGAATTTCTCAGTTGCCATGTTCTCCTGCCTCTTCCTGCGGTTTGACTAGCGGACTATGACCGCCAGTGAATTGAGTCTTCTTCATTTGCTCTCCATGCTTCCGCTCCCACGGCCAGATGTAGTGGCCGGCAAACCAGATACCAAGCCGGGATTCAACGACCCCTTCGCGCCGCGGTAGATCCCGAACACCAAATTCTTTTGTGTCAATCGAGCCTTCATCCTACCCTCCTTACGCCTTCTCGCTCAAATTGTTCACTCGCGGCCAGTATTTATGACTTCCGACTGTTACAACATAGGACTCGTGGTCCCGTGATCCTACCGTGTATTTTCCATCCGTGTAGGTAGTCGGAATCTTCCATGCAGCCACAACTTCCGTGACCACCCCAGTCCGCTGATAGCAGGACGCTGTGCATCTCTTCCCGCCAGTGTTCCATGTGACCGTGCTTCTTATTTTGAACTTCTGCATCAATTCCTCCCTATTCCAAAATTTGGAATCATTTCACATCAAATGATCGATACCATTTCGCCAACTTCTCTGCCATCACTGGAATACTTTCCTCGTCTCCAAATTGTAAATTGTAATCATGAAACACCCTATCGGTGCTTTCATGAGAGGAGTTATCACTTCGAAAACAGATCAAAGAGATAAGACCTTTTTCATCTGTGTGCTTCCTAAAAACAAGACCCTGTGCCTTGATCTTAGGAGAATCTTTGGTGATGCCATCCATCGTATCCTTTTCGTCCATCATTCCCCCAAAATTTGGAATCCAAAACCGCTCAACTCTTCTTTTACTATCTGTGCTGGCAGTCTTTTCCACCACTCCCGGCTCCAGCCGCAAAACCGCCGTATGCACTTTTGGTGGGTAACTACCGTTCCAGTCCGGCTCCCGTGCCTTCCGTCCTTCACTTCAAATAAATCAATTGATCCCGTCTTCCAACTCACCTTACGGTGGCCGAACACAATGCAAAGCGGATTCCACATTTTAACCCTCCCCTAAACCGCTCACGCCGACCTCAACCTGTACTCGACCCCTTGCAGCACATACGGAGCCATCGCAATCTGAATGAAAAAACTGACTTGATCTTCTGGCACGGGTTTGGCATCAACCTTCTTCCAGCCCCACCACTGCCAGCGGAACCGCCTTTTCTCCCGAACCTCAAACCAAACTAATCGCTCAGACATTTTCGACTCCCGAAAACCGCCAGCCCGCGTCAGCGGGCGTCGTTGTGTTATATGTTTGCTACTTCTTCGATTGACTCGATATTCCCTATTGCTGCTACTTGTTCAATCCTTCCGTCCTTCACTTCAAATAAATCAATGTCAGTAGAAGAGATGTTCCAGTAGTGGCACCAGCGTTCAAGCCTTTGTCCGTTGATTTGTTTGATGTTTAGTTTGATCGGATTTACTGTTTCTGTTTTTAATACCCCCCCATCTCTTGCCATTTTCGATTCCTCCTTTTTGCCTACATCGTCACCTTACTACATTCTGCCTACATTGTAAAATACCACACCCACCCTTTTCTTTCGCACACCTTGACAAACCAAACTGCCTACATCTTTTTCCTTTTTAAGATTTGCCGGTTTATTTTCGCTGGGTTAGTCGCGTCGCGTCGCTGAGGCACCCCCACCCCCTTGCGCACGGGGCTGAGCGGCTGAGGAGCGGGCAGGGGCGCGGGGCTGGCGGCCTTGGGCGTTTCTGCCATAGGGTAGGCTGCCCGGTTCCCTGTCAGCGCGTCCTGGGGCAAGTGGTGAGGCCGTTTGGAGCAAGAAAAGGCCCATCCCGAAGGATGAGCCGATTCCCTGCCTGGTTGCCGTCTACCGCTCGAAGGTCTCGGCGTACTCGTCTACTCCCTTCAATGCGTCCTCAAGGTTGCAGGTGTGATCGTTGATTACGTCCCACCCATCATTACCGTAGACAAAGAACACCCATCCAAACCAGTCGCGCTTACCTTGCGGGCCGTCTGTCTTGTAGACGAATAGTCTTGCCTCGTCAGTGGTGAACATTGCGGCTTTGACCGCTGCGGCATCCTGGCTGTGGTGGATGGTTATCTCTTCCCCGTCATGCACTCCGAGACTGTAACCAGCCGCTAGCAGGTCAGCTATACACCGCTCGACTATCTGCTCCTCAATCCTGATTCGATTCCTTAACGCTGCCTGGGACATCCTGTTACCCTCCTGCGGCCTTGACCGCATCCCCAATATCTCACCGCTGCCGGACAAAGGAAAGGCCCCACCCGAAGATGAGGCCGATTCGTTCCAAAGTTTGGGAAGCCGCTCAGTGCGTGGCCGCGTACCGCTGATAGCTCGGCAAGCGTACTTCATCTTCCATTGTGCCGCTCATGGCCGGTCCGTGCTCCATCTCCGCTATTACTCCCCTTGCGGCTCCACGGTCTGCGGCTGTGGGCTGCGGCTTTGCCGTTGCCCTGGTGTGAAATTCGCCATAGCTCAGCGCGAACCCTGGCAGGGCGCGGCAAGCGTTGTAGGCTGTCGCTACCAGACAATCGACTACATACAGGTAGGTGCTCATGCCGCCGCGCTGTTCGTGGTCAAGTTCCTGTATTCCGTTTGTCCTGATCGTGCCGGCGACTTCGTCAATGATGCGGTTTACTACCTGGGTTGTGTGTGCGTAGTCCTGCCTGTCCACGCTCAGCGGTGCCGGGTTGCTGGCCGCTATCCTGTCCAGCGCGTCGAGTGTCTCTTGTACTGACAAGCTGGCTCCTGCCACTGGCGCGTAAACCTCATAGCCTCCCTTTGCGTACAGGTGGACTATCACGACTTGGCTGTTCAGTTCGTACCAGTCCAGTGGGCCTTTGTCCGGGCCCGTGGTCATGGCGCGGTGACGAGCGCCAAGACTGGTGAGCTTGTTCTGTAACGATTCGGTTCTCTTGCTCTGTGCTGTCATGGTTCGACCCTCCAAGGTCTTAGAACAGTGTCGGGTGAATGGTTCCGAAAAACAAGGGGCTGTTGCGTTCCATTTCCCCTGCCCTTGCGTCGATGGTTGGCCGGTCTTCAATCAGACGGGCCGTTAGCTCTGCCGCGTTGTGCTCCACTGCGGCTTGCGCTTGCTCTGTGACGGCCGTCTTCATGCCGTCGAAGATGTGAGACTCAACGGCTTTGCGCTTTTGCTTTGTCACGGCCAATCATCTCCATAGTTCCGACGCGGTTTCCGTTGATGTCGTAGAGTGGCTTTGCGTTCTTGCCGCTCCAATTGCAACCCTCTAGGGCGTCTGCACATTCGCGGAGTACCGGCGCGGCGTCCTCGTGGAACTGCATAGCATCATTCCCATATTCGATGTGGATGCATAGCTTCATGGTGTTTCCCTCCAATGTCCCTACTATGCCCCAAAGCCGCTAGAGGTACAAGGCCCCTACTTGCAGCCCCTAAAATGATTTCCGTTCAATGCTCCACACTTCGGGCAGATGGTAAACTTCCGGGGTTCTGCCGGCGCTGGTATCTCTCGCGCTGCCGGCTTCGGACTCTCGATCTCTTGCGCTCTCGGCTTCTCCGTCTCGCACGGTTTCAAGATAATCATTTTCTCCGGCTTCGGCCTCTCGATCTTGCCAGCGTTCCATCGGCTCGATCTACATTGCCGGCTCGGACACCTTGCCGGTTCGCTCGTGCTCTCCGGTATCCACGTCCACGCGCACACGTCGCATTTCCACGCTTCTATCGTTACTCTCGCCATTGGTACATTGTACCTCATAACACTGGTACATTGTGCCCCCCGTATAACAGTCCCGCTACATCCAAGGGCTTTAGGAGGGGCGCTGCGGCGACGGCGGGGACATCATCTCTCGCGTAGTTTTTCTTTGGAGTGTGGGGCGGGTGTTTCCGGTGAGCTGCAACCATAGGGAAAAGGTGCAAGGAATGGCAGAGCGGAGGCAATGCGGGGAGTTTAAGGCAGAGAAAGGCCCGCGCAGACTGTGAAGAGAGGCGGGCCAGGTGTTGAGGATTAGAGTGTTTAGGCTACTTGAGGCTGCTCACATATTAGGCCAATACCGCGAATCTGCATAACAGAAGTTTCGAGATTATCGGCATCCATGAAGAGGAGTAATGCTTCCTTGAGCCGTTCGTGAGTCCGTTGATCGTTCATAGTCCACTTTTGTCTCGTCTCGCTCCGTTTGCAAGAATTGGCATAAGCTAAAAGCATTGCTGCGCACGCTGCTTCTTCTCTCGTCTGTTCCATTTGCTTTTCTACCTTTCCTTTGAGTTCTCTTCGTTGCGGCTTTCGCCGGGTTGCGGTTTAGCTTGCGGGTTCGATAGCATAGCTCCGTTCCACGCCGTCTCCGGTTTTTGTTGCGGCTTCTTTCAGCCGTTCAATCGCGGCTACCGCCTCTGCCGGGGAGTCGTAAGGGCCGTGCGTCTCCCCGCCGTACTCCTCAGAATCCACGATCACTGTGTACTTTACGTCTCCGGGCAGCGGGTCGATCACGACACTGGCCGGGTCTTGGCTCGATCCGTCCCAGGTGTGGATGCGGAGCTTCCCATCATAGTGCTCGATGAAAACTTGGATAGGGTCGCTCTCGTGGTCCGCGGGGCTGCTCTTGAAACCCTTGACGCTGATTTCAAGCCCTTCGGCTCCTGTCCCTAACGTGTGCTCGTCAAATACCAGTTTCATACTTTTGCCCTCTCCCTCTCCATTGCGGCTTAGAAATGCCAGCCGTCAATCGTTGCAGCGTAGTGAACTGTGAGCCAGATCAAGCCAGAGCCGATGATGATAAGCAAGAACAGCATTGCCAACCCAACTACATCCCCGCCTCGTGTCTGTCTCCGTGGTTGCCAGTTTTCCATGATTCCCTTTCTCTCTGCGGCTTTCGGATCTAGCCGCCCATTTTCAGTATCGTTGCAGTTCCTAAAATGTAAAGGCCCCACCAAATAAGCTCAGTTGCGGACTCTCGTACTCGACAGGCTCCGGCTCCTCCACGGCCTCGATTGCCTCATCCGGGTCCGCAAACGTCAACATCGGCGTATCTTTCCCGAACAATCGCGGCTGGTTTAGGCTGCGCTCCATACGCTCACACTTCGCGCACAGGAACCGAAAGGTTGCAGTACCGTCACGCTGGAAAGCTACGGCTACATCCTGCGGCTTTTCCATGTGGCAGCGTTGGCACCACTCCACTACATCGTGCGGAATGATTCTAAAATGCGTGTTGTGGGCTGTTGCTTTCATCACTTCCCCATAATGCAGCTACAGGGGCATCGTTGCAATGCCCCTACGCTTTTGTGGCTGTTCCCTCGACGTGACGCTCTACAAACTCTCTCTGGCGGAGCGTTTCTTCCCTCTGGCGTTCATGTTCCCGTTCGCAAGCGTACCAGCCTGCCGTGAATCCTTTTGCGCAAGGGTTAGGGATGCGCATCGGGTCGCCTTCTCGTGTTAAATCGTCCCACCACTGCCGAAATGCTGATGTGCAATCCATTGTCAATCCTCCTCGGTATATGTCAGTAAATTGTTCTCTTCATGGCCGGTATACTGAGCAACCGTTAGAGTCCTTACAGCTTCACGCAAAGCGTCTCCGAGGATAATCGCGCCTAACCTCGTCACCGAAAAGCGCGCATTGCCGTACTCTACAAAGAACGCTCTCGCCTGCGCGTTCCAGCGAATTTCGATCTCGCACCGACCGGGGCCTTCAATAGGACCGGCGGCAATGTTTTCATTCATAGGCATCTTGCTGTTTTCTCCTGTTCTGTGACTGTGTAATCGAGAATATCCACGGCCAGGACTGCACCGCGTAACTTGTGCTCCAGCATGGCGATACGATCAATAAGGGCCAAGATTTTAACTCGCGGTTGATTGACATATTTCTCGCGATCATCGGCCAGAGCCTTGCGCCAATCCTGCAAATCTCTCGGCGTTGGGTAGGCAATCTTTGTTTCCCTTTGATTGCGCCGTTCCCAGTGGAACCCTTTCATCGGATACCCACAGCCGGGTTTAACGCCAAACGGTAGGCAACCAACGCCAGGAGGAACCTTGCAAGCTGGACACATTCTGTCGATGGGCTTCATTATCGGTTCTCCTTTCGATTCGCAATTCGTCTTTGTTTTTCCTTTTCGTTAACCATTGCCTGCCAGTCGGCTTCATCGGCAATCGCCTGTTGCTCTGACGTAATAACATCGACAACCCACTCAGGCTTCCAAAGAGCGCGAATCTTGTCAGCCGTATTCTTCCAAGCATCCGCTTCCGTTGCGCCTTCGCCTTCAATCTTTTCGTTCTTGAATGGGCTAAAGCGGCGGATCGTTACCTTACCCGGCCAATCCCGCACCGCATGGGCGCTTTTCCAAACTGTCTTGACTACCATTTCGTCGTTGTTCATTGTTCACCGTCCGCATCGAACACGTTCCGGTAGGCTCCGAGATTCAGGCCGTGTTTTGGAGTGCGTCCCTCTAAACGATCTGCCTCCGCGTCCGCCGCTGCAATTGCCTGTAAGAGCTTTTCGTCAGTGCGTGATTCATCGTGGCGGATCAGTTCGTCAACCGCATTAGATAATTTGCGCGTTGGCAGAGTAGCCCCATGAACCATGTAATCCTTATGATCGCCTCCACATACCTCGCATTTCTCATCCTTCCCGGAGATTATGGCGATAGCGTTCTGCCGTGCTAACATTCTCTCTAACATGGTTATTGCGATTGGAGGGAGTGGCTTTCCAGTGAGCTGCTCCGGTTCCTCAACGCATGAATCCTCAACGCCGGGTACGTTCCCTTGCGAAATCAGCTTGTCGGCAACGCACTGTGGACAATCACGATTCCAGGGAGAATGGCGACCGGGCATCGGCTCCTCATGAGAGTGCAAGCCTTCTCGCTTAAAGGGAGACTTCTTTCCAGTAATCCTGCCGAACTCTGCCCGTTCGCCTGCTACAAACGCCTGTTCCAAGTACCCGGCGAGTGTGCTCTGTGATAGCCGGACGGTGTGAATCCCGACAGTATCGTCAACCATCGGATACCGGGGGGAAGGATGCGCGGGAGTGGGAACGAACGTACCGTCTACGCCGCGAAAGTAGGCTAGGATAGCCTCTGCATTGGATTCGGAGTATTTCTGAGCTGCCGTTTTCATACGATCTCCATCTGGTATTCTGTGCGCTCTTGAGACGTTAGCCGGCGATTCAAGGCGATCACGCCGAACGGTTGACGGGACAGTGGCAGGCCGCGCCGAACTGCAATCATCGGATCGGAGGCAGGGGCTTCGACGTAATCCCAGGTCACATCAGGCGGAAAGGCTGAATTGTGCGCGGAGCGATACATCGGGCGGTAGAGGTACTCGATTGCAGAAAGTGTCATGACCTAACCTCCGGGACAATATCAATCGGCCATGGAACGGGAATTCTGTCAGCTTCTTTCCGCGCCTTGTCTACCGATGTGAAAGTTTTGGGTGAATACTGCCATCCTTCAAGGTTCTTCCAGCGGACTCTCCACACTAGATTCTGCATGGAGCCTCCAGCGCGGCCAAGCGATCTCGCACTAGCGTCACAGCCGGGAGAAGACGATCAGCGGGTGGAAATGGGATGCCGAGCAACTCACACGCCTTGTGCTCTCCATCGGTAGCCAACTCAAAGACTTGCGCGTCACAGGCATTGGAGCGAAGATCAAGCCCTTCGCGTCTGGCGATACGCGCACAGTTCTCAATTGCCCGATCCATTGTCATTTTCGAGCCGTCAAGGTTCTTGCGCGAAATGTGGAAGAGGAATTGAGGCTTATCGGCGAAACGGATAGCCCAGCCGGACTGCAAGCCCACCAGAGCATCTTCCAACGGTGCGATTGTGATTGTGTTCCCTTTACGTATTGCGAACATTGTGTTTCCCTCCATCCCCATACTGACAGAAACGGGGGATTTTTCAATCCCCCGCCCTGGTTCGTTACGCTGCGGCCTTCGCCTTCCGTGCCAGCTTCCGCCCTATTGCCTGATAACGCTTCCGGGCGCTCCGCTTGCCATCATCCCGACGTTTCGGGAATCGCGTTCTCATCATCATGCCCCTACCCTCCGGGGGAGCGGCCTCGACCGCCCCCCGCTTTCCAAATTTTGGAATCCTACTCCGCTTCCTGCGGCCTGAGATTGCTGATTGTGTCGTTGTCGATGTGGCCGCAACTCCAGCAGTCGTTCCCCATGTACGCACAGCCGCACGTCACCGGGTCGTGTTCCCCTTCCGGCTCGTCGTCCTGCGGGTCGTGAGGGAGTATCCCGGCGCGGGCCGCTACCACTTCGGCGGAGAGCGGGGGATGGTCCTTTTCCCATACTGCCTTGCCGTCGCCCGTCTCCGGCTCGTCCTGCCCGTCCAGGTCTTCGATCTCCACGTCCACATCCTGCGGACACTCGACCACTTCCGCCACTCCACCTTTGACTTGAATCTTTACCTTGATTCCCATATTTCCTCCTCGGCTAGTTGCCGACTCCCCCATAATGACGCATCGTTGCAGATTGTCAATGCCCCGTACATGCCCGCCTTAATTCTTCCATTTGGGCATCGTGATCTTCCAAGTCCTCAGTCCATGTCAATTCCATCCAGCGGGCAAATTCGCCAGTAAACGGCTCGGTCGCAATATGGCATCCCTTCGCACTCGTCACCGGAACCCATCGCGGCTGCTTTAACCTGTCGAACTTGATGTGAACCCACCACTTACCTTGAATCCAGCGCGGCGGTAGCTTTCGGACAGTGCCGGCATCGTTGGGGTAGCACCAGTAGCAGTAAAAGATGCGCGTCCCTAGCGGGAACGTGCTGGGATTGAACTGTACCACTGGGAAACTGCGCTTCGGCTTCACACCCATCTGCTCAAGCAGCCGTCGTGCAGTCTCCCCTTCGGCCTTGGTTCCAGGCCGCTCCGCAAGCCGCTTCAGAGATTCGATTGTCCTGCGCCGGTTTCTCATGCTCCCCACAATAGAGAAGGCCAGAGCCTTTTACAAGACCCCAGCCTCCAACTATTTCCGCTTTGCTTTCTTCTCAGCTCTCAACCGCTCTGCGGCAATTTTCGCCGCTGTTTGGTAGATGGTTGCATAGCTGATTGGGAAACGCTTTCTCATCCCGGCCAGTCGCACAACCGCATAATGCGTCTGTGCTTCGATCACAACCTCGCGCAACTTGCCGCGCTCTCGCACGGTGTCGCAGGTAGTAAAAATCAGACGGGTCTTCCTCTTCCCCAAAGAAGTCATACCGCCCTCCATACCTCTATTGTTGCAGCTTGTAACGAGAAAGCAAGACCCCTACTGGATGTTCTTTTCCAGCCCCTCGGTTGCGGTTTGCTCATCCTCCTCGTGTAATTCTTCGACCGCCGGCTCCTTCCCCAATGCGCCAGCTTCAGTCAAACCCACCGGCTCAGGAATCCGGCGCTCGTGCATCTCTTTGTCAAGATTGCCGTTTGCCATAAACCGCTGGTAGAGAGTCCCCGCATGATCCGAGCCGCAGGCGTGGTGGTCTTCCTCACGCGGCACCCTCTGATTCTTCAACGAACCGGAGACAAACTTCCTGCCTTCCAGATGAAGCCACCACCAATGATTAACTGATTTCTTCTCAATGCCGCACACATCGCAAACGATGGAATTTAGCTTGATCGACATACTACCTCCGTACCTCTATTGTTTCACTATTCCAGAGAAAAAGAAGCCCCGCACTCAGCAGGGCCTCGCTCAAAAGGGTTGCACTTAATCCTCGGCCGGCGTAGGCCGCAGCAGCCCCGCGTCCGTCAAAAGACGCTTCGCCTTCAGCCGGAACTCGTAAAAAGACATCACCGGCACATCCTTTTGGACTGGAGCTCCCGGTACATGATCGGCCTCGCTCGGCTTCGACCAGTACCCGGACAGAGGAGCCAAAGCCCTCTTGACCTCATACCGCGTGGCTGACCCGCCGTTGCTGCGGTAATCCTTTGAGTGGACCCCGTTAGCGAAGACCACGCGCCGCTTGGGGCCAACCATCAAAGCCCCGTTGTTCAATCGCAAAGTCGCCAAATAATTGAACAAGTCAGGCTCCCTTCCTTGCGCTCTCGCGCTCCGCACGCCGGCGAAGGTTCTTGAACATCGAGCCTATACGCTCGAAGATCGTCGGCTTCATCACTTCGAGATCCGCGACGGTCGGAAGCAACTGGAAAGCCGTGCCATCCGGCAAGGACCGCTTGGCGTGCAGCCGGCGCTTGTTGGCCCTCTCCTGCCGCTTCTTGTTCAGCCTGGAGAAGAAACCGAGCCCGATGCGGCGTCCGAATCTCTCCTGAAAAGTAACCGCCGTCAAATTGGGATTCTTCCGCATCAACTGCTTGAGCTTCTTCCGGCTCAAAGGAGCTACCGAGTCCGTTTGAGTGCCCGTCGTATCGTGAATCATCAGTGCCATAATCCCTCCATTAGAGCATCTTGCGCTCCCCAGGCTGCTAGGAAAGCAATCGGTTGACATTTCGGCCACCTCCTACAAGCCTCAGCGTCTAGCAGCCTGGGCAGGGCAAGCCTGTCGGGGTTAGACTGCCTTCAGCTTCAATGCCATCGCAGCGGCTTCCCATGCTTTACGTGGGGTTGAGTGAAGGCCGCTGGGAATGGAGCTGGTGTTGCCCGCCACACGTCCCCTTCCGATGAAAAGACAGGGGCGGATGCCGCGAAACGATTCGACATAATCAAGGACGTAATCGCCCTTAGACTGTACTGCTTTCTTGTACCTTGCCATCGTGCTTTCCTCCAGTGCGGCCGGTTACCTCGTCGGCGCCGCCATGATGCGGTGCCCCTGCCTGAACTCCGTTTGAAACCGCTGCCCAACCTGCCTCAGCGTTGCTACTCGTTGCACATAAGCGTCTCGGCTGATACGGTCATGCCGAAACTCATCGTGGGTGTTGTACAGTTCCGCCATCACGTTCCCCACTGCCGATTGGAACTCCTCCCGACAAATTCTGTCGCTCTCCATCCCCAATACCCCCTCCTGCCGCCAAATCTTTTCCAGATAGCGGCAATTCCCCTTCCCCGCTGCCCAAACAGTTCGGGCATATCCTCGTAACCGTTGCATTGGTCGGCTTGCCGTAGACTTCGCTTACATCTACCTGCCGCTTGAGAAACTGATCCCCGTTGCAAACTGGACATTCCATAAAGACTCCAAACTTTGGAAAATCCTACCTGGTTAACCCCCAAAGAATCGCTGCCACAAAAGACAGCCGCATCAACCACCTCATTACTCTAACCCCAGACTGGCGCAAGTCAACGCCCCCGGCTTCTGACGTAGGAATCCGCGGCAGACACCACTTCATCCCGGCCCAGCGTCAGGTCAAGGGCAATCTCCGCCAACGCATCGGCTTTCTCAAGCCACTTGTCGATCTGCGCCTTGGTTGCTTCCTTGGCCTTCGTTGCTTCGCCGGCGCCCTTCGGCCTCTTCGCTTCCGTCTTCCCTGCGGCTTTGGCCTTGTCAACCTCGGCCTGAATTGCGGGTTCCGGGTCCAGCGGGTTCTCCCTGGCGATCTTCAAGGCAGCGGATGCGCTCAATTTCACCCCATCCTTGCCTTCCTGTACCGCCTTTTTGACGCTGATCGGTGCATGGTGAAGCTCCACAGCCTCTTTGACGTACCGGGCCGCCTTGAAGCCCTTCACGCCCACGTGCGACGGAATGTAGAGAGCGACCTTCTCCACCGTCCAGCCCAGCTTCAGCAGCCGGTCAGCCGCTACCCCAAACTCAATCTTCGTCGGAGGCAGAGATCCGTTCGCCACCATCGAAGCCGCCAGCATGTCGGCCTCATCGCCAGCCACTGCCAGCGCCGGCACCAGCGGAGGTCCAAAGCCGCCGCCTTTGTACGGCACCTTCTCGCCTTCTTTGAAGAGTTGTTTGCAGGCTTCCACGCGGCACTGGCCATCGACCAGATACACCTTGCCGCTGATGAATTGGACCCTGACGGGTATCTCGACACCCTCGGCCTTGATCGACTCCTTCAGCCATGCGATATGCTTCTGAGTCGCCTCACTGGAGAGGTCGCGGTAGTTGAAATCCTTGCGGATGATGATGGTACGCGGGTCGAGCTTCCGGCCCTCGATCTTCCCTTCCCCTACACTCTGAAAACGGTCTGCCATTTCTTGTTCCCTCCCTTTCCTGTTTTTCCAAATTTTGGAATTCTTGCCCTGCCCAAGCCGCTACTTGAGGTTCGACGGCTTTGTTCTGCTATGCGAATGTTCCATCAGCCTCTCGGTTGGTGAGGAACTGTAGCGGCTTGGGCAGGACGAGCCTGCCAGTCTTACTTCTTGGCCTTTACCGGCGCCACGTAGTTCGGATTGGGCACGTAGGCGTTTAATCCTACAACCACCTTCTGCCCCTCAAAAGTGCAGTCGGTTGTGATGTTGCCGCTGGACGTTACCAGTAGAAAACTTTTGCCACTGCTCGACAGCGCCTTGCTGATCGGCGCCGTCACCACCAAATTGTCCCCTACAATTTCAACCTTCACGTGTACCCTCCTTTTAGTTGCATTGGGAATACTGCCTGCATATCTCCATGCAAACTCACTATAGGGGGAGAAGTGGGCTGTGTCAAGGGGCCTATTGTTGCACTAATGATTATCCGCACTCTGGGCAAAGATGCGGGGCAATCCAATTATGCGGGCAGCGTATCCCAAGACGTAGGGAATCAAGGCCGGTTGCGGCTTTCTTCAATGGATTGTCGCCGTAAAGGCGAACGGACGAGATTTCTATATCGCGGCCGGCAAGCCGGATTGTGACTGGGCCACTGAAGTGTCGGACGCATTTTGGGCAGGTATCAGGCGGGGTGTCGGCGATCCATTGCAGTGAACACCTATCGCATTGCCATACCGCCTTAACTCTTATCATTGAGCTTCCTCTTCGCCCAAGCATCCCCTTAAGTATACATCAGGCTTCGACTTGAGAAAAAGCATTTTGTTTCACGCCAACAGGGAAAAGCGAGTACCACTCGACCCACCAATCCGAAGCGGGCTCAATGATTTCTTGTATATAGGAACAACACGGGCAACAAACAAGTGCGGCGCGGCAATCGTCGTATGGGTTGTCCACGGTCACAATTTCCGCCGTGTTCGTCCAATGCCCGCATCCCCAACTGAGCAAACCTACGAACGCCGTGGGGTATACGGGGATTCCGCCTTGGTTTTTCCAGTTACTCGGAGGATTTGTCCGCGGAGGCTGCGGAGACACCGGCGTTCCCGGTCCTCCTGGCTGTGTGAACACTTGGAGGCCGTTGACGTATCCGCCGTTGCGCATGATGCCGACTTCGTAAGGGAAGAGGGGCTGCATGGCTCCATTGTCGCTCTAATCAGGCATAAAACACAACGGGGAACTTCACTTTTGGAAGTCCCCCGCTTGTGCTTCACTTCACTGTCGGCGCTGCCGGCCAGGAATCAGTTGCTCTCTTTTACGTCGGTGGTTCGGCTGTCCTTGGCCGGCTCGGCGCCCTGAGCGTCGTCATGCTTTTCGGTGGTCTTCTCGGTGCGGTAGTTGTCGGTCATCTTTGCTCCCCTTCACCTAGTCTCTTTCGGGCTAGGACAATATGCCTACATCCTACGATGGTTCCGAACCGCTGTCAACCCGCTTCTCTGCGGCTTTCGCTCAGACAGGATTGCCCTCTTTGTCTTTGAACCTTCTCCACTGCTTCTTCCCGCGTTCCTGCCTGGCCCCTGACGCGGCCCCTGGGTTCAGCCGCCGCTTCTTCTTCGTGATGCCCTTGCGGATGTAGATGGCGTCCCGGATCTCCGGTGCCTCTTCCCAGTCCTTGCTCCCGCACAGCTTGCACTTGGACGGCGGATCTTCGCCCCACTCCAAGTCCCAAGTCTTCTGACAGACCTCGCAGACTGCCCGCCGGACAATGATTATGACGATCATCTGCCCTTCGCCGGTTCCCCGTAGGTGCTGATGTACTCGTAAAGCCTGTCTGAGAGCCAACGCTCGACGGGAACGCCGTCCGCTTCAGCCCACTGCTGCACGGCTTCCCAGTAGCCCTCCTGGATCGTCACGATGATCTTGGTGGTGCCGTCTGGTTGCAGACCAATATGGAAATTAGTCGGGACTCCACGGATGTCCATGTTGACCGCCGCCTCACTTGGAGGATCGGGAAACCTCATACTCCCATAAGCCGCTTGAAGAGCTTCGACGTTCAGCTTTGCCTGCTCCGGTTCGTAGCCTTCGCGAAATTCAGCGTCGATTACCTCGCCCGCCGACTCATTTAGGGCCGCTTCGAGTCCTTCATCATGTGCAACAATCGCCTCAGAACTTTCCAAATTTTGGAGTGAATTTTCGCCTTTTTCGAGCTCTAGGTTACCGGGGGTTTCGTTCCCCTCTTGAGGCTCCAAAACTGCCTCTGGAACAGGTGTATGCTGTCCCTCATTCGTGGATTGCGCTGTCATCTCTTTCGTCTCCCTCTGCGACTTAACTCGTTTAGTTCCCCTGGTTTTCATGCCCTTTCCGATCTGCCTCTTCTTTTGTCCCTCAACCATGACTATTTCCTCCTGTCAAGCGGCATCATAGCATAAAAACGACTATGATGTGCGCCGGTTGCTACTGCTGTTTTGGCTTCCAGCTACTTCTTGCGCCGAACACTCAGCACTGCGAGTGAGCCTGCGAGCAGCGTGAGGGCGCTGATCGCCAAGCTGGGATCAATCTCTGGCCTATGAGGGTGGGGGAAGAAGACCAGTCCATGGGCAGCAGGGCATGTGCATAACGCAAGACCCAGCACTATAAGAATGGGATTTACGTACTTAACTTCCTCGCTCATACCGCCCCTATCGAAAAGCTCTCCACTGTGCTCCGTTCGGTTGTTTCGCGGCCACGCATCGGATGTGCCTCGCACCATTCAGGCGAAGACAAGCAACGAGCAAATGTTCCGTCCCCGTTGCACGCATCGCAGGGCACATTGTCCTCTGGGTAAAGGCAGCAACAGCAATCTTCCCCGCAATCATGGCTAGAAAACCCCTCACCGCCGCAGTCCGGGCATTCCTCGAACATGATGCTCGATCCGCATCGCCCGCACTGATATTCCTTATGTTTCGGCATCACTTATCCTCCAAGGAAGTTAAATACATAATTCCCATAAGAATATATCCTGCGAACCGACATGCACTCATTTGCGTCATTTCACTCCGCCTTCGGCTTCCAGCTACACTCCACCGTGGTCTTGCCGGCCGTGGCCCTTATCGAACAGCGGCCGTAGACTATCAACTTCATGTGACAGCGCCCGTCTGGGGTCCACCAGTTTGGCGGGGCGCAAGGTTCTGGCATGAGCAAGGCGGGAAGCACAATAGGTGAACCCGTTAGCGTCTTAGGCGTAATGACACAGCCCTTGAACTTGGCATCGTAGACTTGCCCCAGGCACGCGCACTGCTCCCGCGCCGTCTTGCCGTGGCAGGGCGTCTGCGGCAGGGCCTCAATCGCCATGCACAGCGCCAAATAGAAGGCTGCACAACCTAAGCTGATGAAACCGATACGGCGTATGGTCATGATGGCCCCCTATCAACGCGCCCAAGCTCCTGTGAGTAAGCAAGATACTTTGCTATCTTTTGGCGCTTCTCATCCATGTGCTGATGGAGGCGTTCAGGCCCGTTCATCATAAACCCGCGTTGCTCCACCATGTCGATGACAGTCAGGAGATCGTTGAGTTCTTCACGTAGCCGCATCTCGTTAGTCTGATAGTCTCCCGGCTGTGATTCTTCGCTGCCGAATTGTAACAGCTTAGATGCTCTCTGCTGGACCTCGGCACACTCCTCCATCAACTTTAAGTAAAGGTGCTCATGTGTGGTCATTTCAGCACCTCTGGTTTGATGCCCCGGCTGAGCGTTTCCAGATGGACGCGTAACAGGGCGAGAATAAATCGCTGTTCTGGTATGCCCTTTTCTGGCTCGGTTATCCCAGACATATCAATACAATCCTGAACCCACTCAGCCGCTTCCTTGACCTGCCGAATCTCCTCTAGCGCGACGCGGAAATACTGAGCAGCACCGGCCCATGTATAGAAGCGCGGTTCTCCTTTCCAGTAAATAATAATTTCGCGCGCCGTCTCGTACTTCTCAATCTCGGCGACGCTTTCAACAAACTCTCTGTCGGTCATGGCTTCTCCATCTTCTCTTTCGCGTGTTTCAGGGCGCGACGAACCGCTGACAATGATTTGTACTCGTCAGTACTGCGAAGTGCTATTGCGCCGTAACTGCGCCATGCAGAGAGAACGTCACATAACGCCTCAAACATCTCCCGTTCCAGTTTGGTCAACTTCATGACTTCTCTCCTTCACTTGATGCGGCGTAGAGCGTCGGCCCATGCCCACGATTCGCGGCAGTTCGGTTCTGCCAGCCCAAACTTCGAGTAGGAACTCTTAACGATATACCAAAGGCGAAACCCCGGATGGTACTGTGCCTTTGCCTTCGGGTAAATCTCCTTCACTTGCTGTTCCGCTGTCATGGCTTCGTTCCCTCCTTGCCCCTGCGCTTCGTTTCTGTGCGCCGCCTCAATTTCTGCGATGAGGATTTTCTCTTCCGCTCTGCGTATCTCTTCGAAACTGGCAAGCTGCCGCTCTAGCTCGGCGATGCGGTCCTGTTCGTCTTTACTACTCAGTCTTGGAAACGCCATTCCCGGCCTCCTTCCGTGCTGCGTTAAAAGTCTCCCGGTGGCTCCAATTCGTCCTCAAGTTCATTCACCACACGATTAGCCATACGGAGCCTCACTCGTAAATTGAATTTGTCGGTTTCCAGTTGCTCCACTTGCGTCCGGAGCGTGGCGTTCTCAGCCTCGGACGTTTGCCAATCAGACTCAGCCGATTCAGCACGACGCTGCATTGCTTCCCTCTCGGCCTCAAGACGAGTGTTCTCCGCTTTTAGGTCAGTTACGCAGGACTCGTTATATTCCGCAAATTCGCTGTCATAAATCGGCTCACTCATTTCGTTTCCTCCAGTTCTCCGGCAGCGCGTAGGGCCTCAAGTGCCACGTCTCGCTCGTTCATGCCGCCAATCTTTGCAATGATTCTCAGCGCGGCAACCAGGGCGTTGGTTGGCTTGCGTGTGTTCCATGCGGCAATGGAATCTTTCATGTCCTTCCAAGCGTCACTTGACGCGCCGCATTTTACGCAATATACATAATGCGGATACGGATTCTTTGTCTTTCGCGCTTTTCCACCACAAAACGGACACGGCTTATTCATGGTGCGCCTCCTTGTCCAGTTCCGCTACGATCTCAGCGGCGACTTTCTTCGTCTGGCCGTTCCAGAGATTGTTCCCAATTAGTATCGCCTCAATGCGCTCCTGCCTCGTGGGCTTGGGCGGCGCGGTCAGGCGGGCGATCACAGCATCAGGAATGGTGTTGATGTTTCTCCCATTCTGGTTGAGCCATATTTCGATTTCATCCCGTATCGCCTTCTCCACCGCCTCAATCGGCACCATGCCCTTGCGTGCGATGGTCTTTGCCTTATACATAGCCTTAGACAAGGATTCGCCTTGGTGTTCTGGCCTTAGTAGCGTGTCGAAGCAGTACATCATTTCCTTATCCACAGCCGCTTCGCGCATAATGTCATTTGTTACATTTCCGATGTCCATTATCCTGTCCTTTCACGGCGCCAGCACAGCCAGCGCGGGTTACTTGATTTCAAGTGCGGCAATGAATCCCGCGCTGTAACAGTCCACTACCAACTGCGCCATCTGCTCACGGACACGCTCACCATCTTCTTTCGATGTTCCCGGCATAGGTGATGCACCGATAGCCAGCGTCCATGCCGCAGCCCTCTTGAGCGTGGAACTGGACCGAGACAACTTTTCCAAGGTTTCCACGGCTGTCGCATCGCCCTTTGTAACAGCGTCGATGGCTTATGCTTTCTCTTTTGGCGTCACGCTTCCCTCCAATACGCCTTAATCTGACGAATCAGATTTATTGGCGATGTAGGCAGTTTACACCTTTTACGCAAAATAGGGGAGTAGCCGGCGCCCGAGATCCTCAAACGCACGAAACCCCGGCCGATGTGACCGGGGATCTGGACTTCGTAATCGTTGCGGGATTTACTTCCGGGCGCGGGCAATCCAGCCCGCGAGATATTCTTGCTTCTCCGGGTGCGCGGCGACGATGGCCCGGTTTCCTAGTGTGGAATTATGGGACGACAATCAGGGCACTATCGTCGCTTGACGCAATCGCTTGGCGGAGCGCATGGGCCAGCACAATGCAACCCTCAGAGGCCGTGTGATTGCAGATAGTAGTGTCGCCGTGAATCATAAAGCCGGAACGTCCGAACATCTCATTTGATGGGCCTGAAATCAAGTGTGCGACAATCGGCCCCTTGCCGCCAGGGTCATTGTAGAACGGCCCTATAGTATAATTTCCGGTTGGGAGCGGTCCTACATCGTGAATCCGCTCATCGGCGGGATTGTCCACGCCTGCCCCATGGCCCGCATAGCCTTGCCCGATAACGACCCCTTGCGGGTCTGTCAAATCGCCTGTCGATTGCTGATATGTCCAAGCCATTCATGCCTCCGTGTGTGTGGGCCGGTCTAAAGTGAATTGCGTGGGCCTGCCAGATTGACTAGCAAGCCCACGTCCCCGGCGTCCACTTGGCCTACTGCGGACCAAGACGCTTTACGTGGGCTGCTCATTCGCAGCTTAGGTCTTGCAGTATTCCGGGCGCTTGACTCCCGTCCCGGCATCCTGTAGACCGCCGCGCAAACTCAATTCTACCCTTTCACGTCCTCGGCTGCCACCGCAGCCACTCGCCCCATTTCCGGCTCTCCTGGTCCTGTGGCCCTGTATATTCGTCCTCAACAGGCCACAGAACGCTCCATATCTGCCCCAGGACGGCCCCGGAGAGCCGTACCCATGCCCAACAGCCTGCCACGGCCAGCGGCCAGCACAGACAGGCTAGGAACGCGCTCAGCGGTGCCCACAGCCGCGCCACAGACTCCCGTAGCTGGCTTGGCATGAGGAATAGGGCCGCAAGCCCGACTATGGCGTATAAGGCCCACGTCGCCCACTCGAGTAGAGCAGGCCAGGATGTACAGGGGAAACCACCGCATACGGGATTGAGTAGGCTGAAACCATTATTTCTCCTTGAAGACCACGATCATGCTCGGAAATGGCGCTGAGTTCTTCGCGTCTCCGAACTTGAGTCTTCCTTTGATGAATCGGATCTCGTTTGCAAACGGCAGAACAATCTCATGGAACCAGCGCGTATCGGTCCTAGCCGGGATGAGAAACACGGCGACCGAAGCCTCTAACGCCTTGTCAAGAAACTTCCGAATCGCAGGACCATAAGGCGGATTGCAATAAACTCTATGCCCTCCCCAATTTGCCTCTAGGCCATCAACCTCAGAACGTAGAGGACACGGGTCATAATCAAAGTGAAACTCGGCGTCCAATGCAGCATAGACAGCCTTTGGTGTGCCCCAATGCTCACTCGCGGAACTGAAATGGACGGCCATATTCATTGGAGCAGACCTGCGTGGGGAGCCGTGTAGGGGATGCTATTCATTGGGCCTCCTGCGGGTGGTTTCTCTGTGCCGCTGCCTGCCAGAACGCATCATCGAAAGCAAGGCGGCAACGCTCGGAGCAGACACGCTTCTTGCATTTGCCGTCACGGATGGACTCAAAAGCCGCTTCTCCAGTTTCAATCACGCTTTGACATTCAGAGCAGCGCGTTCTCTTCTTTTGGAACACGGCGACAAAATCAGAGCCTATAAGGGTCATTGCTGGTTGTCCTCCTGAATAGCAGGTATAGGCACAAGCGGGTTCCTGCCATGAAGACGGCACCTTGGATTTGCAGGCTTCCCGTCTTTGCATAGACAGGTAAGGCTCTTAGCGTATTCCAAAAAGCACTTTCCGCATTGGCTATTAGCCTTAGCCCCCGCCTTCATTGGCTGCAAAGGCCGTGTAATCTTCCATGATCTGCAAAGACTTACCCCGTCACGGAAAGCATGAAACAATCGTGCATGGGCAGGCTTATACCAAACAGGTTTAACCATGTTTGTCCTCCTGAATGAACTGAAGCCGCTCTGGTGAACGGCCCCGTGACTCCTTCCACGCATTTAGCTGCTGTGGTGGACGAGATGAATTGCGCCTGTCTCCTGCGCCTGCTCATGCTACCGTGGTCTTGGACACCGCCGCGCACATGATTTGTAGTTCAAACGACAGGCTTCGCGCGGGCCGTCCTGTGCTCAGAACTATGCACGCCTTCGAGCCTGCACCGCGTATTACCTACCACGAGGCCCGCGCAAACTGGTTAGCTGCTTATCCCAAGCGGCCCCTTGATGTGGAACGCCGTCACTGCGTCGGCCGCTTGCTTCACATCGGCCTGAATCGCTGGGATAGCCGCAGTGATAGTATTCGCTACATCCTGTACATCCTGCCGAATCGATATAACGGAGGAAGAAAGGGAATCCGCCAGCGCGTCAATCTTCGCTAGAGTGGCCTTCGCCGCCTGTATAAGCGCGGCGAGATCAGCGTCGATGATTGTCAGTTGAGTGGGCATGGTTAGCTCGTGGGCAGCGGCAAGGGCGCAGGGTTTGCCAGTAGTGCCTGCACCGATGCCACAGTGACAGGAGTACCGGCTGAGGTTGTCCACGCGGTCAGCGCCGTTACTGCCATCGCCTCAACAGCTTGCTCGATTCCGACAGGAAGGGCCAGCCCTGGGTCAAGCGTTTCGGCTTCGGCCAGAATTATGTTGGCGGCTGCTTGAACTTGCTGTACAACAGTGAGAACTTGTCCGACGGTTACCATTATTTCACCCCCGAATAGAGCGCCTTCACGTTGGCGATGATGGTTGGAAGATTTGTCAGCGCGATTGTCACGTCATTCTGCGCGGCGGTCAGACTGGCAGTAGTCCCGCCAGCGGCCTTGATTTCCTCGTAAGTGACCATCAGGTTCACAGCGGTGTTCTGTGCGGTCTTGGCTGTGTTGATGGCATTGTAGGCGGCGGTGCTGCGTGGAATGGCAGTCCCGGTCGTGTAGTCGGCCTGCGCTTGGTTGATAACGGCTTGGCTGGTCGATAGCGTTTGGAAAGTGGTACGCTCCCAATTCGCGCATCCTACCATCCCAACTGCGACCAGCGCCAGAACTGCGGCGATTGCGATTCGTTTCATGTGCGCCTCCTATGGCGTGTCCTGCGGGTTGATGGTGCGGTTACTGGTTGCGATAATCTTTCCAAGCGGCCTTTCTTGTGCTTCCTAAGCCCAGGCATACTTCCCATTTCTCATCAAGAACTTCTGCGGACAAGTGCTTACTCCACTTGACGATTCCCTGGAATATGCCGAAACCGCTGTGATCTTCCAACTGCCTACAATAAACGGGATTAAGCATCTTCATCTCCTCTGCCGCTGCTGGATGCGCTAATACCAAATCATCCATTCTTGACCGTCTCGCGGGTCTACCCATTTTCCGCCCATGAAGATGAGCCGCCAATAGACTAGAAAGTTTAGCCACCAAGGTCGGATTTTCGGCATTTCGGGGTCTTTGATAAAAGGCATAGCCGTCCTCTCGCTGCTGGATGCGCTACTTGGTGATGGCCGTGTCTGCCTCGTCTACCTGTTTGGTTGTCGGCTGGTCGCCATCGGCCCGTATAGCCCTTGCCGCTGCCATCGTGCCAGCAGGTGAACTGGAGCGACTGGCCTTGGCAATCAACGTCGCCAAGAGAATTGCGTCCGCAGCCAAAGCAGGATGCGCTTTGAGCAAGTCTAAAAGGAACTGCTGCGCTTGCTGGCTGGCAGAAATATAGATGGCTGCCGATATACACGCGGCACCGACGGTATGCGTGGTCCAGTTCTTGCTCTTGAGCCATGCCAGGATTACGTCGAAGTATCGCCACACCAGCGCGATTACCGCCAATCCCGCAAGCAGTTCAAACACCAACCAGTACAGGTTTACGTGTTGGATGAATTGCATGGGTTACTTCTCCTTCTTGATTTTCGCAGCCCTGAGTTCCGCTTCCAGCTTGTCCATGTCTTGCAAGCGTATCTCGAAGAGTGCGATAGCATTGTTCTCGCGTGCTGCCGCGTTCAAGGCTGAGTCCCTACGTCCACCAGACTCCGCTATGGAGCAGTGTAAAAACCGCCGCGCCGCTGCGATGCGCAGTCTCTGCTGTTCATGCCCTGTTTGAGTCACGGTTACGGCTCCTTCGTTGTGAGGCGTTTGGCCGCGTTCTGCTCTGCTTCGTGTTTCCTGCACCAGTCCGAGACCGCGCTGCGACAGAATTCACTAGGGCGTACTCCGCACTCAGCCGCCGCGACCAAAATCCTTTTGAGTTCTCCGGACGGCAGGTTGCGGAAGGGGCGAATCTCGATTACGCGCGGTTTGCTCATGTGGACATTGTCCCATCACACGCTGAGCCTGTCAAGCGGTATTTTCGGCGGTGTCCTGCGCGGCCTGTCGCTCCCTAGCCACGGCGTCCAAATCGTCTGCGGTAGCTTCCGGCGGCGGGTCGGTGATGACGGCGCACGGCTGCTGCGGGGGTGTTGGCTTCTTTCCTGGCGGATCGGGCGGTGGAGGGTCTGGCCATGTGGTTCCCATGATTCTCCTTTACTGGTAGTGCGGTTTGAGAGCCGCGTCCTGCGGCGGGTTCATACGTACAGTATAGACTTCTCCGGTGGTTGGCGGTATCACGTTTTTCTTGTCGAGATTGCCCTTGTGAAGCTCACGTATTTGTTGAATGGCTTGGCTCACATCTTTGATGAAATAATAGGCGCTGCGTATCCCCCAAACTAAGAGTGTGACGGCAATGGGAACTATGATTGCGGCTAAGGCAATCTTCTGCATCCGCGTCCATAGGCGATCCGCTACAACCTTGCGTTCCGCCTTGAGTTCAGACCAGTTCCCCCTCTCCTCCTCCTGGAAGTCGCGGAAGTTCGAGACGCCCGCCAGCGCGACAGCTACTTGCGGTTTTAATTCGGCAACTTGATGTTCCATTTCTCCGACATCCTTCCGAAGTTCTCGAAGGTCATCCGCGTCTTGTCTGTCCATTTCATCTTACCTCGTTCCCTTCGTCCAGCCGTCCCGATTCCACGGAGCCATTACTGCGTAAGGCCGGTCCTGCCTACTGCTGCTTCGCTGTGAATGAAATCAGCCTCAGCGCCGTCTGTCCCGCTCCACCCAAGGCTCCTGTGTTGGTGAATGTCGTGAGGCCCGTACACGTTGCCACTTGCGCCGTGGTTGGGATGCTAGTGTAGCCATACCCTGGATTCGTGAATGTAATCGCGCCGCTTGGGATATTGCCAGATACCGTAATCGTTCCCGTCCCGCCGGTTCCCGCGCCATTGAAGGTTCCTACCGTCTGCGTGCCGTTCGTACAGGTTAACCCGCCAGTGCTGTAAGTCAGCGCCAGTGTCCCGCCTAAGCCACTCGCCGAGAAGAAGTCTTCCAACGCCAGATTATATCTGGCCGCAGTGGAAATGTATTGAACTCCATAGCTGTTGGAATACTCCGGAGTTGTAGATAACGTCTGGCTTTTAAAGACGCCATCCACCAGCCCGGAACTTTGCGATGTAAATGTATAGTAAGAGCCGCCCAGGTTTGCAACCGAACTCGCGGGAAGAGTCAGGGCTGCACTGCCTATCACTAATACATTGTTGTTGTAATATAGTCTGGGAACCTGAACGTTCGGCGCAGTGGCAGCTGTGAATACAGAGAAATCCGCTTCGACAGCAAACCTCGTGTAGGTGGACATGATGGGCAACGGAAGCGTCGAAGCAAAGGGTGCCACGGTCAGATCATCGCTGCTGTTATTGCAGACCATCGAAAGCGTCCCGCCGCTTCCATAGGCTGTGCCTGTCGCTGTGGCAGAGGTTGCCGTGAAGGATGTTTGGCTGGTAACTGCGGTAATTGCGTAGTCGGAGACGTTGAAGTTTCCCGTGCCGCCTGTCGTGCTGGTAATTTGCACTGTCTGCCCGACAATATACCCGTCCGTCTTCAACCCACTAGCGACTGTAAACGTGAAAGTGGGCGCACTGTAAATGATATTGCTGACCGCCAATGGCGCGATGCTGACGTTCTTGCTGTTCGGCCATGAGTTATTCCCTGACGCGCAGAGTATATCGCTGGTTGGAGCGACAGAGATTAAAGCAGAGGGCGCGTTGGTGATCGGCGCGTAGACACCAGAGCCAATCGCCGTCTGAAGCTGCGCAGTTGTGGCTGCGGTGTCGGCTGAGGCTCCGTTGTGGAACGCGACGCCGGTGATGGTTCCGGCCTCGCCAGTTCCTCCGTTACCTGTCGGCAAAGTCCCGGTAACACCCCCTGGGCCGCTTGCCGCGAGATTGATAGCTGGAATGTCTGTCCCTACCAATGCCCTCATGCTGGGCGGACCAGTAGCGGCGGCGGGACTAGCATAAACAAGATTCTGCGCATTACTACTCCCCGGCGAAATCATCATCGAGTGGTAGTTTGTCCCATCACTCTGAAACTTGATAGAAGTCTTCGCTGGCAGCACCACAGTGGTCTGTCCGTCGATTGTTGTACTGCCCGCCGGAGTTAGTGTCACCGTTCCTGTGCCGGTGTTCTTGACCTCTATGTACCAGCCATTCTGGAGACTTGTCCCGCTGGGTGTGGGTAGCACGTAAACGTCATTTCCTGAATCGCTGGTGACGATGAAGTGTCCGCGCATAGCCTCGGTCAGCGTTACACCGCCAGTCTCGACTAGATAGGGAAACGCTCCTCGAACGATGCCAGAGGTAGTAATCGCAGCCACGGCGCCGGCGACTGCCGTTTCTACTCCTTCAGAAGCCGAGCCATCCACGCTGGTCACTGTACCTGATGTAGCCGCGCTCGGCGCCGGCACCTGGACCCACGCCACGGTCACCGGGTCGCACATCCACGACTGTCTTCCGCTCCCACTCGACGCCTGATAGTAGAGATTCGTAACTGAGGCCGCATTGCAAGGGATGCCCGCCGATGTGGGTGTCCCGGTACCTTCCCCGGCCACGTTCCCGCCGACTACAGCGTTGACATTCGTGATCGTCGTGGGAGTTGGATTACCTTTTAGGATGTTGCCTAAGTAGCTGTTGCCCAGATTGGATGTTTGGTCGCTGATTCCTGTCAGGATTGCGCCTGAAATCGTATTGTTGAAAGCCGTCAGGTTGGATACCTGCTGCGCAACACCGAGGCCGATGTAACCGCCCACGATGGTTACACCTTGAACGCTGTTTCCAGCCAGTACCCCAGAAACCCCGCTAAAGTCAACAGACCCATTGGACGCCCCCGCGAATCCTGTGAAACTTCCACCCTGCATGTCGATTCCCTGCGTGGAATACGAGACAAAACCCTGACCCGCAGTACCGCTCGTTGTCACGTTGTACCATTTCAGGCCGGTGAGAATGGAACCGAAAACGGCGATGGTTTCGCCCGACGCGGCACCAGTTGCCTTTTGCGACATGACCACACAGTTTGACGAGCATCCAGACCCGGAGTTGATAGACATAACGGTAGTGCCTGCCGGGATATATCCGCTTCCACTGAAACTTACAGAATCAGAGACAATATCTCCAACGGTTAGGGTACTTGCCGAGGGCATGGAACTAATGACGTAGGAGTTGTTCGTCGTTGTCCCAATCACATAGCCCGGACCTTGATCTTGATAGGTTCCGCCAAGGATACCAGACAGGTTCGCCACGTTGACTTCCAGATCGGTCGTATTACCTTGCGTGTAAAACAGACTCCAGATATTTGCCGCAGTGAGATTGTTGAAATGGGGACTGGTCGCACCTTGCAACGCGATGGCAAAGCCCCTGGCGATGTTCTCGATATGCAGGCTGTCAAAGGCCTGATTGACACCGCTGAGTAGAATCGGCAGTCCGTTGCAGTCGAGGTTCGCATAACTTGAGCCGGTCGTATCGTCCATCAGGCAGTACCCGCTGCCATTCGCCACCCTGGTTGGCCCTCCAAACTTCAAGAGGGTTGACCCGCTTCCAGCAGGGTTAATCGCTATTGCGCTCGATCCTTCAATGTCCATCAAGCCTGTCGTGCCGCTGACTGGACCAGTGGCGTAGAAGCCATACCTGGAGGTTCCGCGCTGCTTGTAGTCCCCAATCGTATAGCCAAAGACGACAGATAACTTAATCCCCGCTTCCTTCGGGTTCTCACAGTAATTCCCGGAGAATACAAGGCCGTAGACACTTTCCGCCTCATAGCAGTTCTGCCCAGAGCCGACTACGCTGTCTCCAACGATCTGAGCGCCGATGCCGTTGTTGATTGCGACACCACCAGCAGGCAGCGTAGTATCTTGCTCTTGTTGGTCTATATTAAAAAACTGGTCATTCTTAGAAGAGCAGTAATCGCATCCTTGCAGGTAAAGCCCGCTGCCCCCCGTGTTCTTGTAGGTGTTTCCCTTAGAGACATCGAAAGCAGAATAGATATACGCTTCCGCAACAGAGTACGCACCTGAGACAGATGCGCCCACCGCAGTAGACCCTGCATTGGTGAATGTGAATGTCGTCGGCGACGTGACCGTTACGACCCACCCGCCATTCAGGAGGCTCCCCCCGGTCACCCCGGTAATTAAGTCTCTGAACTGTGTTCCTACAGGGGGAAGCAAGCCTGCGCCTACTGTCACCGTGATCGTCGTCGTGCCGCTGATTGCCGTGATCGCGTTCGACAGATTCACTCCAGCCGAGTCCCCGCCCTCAAGATCGAAGCTGAACGCGCCATATCCCGTGACGGTCGCCATCACAGGGCCGCTCAAGGTGGTCTGCATCACGGCGGAAGAAACCGCTCCGGCGGGGATCGTAGCGTGTAATCCAAGCTGTGCCTGCACTGTAAACGTGTCTGGCGCGACGCTGGCAATCTGGCATCCATAGGCTCCAGACAACCCATCGCCCCCGGTTAAGGTCACGGTGGGGTTTGTATAGCCAGTGCCGGTAATCAGTCCAGTCCCCAGTGCGGTCAACGCTCCGCTGGAATTGAAAGTCTGCGCTCCGACTGTAGCTCCCGTTCCTGTAGGATCGGTAACTACAATTGTGTAGTCGATGGTGGCATTGGCCCCCCCGGTGTTCACGGTGTAACTGGTGATTGCCCCGG
>QGNH01001256.1_pt1 | contig 67982 bp, 84 predicted proteins | sample 1735481 | NCBI WGS metagenome assembly QGNH01 (sample SAMN09239004, study PRJNA386568) | Viral metagenome, whole genome shotgun sequencing project.
TGCCAGTTCCTTGAACAACTTATAAGTTAATTCAACATCGTTAATGCAATATTGGCCATACGCACGTAGGCTTTCAGTAGAAAAATCCCTACGGTGTTTGTTAATTGCTCTATTAACTTCTTCGCCTTTCTCTCCAAGATTAAACCGTTTAGATAAGGCAGCAAGAGATGCCGGAGTATCAGGCCCCTCAACTGCACGAGCCATAGATATCGTATCTGCATATGTGCCTGCAAAGATACCAAGTTTCCACCCAAGTATCGTGGCATCAAAATGAGTGTTGTGGCAGATGAGAATGGAATTGGCCCAATCCTGTGAATGAAGATATTCCTTAAGATGCTCCAAGCTGTCGGAGAGCCATATTGGATTTTCTCCATCCACTTTAAGTCCGATCCCAATAATTTCAAATCTTGGATCATTGATGTATTCCTCGATGGATAATTTGTCGAGGCTGTAATCTTTATCATAGTAAGTCTCTATGTCTAGAACTATAATACTCATGTTTGAACTCTTAGCTAAATTTCTATCACTTGATAGAAATTTGATCACCAAATTTAAAAGACAAAAAAGGGGCGGGACTTAATCCCGCCCCAATGGGGGTTATACCTTCTGCTGTCGGGCCAATTCTTCCCTTACTACCTCGCGGATTATATCAGGCAATTGCTCTTGAAACGACTTCTGTACCGCAGCCATGATCATGTCTACGCAGAAATCGAGATCGACTTTGGTAGATTGTGGAATATTCAGCTGCGCTGCCTGCATCGAGGTAGGCGAGGTAGGCATCTGGGCAAAAAATGGTGGGTAATTCATCTCATTTTCCTCCATATTCGCCCGATGAAATCTCTTATACCCAAAGGACGGCACCAATATGCAATATCCCGATAATAAGGAAAACTAACTGTATAGATTTTACCTATATTACTGTCATAGAAATATCTATTCTTTCCTTCTAGGAAATTTATGCCTGACCCGGCTAAGAGCTCTTTCCATTCGATTTGTCGCGTTCTCTTGGATAACTTGCTCTTGGGATTTAGAGGGTTCATTAATACTCTCCAGCTTTTCTACTTTAGCCATAATAGCCGTTACGCCGTCTTCATCCAGATTACCTATAACGTCGTTGGTTAGATCAGTAGTGAAACAAAGGTAGCCATTTTTCAAAATGGCTACCTCGTAGTTACCGTTTTCGACGCCATAACAACCGGGACCGAATGCCACACTTATTCCATAACCATTAGGAAAGTTATAGACGGCGTTCATTCTCCAATAGGATTCATTAGCCATCCAATTAGAGAATTGCAAATCATAGAAACTTGCCATGGCCTATTACTTCAATACCGCCACCAGATCGGTCAGAACCGTACTCTGCAAATGCTTCACTTCTTTCAGCTGATCCTGAATACGGAGCCGATTCTGTGACCATTTTGCAGGGGAGAACGCGTGATAAGATGCCATCAACACGCGCATGGCGGGATGCCGTTCACGGAACAGATAACTGTGTAGTGCGGCCATCGAAGGTGTCGTGGTCGTGAACTGATCTTTTAGCAGATGATCATACATATTAATCAATTCAGGCCATATCGTAGTAGTGTTGGCGTGCTCGCGCATGACCAGCACCATACCAGCACGGACGCCTGCCTGTGTCACACGCAGCTTGCCGGTAGAGGGTAGATTAACCCCTACATAGTCCAATTCCTTCTTGAAAAAGTCATCGACCACACTGGCTCGTGTGGTATCCATCTTGCCCAATGAAGAAGGATACGCACATACACTGGCGATAGAATTAATCATCGCCGCACGAGCGATAGTAATACCAGCACGGAATGCCAAAGATCGTGAAACTATATCATCAATGGCACCGAACCCATCTGGGTCCAGACCACGTACAACATAGAACCGTACTGGAACATTTGCCGTCACCACGGCATTAAGCCGGTGATAGCCATTCATGAGATTATTATCCCAATCAATCTGGATCGGATTGACGATATCCTGACGCCAGTTCCCCTCAGTCATCTGCCGCGCATAAGACGCAATAGCCGTCTTATTGTGTCGATTGACCTGTTTAGGATGCAGCCGCGTCAACATTGACGCGGCTTCCTTCGGGTGAATAGTTTCCCACTTACCGACTGGATCGGTAATCTGCTTCTTGATAGCCATTAGATTAATCCTTGTTAATTAATAAGTTAGCTCTGCGTTAACACCGTGACTACCATCAAGAATCTTAAGAATAGGAGCAAGATTCTTGAGTTGTTCCTTGGCACGCTTCAGATCAGCCAAAACCAATTCAGTCTTTGCGATGGCTGCATCCAGTGCTAGGTCTTGGTAAATCACACTCGGGTCTGGCGGGATAATCTCAGGAAGAGAAGTAATCACTTCATCCTCGTGATGAGTATTGCCATTCCCATTCCCTTTGGCAGCCTTGCGTTCCGCCTTGAGTTGGGCATCTTTGTAGCGGATCTGATACACATAGGCTGGTTTGACATCCAGCTTCTCTGCGATCTGCTTGACTTCCAACTTACCTTCTTTCAGTAGCTTGCGGATTTTCTCCGCAGTAGATAGTGACGCGCTCATAGTAAATTATAACCTCGTGTTCGTGAATCAAAATTAGGATTCAAAATTAAAAACATCAACATCAACTCTAAATTATTAGCAGACCTTTCGTTTACTGCGATAGCAATGCCGCCAGTGCGGTAAATTTCCAAGAAGTGTTTCGTTTGTAACGAAGTAAGTCTGTTCATTCCAGCTTTGCATTCGATGCCAATAAACAGCCCGCGATAGCAGACTAGAAAATCAGGTGCTCCGGATGATCCGAATCCACCAGTCGCGGGCATTGTATAGTAGGCGCCAATTAAATGTAAAGCCTTCTTTACTTTCGCTTTAACCCATGATTCAGGGACTGTTTTTATTAATTTAGGGATACTTGCTTCTCCATCGGAGTTTCAGATACTTCTCCTGAAAATACAGGAAGATACGTTTGAATATGCTTCTCTTCGGTTGCTCTTTAAACAAACTTTCCATTTAGTGTTCCTCCTATTGCCTTAATAGTCCACACTCCACACCACATATCACGCTTCATCTTTCATGCCGCCTCTGGCTCGGGCTTGTCCGAACCTCCTGCGGCGTCCCTGACTGCCTGCAGTTCTTCCTTGGACAGTACCACAACATAGTAGTATTTATTGTACTGCCAGCCAATCTCTTTGAACTCTTCGGGCCAACCAGAACCAGCCTTGAAGACTTCTTCCTGCAGAACATTCTTGGACATATCCATTTCAGACATGTCTTTGACATTCAACTCCGCTGCCTTCGGAGAATTCATGACTATTCCTAGTGGCACCTTGACACACGGCGGAAGATTCTCATCCGTGAAATATTTCACGGAACCTTCACCAGTCCAGATCACAAACATATTGCCCTTACGGAAAATCGGAACTTTATAGACTTGTTTCTTCTTGACAACCACGGCTACTTCCTCCATTACAGGGTTAAGATAACTCATTTTAAATCAACTTATCAAACATGTAACACTTGGATTGATTATTACTTATCCACACCAGCATTCCGGTGTGAGGGTCATACATACTATCTATGGGAAACAGACCCTCTGGGTCAGAGCATCTAATAATCGGCTTATCTTTTCCTTCCCGCGCAACCTTGCACATAGTCAATGCTCCCATGATCTCTTCTCTGAACGGTGTATGTTCATGAGAGTTATATAAATTAAACGGCACAGGCATTGTGCTGCTGTCTAAAATAAACCTCATTGCGTTCACTCCCAGAATAGAATCACCCAATACACTGGTATTCATGTAACCTATAATTCTGCATTTATCATTTGCGCTGATAATGATCCATTTATCTCTATCAAAGAAACTTCTGACTAGTTTTTCGTACTTGGTTCTCTTGTTTAGATAACTAACATGAGACTGATAAAGAGTCATTAATTCATTTGTTCTATTCTTATCATTTACATCTACACTAATTGCGCCGTACATAGACTCCAAGGCAAATATAAAATTGTCTTCTGTCATACTTAGAGAAGGTCTAGGAGGTCTATTTCCTCTGAGTGTACCAGCACCTTCGAGCAATATATTCTGCAGAGTTCTAGCTTCGCCGTCGGCTATACGGCGCTTGACCTGTTCATTACATGGTTCGTTAGGATCATTAAACTTCTTGAGAATATACTGTGGATTACCGCTTTGGATCAGTGGCTTTTTCTCAGAAGATGTAACAACGCGAACGCCGTCTGTGCATTCTTTTACTACATAGTCTTTTTCTTGATTAATACTAAAAAATAAAATCTGCACACCATTTAGTAAGCCCATAGATACAAAACCATAATCTTTTCTACTATAAGAAATATATAGTTTGTTATTAAAAGCATAGTGTGCGCCGACTAGCAAAGGCCATATTGGACTATTCCTGATTGCATTTTTATCCTGTTCTGTCCATCGAGTAGGATAAAAAGGGTCGTTGTTTACGTCAACCATAGATGCCAGTTCCTCTTTTCAAATTTCTATCACCTGATAGAAATTAATTTAACAACTACAACTGAAGAAGTTATCTCTTTTATCTGGACTTACCTTTTCACCAGTTACAGTTTCGTAGTGGTCCCAGAATCCGGGGCCAATAATAGTACCGAGTGTTTCAAGTGCATCGGTACTTACCGATCTTTTATCGGCATGATTAGAATTGCTCATATAATTACACCTTGCTTTTAAATCTTACTGTCTTGCCCGCTACGGGATGAAAGTTTTCGTTCTGAGTGATCAACCACAAAGTAGGAGGTTTAATATCCCACTTCGGATTCTCTTCTACATAACCATCTGTGAATACAATCACGCAATCACATTCTACCTTTTTATCTATAATATAATCTCTGACGGACTGTACTCTGGTGCCTCCGCCGCCTTTCGGTTTCAGCAAACTCCTGATATTATTGTATTCACCTTCACGGAATACCTGTGTGCCATGAGTGTCGTAGTCCCACCACAACACATGCAGTTCCTCTGGCTTACACAGTTCACAGATGCCTGCTAACTCAGCACCGAATTCGTCAAGTTGAGCTTGACCTATAGAACCTGAAGTGTCAATAGCAACGTATATAACTCCGACCTTTTCGGATTCGGTACTTGGCAGAAAATAATCATCTACAATCCTGTGCTTGTTATATTTTCTGTATGTATATTCGTCACAGCCTTTGGTAGCCGCAGTTACAAATTCCTTTGTTTCGTCAGCCCAGTTAACTTCAGGCTCCATTGCTTCAAGGACCGCACGCGGGATCTCCATTCCCATACGGCCCGCAAGTAGTCCACCTTGGTGGATGGCATCTGTAATCTTGTCGATGATTTCCTTAATCTGTTCGGGTGTCGCATCTTTGAATAGCTCATTGTCATGCCCATCCGAGCCATTAAGTTTATGTTCTTTACCACCTATAGACACTGTGATTGACCCATCAGGATTAATCTTAACCTTGGTCTTGCTCTGTTTCTTACCCTGAGAATCCACACCGTTCTTTAGATAATGAAACACTTCACGCGTAGACCAGTTGTGGAATTTCTCATCCCATAGACCGCCTGCAGGTAGATCTATTAACTCCCCATCCTGATCGTGGATACCTTTGATAATATCATTGACCACGTAGTCCATGGCTGCATTCAATATCATCTGGTTATTCTTATATTCTTCCGGGTCGTCTTTAGAACCTAATAGATCTTGATGTCTCGGTATCTGTTTAAGAAACACATGGAGATTTTCATGCAGAATAATCCCACACATCTGGGGCATAGTTTGTTTCTCTGTGAATTCTCTCCAGTAAATCTTATTCACACCATCGGTTGCTGCGCTCTTGCAGATTTTGGCCAGACCGCCGATACGATTATTAATCTCACTATCATCGTCAATGATCTGAGATTCTCCAAGCATCAATGCGCCGATGTAAGCCGCAGTAAGCCTGTTCTTCATCAGGCGAACATGGGCCTTCTTGAGCTTAAGCTCAGCGGATTCTTTGATTAGGCTCATTAGTTTAACTCCCCACGGTTATGGGATGTAATGGACATGGTAATACTCTCACCATCTTCCGATGCATTAGACTCTATGAGAAATTGATTATTCATCAGGCTGTCGTATTCTTGCTTGGTAACAGTCACCACGCCGCCTGATCTGAGAATCAATAACATCCCTACGGACGCTATCATCTGGACTTTCTCCAGCTTCTCGATTTCCTTATTAATAATACTATCTAACTGTTGCTCTGTCATGATTGATTACTCCTAAATATATAATCAAAATATCGATCTAGATCGCCAGATCTATTATAAGACCACAAATTACGAGTAGCCGTGCCTTTAGATCCTCTGTAATCATGAAATTCTTCGAGGGTCATTTCATTAAGAAGTTTAGCAAAACTAATTAACGTCCTTTCAAGATCGTATTTAATTTTATCAAACTTATAACTCATAATTAATAATCCCTTTTCAACTATCTGTTTGTTCCACTTAAACTCCATGGAAGTTCCGGATATCCTCTTTTAAATGATGGCCATAACCCTGAAACCACCATTGTATGTCTTTAGACCCTTCTTCGCTAAGAACCTCTAACGATCTAGCTATCCAGTAAGGCATTGTTTTATATGAGCCGTCCGTGGCTGCGTAACATTTTTCCCATTGGGAATGGTTAGGCTTATGGTATTTAAACTCCATCGAAGTTTCGGATAGCCTCTTTTAAATGATGGCCATAACTCTCAAACCACCATTTTATGTTTATGTCTATACCTGATACTCCTTCTCCGCTAAGAATCTCTAAAGACCTAGCTATCCAGAAAGCTATTTCTAAACCTGAGCCATCCGTGGCTGTGTAACACGTACACCATCGTAAGCCATCAGGTTTAAATTTAAACTCCATGGAAGTTCCGGATAGCCTCTTTTAAATGAAAACCATAACTCTTAAACCACCATGTTATGTTTACTTCTTCTCCGTTAGTTATATTTACTACTTCTCCGGTAAGAACATCTAAAGACCTACCTATCCAGAAAGGTATTTCTCTATTTGAGCCGTCCGTGGCTAGGTAAACCTNNTAAGTTTAAACTCCATGGATGCCAGTTCCTATTTCTATCACCTGATAGAAATTAGTTTAAGTGAACAGCGCGAAGTTCCGGATCATCCACTCACTAAGATACTTGTTGCCTTTTGCCAGCTTGAGAGTCTTACGGGACTGACACACCATGGTATAGAAAATCGCCTGCATCTCAGCATTCTTAAGTCTGGTAACAAACTTCATGAACTGAGACAGTTCATCTTGAACAGCAATCTCATCCACAGCGTTAAACAAAATCATCAACAGCGCACCGATGTTAGTCGGCACGGGCACCTGCTCTGGCGCTGCAATGATTTCTGACACTCTCATCAGGTCTGCTTCGATCAGGAAGAAACTTGCCATTGACTCAGCCGCAGCTTGGCCTATTGTGCCTGCCATCGCTGCGCGAGTAATAGTCTCGCCAAGAATCTTCTTATTCCTGACATTGACATCGTTCTTGGTCAGTGACCTTGGAGACACGAACGACAGATTAGTTCTCGAAGGATCAAAGATGAATGGATTGTTTTTACGCTCACTCTCCGACAACTGAGTATAGCTATTCATTGCGTTGGGATTCATCGCAACCCACGCGCGGGTCAATGAAGAGATACCGTTGTTGGTTGCCCACAGACCCCATTCCTTGTGATCGGGCTTCTTCATGTCAACCAGCATGACACGATTACCGGCATGAGCCAGCATGGTATCGCCCACACCATCCGACGCATTATTACTCGTCGCAAAGACAATCGAGCCTTCTGGGAGTTTGACATCCCCAACGCACCGCTCCAGCATCAGTCTGGTAAAGATAATCTGGAGCATCTTGGGAGCCTTCATCATTTCGTCCAGCATGATTACCTTGGGCTTCTTGCTATCCGTCTTGAACAGCCCGGATACATAGCTTTCGAGAGTACGAGTAGTATGATTCGGGATACGCATACAGATGTCAGACAGGTCCAGTACAGGACAGTCTACATAGATGTAGTCGTACTTATTACCGTGTATCTCTTCGAGCATACCTAGAATACTGCTCTTGCCACAGCCCGGCTCGCTGCGGATTACTACGGTAATGTCCCTGCCCACAACATCAATCAACTTGCAGATTTGATTGATGTCTAACTGTTCACGTACAAGCTTGGTCATTTTGATTGCTCCAATGGTTTAAATTACGACCGATATTAACTAAGTTTTTCTCAACCCAAAACCAGTAATGTACTAAATTAAATTTCTCAACAATGTCTAGATTTACTATTATATTTACATTCTTAACCCTAAAATTATCCTCAATCACGAAGTCTTTACTCTTGGCCTAATACTCTGCGTGCCGTTCGGGTTATTAATGATCATCATTTCCTGCGGTGGTGGTTCATGAATCTCGAACAGAACCTTGCGTGGACTGACATCAGCGCAGCCCGGCAAGCAAGAGAAAGAAAGAATCAAAAGAAAGGCAATGAAAATAAAGATAAAATACTTCACGTTAGTTACTCCTAAGTATAATTAATTACATAAAACATCTGCATCAGTATCAATTCAATTACTTCAATGTCTACGTGCTCCCAATGTGCGTNNTGCCTTCACCTGTCATCCAAAATGTATTATTAATGGGCTTCATGGGTTTAACCACTTCCATAACAGCATGAGTCGCCACTCTGTCCACGAATAATATTTTATGGGTTTAATAACTTCCATAACATCTGGAGCCGCCATTCTGTCCAGAGATATCTTCGCTTTAGATATCTTCGCCTTCTCATTTTCTCAGTCATCCAATATCTTCCTCGTTTAAGATTATCCATATAATCCTAAGCGCACGCCAAAAATCTATACTCATTTAAACTTATCCAGAATGTCATCCACTTCGTTCTTGACAGTCATGCGCAAGTGATCGCTCTCGCGGAGAGTCTCTACGTTCATGCCGGTAAGCAGCTTGGCAAGTCTGGACCTTGCTTCTTCCAGAGCAGGATTATTAGTGACATTAAACTGCTCGAATATCTCGCAGTATCTAATGGCTTTCTCTACCGTGCTGTCGTAGATCTTACCCTTGGATACCTTGACCTTGCCGTCTACGACAGTAGTTTCCACCGTGCAACACTTCGACAGACTCTCCATGACCTCGGTTAACTGCCCTACTTGGGCGTCCACCATTTCATTTATGTATTTCTGGAACTGCCGTGAAGTATTTAGATATACATCTTCGGCAACGTCTTGTGCAATAGCACAGCGATAATCACCTTCTGGAACATTCTGTGTGAAGATGTCGATGCCAAAATATGTTCTGGCAATATCAGCCGCAGGGTAATTAGCTTTATTAAAGAACTGCCCGGCCTTGAACGCCATGTTAGATACATCAGCATCATACAACTGATTATTCACACCAAAGAAGTTATCCACCAATTTATTAAACTCTGTCTCGTGTTCTCTGTACTCGCTCATGAACTTCGGCAGATCAATAACGGGCAGCAACCCAAGGCTGCCAGCCCACGGATATGTCCGACGCTGCTTCCAGTTATAGATATGCTGCCTGTAGTTCTTAATCAACTTCAATCGCGGGTTATCCGACAGCAGATGCTGCGTTACATCGGCTGACGCCGGATCGGCTCCCTTGGAGTCGGTCAACTCACGCGCCGATTTCTTGTCCCGCTTGGTTGCGGTCCATACACGCACCGGAGTGTCTACCAGCACTGCCGACGTAGCCAGTGAAGTAATATGTACCGGCTTGTGGATATTGGGAATTACTTGTGAACTCTGCGAACTCATTGTTTATTGCTCCTGAATTAATTTCTATCAACTGATAGAAAACTGATTAAATTATTAATATAATAAATGGAAGACCACGCGTCGCTGTGTTATGGGCGATACTGGGTACTAAAAGGCGCCCAGATTCCAATTTGGTATGCCTACTGGTTTGGTATGCCTACTGGCTTTCTGTCGGGAATTTGGGATTACAAGTCCCACACGCGATCTTCCATTATACCCATTATAGCATAGCTAGCTATACTAATCAAGCTTCTGTGTAACTTTCTTGGACAGCCTGTAGGTCGGCTGCAAAACTCATGCCAGTTTCAACGTCCCGAGTATTCAACCAGTCACACAATTCTTCCCGACCCCGCGTCGGGACTATGACGGGTTTAACTTTAATACTTTTACGCGGGATGCCAGTTCCCGTAGTTAATTTAGTCTTCAACTTCCGTGCTGATAGCTGTGTTGGACACCAATGTATCTTTCCTGTGTCTTCCTGTACTTGCCAAAGTTTCATTTCAAAGGCCCTCGTTTGAGTTTAATTGCCAATATAAAAAATAGCCAACTAGTATAGAATACTTTAATCTTATTGATGAAGGACTATGATAACTAATACCAACCCCTTCATGCCTTTGAAGATTATCTGCAAAATAAGCAAAGCAGTTAGTAGGATCTTCCTCATTATATCTGCAAAAATATAAATCATACTGNNTAAAGTGTTTTTTACAATAATCACAAGCTACTTTGTATCTAGGTTTGTCTTTCATTTAATTGCCAATATAAAAAACAGCCAGCTAGTATAGGGTGCTGTGTTTTTATTACGGATGGACCAATATGACTAATATCTGCATTACTATGACTAACCAAATTATCTGCAAAATAAGCAAACCAATTAACATCATCTATACAATTTACTTTGCAAAAATATAAATCATATTGATCTACGCAGCCTATAAAGTGTTTTTTACAATAATCACAACCTACTTTGTATCTAGGTTTGTCTTTCATTTTCTTGTACTGATTCGACTAGTTTATTAACTCTATCGAACATGAGTTTGAACTGGATAATATCAAATGCAAACAGACAAGCATTTCCAATTTTCGACCATATATTAGGCGAGAATAGAAAGAAAGCGAACAAGGCATACATAGTAGCTAAACCCCATATATAACATATCCAACAGTCACCTTTTAGATTATTGATACCTTGTTTGATTATTAATGCTTTCATAGTTTACTCCTGTGAGTTTGAGTTTAATATATTCCAAAGCCATTCAAGATATTCAGCTGGGCCACGTTCATACATTATGCCATCTTTGTTTCTAAATACCCGCCATTTTGGACGGCCAATATTCTTCATCTTAATTCCTATCACTTGATAGAAATCTGGCGAAGCCGGGGGACAATACTACCAAGACATTGCTTTATTTCATATGCCCGCTCGGTATTGCCCTCGGCGTGAATCTCGTCCGCGATCATTTTTAAGATGTTAATGTCAAGTTCCCAATCGGCATCGTCTTCGCCCGCGATGCCAGTTCCCATGTCTGGGTCGGTCAGTAACTCATCGAAGGTTAGATTAAATACCTGCTGGTCTGGAATCGGTGTGCCGTTTGCGTCCCAAGATTTCATGATTGCTCTACCTCGTTTAGTATAAACCAACATATATACAGAACAACTTTAAGACGGTGTTCATCTTTATATAAATCTGACAAATCAAATTTTAAATTACCGTACTCCCCAATGATACTAATCCATTTCTTTCTCCATGTTTCATAGCCGTCTGTATAAGGTACAATCTTGTAAAGATATTCTGGGTGGAGAGAAGGATTATTACCCTGCTTATTGGATGCCATGCTGCTTGCGCTCCAGTTTGTCGCGCCGGGCCTGCGCCTTGGCGATCTTAACAGGGCGCTTCTTTGCCGAACCAGTCAGTGCGGTCAGTGCGCCGTCCAGCTTGGACTGCCCCGCCAGCTTGGCCAACAGAGTCTGCGCCTGCAAGTCTTCAGGGAAGTTGCGAACGATGGTAGCCAGCCGACGCTTCTTGTTGGCTTCGACACGATAATAATTGGCCTTGTAGTATTCCTTGAGCTTGGAGATACGACGGAGCTTCACACAACCTTTTGGAGTCGCCATGATGATTTACTTCCTTTGGTTAACGTTTAAAATCCAATAGATAAAAAACAGATTAAAACATGTCTCTTGTCTGAATTCTCTTGGAGATTCTACATTATAAACCTGCCATGGATATTGACCATGATAACCCTTCATCCACATATTCGCCCATTCAAGATAACTTACACCAAATGGCTTTTTGATTCTTGTTATAGATCTTAAATTTAATTTATCTTTCATATCTTTCATATCTATTTAACATCCAGTAAATTAATAATAGATTTAAAAACTTTTCGTTTTTGTGGTTTTTATTCGTTGGTCCATATAATTCCCACTTAACTTTTAATCTATTAGCAATACAAATAGGAATATATTCCTGCCACCATTCGTACCATTCTTCTTCGGTTTTATCAAATACTTTCATTGTTCAGTACCCACAAAACAAACAAATTAGCAGTGCCCTCTGCGTCGAATAAAGAAGGGTTTTGCTCTGCACTGTAGGTAGTCCATAGGACTCTAGTGTCATGCTTAAATGTCTTACGTGTCCATACTTCCCATTCGTGGATAGTACGGTCAGCGTATTTATTAGTATCCATATTCATTTAGTAATATCCATACGATAAACAAATTCAAGTAAGGCTCTTTGTCGTATTCTAGGTCACCGGGGTCCAGAGCTTGCCACACCATATGGGCTGTATCTAGTTTTTTGTATTCTGTAAGTATCCATTGACGCCATGATGGTTTGTTATTAATGGATGCTTCTAAACTCATACCCATGAAGTTTTCAATCATGTCGTTTTGCATTTCTGAGTATCTCGTTGTTTAGCATCTTAAACAAAGTTTTGATGATTAAATTACTATTAGGATAATTCTCAGTAAAAGTTTTTAAGTTTCTGCGCAAACTTTTTATTCGTAATTTACGATTGTATTTTTTCATTTTTTAATAGCTCATAGATTACGAATAAGAAATTTGTGCAGCGTTCCCAATCAAGTTCGTCGTGCCATGGTTTCATGACTCCGACACATGCCAGATAATATGTGGTAGAATATACAGATGCTTTCATTGGTTTAATACCTTGGATAAAACTTGTAGGAAACGTTCTATACGCTTCCAATCACCAAATACCCACGCACCAGAAAATACATACCATGCTCCGTAGTACGCTCCGTCATAAAGATGTTGTAATTTTTTATTCATTTAATAGTTCCCCCAATTCTATCAAGAAATTCTCTAAATATTCCAAAGCAAGTTCTGGTTGCCATGGATCTAGCATTAGAAATATATAAGCCCAGTCATAGGCGTCTTTATATTTATTAATCTTCATTTAATAGTTCCCATAGGATTTTTATAAAACTTGTGCATCGATCCCAATCGTATTTAGGTTGCCATGGTTCCCGTAAAGCCCATTTAGTGCTTAATAAAGCACAATAATAAGTATCATTATTCATTTAATAGCTCCGCTATTACATATAAAAAATCAACGCATCTATTCCAATCGTGTTCAGGCATCCAGTCTCCCGATGTACCAATCAGTGCCCTAATAAATGCGCGTTGAAATATTGCGTCGTTGTTAATCATGTGCGCGATGCCAGTTCCTTGTTTAAATTTCTATCGAGTGATAGAAATTAGTTTGTTTTCCACAACGCAACATCAATGCGCGCATTAAATATCTCACGATTCTTTCCGCCCATGCTGCCACACCAGTTATACTGGCACGCCTCCAGCACAGCACCCTCGTCAATGTCAAGCCCAACACGCTTGTACTGCCAGTGAGCGTCGATGCCCAGTGAGTTGTAACCATAGTTGGTCTTGTCAGGACCGAAGTGTTGGCTAATGTGAGACACATGCTGATACTCTGCGTTGATGCGCTCAGGGGTGAGCGCACAGCCAGACAAAGCGAGCAGCGTTCCGATGATAAATACTTTCATGTCTTGCTCCTCTCCGCGTCGAGCGCGGCAGCCAGTTGTTGAAAGGTGCCCCGCTCTTTCGAGCTTGTATCCACAGGGATGGGCCAGCCCTGTCTGCGCGGCGCTACATGGGCGCCGATGGATACTTTGTTCGACAGGTATCGAGATGCGGCATTCCTTCAGGCGCAGCGCAAGTGCAGCCAGTCCGGGCCACATTCGTATCACCTCGCTGCTCGGCGGGGCCGGTGGTGAAGTCGGTCATATCTTAAACCCCTCTCGCTCTGATGGAAGTTTAGTAGCCTGTTCGATGAGTTCCTCCAGACGTTGCAACGTGGCCCATTTGCCTTTCGGGAACAGAACCGGATCGTCTTTTGCGTACCGAAGCCGGAAATAGATCCCGCAACACGTATCGAAATCAACCCAAGACCTTGGCAAATCCCATCCATCCTCATCAAGCGCATTGCTTATCGCTGTGCGCGCCGCGTCCGAAAGCCCATTGATCCAGACCGCATCTGCTTCCGGAAACCACTTGCTACGGATCACCTCCTTGTCGGTCATGGTGTCTTGCTCCTCTCCGCGTCGATGGCTGCGTCAATAAAATTATCCGTGGCTTCCCTTGTGAGAATTGAGCACTGGACCCAATCCCCATCGCCAGCTTTCTGCAGCCACCGATACCGCTCCGCATCCCGCTGAGCCTCGGCCAGTTGGGAGCGGAGGCGGGTGAGTTCGGATTGATGCGCGTCAATAATTCTCTTAACAGGGCACTCTGGATGATGCCGCCCATAGAACTCACCGCACGCGCATGTCGGAATATCGTCGACGTGATATGACTCCATACGCATGTCCTCAGCCGCCAATGTCAGCGCCCTCCGCAGCCGATCATTCTCTCTCCTCTGCTCTTCAATAATTATTCTGTGTGCTTTGACCTCAATATTAAAGTGCTTGATGGTATTGTTGACAATGGTTAATTCATTCCGCAGCCGATCTTTCTCTGACTGGTTCCACTGCTCTTGGACATCTAGATGATCCTCATACTTACCATCAGAATCATCTGTCCCAGGCAGGGGCGGCGGGTTGTAATCGACGGGCGGGTATTTGGGGTCGTTCATGGCACTACCTCCCGCCAACTCTGCCTCTGTGGATTTATCAAAAAGCTTTTCGTAGATAGACTTTCCATCTTCTTCCCCTTTGGATTTATTTAAAGACTTTTCATTTTCATCGTTAAACATGTTAATTACTCCTGTTTAAATTTCTATCACTTGATAGAATTTAGTTTATATTCATTCAAAGCCGCACCACGCACTTGATCTTGTATTCACCATCGGGCTTGCCCTTGCGGCGCATGATGTCCTGTATCTCCTGCATGTTCTCCCATGCAGATGTTTTGTTATAGTGAATAAACCCGACAGTCTGGTAAGGCGTCTCTATGAGTTTGTTTGTAGCAGGGTCTATGTGGGCAGAAGTAGGGCGATAGTTGATGATGTACGTAGCGTATGTGTCATACATAATCAGTTGCTCCTGATTAGATTTCTATCGAGTGATAGAAATTAGTTCAAAAAACAGGGCTTTTTTAAGACCTGTGCCGACTATTATAGTATAGCATAACTATGTATATAACACAAGTATTTGTACAACTATTTTATACAAAGTTATAGGGTTGATCTTTTATTTAAAATGTATTCGCAGAGTGTTTTAGAAATATTAAATTCTTCCATGCACTCTTCAATGGAGTGTTTATTTAAATAATATTCCCGTAGTTTATAGGTTTGGTTTATATTTAAATAACTCTTTAATCTAATTGGGATCGTGTAAGTAATTATTTTAAAGTGTTTAGGATTGCAGCATAGAATGTCTAGTTCATTAAATTTATTGGGACAAGTATGGTGAATATTATAAGTAGTACTGCCAGTGGGTAATATTCTGGCAGAGATAAGTTCCTCGGGGATTAGTCCAGACAATGCCGCTGCGATACGCAATGGTGACGACGCTATGCCCTTCCAGCGGATGCGTGGGTTTTTACCTGATCTGTACCAAGGCCAACAGATTTGATCTCTAGTGTCGGCAGGTAAGCGATCACGGCCTGTCAGACCCCAGAAGTATTCGGGTGTGCTTGGCTTAGGCGGTGGGCCGAATGGCTTACCATTAGGAACATAATAATTATAAGTCTTGTTTTTATGAAGTTGTTGTCTGGAATACTTCTTTTGGGCCTCGTTTCTACTGTGCTTTTGATAGCCCAGTAATTGGTCGTAGTCTATAACATGGGATAAGTTCTTGGTAATTCTATAAATAGTATTATAATTTGAATTATATCGTTTGGCTATTTGTTTAATTGTCTTAAACCCATCTTCTTGGGTTAAGTATTTATTTCGTATCTCTTCTGCCTGCTCTAGAGATATATTAGAATTATTATTCCTTTCTAGAGGGCGTTGTATATTATTAATCCCCTTGAAATTCTCGACACCTACAGATGATTTAATATCGTGTGTGTTGTCAGCGTCGTAGATATCCCTAATTACGTCGTATATATCTCGTTCCATATGTTTATAGCTCCTAACTATGCTTATAACTGTCCCAAAAAGGTGTGAATCAGGGGGTCAAAAGATTCATATGGTAATAGCACAGTTATAAGTAAAGTACAATTATTTTGAGGGTTTTTTGATGATTTTTAGAAAGTCTATAAGTTATTGAATAATAATAATAATATTAATATTTATAAGTATTTTGTATTGTTTTCTACTTTCTGACTATAGTTCGTGCTGAATTTTGGCATATTGTGTACGGACACTAAAGTGCTGCAACGTTAGTATAGTTTCAACGAAAAAAACGCAAAAGGGTGTGTGCACTCACGCTGTAAATTCAGCACAGACTATAGTCAAAGCCAAATCACCCATTGAAATTCCCACTAGGTGAGTATTTATGGGCTTAATTATATAAATAGACGTGCTATTTATATATAATATATTTAATTTCGTTTTTGGGACAAGTTAGACTAATTATTATTTTGGGTTATTTTTAACACAATAGTAAAGTAAATATATATTAAAAACTGTGCCATTAGTATAATTATTTTCGTAAACCTTTATGGTCAAAGCGTTAGTATAGTTACAGCGTTCTGAAACAAAACAAAATAAACCCCCTTATAAGCCTAGTTAGGACGATCTGAAAAAAAACAAACTTAGCTAATGATAAATTCTGAAACAAAACAAATTTCTATCAAGTGATAGAAAATAGTTTAATTATCCGTATTTGGCCTACTTGGCACGGTTCTTGCATGGCAGGCACAACAAGCGTGGTCGGCTTGGCTTGCGTGGCTGATGCTGTGTACGCGCACACACGCCGGGAACTGGTATCAGCGCAGGGCATGGCCAGCGATCAGCCATTGCACTGCGCCGCACAATTCACAAACAAAAAAAAGCCCCGCACTAGGCGGGGCTAAATCGGGTCGATCAATCGTTTAATACAGCGTCCGCAGCCTGAGCGGTACGGGATATCCCAGCTGCCGTTCGTTCAGCCACACGACGGTGGCCGCTGCATCTTCTTCCGTGTAGTGCTCGCGGTGCAGATCGGCTGTGGTGAATAGCTCGTCAATCCCAATGCCGTAGTTGAAGATCTTCGCAGCATGACCGTCAAGGATCATGCGACCTTTTCGGCAAATCATGTAACGCATCGTTGTCTCTCCTGAAGAGGGCGCAGGTTTGCAGTCCCTGCGCCCGTTGTAGTGGCCTAGATTACTTCGATTCCGGTCGGGCATTCAGCAAGGCCAGCACGCCCTGAATGAATGTCTCTCGCAGAATCTTAAACTGAGCCGTGCCGCCGACCATCTGTGGCTTGAGCCGCTTTTCGATCTTATTCATCTCATCGACAAGGAACACGGGAAGCTCACGAGCCGGAGCGCGAGTGTTACCAGCCGTGTCATTCTCAGCCAAAAGTTTTTTGGCCGCTTCCACGAGCCGCTGATATCGCGTGTCGGCATAACCGCGCGCCTCTTTCTGCACCTTGCAGACCAGCCATTTGATCGTCAGTGGCGTGTCGCGGTGGCCTTTAAGTGCACCCAGTTCAGACTTGCCCAGATTGTAGGCGTATTCCACGCTGACATAGCTGGCGTTCGGCGCTTCCTTGTCGCAAAGCTCAATGGTGCCGTCTGCCTCAGATATCAGCCGATAGTACTGCGGAACGTAGCAGTTATTTTGCCACCATGCAGCACAATGCTTCTTGAGATCCTTCACGGCATCTTCATCGGCCTTGTGCTCGATAGGCTTCCCGTCGGCGTCACGCGTGGAGTACGTGATTAGCCCCAACGCAAGCGCGGCTTGCGCATTGGTGGCCATGATCCGATCGGTAACGCAAAGCCGAATGGCCAGCGTTTGGGTGTTGTCGGGCATTTCGGACAGAATCTTAAACTCTTTACTGATAGCCATTTGAGTAAGCTCCAAAGTTAAAGTTTGGGTTAAGACTAGCGGTATAAATTGTTAAACAGCCACTAAGCGGCCAGCGCTTAGCGTGGTTAGATAGTCTCATAATCCACGCTATACGTCAAGTTGTTTATACTAAATTCTATCAAGTGATAGAAAACTGATCATGGGACCGACCCCGGAGGCCCCAAATATGAAAAAGAATGCTTCGCCCCCCGCCCGGCTTAGTTCCGCTCAAATGACCTGCAAATATAGAAAACACCCCCCTTGTGTTTACTACCTCCCCTATTTCTGCGCAAAAATATTAAAAAACGTGGAAAACACCCCCTTGTGTTTACTACCTCCCCTATTTTTATGTGATATATTAAAAAACATGGCCATTATCACCGACCAAGAATTCATAAAAGCATGGAAAAGACTAAAATCACCAATACTAGTATCTAACTATACTAAGTTATCTATAAGGGAAGTATACAAACGCCGGGTTAATATAGTTAATAAATATAATATACCTTTACAAACAGTACCTAGTAATAACAAAAGTTACCCCTACGGCTGGCAAGTCCCCCAAGAACCTTTTAATCCCCGCCTGAATTTCGATGTACGAGACGGTTACGTATTTTTCTTCGGTGATGCGCATTACTGGCCGCAAACACCTTCACTTGCTCACGAGGCGTTAGTTCTCTTAGCAAAGAGTCTTGGACCGAAGTTGATATGTGCGAACGGTGATTTATTTGACGGGGCGAGGATTTCGAGGCATGAACCGCTAGGTTTTGTTCAATTACCCACTGTTCTACAAGAGCTTGAAGAAGTAAAAACTCGTCTTGCCGAGATAGAACGGGCGGCTCCAAAGGCAAAGAAGTTTTTTTCACCGGGTAACCACGATACTAGATTTGATAGACGGCTGGCCACCGAAGCTGGTGAGTTTGCAGGAGTACCCGGCTTTCGTATTCAAGATCATATAAAGAATTGGCCTATGGCATACGTAGGAGTAATAAACGAAAATTCGGGCTATCCAGTTCTGGTTATGCATAATTTCAAAGGTGGTATTCATGCGCCGTATAACAACTCGCTATGGTCAGCATCCACAATTGTTACAGGCCATCTTCATTCCCAGCAACGAACTGCCACCACTACCTACTTTAAGACATGTTACGGCGTTGACCACGGTGTATTCGCGGACCCCGATTCACCCGCCTTTTCCTATACTATGGGAAGACCTAAGAATTGGCGGTCGGGTTTCGCGGTAATTAAATTTGATAAACAAGGCCGGCATTACCCCCCAGAACTACTGGAGATTCAGGTTTATAAAAAATATAAAAGGGCTGTATTCAGGGGTGAGGTTATTATAGAATCTAAATTGCGGGATAGTTCAACCCGGTAGAACGCTGGCCTCATACGCCAGAGGTTTCAGGTTCAAATCCTGATCCCGCTACCATTTTATATATGAAAGATATTATATATACACCAGAAATCGACCATGATATTCCGCTGCCTAAAACAGCAACGGAAGCAATGCCTAATCTGCCACCCTATGAAGAACTAGAGATGCGGGCTAGGACAATTAAACTACTCGCTGATCTTACCACGGCCCCGCTGGAGGCTAGTCCAGAAGACCAAAATGCTGCGCAGGATCTGGCTAAAAAGATGATCAACGACCCTAATTTCAGACCCGATTTTGCTAAATATAGCGATCCGACCATGGCTTATCTGGCGGGCATGGTTCAACGGTCTAACATACAACTGGTTGACGAATTATGCGAATTAAAAAATTATGTCATTAATAAATTGATCCTAGAAGTAGAAAACGCTACCAGTGCTAAGGACCGAATAAATGCCTTAAGCAGACTGGGCGAAATCGATGGTGTAGATGCCTTTAAGCGTCGTACCGAGATGACTGTTAAAATTAAACCTATCGAGGAAGTCGAACGCGAATTAATTACGGTAATCGAAGGGCTAAGCTATAAAGTTCTAGAGGATAAATCCAATGAACAAGCAAGACAACCCATTGAAATTGATACCAAAATCCCAGAAAATACTAATACAGGATCAGGAAGAATTTAAGGAATACTTTGAGAAATTAATAAGTAAATATAATTCTGGGGATTTAGACAGAATGTGTTTTGTTTCCTACAAAGATAAAACTCCTACTATAAGTGTATCTGGGGCCATGACTTTAGCTGATATTTCGTACGCAATTCATTGTTTACAAAGCTTTTTATATCAAAAAATGAACGAATGAGTATCAATAACCCCAAAATAACCCCGGAAGCCCTTGAAAATCTTAAAAATTCTCTGCCCAACCTCCCAGACAAAGAGAAACGGCGGATTGCAGAGCTTTTAAAAGTCTATCAGTCGGAAACACTGAAGAAAAATGGCAAAGAGAATTTCTTAGACTTTGTTTTGCATGTCTATCCGGGCTATAAAATAGGTCCGCATCATCGGAAACTAGCTAAAATCTTCGAAGAAATATGCCAAGGACATAAAAAACGGGTAATAGTAAACATAGCGCCCAGATTTGGTAAATCCGAGATGATTAGTTATCTGGCCCCGGCGTTCTTTCTGGGCAGATTTCCCCAGAAGAAAATTATTATGTCATCGCACACTGCCGATCTGGCAGTAAATTTTGGTCGTAGAGTACGCAACCTTGTCAGCAGCGATCTATATAAGGACATCTTCCCGCAAGTCGAGCTTCAGGCGGATAGTAAGTCTGCCTCTCGATGGGGAACCAATTTTAACGGTGAATATTTCGCGATTGGTGTGGGTGGTGCTCTCGCGGGAAGGGGTGCAGACCTTTTTATTATCGACGACCCCCACTCCGAGCAGGAAGCCAAACAGAACCGACCCGAGGTTTTCCTGCCAGCTTGGGAATGGTTCCAGTCTGGTCCTTTACAACGTCTCATGCCCGGAGGGGCCATTATCGTAGTCATGACTAGATGGTCCCGGCTGGATCTTACGGGCCAGATTATTGATCATATGTCCCGCAACGACGATGCAGATCAATGGGAAGTCGTTGAATTTCCTGCAGTTTTAAATGATAAATCTCTGTGGCCAGAATTCTGGCCTCTAGAAGAATTACTGGCCAAGAAAGCAGGCATGGACCCGCGTTACTGGCAGTCTCAGTACATGCAGAACCCTGTGTCTCAGGAAGGGGCACTTATAAAAGAAGCTTGGTGGAAGATCTGGCAGCGGGAAAGCCCACCGCCGTGCGAGTTTATAATTATGAGCCTAGATAGCGCCCAAGAAGCGCATAACTTGGCCGACTTTAATGCGCTACAGGTCTGGGGGGTATTCTTTAACGAAGAAGTAAGCAACTTTAATATAATTTTACTTGACAGTATAAACGAGCGATTAGAATTTCCGGAACTTAAAGAATTAGTATATAAACAGTATTCAGAATGGAAACCGGATAGTTTTATTGTCGAGAAAAAATCTTCCGGAAGTGCTTTGTACCAAGAAATGCGTAAAATAGGATTACCTGTATCTGAGTTTACACCATCTAAAGGTTCTGATAAGATCGCTAGAGTAAATGCTGTAAGTGACTTATTTTCATCTGGAATTGTCTGGGCTCCGGATAGACGATGGGCACGCGAAGTAATAGTTCAGTGTCAGGATTTTCCTAGTGGCCGTAACGATGACCAAGTTGACGCTATGACATTGGCACTACTTAGATTCAGACAAGGTGGATTTTTGCGGTTGCCTAGCGACGAACCTGAGCCTACTAAATACTTTAAATCATCCAGACGCAGGGAGTATTACTAACAATGACTTTCTACGAATGGTTCAAACTAGAAGGCGATAAACTTTGTAATTTTCTGTCTCTAGTTTCACTAGGGATACTGGGTCTTAAAGGCTCTGGTCCGGTTCAAGGTTTCCAAGTAGATATTCCTAATTGGTTAATTTTCGGTTGTTTGATCGGTGGTGTTATTGCTACAGCGGCGCACCAAAGTTTTTTTCCAAATTCAACAAACGGAGTACTCAAGTAATGTCCACCCCTAATCCTGCTCTTGTTGCAGCGGCCCCCGAACTTGTCGCTGCTCTGACTGCTATTCAGACTTTTATTACTAATCTCGGCACCGATCCCACGCAGGTTCCGGCCAAGTTCCCCGGCGCTGCTCAGGTGTTCCTTGGCACCGTAGAACTTCAGCTGCCGGCACTGGCCACGGCCGAGTTTGGCGTTGCGGCTTCTTTGGCCACAAGCCAGATTGCCAAGTGGATTGCTCAGGTTAATGCGGCAGTTGCTCCCCCGGTGAAGTCGTAATCATGACCACGCGCGTTACTATTAAGAATCAGAATGCGGGCGCCCCCTATGCCGAGTGGGACGTAGAGATAGTAATGGAAGGAAATAATGTATTAACTTCAATTAAGCCGGGCGACGAATTCGATATTTATCTACACGAACAATCCCCGGCTATGTTTATCCGTGAGAAGAAACGTGGATCTTCTTAAAGATATTTCTCCTAGTCTACAGGTTACTGTACCAGTGTCCGACATCGGACACTTGGTACAGCTTATTCGTGATTCTTCAGAATCGTCTAATGCTCTACAGGCGTTTTCAAATGGCATGGCTAGTTTTCTGGAAAATGCAAAGGGTAGTATTAGTTTATCCTTGACATATAAAGATTAATGTCTATAGACAAAGCACTAACGCAGGCCCCACAAGGTCTAGGATCTCTGACAAATGCCGCTGAACCTGCATTAGAAATAATTATTATTGGGGATGAAAAACCAGAGGAAGAAGAAAAACAATCAGAAGACTTTAACGAGAATCTCGCTGAGAAATTATCCCACGGGGCACTAGTAGGTCTGGCCAGTGATCTTGTTTCCAAGCATGAACAAGATGTCAGTGACCGCAAAGACTGGCTCGAAACTTATATTAAGGGCCTGAAACTTCTGGGGCTTAAATACGACGATAGAACAGAACCATGGCAAGGCGCCTGTGGGGTCCATCACCCGTTGTTGATGGAGTCAGCTACTAAGTTTCAATCAGAAACTATCATGGAGACTTTTCCTGCGGCTGGCCCAGTTAAAACAGTTATTATTGGCAAGGAAACACCAGAAAAAGTAGCAAGTTCTATTCGTGTCAAGAACGATATGAACTATGAATTGACCGAGGGTATGCCAGAGTACAGGCCCGAACATGAAAGAATGCTACTGTCTCTTTGTCTTTCCGGTAATGCCTTCAAGAAAATTTATTTCGATCCGTCGCTTGATCGCCCCACTGCCCCGTATATCCCCGCAGAAGATATTGTCGTACCGTACGGTGCTACAAGCATTGAAGCCGCAGAACGAGTTGTCCATCGTATGCGTAAAACTAAAAATGAACTACGGAGACTACAAATCGCGGGGTTTTATAGAGACATAGACCTAGGCGACCCCGTTCAGACCATGGACGAGGTAGAAAAACAAAAAGCCATGGAGACTGGGTTTACTATTGCCGTAGATAAAAGATTCCAGATTTTGGAAATGCATGTAAATCTTGATCTAGAAGGTTATGAGGATAAAGATGACAACGGCCAAGAAACCGGAATCGAACTTCCATACGTCGTCACCATTGAAAAGGGTACTAACACCGTACTGGCCGTTAGACGTAATTGGGTTCAGGACGACGAGCTTAAGCTACGACGACAGCACTTCGTCCATTACGGCTATATACCGGGATTCGGGTTCTATTACTTTGGCCTCATCCACCTTATCGGGGGGCACGCCAGAGCAGCTACTAGTCTTCTGCGACAGCTTATCGATGCTGGAACTCTATCTAATCTTCCTGGCGGACTTAAGGCCAACGGTCTACGAATTAAGGGAGATGACACCCCTATAGCCCCCGGTGAGTGGCGGGATGTAGATCTGCCTAGCGGGCCTATCAAAGATAATATTCTGCCGCTGCCATATAAAGAACCGAGTCAGGTTTTGTTGGCGTTAATGAATCAGGTCATAGAAGATGGCAGACGTTTTGCCGCCGTGGCTGATTTGAAAGTTTCTGATATGTCCAGCCAGTCACCAGTAGGCACAACGCTGGCGATTCTTGAAAGAGTTCTCAAGGTAATGAGTGCGGTACAGGCCCGCATTCATTACACCATGAAGCAGGAATTTAAGTTACTAGCTCAGATCATTCGTGATAACACACCAGAGGAATATGACTATGAGCCTGAGTTGGGGCCAGCGAGTGCCAAAAAGTCCGACTATGATACTTGTGATGTCATACCTGTTTCTGACCCTAACGCTAGTACTATGTCTCAGCGTGTGGTTCAGTATCAGGCTGTGCTACAACTGTCTCAGACGGCTCCACAGATTTATGATCTGCCGTTCTTGCACCGACAGATGATAGAAACACTGGGGGTAAAGAACGCCCAGAAGATCGTCCCCATGAAAGACGACATGAAACCGCTTGATCCAGTATCCGAGAACATGGCAATTCTCATGGGTAAGCCTACACGGGCGTTTCTATATCAGGATCACGATGCACACTTGGGTGTGCATATGGCCGCGCTACAAGATCCCAAGATTCAGCAGATCGCGTCGCAGAATCCGCAGCAGGCGCAGGTTTTGATGGGCGCCGCACATGCTCATATCATGGAGCACGTAGCATTTAAATATCGTAAAGATCTCGAACAGCAGCTGGGGGCTAGTCTCCCACCGCCCCCGGACTTCTACGGCGAAGATCAGGATGTTGGGCATCTACCGCCAGAAGTCGAGGTTAGGATCTCTGCGCTCGCTGCACAGGCCGCTGGGAAGCTACTACAGAAAGATAAACAGGAAGCGATGGCTCAGCAGGCCCAGCAGCAGGCCCAAGATCCGCTTATCCAGATGCAACAGCAGGAGCTACAGCTTAAGGCTCAAGAACTCCAGCTTAAACAACAGGATATGCAGCAGAAAGCCCAGATTGCACAGCTTCAGCAGCAGCTTGCGAGCCAAGAACTCCAGATGGAGATGCAGCTTAAGCAGGCCGAGCAGCAACGCAAGGGGCAGAAAGATGTCATGGACGCGTCGGCCAAGAAAGATGACTTGGATCTACGCCGTCAGCAGATGCAGATTGATGCTCACAGCGACGGGGCCAAGCTGGGAGCCCAGATAGCCCAGCAGCGCCAGCAGGCTGCTACTACTCAGATGCAGGAAGAGGGTAAGCAACATGCCGAAGGCGCGAAACTCGGTGCGGAGATTGCTAAAACCAAGCTTCAGACAGCCGCAGACCTACATAAACATAATGTAGATACCGTTTCCGAGCATGTCCGTCACGGCAGTGAACAGGCTGTTGATGTACATAAACATGCCGTAGATAATCACGCTGACTTGAGAAAGCACGCCGCAAGCCTGCATACCGAGTTGCATAAGCATGAGACCCAGCAGGATCTAGATCTCCATAAGCACGAGTCGCAGATGGAGCATGATAAGGAAATGGAAAAGATGAAAGCCGAACAGGCCAAACTTGCTGCTAAAGAAGCCGCTAAAAATAAACCCAAGCCGAGTAGCCCGAAGAAATGAACGATCTAGATCTGGCCCAAAAAGTTGTTGAGGAAGCTAGTAAGAAAATTAATGAGTTAATTAATACTAGAATGGAAAACCTAGAAAAAGGCCGTGCTACAGACTATGCCGAGTATAAAAATGTCGTAGGACAACTACGTGGACTACGAGAATCTGATGATATACTTAAACAGATCTATAAACGCCTAGAGGATGTATGACCGATCAAGTACCGACGCAATTACCTAATCCATCAGGGTACAAAATACTCTGCGCTGTTCCCAAAGCTGAAGATAAATTCGGTGATTTGCTGGCCAAACCCAGCGAAGTTGTACGTGTAGAGGAACAAACGACCATTGTGTTGTTTGTTTTGAAGCTGGGTCCAGAAGCTTACAAAGATAAGCTTAAGTTTCCCAATGGGCCATGGTGTAAAGAAGGTGATTTTGTCATTACTAGGGCCTATCAGGGCACTAGGGTGAAGATTCACGGGCGGGAATTCAGAATCATCAACGATGATACCGTTGATGCAGTTGTAGATGATCCACGCGGCATTTCACGCGCAGGCTAATAGGAGATTAAAATGGCCGAGACTTATAAATTTCCTGACGAAGAGGGCAAAGATGGCCCTAATAGATCAGCAGAACCAGAATTTAAGATCGAAATCGAAGACGATACGCCTATAGAAGACCGTAATCGTCAACCTTTACCTGACAAAATCAAGGATGAACTCGATAACGATGATCTTTCTGAGTATTCAGAGAAGGTTCAGACGCGAATTAAGGCGCTAAAAAAGGCTTGGCATGACGAACGGCGTTCTAAAGAAGCCGAAGCCCGTGAAAAAGCCGAAGCTATTAAGTTTGCTGAGGCAAAACATAAGGAAAATCAAGAACTTCAGAAGCGTTTGGGCACCGGTGAGAAGATTTTTATCACTGAGGTTACTAAAGCCGCTAAAACTGAACTAGATAATGCCCGTGCCAAGCTAAAAGCTGCTTATGAGTCAGGTGATGCTGAGCAAATTACTAATGCTCAGGAATTAATGACCGAAGCTAAGCTAAAAGTAAGAGAAGTAGAGAATTATCGACCTACTACCCCTTTACAAGATGAAAAAGATGTAGTAAAAGATACTTCACAGGCTAGTGAACCACAGCGTCGCCAAGCTCCGGACCCCAAAGCCGAGGCTTGGAAAGCAAAGAACGCATGGTTTGGCTCCGACCCAGAAGCTACGGCTGCGGCGTTGGGCCTGCACGAAAAACTCGTTAAACAGGGTTATCAGCCCAGTACCGACGAGTATTTTGCAGAAATTGATAAGACTATGCGTCGCCGCTTCCCCGAGAACTTCGAGGATGCGCCGGAGAGTAAGAAAGAACCTACTCCCCGCAAACCCACGAATATTACGCCGGTAACTAGATCCACGGCTCCGAAACAGGTACGACTGACGGTTAGTCAGGTAAATCTGGCCAAGAGACTAGGGATTACGCCTGAAGCGTATGCGCGGGAACATCTTAAAATTTCGGAGAATGCTAATGGTTGACGCAGTAACGAACAGAATTGCACGGGAATTGGAGAATCGGGAAGCAACGGTACGTAAGCAGGAGTGGAAACCTCCGCAGCTGTTGCCAGATCCAAATCCGGTAGAAGGTTGGCGGTTTAGATGGGTGAGGATTGCGTTGATGGGTCAGAACGACCCCACCAATACTTCAGCCAAGTTTCGGGAAGGATGGGAGCCGTGTGCTGCGGCAGATCATCCAGAGATTGCGGGCCTAGCCGATCCTAATGGGCGGTTCAAAGGCAACATTGAGATTGGTGGTCTGTTGCTTTGTAAGATGCCGGTTGAGATTGATGATCAACGTCGGCAGTACTACAAGAAGCAGGCTGATGCACAGATGGAAGCGGTGGATAGTAACTATATGCGACAGCAAGATCCTAGGATGCCGTTGTTCGCAGAAAGACGTTCCACCACGTCGTTTGGTAAAGGCTCTAAGTAATTAGGAGTATGTAAATGGGTTATCCCTACGTTTCAGCCGCTTACGGCTTTAAGCCATGGAACCTCGCTGGTGGGCGGGTTTATTCGGGATCGACCCGCATGTTCCCGATTACTAATGCCTATGGTACTCAGCTTAGCTACGGCGATGTCGTGCAGCTTTCTAGCACGGGTACGCTAAATATCACTAGTGCTACGACTGCGACGACTTCAGCGGTCGCTGGTACGATTGGCGTTTTCCAGGGTGCTGAATATTCGTCTACGGGTGGACCCATTTATGGCAAAAACCGATACCAGTTCTGGGCGGCGTCCACGGCTGCGCAGGACGCAGTTGGTTATGTAGTTGATGACCCGTTTGCTTATTTCCGTGTAGCAGTCATCGCGCAGTCCAGCGGCGGTATTTCTAATACTGCGACGACTGTCGGATATGTTAATCCCTACTATGTCGGCTCGAACATGTTCATTGTCGCGGGTACGGCGGGTAGTTCTACTACCGGCGATTCGGCCATGGGTGTATCGGGTAATATCCCGACCACGGCGGGTACGGGTACTGGCGCGCTGCTTACTTCTTCGGCTCCGTTCCGGGTTATTCAGGTTGTACCGGATACGGCGGTAACTTTCACGGCTGTGGCCAGCACGTCTGGTTCGTCTACGACTGTGACCACGGTTAACGCGGCTAATACGTATGGACCGACGCTTCCGGGCGCTGCGGCTGCGCTGGGGATTATCCCCGGTATGCAGTTGATCAGCACGGCGTCTACTTCGACCGGCGCCAACGTGTCTAACAATATTACTGTAGTGAGTGTCTCGGGTTCCACGCTGACGGTGAATTCGGCCATTACTCTGGCCGCTGCCACGACCATTACCCTCGTCGGGTATCCGGAAGTGATCGTCGGATGGAACTTTGGATATCACTCTTATCTGAACGCGACCGGCGTATAAGGGAGTTTATAAATGGCTATTTCACGCGCACAACTTCTCAAGGAATTGCTCCCCGGCCTGAACGCTCTGTTCGGCATGGAATACGCCACGTACGGCGAAGAGCATAAGGAAATCTATGAGGTAGAGTCCTCAGAGCGTTCCTTCGAGGAAGAGACGAAGCTGTCGGGATTTAACGCGGCTCCGGTAAAGAATGAAGGTCAGGTTATTGGGTATGATAATGCTCAGGAAGCTTGGACCGCTCGTTACAACCACGAGACGATTGCTCTCGGGTTTGCTCTTACGGAAGAGGCGATTGAAGACAATCTTTACGATAGTCTCTCCAAGCGCTATACGAAGTCGCTCGCGCGCGCAATGGCCTATACCAAACAGGTTAAGGCTGCGGCTATTATCAACAACGGGTTTAGCATTGTTCCGAATGCCCCGGTTGGCGGTGATGGTGTTTCGCTGTTTAATGCTTCTCACCCGCTGGTCAACGGTGGTACGAACGCCAATACGTTCTCTACCTCGCCAGATCTTAACGAGACTTCGCTGGAAGCGGCTGTTATTCAGATCGCCGCGTGGACTGACGAGCGCGGACTGCTGATTGCGGCTAAGCCACGCAAGCTGGTGGTTCCCCCGAACCAGATGTTTGTTTCCAAGCGGCTTCTGGATACGGAACTGCGTGTTGGTACTAATGATAATGACATTAACGCTCTGAAGGCGATGGGTGCTATTCCCGAAGGCTTTAAGGTTAACCACTTCCTTACTGATACCCACGGCTGGTATTTGCTGACGGATGTCCCGAATGGCCTTAAGCACTTTGTTCGTACCCCGCTCCAGAATTCAATGGATGGAGATTTTGATACCGGCAACGTGCGCTACAAGAGCCGCGAGCGCTACAGCTTCGGCTGGAGCGATCCGCTGGGCAGCTTCGGCGTTGCGTAAAGATCAGGAGTATTAAATGGCTGGATCACTCGGTAATCTTGCGCAACATCTTGGTCCTTTTGCGATTGGGACTCAGAAAGAAACAAACCCGCAGTTTAATACGACTGCGGGGTATATCAGGAACATGGGCGTGTCTGATGCGTATCAGTTTGGTACGCTTTCTTATACCAACAGCACTGCGAATTCTAACCTAGGATATACGCAGACTAATGCCGCCAGCCCCGCTGGTATTGTTATTATTCCAGCCGGTTCTTATATTGATAGTATCAATATCGATGTAACTGCGCCTTTTAATGCCGGTACTAATAACACCATTACTGTTGCGCTGTCTCCTACGTCGGCTACTGCGGGTACTACGATTGCTACGGTAACCGCCACTGCTGCGAATATTGGTACTGGGCGTTATACGCTTGGTATTACGGTTGGTTCGGCAGCGTTTGCACTATCTAATATCGCTTATTGGGCTAACGTGAGCAATGGTCAGACGGCACCTACGGATCAGTTTGTACTGGCGTGGTTTACTGGTACTGGTACGGTGGCATCTACCGGCGCCGCAACTATCGCTATTGACTATTGTGTTCGGTTTCCAGATGGTTCGTGGTATCAACAGACGCCGCAATCACCGATTACGTCTACTACGATTCTGCCGCTGGGTACTTACTAATAGGTTGCTGATGTGGCCGACCAAACAGATGTCAAGAGTTACTACACAGTTGGCCCCACTGCTCAAACAGCTGTGGGGAAGTGTAGAATCAAGTTACTGAGATATCTGGCCAGTGCTACTGCTGGACAGGTGAATATTTATGATGGTACTGGATCTTCATCGCCGTCTAAGCTTATTTTTACTATAGATACCCCCGCTCTGGCTACTTGGACAGACGTAGTTCCAATTCCGGGTGAGGGTATTCGCGTGAATCAGGATGTTTATGTTTCGTTAACTAATGTAACATCCTGTACGTTCTTCTACGGGTAAAATGCCATCAGTAAGTGAGAAGCAGAAACGTACAATGGCAGCGGCGGCTCACAATCCGTCTTTTGCCAGAAAAGTAGGGATTCCGGTATCAGTAGCTAAAGACTTCAATAACGCAGATCAAGGAAAGCACATGAAGAAGGGTGGACATATGAAATCTATGAAACCGAAGCTGCCAGCTGCGCTGGCGGATCAGGCTGCTGCGCCTCCGCCGAATGCTGCTGCTGGTCCTATCACTGGCGGTGGCGATATGCCCCAGATGAAGAAGGGTGGCAAGGTTAATAAGTTTAAAGAAGGTGGTGAAACCGTCGCTGGTGAACAGGGCCATAAGAAAGAATGGCCACTAAAAGGCGAAGATAAGGATCATCACGGCAAGAAGGTGGCCATGAAGAAAGGTGGCCGCGCCAAGCACTTTGCTAAGGGTGGTTCTGTTCGCGGTGATGGTATCGCTGAACGTGGTCATACTCGTGGTAGTTTTCGATAAGAGGATATAGACATGGCACATTCCAAGCATGGTGGTCGTTCAGTTAAGTCTCCCCATTCGCCTAAGCACTTTGATGGCATTGAAACGCCGCCTATTGAACATAGTCTTAGTGATAGTGGGCCGTTTCATGGCTCGCATCCGAAGCACTATGATAAGCATCAGGATCACGTCCGAGACACTTTTCACGGGAAGTAATTCCCTAAAGGGTGGGGTTAACCCATGACGACGCCCACCTACCCGACATCGGGTACTACAAATTTTAACCTCGATACCAGCACACTGGTTGAAGAAGGTTTTGAACGCTGTGGGCAGCAACTTCGCTCAGGCTACGATTTCCGCACCGCGCGGCGTAGCCTGAGTTTAATGTTTCTGGAGTGGGCTAATAGAGGTATCAATATGTGGACCATTGATGGTCCATATAGTGTAACTCTGGTACAGGGCACTGCTACCTATAATTTGCCCAATGATACGGTTGATTTGCTGGATATGATTATTCGTACTGATGCTGGCAATACCAGTACGCAGCAAGATATAAATATAACGCGTATATCAGAAAGTACTTATATGACTATACCCAATAAACTAGTACAGGGTCGGCCCATTCAAGTCTGGATTAATCGCCTAGGCGGGAATAATAACTCTAATACTAATTTGCCTAGCGGGCCTTCGCCACAGTTTACGGTATGGCCGATTCCTGATGGATCAACGACTTGGACGTTTGTATATTACCGAATTCGCCAGATTCAGGACGCTGGCACGGGTATCCAAGGGAACGATATCCCGGCAAGGTTTTTACCCGCTGCCTGCGCGGGCCTTGCGTATTATCTGTCCTTGAAAATTCCGCAGGCACAGATTCGTATCCCGATGCTTAAACAAGCGTACGAAGAGGAATGGCTCCGTGCCGCTAGCGAAGATCGTGAGAAAGCCAGTACTAGGTTGGTGCCTAGAGTTGGGTTTATATCATGAGTAGTAAGTATAGTTCTGGCAAAAACAGTATTGCTGAATGCGATGTCTGTGGTTTTAGATATAAACTTACCGAACTGCGTGCACTGACTATTAAGACCAAAATTACTAATATCTTAGCTTGCCCTGAGTGCTGGGACCCGGATCACCCGCAGTTGCAGCTTGGTATGTATCCGGTTGAAGATAACTACGGTATTCGTAATCCCCGCCCAGATCAGGCTGGCTATTATGAAAATGGCAGCGATGGTACTGGAGGGAGTAGAATGAGCCAATGGGGATTTAATCCCGTAGGCGGCGGGTTTAATTATGTTGGTAATAATGAACCTAGCACTGAATTAAACATACCTAATAATTTGGTAATGACTACTAGTATTGGCCACGTAACGGTAACAGCGAGTTAGGAGATTTAGATGAAACCCGAGAAAGCAGTGCATAAACATGAATCTCACATGCACAAAGGTAAGACGCCGACCAAGTTTAAGGGCGGTGGCGTTACTAGTGAAGCCATGAAAAAGTATGGCCGTAATCTGGCGCGAGCCAAAAATCAGGGTGGTAAGTAACATGGGTAACAAGCACCGTGTAGAACGGCCTTTTAAGTATTTCTCGTTTGATGAAAGTCCTATCGGGAAGTACAAACAGCCTATTAAAAATGACAATAGTACTGGGTCTGGGTATCCTGTAACCGGCGTAGATAACGACGATATTACGGTCTACAACAAGGTTACACCGGGAACCAAAAAGAAAGAGCGTATGGAAATTCACGGCTATGGCGCTGCTGAACGTGGCCGTAAGTTCATGGTGGATAACAAACGGCGTGATACTGGACAGAAGCAGCGCGACGAGAAATGATAAATGGCGTTTCCGCTGACCTATACAGTTGGGGTTAATTCGCCTAGTAATTTATGGCAGTTAATTCAGGATTATACTAATAACCAAGAAAGTACTTTTTTGGCAGATATTCCTACGTTCGTTCAGGTCACTGAAGAACGTATTTATAACACTGTCCAGATTCCAGCTATCCGAAAGAACCAAGTTGCGGCTCTTACAGCTGGAAATCAGTATTTACTACTTCCGAGTGATTGGTTGGCAACTTACTCGTTGGCTCTTACAGATACCACGCAGAATCCGAATGTTTATATTTACCTTATTCCGAAAGACGTAAATTACATTCGTGAGGCTTATCCGGCGCCTAATACTACGGCTACGCCCAATTATTATGCACAATTTGATTATCAGACTTTGATACTAGGACCTACGCCAGATATTGGATATCCTGTGGAACTTCATTATTACTATTATCCTACGACTATTGTAACAGCCGGGTCTTCTTGGCTTGGTAATAATTTCCCAGAAGTATTGCTGTATGGGGCGTTGCGGGAAGCCTATGTATTCATGAAAGGTGAAGCCGATGTTCTGGAAATGTATGAAAAGAAATACATGGAAGGAATTGCTAGGTTAAAACGCCTTGGCGATGGTATGGACAGACGTGATGCTTACAGGGAACCGCAAGTTAAAGCTCCAGTGACCTAATATGTCTATTATTCAAACCAAAACCAATAGTTTCCTAGTGGAACTATATAGCGGCGTACATGCCTTCGGTAATATATACCGTAGTCCGGATACATTTAAAATTGCTTTGTATAGCTCTACTGCAACGCTTAATGCTAGTACTACCGCTTATTCAGCTACTAATGAAATCACAGGTACTGGGTACACAGCTGGTGGGCAGGCTTTAACTATATTAGGCCCTAGTATTTATGGTACTACCACGACTGGTATTGCTTATTTAAGTTTTGCTACTGTTATATGGAACCCAGCTAGTTTTACTACCGCTGGGGCATTGATTTATAATTCCAGCCAAGGAAATAGATCAGTATGTGTATTAGCCTTCGGTAATAACATTACTCCGGTTAATTTATTTACTGTCACGTTTCCTACTAATAGTAAGAACAACGCCATAATCAGGAGTTATTAATGCCTGTTGTTATGGCCGCTAGCGGTATTATTAATCCACCTAATACATTCCCGTTACAGATATCTACTAATAATCGATATTTTACTACGGTAGCGGGTAAGCCATTTTTCTTTTTAATGGACGCAGGGTGGGAAGCAGTAGTACAACTTACCAATGCGCAGATAGACCAATATCTTCTAGATCGTAAATCACGGGGATTTACTGCAACGATACTAGAAATGACCGTATTGCTGTATTCTTCCCAACAACCTACATATCAAAATGCTTATGGTTATAATCCATTCAGTACTATAAATAATACCGGGGCGCCTTATTATCTAGCTACTACTTGTGATTTTAGTACTACGGTTAATTCTTATTGGAATACTGTCGATTATTATATCCAAAGATCTTTTAATCTAGGAATGGTAGTCGTAGCTTTCCCTGCCTATACAGGCTATCCAACGACTCCTGCACAAGGCTGGTACACGCCGATTATGGCGGACACTACTGGGCATCTTCAAACATTTGGCGCGTTCTGTGCTAATAGGTATAAAAATTATGGGAACATAATCTGGGGTATGGCAGGGGATAATAATTTATCCGAATCTGATTTACTCCAGCATTGGTATATTGCAAAAGGTATTACGTCCGTTACCCCTAATGCGTTGATCTACGCGAAGGGGCAACGCAATACAAGTGGCTACACGCTATTGCAGACTAATGACGGCGGGATCAGTCTTTATCCCGGCTTTAATGTCAACAATGTTTACTGCAAGAACGAAAGCGGCAATTACACCCAAGTTACAGACAGCCTAGCCGAGTACGGGCGTTCTCCTGTTTATCCCTTCTTCGTTGACGAAAATGATTACGAGGGCGATGGTACAACCACCCCGAACGACATCAGACTTGTACTCTACGGGCCGGCACTCTCGGGTGCTTGCGGTGCGTGTTTTGGCAATGAACAATTGTGGGGCTTCGGCTGCGCAAACAATCTCATAGCTAATGGCCCTGCTGCAACGCTGGCGAGTTCACTCAACACCACGGGGGCGCAGCACTCGACCATCTTCGCCCAGATCATGCAGCAGTACGCATGGTGGAAGCTGGTCCCGAAAACCGACACGTCGCTGGTGACGACGGCGCTAGGTAGCGGAGCCAGCACGATCAGTCCTGCGCTCGCCTCCGACGGTACGTTTGCGATGATCTACACGGCAGCGGGAAACGGCTTCACGGTGGCTCTCACCGCGTTCTCGATCAGCAGCATCCCAGCGCGGTGGTTTGATCCGACCAATGGGACGTTCACGACCGCCAGCGGCTCGCCGTTTAGTAACTCGGGCACGCACGCCTTCACGACCCCAGGGAACAATTCGACTGGCGATCCTGACTGGCTTCTGGTGCTCGGATGAGCGTCACCTTTTCGCTGGTAGGGACACGCGGGGATACGACAGGGGCTAGCTCCGTCACGACCGGCAGTGGGAATACCACCACCAACGGTAGCGATTTCGTCATCCTCGTTATCAATGACCCTACAGCCGATGGCGCGGCTGATGTCAGCAGTGTTCAGGACAGTAATAGCAACACCACCGGAAACACTTGGGTACAGAAAGCGGGAAAGCAGCAGACCCCCGCTAACGGCGTCGCGATTCAGGTATATGTAGCGCTAAACGGCACCGGCGGGACGGGCCATACGGCTACCGCCAACTTCGTCAATTCAAGCGGCTACGGCTCGGTGTACTTGCTTGAGATCAAGGGCACCAATCATGTAATCGATGTCGCGACAGGCAATGCATTCGTCAGCCCCGGAGTGACGAATGCCTACTCTCTAGCGAGCGGTGCCCTAGCACAGTCCACAGAGGGCGTACTGGTTTTCTGCGGAGTTGATTCCGGCTTAACCGGAACGTGGAGCGTCAGCGGCGGAAGTTCCTCCCTACTGACGAGTGTGTCTAGTAGTGGCACCGTATATCCCTCAGCAATAGCGACCGCGCTGCCGGGAACGACCACTACCCAGACCTACACTTTTACCTATGCTGATGGAACCACAGGGCATCAGTATGCCCAGATAATTCTGAGCTTCGAGCAAGCCGCAGCCGCTTCTCCGCCCATAGGACAAATCTGGACATGACCCCGTATGTAAATCAGGTAGTAGCAAATGTAAATACTTCTGTTACTTCTTCCACTCTTACCATTACTAATCCAGTATATAAAGGAAGTTGTTTGCATGTATCTGCGGTATGGACGGGGGCTACATCTGTATATTCTTCTATTAATGACACTAATTCTAATGTTTATAATTTATTGTCTTTAAACGGCAATGGTACAGTTTCTATGGCTGTATTTAATTGTGTTAATAAGACCGCAGTTCCCGGTAATACTCTAGGTATTAGTTTGAATTTTTTGTCATCTACTACAGTAGGTATAGAAGCAAAGGAAGTAGCTAATACTATAGGCGAATCTAATGGACCACTGTCAGGCGGTAACGATCATGTAGGTATATCAGTAAATCCCGGCACCGGAACGAATGCAATAATTGCGAGTATTAATCCCGGTGGCCCAATTATGTTATTGGCCACCTGCGTAAATATTTCTGGGGCGTATGGCACACTGCAAGTGGGTAATAATGTACCTACAACATCTCTCAATGATGGAGCATATTTTAATTCCGCAGGGTGGAATATATTATCAGAATATAATTATAATGCTATTGCATCGGGGATTTCTAGTTTAACAATAGCTTATACTGATTCTGTTAATGGTGGTTCCAGCACATATTTTTGTAGTGCTACATCTTATGGTTATATAGGACAGCCTCTTATGGCGGATTCATGTCTATGAAAACTCTACGTGATCAAGAAGGTTATTTCATGATGGATCATAGGCATGGCGCACCTGTACCTGATGAACTAATAGTAAAGGCAGGTTTACCAATGGGGGCTGGTAGAGGTTTATTTGAAGCACCAAGTTTTACTTGCAAACATTGTCAAAGAGTGGTAATTTTAAACCCGAATAGAACTCGTGAGCGTGCTTATTGTCGGGGCTGTGATCATCTTATATGTGATGATTGCGCGGCGGTAAAAGCAAAGACCCTTACGTGCAAAACCTTCGACCAAGTAGTAGATGAAATACTATCCAAACAGGAGATTTAAATGGCACGTTATTCTTTCAGCACCACGAGTATTACCCCGACTGCGACGGCTGATGCTACAACCAGCCTCTCAAATAGTACTTATCTTGCGCTGCTTCAGGGTGGTAGTTCTACTCAGCGTCTGAATATTGCCGAAATTTATATGGGCGGTGAAGCTTCGACTAGTTCACCATCGGTTATGGTGCTAGCGCGTGATTCTACGGTGGCTACGGCCACTGTGTCTGGTGGTCGTGTCGCGGTGTTGGATGCTTCGAATACTGCGCCAGCCACGACTCCTATTGTTGGCTACACGACTACTGGTACTACGCCGCAGCGTTCTGCTACGTTGCATTTGCTTCATTTGTCGTTTAATGCCTATGGTGGCATTGTTCGTTGGGTTGCTCGCCCCGGCGAAGAGCCTTCGGTAGTCGGTAACACGGCTTCGTTGGGGGAAGTAAGCTTGTCTGCTTATACCGGTGGTACGACTGGACAGATGTCGTCTCATATTCTGTACGAAGTTGTCTAATTAAAAAAACTAGGGGGTGGGGAAACTCGCCCCTTAGTGCTCGCGGGGTGCTGGACCCGACATGAGTAACAACGTCCCAGCGCCGGGTTTCAACGAACCCTCTAAAAGAAAATACACTCCGCAAGATCTAATAGTCACGGGTGTTACTACCCGTGGTATTCCGCCTGCTACTACAGCAGCGCCGTTTGTTCAAACAGACTGGGTAACACCTACTAGGGCTAGGTATACCCCACAAGATCTAATAATTACGGGTGCTACTACCCGTGGTATTCCGCCTGCAAGTATTAATAATCCGTTTAATAACTTAGATTGGCAGGTAAGTTATAGAAATAAAACAATATCTTTTGATCAGGTAATTAATAATTTATTACCTAATCCACCGGCAATAAGTCAGCCGGCTTTTATAGATACCGGTGGTAGCGTAGACCGTATTAGGTTTAATCAGGTAGATGTAATACCTAATAATTTAATACTTGGTATTCCACCTGTAAGTGTTATTAAACCTTTTAATCAAACAGATTGGCAATTATCTTTTAAATATAGATATTTTGCCCAAGTAGATTATTTAACTAATAACCTAGCCTCTGGGTTATTAGTTAATCAGGTATTTAGAAATTCTTTAGTAAGCGTTCCGCAGCCAAAAGTAAAAGTCTTACAGCTTGATCCTGTACCTAATAGCTTAATACTTGGCATTCCTCCAGCCCCCTTTAAGCCGCCATTTGTACAATCTGATTGGGCTAATCCGGTACGGGCCAAAGCTACCCCACAGGATCATCAGATATCGGGCACTACGACGCGGGGCATCCCCCCTGCAATTGTTACAGCGCCGTTTGCACAAACAGACTGGCAGGCGCCAGTAAGAATTAAATATTTTGCTCAATCTGATCCAGTAAGTAATTTACTAGCAGCGGTTGTAACTAACCCGTTTGCACAAACCGACTGGCCTAATCCGGTTAGGGCCAAGGCTAACCCACAAGATCATCAGATATCGGGTACTACTACTAGGGGCATCCCACAGCCTGTCGTTCCTAAGATATATAACTTCGACTGGCCTAATCCCCGGCGTAAATATGATCTGAATAATTACGGCGTACAGGTTAGCGGCTCAATAATCTTTAATTCTCCAACTACTTGGAGTATTATACCGGCGTTGCCAACGACGGTCTGGAGTCCTGTAAATGACTTCCAGTCTGACGCACTCACAGCTGATAATACTTACGTAACGGCGGATAGCACTATCGCTACTGCCGATGGCTATGCGGGTGCGAATCAATGGAATCCGGTCGCTACAAATACTACAGCTTGGTCGCCAGTCACTACCAGTGGGGCTTCGCCACCTATTGAGGGTGGGGTAATGTAATGGCTCAAAAAATAATTAATATAGGTACTGGACCTAATACTGGTACCGGCGAGCCTCTACGTAATGCGTTTACGGATATAAATACTAATTTTACGTCGCTGTTTGGGAATCCTATATTAAATGTAGTAGATACCCGTGATTTCTCGGGGATTGATCCTACCGGTAATAACGATAGTTCCCCGGCTATTCAGACAGCCCTTGGACAAGCTTTAGCTGCAAATCTACCACTACAATTTCCCGCTGGTACGTTTGTAATGGCTTCGGTGCCTATCGGATATAATATACCCGGAACATACCAAGGATCACAGTGGGCTATATTTGGTTCCGGGGGCATGGGGGGCCAGATAACCCTGTCTAATCTACCGACTTATCCCTATATACTGGGTTATAACACCGCTAATACAGTCTTTATTAATGCTACTAAGAATCTACCAACGTTCTGTGTTAACTGCGTAAACGGAGTTTGGTTAAAAGATTTTGCCATTATGGGGCAAAATAACTATCCTGCGACCAATATTGGTTATGGTTGCCCTCTTGATGATTATACGCAGTATCTAGGAGCAGGTATCCGTGGTGGTCCATCTATTGTTAATTCCCCATACTGTGCAATAGCAATAGATCCACTTATTAAGGCAAGCCCTATTGATGGTGGTTATCCGGGGCTTACTTATGCTAATAGCTTTGGTAGTAATCAAGTAATTATAGATAATGTTCAGTGGCAGTATTTCTTTGTAGGCTTAGGTCTTTCTACTAGTGGTGCAGTAGCAGAAAACGGCTCTGGCGTCCTGCTTCGGAATTGCGGTGGGGGTTTCTGCGATACGCATTTTGCAATAGGTCAGAGCCAGTCTCGTCTGTTTGTAATTGAAAATAGCCCCGGATTCGGCGGTTGCCGCCAGATTTTTGACGGTCGTAATTATGGTAATGAACAAGGCTGCCCGCCAAGCCGGATTACTGGGATGAATTACGGGTTTACTTATCGAGTTTTTAACGTACCTCAACCATTCGGTTCTACGGATTTTGATAAATGCTACGGGGAATCGTTTAGATCTTTCGGTAATTTTGGAACCGGGAGTAATCAGGGAGGGTCTGCATTAAGAATAACTGGCGGAGACCACGTTATTACCCAGCAAGCAAGCTGGCCTCCGCCGCCGCCAATACCGCTCGAAAGTTATGGGACTACTGTAATTAAGGGTTGTGGGCTCAGCTATTCAACCCAGAACAATATTCCAGTATTCAATGTCCTAGGACCGGGGTCAGGAATTGCACTGGAACAAGTGGGCGGATTACCTAATGGGGGGTCTGCTTATATACCCGGATTCATTGGTCTTAATAAAAATATGACCAGTATGCCGGTAATGCGTGAATGCGCTTCCGGCCAATACTCTTTGTCTGATATCACACCACGTAGTTATGGCTTCGGTACGACGGCTATTAATGGTCGCTTGGTAGCAGTTTATAATACTAGGTTTGTAGCTAATGGTATAAACGAGTATCAGTATCAGCCCGGTAGTGAATATAATTTACCAGCGATACAAGTACCTGTTAGTAGTATTACTTTTAATAAACTCGCATGGCCTTCTGCTTCTAGTATTACTTTTAATTCTACATATTATAATTCGTTTATAGTCGGGGATATTTTATACTGGCAGGCTCTTAATAACGGCGGAAGCTTAGAGCAATGGATTGTTCCAATGCTTCAAGTTACAAGTGTAACTAATCCATTGGTTACTTGTTCTTTGTTGTTCGATCCATTGTGCTACGACTCTGTTTCTAATTGGAATATATACCAAGCTGGAATAATGTTTGTAGCCCCGGTGCAATGGGCGCCTACGTCTACGTTTACAGCAACGTGCAATGGCACCAACACTGTTACTCTTACAGGTGGGTCTAGCCAGTACAATATTGCTCAAGCTGGCGACTGGATAAGCGATACTGCGGGTTATATGCCGGTATTGGCTAGGGTAGTGTCTAATAATTCCGGTGGCGGCACTTTGACTTTGAATAAAGTAGCTACTGGTTCTGGATCCACTAATTTGTACTTCGGTAGATTATACCCATTAGCACTGGGAACCCCGATATGATTAAGTATTTGTTTTTATAAGAGATCCACATGGCAGAAACATACACTCCTAATCTCGGTCTTACGGTTATTGGTACTAATGATCTTGCCGGATCATGGGGTACGGCTACTAATAACAACCTGCAATATGGTCTGGAACAGGCTATTACTGGTTATTATTCCGTCACTTATGCCAGCGCGGACCAGCAAGTTACGTTGCCGGGAAGTTCCGGGCCTACGTCGGGTACTACGTCGTCACAGGCTAGAAGCTTGTATTATGTTCTAGGCGGTACTAATTCTGCTCAACAGAATTTTTTTGTCCCAGCTGGTAATACCAAACTTTATATTATTAAAAACGCTACTAGTGGTGGATTTGGTATTCAGGTATTACCCGGCACCATAGGCTCACCTACAGGTTCTGGTGTAGTTATTCCGAATGGATCTACTTATATTGTTTATAACGATGGGACTAATATTAATCAAGTATCAGTTTATCCTGTCGCGGGTCTGACGCCTAATTCCAATGGCGCATATACAATACCGAATCCAGCGAGCGGAACCGCGCTGACGGTAGATGGTGCAGTCGGAACCAATACTGTGTCGATTATCGGATCTGCGACGGGAGGGAGCTACGGACTCGGGATTCAAGCCGGGACGGGGAGCGGTGACAGCGCTCTCAAAGTAGTCAATCAGGCGAACACTCTGCAGTACTTTAACGTGGCTGGGGATGGCGGCGTCATCATCGGGAACGCCGCGACGACCGATGAGGGCGCCGGCACGCTCAACATTCAGAATGGGATTTACGTTGCCGGTCTCCAGCAGAGCAAGTATGTCGCCTGCTTCCGCACTCAGGCGCAGCAGACCAACGGTAACGGGGTGCTGACGCCCGACGCCTATCTCGTGTCTCCATCGCTCCCTGCCGGAACCTACAAGGTCAGATTGTTCTTGCAGTTTTGGGAGAACGCGTCTGCAACGAGCCCCGGATTCAAGTTCGAGATGGCGGTCGGTGGAACGATCAGCGGACAAAGCTGGCTGTCCGCAAACGGCACCGTCAACAACGCAACGTATACCTCGCTGTTCGGAAGTTTTACCTCGACCGTCCAGTTCCACCCGATTCAGTCCACGAATACCACCGGCTCCGACTTCCTCGTGTGCGAAGGGATTGTGACCACGACGACTGCGGGCACTATCTCACTTACGTGGGCATCCTATGTGTCAGGAAACGCATCCTTTCCGGCAACGCTGAGTACGAACTCCTACATGGAAATCGAACAATCCAACTGACCTAAGCAATAACTAACATGGAAGAACGCCTACAACGTCTGGAAGAACAAGTGACTAACTTGCGGGTATCTAATAGGGAATTGGCTGTGAACGTCGATAACCTAAGCCAGCAAGTCAGAGATCTTGCCGCTGCAGTTACCAAATTAAATACTACTATTTCAGAAAGCAAAGGGGCTTTGTGGGTAGTTAGAATAATTTTTGGCGGTATCGGTGCAGGTATAGCGTGGTTCTTGGACCACATGAAGTCATGAATGCGATTGACTACGTTACGCCCAGACTCAAAACCGAAGAAGGGTTTCGGGCTACAGCTTATAAAGATATTAATGGTTACCTTACCATTGGTTATGGCTTCTGCGTTGATCAGGGTATTTCACAATTCGCTGCTACGGCTCTACTTCAGGCGCAAATACAAGAACGTGATCAGGCGCTGCAGAGTTATCAATGGTACAAAGATCTAGATCCAGTAAGACAATCTGTAATCATAGATGTAAGTTTTAATGTCGGAATTAATGGCTTACTGCATTTTACAGATACGATTACTGCGTTAACTAATAAAAACTGGGCTGGAGCTAAACAAGCATTGCTTGATTCTAAAGCAGCCCGAGAATTACTACCTCGTTATATACGATTGTCCGATATTTTATTGACTGGTGTAGACCCCAATGCCAATAACTAAAGTCCAATTTCGTCCGGGGATTAACAAAGAAATAACTGTCTACGCTAACGAAGGTGGATGGGTTTCCTGTAATAATGTTCGCTTTCGTAGTGGGTACCCGGAAAAACTAGGTGGGTGGATGAATTACTCACCGGGTAATAGTTTTCATGGTGTTGCCCGGTCTTTGTTTACTTGGGCTGATTATAACCAAGATATTCTAACGGCTTTTGGGACTAATCAAAGATACTACGTAGAGTTCGGGGGTATGTATCATGACATCACTCCCAGTAATTCAGCGCAAACTATAAGCGTACCTGACGTTGGCGTGGTGACGCCGAATGCGCTTAGCAATACGGCCTTTTCTACCAATAATGGTTATGCTTATGTAACTGTAATAGATACTACGCCATATCCTACTAATCTTACAGCCGGTACTGAAGTAATATTTACATTAAGCGGCGGCGCTGGTTTGACTGTTAATGGGGCGGTAATCATACCAGCCGGGTCTACTACGGCATCTTATGAGATTGTTACCGTTGTTTCTAGTACTGGGTATGTCATTGTAGCTTCTACCAATGCTACAAGTTCTGGATCAGGTGGAAATAGTTCTGTAACAGCTACCTATAAAATCCCAGCGGGTAGTTCTATTCAGGCTGGCGGATCTGGCTGGGGTATTGTTCCATGGGGTACTGGTGGATGGGGTAGCGCAGCTACTACGCCAATACCGATGCAGCTATGGTCCCAGAGTAATTTTAACCAAGATCTGGTCATGGCTCTTAGACAAGGCCCTATTTATTATTGGCCTAATTCATACCAAACCAGCGGTACTTGGTTGCCGGCTATTACTATTAATCAGTACGCTAATTCTCAGACTAAGATAACCCAAAGTAATGTATCTTGGACTGGTACTGTTACCCAGATCAATGTCACTTCTACGGCATATATAGACAACGGTGCTTATGTATCTGGACCCGGTATTACTGTGGGAACTTATGTAGTTTCTACTGCCGTTGGCGGTACGCTAGTAACACTTTCGGCAGCAACAACGGGTACGCAATCTAATGTAACTTTGAGTTTTAGTTACTCTGGCCAGACAGCGCCTACTGAGACTTTTCAGGTTATTAGTTCTAATACTACGGGGTTTGTTATTGCTCTGGGAGCTACGCCCTATAATCCAGTTCAAGGTAGTTACTCACAGGCATTTAATCCTTTGCTGGTCAGATGGTCTGACCAGTCAGTAGCCGCAGATTGGTCGATTACAACCTCTAATCAGGCTGGATCACAGGCATTAGCTAGCGGGAGTTACATAGTCGGCGGGGCAAATACCCGTCAGGAAGTGCTTATATGGACGGACCAGTGTTTGTACTCGATGCAGTATATCGGTCCACCATACGTTTTCGGATTTACGCCTCTAATGGACAATATATCCATTATCTCGCAGAATGCGATGATTACGGTCAATGGTGTAACGTACTGGATGGGAATAGACAAGTTTTACGTGTATTCCGGTATGGTGAACACCCTGCCGTGTACTTTACGTAAGTATATTTTTACCGATATTAATTTTAGTCAAGCCCAGCAAGTCGTTGCAGGATACAACGAAGGCTTCAATGAAGTCTGGTGGTTTTATCCTTCTATTAATTCTAATATCAATGACAGTTATATTATTTATAATTACATAGAAAATACTTGGTATTATGGAAGTATGTCCAGATCATTTTATTATTTTAGTTCGCTAAAACAATATCCGCTTGGTATATACAGCGGCCAAAGAAGTTATTTGGCCAGTAATTTAAGTAGTACGGCTAATTCATTTACTGTGTTCAATGCCAATACTTATCCGGCTACTGGGACACTTGTTATTGATTCTGAACAGATAACTTATACATCCATATCCACTAATTCGTTTAGTGGTCTGACTCGTGGGGCCAACGGGACTACTGCAGCGTCGCATAATTTATATGCCTCTGTTACTAATTTGATTCCTAATCAATTGGTTAATCACGAAATCGGCGTAGACGACGGTACTCCGTCTACGGGTAATGCTCCAATTAATTCTTTTTTACAGTCCGCCGATTTTGCTATAGGCGACGGGCATCATTACGCCCAAGTGTGGCGCTGCCTGCCCGATTTCAATTTTGATAATTCTACTGCTGCTAATCCGACGATTTATCTGACTGTATATCCACGGGAAAGTACAGGTACTACGTATTCTAGTTCTGTGACTAATCCGGATGTCATGCCAGTAACCAGTACTTCTACGTCGCCGGTAGAGCTATTTACCAGCCAGATTTATACCCGCGTTCGTGGGCGACAGATGGCTTTATATATTAGCTCACCTAATCTTGGGGTCTGGTGGCAGCTGGGTAGCTTGCGGTTTGACATCAGGCCGGATGGACGCCGATGAGTGTTCATCGAGTTACTAACACAGAATCCCCCCGGACAGTCACGCCACCTAATTTGCCTGTTCCACCTAATACGTATAGCCAAGTATACGTAACAGGGTTAACTAATGTATTAAGACTGTTTTTTACACAATTGACCAACTCGTTGAATTCCAACATACTGACCCTCGATGGGGATGCAAACGGCACTGCTGTTTTTAATGCATCTACGACAGTCAATGTAGTTTTTAGTCCTAGTCAAATACAGTCTAGTAGTAATTATTACGTAGCTCTTGGTGGTAATGCGGCTGGATATTGTTGGGTGAGTAACAAAGCCTATACAGGATTTACTATTAATTGTAGCTCTAGCAACTCAAATTCAACAGACTGGATATTAACTTAATGCCCAACCACATGCTTCATCCGCAAGGCCAGAAATCCCACTTTGATCTTTCTCGTGGGATTGCAGCGCTTGGGCGTGGGCCTGATTCTCAGCTTGTCCATATGTCCAACAAGGAAGTAGATGGTCTTCAAAAACTTGCTATGGCTGCTGGGGGTAGTCTTACTCGTAACCCTCACACCGGTCTTCTTGAAGCCGGGTGGTTGGATAGTATCCTTCCTACTATTGCGGGTGGCGTTCTCGCTGCGACCGGAGTAGGCGCACCCGTCGCTGGCTTGGTTGTCGGCGCCGCCGACGCGGCTATTAATCACAAGACCGCTTTTATGTCCGGTTTGACAGCCGGGCTAGGTGCCTACGGCGGAGCTACTATAGCTAGTGGTATTGCAGGGGTCGGGGCACAATCTGCTGCGGATCAGGCGGCAAGTGATGCTACGAATACTTCTATTGCACAACCTGATGCTGTTTCTACAAGTACAGATAATTCCTTACAGCAAATGGAAGGGCCTAGCGGTATAGCCCAGCCTGCAACGGCTACGCCAGCTACGGATAATTCGCCTGTTCAGACTGGCATTGACCCCAAGACTGGTAAATATACTTACCAGACTCCACAGCAATTACAGACCCTTAAAAACAACGCTGCTATACGCGGCAGCGAACAATCTGCTGTTTCTAATGGCTTTACTGCTGGACAATTTGGCCAAGGACTTCAAGCACTTGCGGGTAATTCTCCCAGCATGTCCTCAAGTCAGGCTGCCGGAGATGTCTTTGCCAATACTGGCAAACTGGGATTGTTTGGCGCTGCTGCGCCAGCTATGTATCAGTCGTATCAGAATCAGAATCAAATTCCCGCAGCGCCGACTTATCCACTGTATCAATATCAGTATAACCCCGGCAGACAAAATACTCGTCAGGGTCCGGGGCAAATTCCGCTACTAGGCCAAGGATATTCAACACCTACTTATCTGGGAACCTATAAACATGGTGGCACTATCAAGCACTATGATACTGGCGGGATTAGCACTACTGTGCCTGCCGGAACTCTTGCAGCTGCTCAGACTCCTGTCGGGGCGCCACAACCCAATCAAGGTGCTCCGCAGGCTACGCCGCTTACGCCAACGAGCCCGCAGCAAGCGGCAATGATTCAGCAGTATCAGAACCAGATTGCTCAGGGTCAGCAACAGCAGGCGCAGCAATTTCCAACCGCTACACCATCTGGTGCTTGGACTAGTTACCTACAGAACCTTAATAACTCTCTTCAGGCCCCGCCAAGTGGAGGTATTTCCAATGGAACTACTAATAGCACGGGTGCGACTAGCACTACTCAAACTCCAGTTGGCACTGATACTAGCTCTGGTGGCATTAATTCGCTGGACACAGGAGTAGTAGGTGGAGAACTAGCCGGGATTCCTTCGGGCATTACTGGCACTACTGGACAAGATCCTAATACTTCTACACCAGCTACTCAGGCGCCTAATCTTAATATAGACAACACAGGAAATAATATTTATAGCAATGATATTTTTCCAAGTCCTGATACTACCGGCCCCAATGGTGTAGCCAATAATGTTATTCCGTCTAATGCGGGGACTTATAACCCAGCTAGTCTAGTTGGCGCCGGACTTACGGGCCTAGGACTTAATACTATGGGTGGTATTATGTCTGGCATTGGCACTGCCAGTAACTATGTTGCGGGGCTTACTCCCGATCAGCAAGCGCAGTCTACTTATAATACTGCACAAAGTAATGCTACTAACGCTGGTGATTACGTACTAGGTCAGATTAATCAGGCCAATGGCAATATAGTAGGTGATAACACCGGGATGCCTAGTGCTTCGGATATATATGACTCTCTAACACCCGGCGCTGGTGATGGTAGTCAGTCTGGTGTCGATACTAGTAATGGTTATATGTTTGGCGATGGCAGCACTGACCCCGACGGGACTTACGGTGGTGGGCATTACGCTTCAGGGGGTATTGCTGCTCTTAATCAGGGGCGTTTGCTCAAAGGCCCCGGCGACGGGATGTCTGACTCAATCCCTGCACAGATCACTGGCGGTGGCCAAGCGCCGCAACCCGCTGCACTCGGGGATGGTGAATTTGTAATACCCGCCGACGTGGTTTCTCATATAGGTAATGGTTCTACTGATGCAGGGGCTAAGAAGCTATATGGCATGATGGATAGAATTCGTCAGTCGCGAACTGGCAAGAAATCACAGGCTCCACAGGTTAACGCAGAGAGGTTCATGCCAGCGTGAAGATTCGCCTAGTAAATAAGACACCGGATGATTTCAAAGTATTAGCAGACTTTCTTATACATAATTTCGGTAAAGAACATAACATGGGAAAACTAGGGGCAAATCAGGGGCATAATCTCGCCAAGGGGGCGTTATGGGTTACTAAGTGCATGGAGCACGGTGCTTGGGTAGCCATTGAAGAGGATAAGATTATAGGAAGTATCGGAGTTTATAAGACTACTCCGTGGTATAGTGACGTGGAATATTATACAGACGGGTGGTTCTATGTGTTGCCAGAATATAGAAATTCCCGTGTGGGCAGTAGTTTACTAGGTATGGCGAGAATCTATTGTGAAGAACAGGATAAGCCTTTGGTAGTAAGTATATTTAATATGGACGACACGGAGAATAAAATTAAAATTCTCCAGCACATGGGGCTTAAACTAATAGGCGCCACCTTTATGGCTGGAGATTAAAATGTGCTTCGGCGGAAATAGTAATAGCCCTACTAGTACAACCACTACTACAAGTAATATTCCGGATTACGCCCAGCCCTATGTCATGGGGTCTGGCACTCCGGGTACGGCTGGTTATATTAATGGGCTGCTGCCGCAGGCTTCGGCGCTGACTAATTTAGCTACTAATCCGTACCAGCAGTATCAGGGCCAGATGGTGGCGGGGTTCAATCCGCTACAAACACAGTCCATGAATACTATTCAAGGCATGACCCCGGCTGGACAGATTAATCAGGGCACCGGCATGGCAGGTTTGGCCGGTATTCAGGCTCAGAACGTCGGTAATACAAGCTTTACTGGTGATAATGTTAACCAGTACATGTCGCCTTATACACAAGACGTAGTTAATCAACAGCAGGCCCAAGCTATTCAGGGCTATGCAAATAATCTACCAGTACTTGGCTCAACGGCCCAGAATACTGGTAATCTAGGTTCATCGCGTGAAGCACTGATGCAGTCTCAGCTGGGGGGCCAGCTTCAGGGGCAGCTTCAGGGTATCACGGCGTCTGGATATCAGAATGCGTTCCAGAATGCGCAGCAGCAGTTTAATACTCAGCAGGGTACGCAGCTTAATGCCGCTAATGCGCAGCTTAATGCTGCTAATACTCTTGGAACTCTAGGTGGTCAGCAATATGGACAGCAGTCTGGTATCGCCACGGCACAGATGGGCGCTGGCGCTACCGCGCAGAATCTGGAGCAAGAGCAGCTTAATACTAACTACCAGAATTTCGTTAATCAGCAGAATTATCCTTACGCTCAGCTTGGTTATATGTCAGATATCCTACACGGCACCGCCAGTACCGCTGCAGGCTCAGGGGTGTATGCTAATTATCAGCAGACGCCCAATGTACTCGGTCAGATCGCTGGACTGGGAACTGCGGGCGCTGGCCTTGCAGGGTTGTTCAGTAGTAGTGGTGTTGCGTGAGTGGGCTTAATCAACTAGACCCTGTTGTTGCCCAAGCCGAACAACAGATAGAAAAGCAGAAACTGCCACCAGACAAAGCGGTTGATTATCTATTGTCTAAAGGGGTAGATCCCCGGCTGGCTTCGCTAGTAATGAAGTACCGGATGCTTAAACAAGCTTCTGGTAATCAGGCACAGAAACAACCGCAGACTACCGTCTCACAAGATGTAGATAACCAGATTAATGCCATGACTGCCCAGCGTGGTCAGGGTATTTCTGGATTACCTGTACCAAACAATACTTTTAATATGGCTAGTGGTGGGATTATTGCCTTTGACGATGGTGGCCCTGCCAGCGCTGGAACTAATATGGGATTTGACCCCAGTGATTATTCTGCACAGATGCAGAATCAGTTCTTGCAAAATTTAATGACCCAACAGACTCAGCAACAAGCTGGGACTATTGCGCAAGGCATGGCAGAGGGCGGGGAGGTAGACGACGATGACTCTGAATCAGATCTGCAAGCTCAAACTGCTGCTATTTATAAACGCCAACTCGCAGACTGGCAGCGATCCAACGCTCAGAATTATCTTGCGAAGGGTCAGAAACTCGGTGTTGCACCGCCTCAAGTGCAGCAAAACGCAAAGGGCGGACGAATAAAGCATTTTGACGGATTTAATGGAAGTATCGTACAGGCCGATAGCCCCGATGATTCTCAGATTACGCCACCCGGACAAGGAAGAAATCTTGAAGCATTAGCTGCTCAGGAAGCCGCCAAACAAAGAGCGATTCAGGATGCTCAAGACAAACAATTACTGGCTAATCCTACCGTCCCACGCGGTAGAGACTTAGAACGTCTGGCTCAGTTGCAAGGTGCCCAAAGTCGTCAAGCGCCACCGCCTGTTCAGCCTGCACCGCCTGCTGCTCCACCCCCGCCACCGAAGCCGACCGGCAATCAGCCGTTGCCAGCGGGTGGATTTGCTAGTGTTATAGGAGCTACAGGGGCTCAGCCGCCAGCGCAGACAAATACACAATCTCAGCCGCAGCCTAATATTACAGCTTCGGCTAGTATGTCCAATCGCGGCCCTGATAATGGTCCGTGGGCACAACAACTACAGAAAGACGTAGCAGAAAACCAAAGAGCGGCGCAGGAAGCGCAATCTCAGATAGGCTCCGTCAAAGGCTACGCTGACCAGCTGATGAATACTTATGAGTCGCAAGGTATCGGCGCTGCCGCCAAAGAACACCTTGCTTATCTGGATCAACTGCAAGGTCAATTTAATAAACTGGAAGCCAAAGGCAATAGTATGGCGTTGATCCAGCTTGGATTAGGCATTGCACAGGAAGCTACGCGTAATCCTCATGGTGGGTTTCTAGGCGCCTTGGCTGTCGGCGGTCAGGAGGGCGCGAGGGCTTATCAGGAGAATATCAGTAAGTATCAAGATCTACGCATGAAGGTAGGCGAAGCAAGATATCAGGTTCAAGAAGCCCAAGAAAACGTCAAGCTTAATGCTGATAAAGAAGCCGTTGGCATGTATAACAATGCTGTCAACCGTGCTGATATGTTGACTGGCAGACTGGATGTTTCGCGTATTAAAGCCGTAGAAATGGCGTTTGGTAAAGAAGCTGCCGAGAATTCTGCTCGCGCCATGATTGCTTCTAGATATCAAAGTAACTTACCTGTGGAAACTTTTAATGCTCTACTAGCTAGAGGCGAGTCTATAAAAGAAGCTTATGAATACGTCAACGAACACGGCCCGCAGAATACAGCGGCACAGACAAGAAGTGAAACTGATAAAGCTATGGCTCTTGAACGTATTAAAGGTACGCCTACCTACAATATGGCACTTAATCAATCTCTCAGTAGTAACCCTGATATTGCTGCTAAAGGTCGGGCCGAGTTGCAGCGTTTAGAAAATATTCAAGGAGGGCCATCTGGAGGATCACAAGGCGATATAGATATTTCTCGGTGGGGCACTCCCACTTTCAATTAACCCATGCCTACTTATAATATTACAGGGCCAGACGGCAAGAATTACTCTATAGATGGCCCTGCTGGGGCCACTAAAGAACAAGTCGTTCGGGCCATTATGGCCAAGATGCAACAGCCGCAGGCTACCTCGTCGGCTTTGGGTGCCGCTGCCCGTGGTCTGGAACGCGGGATTATTCCAACTGTTGTTGGTCTAGCTGGCGCTGGAGTTGGTGCTGTAGCTGGGCTTCCCGGCGCTATCGCTGGCGGCATGGGGGCAGGTTATGGTGCTGAAAAGCTTCAAGAAAAAGCCCTTGAAGAATTTCCCCGTGTTGCAAAGTTTCTGGGCCAGGACCCAGCGCAACGTGAAGCCGATGAGCGGGAACATCCTATTGCAGCTACCGTTGGTGAAGTTGGTGCGTCGCTACCGTTTTTCAGGCCATCGCTTACCGCATTAAAATCCGCTGCTGGTAAGGCTGAAGAAGAAGCCAGAGAAATTTATACTGCCAGAAAGCTCGCGGCGGTTAATGCTGGTATTGGTGGTGCAACCGATGTTGCACAACAAAAACTAGAAGGCGGAAAAGATATAGACTGGGGCAGCGCGGCAGAGTCTGCGTTGCTAGGTGGTGCATTAAGCCACGAGACCCCACTAGGTAAGAAAGTATTCGGATTAGGCGAGCGCCTAACCAAACGTCCATCGGCTCCGACTGCAAAACCCGGCGCGGTTATGCCAGACACTGCAAAGGAAGCAGCGGAGCCGACCTTCCATGATGCTTGGCAACCCCCGCCGCCCCCGCCAGCAGAACCGACCCAGCTATCTCTACCGCTGGATGAACCACGCCAGCCGGGGCAGCAACTCCAGCTGCCATTGCAAGAACCTGCAGAACCCCCTCCCAGACAGCAGGGGCAGCAGCTTAATCTGCCCCTCGGAGCGCGGCAGCAAGACCTACCCCTTGTTGGTGGTACGGCTAATCCCCCTCAAGATCCTGAGTTTCGTGAAGGGGATATGTTTAATCAGGGGGCTAGGGAATATTCTGTTGTACCCCCTAAAGATAGAAAACCAACGCAGCTAGAACTACCTTTTTATAAAAAAGGTCAGCAAGAACTTGATCTAGGTATGCCTAGTCGGCCTAGTCAGGGTACATTGCCATTAGAAGAGCCTGAAGAAAGACCTAGTAAACAACAGGGCCAGCAGCTTGAGTTGCCGCTTAGATCAGGGTATCAAACCACACCGCTGCGCCGTCCCCCGCCTCCGGAGCCTTATCAGCTACCGTTGCCACTACCGGGTGGGGAATACAGACCTACGCCGGAGCGGGAAGATGATCTGTTTAATCGTAGTCCTAGGCAGTATTCCATTATACCGCCCAAGGAAGAGAATCCTCCTGAGCAGTTAGCTCTAGCTTCAGCTTTGCCTTTTGAAAAAGGCTCTAAGTACTTTAAAGCTAACAAAGCCAATAATAGAAATAATGTATTAGATTATCTCACTGCTACTGATAAACCAGTATCAGCCAAAGACATAGCTACTAATACTAATATTAAACAAACCGAGCTTATCGGGCATTTAAATACATTAAAAAACACTGGCGCTATTGAGTATAACCCTGATACAAAGAAGTGGAATGTAGTTAAGCCAGCAGAGGGTCAAGCCAATGGAACCGAACCCGCAAGACCAGCAGGAGCAGATCCTAGAACTGACATTGGAAGATCTGGAAGAAGCGTGGAGATGCCTGTACAACAAAGAGCACCCAACGTCGATCTCCCTTTTGAAGCTCAACCATCAGGAGTGGGAAGTGGTGTCGCAGCTGCTGGTAGACCTGCTGTGGCAGAGGAAGCAGCTAGCCCTGCACTGAAAGAGCATATTCCCGGTTCGCTGGCTACGGAGCCAGAAAAAGAAGACCCAGCGTTAGGATTAGCTAGGAAGAGAGTAGTAGACCGCGCGATGCGGGCTTTTAGATCGGGTAATCTATCAGAAGATCATCTGATGGAGATACGTGAAGAACTAAATAGTTATAATCCAAATTTTGCTTACCTGCATGATCTAATAGACGCAGCGACTAAGCTACCTAAACCTGACGAGAAGCCTGTTCCTGTTTTGTCTACTCCAGACAAAAAAGAATGGCTGCAGAAACAGGATGTCCAGAAAGCCAGTGGAGATGAGCTATTAAAAATTGCCGAGCAGGCCCATGAACTGGGGCTAATAGATGGCCCGACGTTTTCTAAGATTTATGGAGAAGCAGCCAATGAAGAACCCAATCTTAGAAAAATCCGTAATTGGATCACCGGCGAAAGAGCAGTTAGAACCTCTACGCCAGTTCCCCGAGCTTCTACTGGCGCCACCGAGTCAGTTGAAGAGTTCATGGCTCGTCGGGCAAAGGAAACAGCTGAGACTTCTCAGAAACCTGCTAGTACACAAGCTGCCGAGCCCTCTATCGAAGAAAGAATAAAGCAGTCCCGTGCTGGGCTAAAGCTTTTAACTTCAGATAATCCCGGCCAAGGAATGCGCTGGCAGGACGCTGAAGATGTAGTTAAGAATGAAACAAGTGACTGGACTAATAGACCTAAAATAGCCATTCACCAAGACCATACTACGGTGCCCAAGCATCTTGGGTTGCCAAGTAATGCCCGTGGAGCGTTTGATTCTAGGGATAACACGGTCCATTTGATTGCTGGGAATCATGCAAATGCTACTGATCTGAAATTTACTTTGTTCCATGAAGCTCTAGGGCATTATGGACTAGCCAATAAATTCGGGCGGCACGTAGATGCCTTGATGAATTATATTCATAATAGCAACCCTAAGATACGGGAGGCTGTATCTAAATGGATAGACACCCATAAAAATGATGATTTTTATAGGAATCTAACTCCGGGTCAGAAGCGCGCTATAGGTACAGAAGAAGTACTGGCTAATATATCTGGTAAAGGTCCTATTAAAGACCCTGGTATTCTGGGCGCTATTAATCGCGTCGTTGCAGCTACGAGAATGTGGGCCAGAAAAAACCTAGGCTGGGCTATTAAGTTCTCCAGCAATGACATTATTCATATGCTGCGCGATGTCCATGAAAGTGTGCGTAGCGGAAAGAATACTGAAAATATGGGTAAAGGGGTGAAGCTGTCGGATGACATTCTAAATCGTCTACCGAAGGATAGCGCCAGAATAGAAAGGATGATTGAACAATTACACGACGATCATGCAAACAAAAAGATTTCTTTGGATGAGTTTTTGGCCCGTTTACGTCCATTGAATGACCAACGATATAAAGTAGAGAAAGAAGCACGAATCAAAGCTGGTAAAGGCGTCTCCAAAGAAATCTTTCCGGGGTTTAAAAAAATTCCAGTTGGAACTGAAGTAACTGCTACGCATGGACTTGCTATAACTGAACCAACTAGGGCTAAGGTTGTAGGTACTAGTGTTATGCAGCTTATGGATGGAGTTTATCAGCTGCCTTTAGTTAAGTTTAATGGGCGTAATGAAACACGAACGCTACTTCCTCATAATATTCAGGAAGTCCATGCGCCCCGTTCCGTCAAACTCTCTGCTCCGCCACAAGCCAAGACTTATACCATTCTTCATGGAGGGGATAATTTTGACAAACCAGATAGAAATTGGCTTGGTCGTGGAGAGCCGGGAAATATACGTCCATTAGGTAATGGGCTATATGGATACGTTGTTAAGACTCCAGAAGACGTTAAAAATGCCCATAGATGGTTACAGAATTATTCTAATTATGCGCGTGGCCAATCGACTATACACGCTTTTCAGTTACCGATATCTCCGGGCGAACTTGCCTACCACGGCAGCGAACCTTTTGATGAATATCTAAAATCCCCAGAAGGGCAGTATGAAAAAGATAAAGCCGCTGGAAAACGGTGGAAAACTAGAACTGGAGATTCAGATTATCCTGTACATTCCGAAAATCTACCTATTGGTGTGTCGGAAGTAGCGGTGCATGATTTTAATAGGCTATCTAGAATAGGTAAATGGTCGGCGGATATATCTCATGAAGATTTAACAAAAGAGTTAGATAAACTCGGAGTTTTTGATAATCACAGTCCCGTCAAACTCTCTGCTCCGCCGCAGGTTAAGCAAGCTGCACCTTTGCAGGAAGAAACGCTGGATGATGTCGAGAGAAATATTAACTCTGGACAGCAGAAGTATTATCGTGAACAAGAAACCAAGCAAGGTGTAATTAAGACAGTAATTAACCAGCTAAAAACTAGCGCATATAATTTTAAAGAAGAAGCTATAAGATTACTTCAGGATCAATTTCGCCCGTTGTTTACTCTTTCCCGACAAATAAGAGAGGCGGGCGGTGATACAGAACTAGATAGCTTGATTTCTGGGCGTAGTGGTAAAGCCGAGATGTTTGGTAAACCTGCTCAGTTGCTGCATGAAGAACTGAGCGCTGAGATATCCAAACACGCTGAAGCGCTTGGTATGAATACGTCGGATACACTGAAACGACTTAATACCTATGCTATTGCTAGGCATGAACCTGAAAGACGCCACATGTTCTGGCTTAAGTCTGTACCTCTTGAAAATACTAAACAAATCAGTATTCCTGATCATAACGGTAATACTATTACTGGCACCGCTGCCGATATCCGTAAGAAAATCTGGGACAAGTACCAGACCGAAGATAGGGTTATACCGGAAAAAGAATACACCCACGATAGACAAATTCTTGAGACTCTGGCTAATAACTACGCCGACAAGGATGGCTTTAGCCCATTAAAAAGCTCTAAGACTCCGAGATCTATGTCTATAGAGAAAAGCAGCAGAACCTATAACGTCGCTGGTAATTTCAGTGATAAAGCCATGCAGCTAATTAAGGATGGCTACGCAGATGCTTATAAGAATCACGGCCCAGCCATAGATAAAATGTTTGAATTGGCTGAACAGCTACATAAAGAGACTAATAACTTAAAGCGTAACTCTGGTATGTTATCTCAGAAAACAGATAACATCATGAATCTATATGATTTTAAAAATTACATGCCTTTAAAGGGCGATCCCAGTAATAATAAATCTGTAGAAATGTTTAACCGTAATAATGATAAAAATGTCAGCGGGGATTATTCGCAGGCTCAGAAAGGCTTTGGTGGCCGACAGACCTACTCAGAAAATCCGTTTCTGCAGACAATGGCCGACGCGCATCGCGCGGCTAATGTTTATGGTAGTTACGGTATTACACAGGAGATGGCTAAATTAATAAAATCTGGAATGGTAGAAGGTAAGTTATTTGGGACTATTAAATTTGCAGATCGTGACACTGAGCTAGAAAACAAAAAGTGGTACGGTCGCAGTATGTTTTTTAATCATTTGCCCAACGGTGATATTCAAGTTTATAAACTAAGAGATCCCAAGATAGCCGAAGCTCTTAAAGGTTTTACTGCCGATGTTGGTGGATTCTGGCGCGGGCTAAATTGGATTAATTCTACAATTGGGCAATTGCATACTAGGTTTAATCCGGCGTTTCCGCCTTATAATTTTGTACGCCACGCTATTACTAGCGCTGGGTTTGTAGGTACAGATTATGGCCTAACCAATGAATTAAAGTTTATTGGTAGGGTTACTTCCAAGATTATAGACGGAGGATTATTTAAAGGACTCAAAGCCGCCCGGATGTACCATGCTGGAGATCTAAAAGGTTTGGCTGATCTGGCCAGCAAAGATCCTTTTTATAAGGATATCCACGAGTATTTAATTAACGGCGGTCGTGCAACTTATACTCATAGTCTAAACATAGTCAAAGCGGAAAAGGATCTGGCCAAAGTAGTTTCTCCTAATGGTTTTTTAACCAGCGTTAGACATGTAAGACAATATTTTGATATCTGGTCGGATATGTTTGAGTTCGCAGGGCGCGCTGCCGGTTATGGTGCGGTTAAAGATTTCGAAACCAATGCCGCCCGCGAAGCTGGTAAAGATATAACTAATAAAGATGTCCAGCAGCAGATTAAACAAAAAGCGATGGGATATACCAAGAATTTGTTTAACTATGAAAAAGTGGGTAAATATGGTCGTGAAGCTGGGGCATTGTTTATGTTCCTGCGGCCAGCTATGACCACGGCGGTTAGGGCGCTCGATGCCATAGGCCCCGCGCTAGGCGGTGTAGACAAAGCGTTAACTCGACTTTCTCCCGGTTTAATTAATCCAGAAGTCATTGCCAAAAAGCAGGTGCTCCCAAAGATGGCACTCGCTGGCCAGAATATTAAAGATGAGGCTGTAAAAGCCAAGGCTCTAGAAGAAGCCAAACAAATATCTGAACAAAATAAAGATACTTATAGAAAACACTATATAAGCAAGCAGAAAAATGCTCGTTTAATTGCTCTTGCTACGATGGGGGCAGGAATATTTCTTTATAAGATGGCTGAACTAGCCGGTGAACAAGACGAGCAGGGCCGTAATAAAGTAGCCACTGACAACATGGAAATGTGGTCTAGGAATATCAGACTTCCTGCACACGGTGTACTTGGAAAAGGCAACGATTATTTTCAGATCCCGTGGGGCTGGGGACTCGGGGCATTTGGATCTTTTGGTGCTCAGATGGGCGGTGTAATGTTTGGTGAAAGCAGTCTCAAAGAGGCGATATTTAACACTATACCGGTCGCACTCGAATCTTATTTACCTATTCCGGCACCTAAGTACTCGCCGCTAGATCATCCACTGGCTTTCACCATCGGTTCGGTTACTCCTACTTTCGTTAGACCGTTTATAGAATATGGTTTCAACGTCGATGAGTTTGGGCGGGAAATCTACAAAGACCGTATGTCCCAATTCGGTGACGCTTATTCTGGCGGGGAAAACCTTCCGGAACTTTATGGCGCTGCATCCCGCACTCTCGCTGACGCGACAAACGGCAGTATCAGTATTGAGCCTAATACCCTGCACTTTTTTGCTAATAGCTATCTCGACGGGCTTGCTCGGATAGCCCATAACACTTACGGTTCCGCGCTGACCGTCGCTGGCCAGAAAGACTTCGATCCCAAGCAGGATCTAGGCGGCATTGCAGATAGTTTCATTGGTAAGTCTTCCAGCTATGATTCACGAGAGTATCAGGATTTTAAAGCTAAGATCCAACGCCAGCAAGGTGTATTAAAAATGTACCGTGACCATCCCGAACAATATGATAGATATATAGAATCCCACCCCAATGCTGAGATGATAGATAGTTTGTATAATTCTCTGGAGAATGGTGCATTAAAGCAAGTGCGAGCACAACTAAATTCCATTAGAGACGACACTAGTATATCTCCCAAGGATAAAGCGGATCAGATAAAGGAATTACAGGTCCAACGCGATATGCTGATCCGGTCTTTCCTTGACGAAGTAAAGGATTATGAGTGACGTGTATATTGTGGTTTCTAGATTTATTTATCGCGTCCGCCAGACTCTGATTCCTAAATAACCACTCTCCCGTACTATAAAACACTTCACTCGGCATTTTTCTTCCTTGGCAGCGTTCTCTATATTAAATATTTTCTCAGCAGGTTTAAGAGTGGGGATAAAAAAACTATCCCCAATTTCCATACCCTCAAAAGGTAGTATAAATTCAGGTTCATTTTTCAATAGATCCGTCATCTGGCTCCACTTCTTTAATTGCGTGCCTGAAGGTGTATGCGTGGATCGGATGCAAATGGGACATCCCCGGCCAGCCACTAGTAATCCGTATTTTTCCTTCGCCTAGCAAAATATCTTTTTCTTTTAGAACCTGCAGAAACATACGGCTGTTTACTTGCAATTCAGCCAGAAACTTACGCAGATCACGCGCACTAACAAAGAAAGTATGCGTGTCTAGCTCAGCACGACCGACCAATGGCTGGCTCTTGGGTTCCCGTATTACTCTGGGACCATCCATGAATAATATACTATTGTAATACTTGGTTTGGAATTCACCCAGTAACCCTACATAGTCAGTATTGTTAAGTTTAATTACTTCTTTCTCTCCATTCATGCTTTTTAGAACTGTTTTATAAATACGTTCGAGATCAAAATTAATAAGATTTATAGACTGGGCTATTTCACCACCAGCAAAAGTAGAGCCAATAAGATTCTCATAAAACCTAAATACTGACTTTTTACCAAAATCAGCTTCAAATCTATTTATCCATTTATTAATAATATCCATTACTTTACTATCGCCTAGTTTAAATATTTCTTGGATATACTTTGGTCCTGCTAGGCCGTAGTTTCGCTTGGTTGTTTCAAAGATTCGTTTACCTAGCCATGGATCTGACTGCAGCGCATGGGGCGTGTTCATCTGGAACTCTATATATCTGGCCATTTCACCATCAGGGCTGTTTTTAAACGCTTCGATTTTATCTACAGGCGATTGATTCTGGGTCATTAGCGCAATCAAACTTGCTGACATCTCGTGTTCACGCAGGGCGTTCTTGTCACTGCGCATACGCAGCTTACCCTTGCCATGGGCGATCCAGAACAATAGATTAGAAAGTTCTTGGGCATTACGATTACCAGCTTCATCGAGGCCCATCATTACATTCTTCAGGGCCAAGTACATACCTATCAAGCCATTACTGGTCGCTTGATCTTTACCGCCAGACAAACTTAGTTCAACCGGATTACCAAATATACTTACCGCCGAGTATAGGGAGCCCGTCTTTCCCGATCCAGCTTCGCCCGTGAATCCAACTGTTACGCCGTTCGTGCTTGTGTAACGCATCAGTGGGGAACCGAAGCCACAAAGGACTCCAAATGCGTGAATTTCCAGACTTTTTGTGTTTAACAGGTTTACTGCGTCTGTCCATTCTTTCAATGATCCTTCTGGTCTGAGTAATTTAGCAATGCTTTGGACTAGTGGCGATGATGCTGCTTTTAGAACACTACCATCCTTGCGGATTTCAACTTGCCCGATAACAAACCCATCATGGGTGTCGGTCCACCCCATCTGCATACGCATCTGCTCGGCGGCATCTATGTGTACAAGGTGCTGACCCCACTTGACTAAATATTCCATGAATAAACCTACTTTGGACGACGGGCTAAAAACTAATTCTTGTTCTGCGAATAGTTTAATCATCTCATCTTTAGAATGAGACAGCCTAGAAGGTATCAAAAATTCTCGTGCAGGGTCGTGGGGTAGTACGTACCGCATTAATAAACTAGCGCCCTCGACAGGGTGAAATATTCGTTTAATTGGCCAGATATCGAACTCACTTAGTAAAATGGGATCTTCTTGGATTTTATTACCTTCCTTGTCTACTTTAACTGGTGGAATATAATATATACCGCCATTCTGACCCCGCACAAAAGGATATAAACTCTTGGGAAATACGGGGACTGACTTAGCTTTAGAATTTAATCTAACAGGATTGCTATCCGAGTCTTGTTTTAATACCCGCCCCAGTGCCAGTGGATTAGTGATTTTGGTCCAGTAAGGGCACTTGTTACATGTATCAGGATTTAAATCGTTAAATTTAACGCAGCTGTATGGTTTATTTAATGTGGCATTAGCCTTGGTCAGTGTCTGTGTGTGGTTGTACTGCGGGTAGTCGTTGGACATCTCATGGATAGCGGTTTCCCAATCGGAGCAGTGCCGGGCAATGGATAATCCCGCGTGCCACATGGGCTCGCTTAGAGTCTTTGAGTTCTCTAAGATATGTTTAATCTGTCCACAGCCCTGATTAGTAAGGGATTTTTCTGCTATAACTTGGAAGATAGACTCGAAATTGGAGTAGTTTAATCCTATTTTTTTGGTATCCTCGTCCAAGCCCTTTTCGACATTCGCTAGAACATCTAATATTTTGTTTTTCGGTTTGCCGAGGAAGTCTTTGAAATCATTAAAGTTATACTGTATTAATAGATCAGGATTAATCAAATGAGAAGGCGATGGAGGATTGGTCTTTAAATTATTAGTAAACACCGCGCGCATGATTCGCGCACGGTCAGCGGTAACTGTCGGGTCAATTTTTAAATTATTATTGCGGCAGAACTCTTTAAAAAGTTCTGCGTATACAGCCCATTCTTCGCTGGGGATGTCCTCATCGAAAGCCCAGTACGCATGGATGCCAGTTCCTGAGTCTATTTTAATACACTCAGGAAGCTTCGTAGCAGATAAAAAATTATCTAATGCAGCTAGAGCAGCATCTTTGCTATCGTATTTTTTGGCACTATCACCAACATCTAGATCTACAAAGAAAGATCTTGTATAAACAGCATTGATAGCATTACGGGATCTACTACCAAAACTAGAAGCTGCGACAAAAATGTTATATCTTGCATTATCTGTTCCTTCTATCAAGTCAATAAGTTCAGGGATCGTATGTACAAAATGATTGCGTGCCTTTAGCCTTTCATCTGGCTCATTAGGGTCAATCGTCGTGCAGCATAGTAAACCCTGAGCCGGTAATACCGTCTCATAGAATTTTTTTTGCATAGCCCCACCAATAAAAAGGCAGGGTAAAACCCCGCCTCAGTTCAAAACACTATCTACTCAAATTTGCGTTCCTACCATTTCTTCAACATATTTCCTAGCTGCGATGCGATCCTTTGCAGGAAGTACCCCATTGGCAAAATCTTCCCGCATTAGATCAATTAGTACCTCGACCTGCTTACGTTTAAACCGCCTAATATCCTGACCACGAAACCAGCTATAAACCGTCATCCGTGTGACGCCAAGAGCCTTGGCAATGTAAGTCGCCGGGATATTGGCGTCCACACAGATGCGGCCTAGTTGGACCCCTAACTGTGTAGGATCAGCCTGCGACAACGCTAGCAGGAATTTATCACTGTAGGGGCGTGACATATTACTTTTTACTCCACTTCTTCAGGATAGCCGGAACCTCGTCGTTGTCCACCCCGGTAGTAACCGGCCTACGCAGTCTAGGCTCTTCCAGCGGAATTTCAACCTGTTCCGTAATATCCTTCGGCAAAGCCGGGGCCACTACAGCCGGTGGTGAAATATCACGCTTTTTGAAGATCTTAAACTCAATAGCTGCCAGAGCCTCTTGGCTCTCGGCCTGAGCCTTAATCTTCGGTGCATCTTCTGGAGGAACTGCACCAGACGGAGTAAATAGCAACTTGGGCGTAGACGACTTCGTGTCAAATTGCATTTTAGTAATAACACGTCCAGCGCTGATATTATTACCAGCCAGCATCTGGATATAGGCCCGGAACGGCCAGCGGCCATTATCTTCCTTGCCAAACACGGAAGTCGCTGGCAGCGTTAGCTGCATAACGTCGCCGTCGGGGTCCTTCGGCAACACAACCGCAGTGCGCCAAGACAACCGGCACGCAGTACCCTTACCACCAGTGCCAGACCCGACCACACTGTTTTTGCAGGTAGCGCAGGAATCAGACTGTGGATTTTCTACAGTTGTATCAGGATACTTAGTATCCATGGACCAGCATTCCGGGGAGATATTTTTACCTTCCTCGAATACCTCTGAGTAATACATCCTAGTCGGACTATGTGCCATCTTTACAAAGACAACTTCCATGTGCCGGTCTTCGACAACGCCAACTTCTTTACCATTAGCGATTTTTCTAAATACACCACCTTTGATGCTGATACGCTTACCAAAGCTAGCGCCTGCTACGGCTCGGGTGTCTTCGTCTACACCGTCATCCTGTACCAGAGCTAGCTGACTCTTTAGGCTTTCGATCATATCGTTCGACATAAAAACTCCTATTTTACTGGCTTTCTAATAACTACTTCGTACTCACGAAAAACATTGACGCCTGGGGGCAATCCATCGTCTGGGTTTTGCTCAAGATATTCTTTCATGACACCTTGGGAGATTCGTTTTTCTAGCAACTGCGGAGAATTATTTTCAATTATCCATTGATGGAAACCATCCCAATCCTGAGTATAAAATCTTTCTTTAAGAGATTTCATAATCAAGCCGTGTTTGGTTTTAAGACTTTCTACTTTGAGTTCATTACATACATTAAGAATTTTATATTTGATGTCATCTTGGGCGGCTTTTAGTGTTTTATCAGTTGCTTCTATTTCTTCGCGTTGTTCGCGAAGCCTCATAAATTCTGCAACTAATTCCTCTATGTTTATATCTTCTGTCATAATACTAATTCCATATATTGTATACCGGCTTTTTTCATTGCTTTACCACAATCTCGGCAAATCCAACACTGCCCATGCACTATAGCGTAGGCTCCGTTGGCATAGTCTCCAGCGGCTTTAAGTGCTTGTGTCTCCGCATGTCCCTCTTGTTGGCAAATAGATTTACATTTTTCATAGCCTTCGCCGGGTAATCTAGGACATGTAGTTTGGGGATTAGCACATTCATTAGTACCATGAAACATCCTACCAGCAGCTTCATTATTAATAATGCAAACTACATGTTTCTTAGCGCATGGACCTATCACTCTATCACCTGTTTATATAACTCTGTTAACTGACCATGAGACTTTATTTTACCCTGAAGCATATCGTAGACTCGTCGCTCCGCATCGCTTCCTTGAAGCATGACAACGAGCATCTTGTGAACTTGCCCGACTCGATCAATTCTTCCCACGCACTGTATAAATGTTTCCACAGACAGAACGGGGGACCAGAATACAATAGTGTCTGCCCTCGTGAGTGTAATACCATGTGACGCAGCTTGCGGCTGGATGACCAATATCTTCGGGTCTGGGTGTTGTTGAAAATTACCAATAATATTAGCCCGTTCTCGTGCTGATACGTCTCCTTTAATGACACTGTTACTGTGGCCATGCTTGGTAAGGAAATCCGTGATAACTTGAATCGTATGCAGAAAGGGTACGAATATTACGACCTTGTTAGACGCCTCGTCAAGCACTTCTTGAAGTACATTGAGCCTCGGGGATACGTCGAATTCAACTATATTTTTATTATCTGAGTAAACTGCCCCACCTGATATTTGTAACAATTTACTTAAACTAGCAGCGGCGTTTACAGCTGAGATTTCTTCGCCCGCTGCTTCGATCAGCATCTGTTTTTTTAATCTATTATAATAAGTAGTAACCTGTGGAGTAAGCGGGATGTCTCTTACTTCATAAACCAAATCAGGTAGGTCTAGGCATTCTGATTTTTTAAATCTTATGGCTGGCTGCAGGGCTTTATATACTTTATCTACTGAATCAGCCTTCGGTAAATATTTAAATCGGCTAATCTGATAAAGTACTTGGTCTTTCCATGCAGTCACAAACTTAGGAACTCTGTAAGGCGATACCAGCTTTGCCAGTCCGAATGCATCAACAGGGGACTGTGATGCCGGTGTGCCGGTCATTGCCCAGATGCGTGTCGATGGATTAATAAGTTTCGCAAGAGTTTTCCATCTCTTGGTAGAGGTATTTTTGTAGGCATTCGCTTCATCAATGATGACAAGATCAAATCCTGCCTCTTTGATGACATCGTAAACCACACCGATCCCATCATAATTGATAACAACAATTTCATACGGTCCTGAAACCACGGATACTCTTTTGTCTCTATCTCCATATGCCACTCCACAGGATCTATGCATTATTGTCTTTACGACGTCGGACTGCCAAGCCGTATAGATAATTGAGAGGGGACATACAATTAATATCCGCTTCACCAACCCAAGACCCATCAGGTAATCTGCGGCCCATAAAGCTGATACAGTCTTCCCGGTTCCAGCCTCGTTGAAGCAGAATGCACGCATACGTGTGGATAAGAAAGAAGCCGTGGCTTTCTGATGCTCGAAAGGGGTCATCATCCCCGGCCATTTGTAATCTCGGAGGATCGGAGAAGGCACAGTAGTAGGCAAGTTTGGTGCTGGTCCGTTCTGATCTAAATAATAGTTTATCCATAGACATTCCTCGTAGCCCCAATAAACCATAATATCCCCATCAGGGTGCTGACGGGATTTCGGGATTTTATTTAAAATCTCATTAGCAATTTTGTCGGGGACGTTAAACTTTAAAGCTATATCATCTACGATTTCAATTTTGTTCATTGTTAAGTAGCTCTGTTATATGATAAAAACCCCTTACGGGGGTAAGTCGTCTGATACCCTCACCGAGCAAACTGAAGAAGTGAGTCATCAGAAGCCGGGGTTATCTTTAAGGACGCACTATCCGGCTGACCGTCCGGCAGGAGACAATTCAATGAGTCTCAGGACTATTTTCATCTTCAAAAATATCAATGGGTCCTACATGCCTGAATACAGCTTGCTGGATACATTCGCCATGGACCCAGTATTGCTGAAAAGACTGTTTATCTTCTGGTTCTGACCAGCGAGATATCAGACTTAAAGCACAAGGATCTACATTTGTGTTAGCTATATCTTCGCCGCATAGGCAGCATATGTATTTCAAATTAGGTTTGTTCATAAGTAGTATCTGAAGGAATATCTGGAAGGGCAGATTTAAGCATCCACCCGTATTTTCTACTTTTTACCAAAATGTTTGTCAAATGCAGATTTCGGCTTATGGTTAGATTTTCTAGCATATGATCTATTTGCGTGGGGTGATTCAAGGCGCACCCCATCAGCATTAGAACCACCTTCACTGAGGGCTTTTTTATGAGCCACGTCCTTGCCTTTGCGGGAGACGCCCTCTTTATCCAGCTTCCGGCGTGCTCGCTGTCGCTCCATACGATCTGGTAACTCACCGCGTTCTTTTTGCAAGGCATACTCATGACGGTAAGGCCGTTTTTTGTTGACATAAGGCATATCATCCTCTCCCGTTGTGTGGGCATTTTACCACAGCGCAGTGGCGTTTGCATAGTCCGCTAGGGTTTTCGGGCCAGTAATTCGTATCTATGGAATGTCGTAATTTAACTAAATCTGTATGAAACCCCATCCATAGATTATCTTCATTTTCCCTATTATATTCTTCTGTAATGAAAGCCCCATTAGACAAAAATAACAGCCCGGAGTTTATGGTTCTTACAGCACTAAAGGTTCTGAAGATCAGGGCGGACATTAATTTCAGTTGTTTTTTATCAGCGTATTGAGATTTGCCAGTTTTATAATCAATATAAAAAGCTTCCTCGCCATTAATAATTACTAGGTCTCCGATGCCACGTACCCAGTAATATTCGCTTTCAAAGTCACAAGGGATACCGTCTATGTCAACGGCCATTTTTAACTCAGTATATCTAGTACCAGGGATCTCTTTTATAACCTCAGCGTACTTTTTAAATTTCTTATAATTGCTCGGCAATGGAGTATTTAAATTAATGTAGTCTTCTAATGCCTTGTGTACTTCTTTACCATAGCTAGCTTCAGGTATTTCTGGCTCAATATAGTTTTTGGCAACTTTAATTTCATAATACTGTCTAGGACAGGTAAGAAATTTCTTGAGTAAACTGTAACTCCATTTAATCATGTTTTATATTCTTTCCTGAAAATCCAAGTATCTCTAACTAAATCATAATCAGCATACTGCCTTAATTTTTTCTCCAGAAGATATCTATCGCCCGGACTGTGTTTATGCTGATGCCAGTTCCTAAGCAGCAATTCTTCTAGATTTCTTGCATCTAGAATTTTTTCATTTTCTTCGATTTCATTTAGCTTATTAAATAATTTCTCTACACTTTTTCTATTATGTTTAAAATTGATATATTCGTTTAAAATTCTAAAAGCCACTTTTTCGTCAATATCTAGATTAAGGGCTTCTATTAAAAATCCACCAAAAGCAAGTAGATCATGCTCGGTAAATTCTTTAAAGGTACTATTAACACTCTCCATAACTATCTCCGTGTTTAATCTCGACAGCAATGGGCAGTCCTGTAGCCCACGGCGGTGTAGTGGTCATAACGCTCTCTATGAACCATTCTGCTTCCTCTATTTCTTCCTTCTTTATGACAAATACAAGGCTATCGTGGACTGTCAGTACGGTCTTGTACCGGGGTCCAATCTCGTTCATGAAGTCCCCTATTATAATGCGCGCGAGCGCCTGCACAACATTTTCCGTGACCACACCACCCCAGATATTACTAGGGCCTTTGCGGGAGTCATGGACGACGTTTCCCTGAAACATTCTAAGATTAGAATATCTAATATATAGTCCATTAGGCAGGCGAATACCATAAGGCGTAACAGGTATTAATTCATGCTCACCAAAGTAAAAACTATTCCCGTCTTCAGGCCAAGACATTAAATGATTTAATAGCTTATTACCCTGCGCCCATAAATAAGTAATACGTGGGTTATTTCTACGCCAGCTGTTTACTATTCGAGAGCACTGTACTAGATCCATTTTTACTGGCTTGTCAGATATCTCCAGCGTATTTTGAAGTTTAACTGCGCCGGTGCCGTAGCCCAAGCCTAGCCGCATGGTCTTGCCGATAAATCGTTCTTTAGTATCTGCTTTGGTTATTATCCGCCCGAATACTTGCTTGGCGTCATAACAATAAACATCTTCACCGAGTCTGAACAAATTTAAAATATCTTCTTGGCCCGCCAGCCAAGCAAGTATTCGGGCTTCAATCTGAGATAAATCAGCATTGATTATTAGATAGCCTTCTGGGGCTATAATAGAATTTTTAAGAGTTTTTTTATTTTTGTCGCGGGCCGGAAGATTTTGTAGATTGACATCCTCCATGCCACCCCAACGACCGGGGTGGGCGGCATAGTATTTTAGTGGGACCGGAAGAAACCCATTATTACGCGAACCGATTCCGATAAACCTTTCGATTCTGGACTCTTCAATGGTTGATTTAACTCCGAGTCTGGCGGCGCACAGC
>QGNH01000506.1_pt1 | contig 67635 bp, 95 predicted proteins | sample 1735481 | NCBI WGS metagenome assembly QGNH01 (sample SAMN09239004, study PRJNA386568) | Viral metagenome, whole genome shotgun sequencing project.
AGGGACCAATGATGCCAGTAGGCCGGAGAGTGAGCATCCATGCGGGTCTTGGGTTTTCTCTGAAAATTTTAGTAATAGATTAGTAAAGCGGATAATTAACACCTTCGGGCGCCGTCATTTTGCCATGATAACCTGCCAGCCGCTTCCCCGCAGATCGTCGTACTTCGCCGTCATCTTCGCCGTCTTATGACCCAGCATGACCTGGGCAAATTCGGGGCCGTACTGGTCCCGGTACAGGCGCTCGGACAGGCTGCGGATTTCATGGAATGACGGCGCGGTGCGCCCGGCCGCCGCCACGATACCCGCGGCCTCGACCGCGTCCTTGAATGCATTCGACAAACCGCTCACCGAGATGCAGTCGCCGGGCAGCGCCGTCGAGCGCTTGACCCGGTGGTGAATCATGAACTGGCTGACCACGTCGTCGCGGCACTGGCGGACGGCGTCGGCAATCGACATGCCGACGACAGCCAAGCTGATCGCCGCGTCCTGCTGCAGTCGCACTTTGCCTTGGGACTTGCCCTGCACCACGAACAGGTAGCCGTCGCGGTAGTCGGCGAATTTTGCCGTGGCGATGTCCTCGCGCCGCTGCGCCGTCATCAAAGCGAGGTCCATCGCGTTGGCCAGCCACACGGGGGCCTCGGCTTTGACTGCTAGGTACTGCTCGAAGGTCAGGCGTTCGCGCTTGACTTCATGGTCTGGAGTATAAGTGGCCGAGACGGGGTTCTTGCCGGCGTCGATCAGACCCTTGGTCTCGGCCATGCGGAACAGGTCAGAGAAACGCGAGCGCATGTTGGTGGCCGCACTGCCGCCGCTGGTTCTCTCCACTTCAGATAGGAACTCGGCAGCGTGCGCCGTGGTGATCGCTTTTAATGGCATCCAGGCAAAACTGGCAGACAAGATGCGCTTCAGAAACCCTTCCGCGTTGGCTACGGTGCCGGGCACAGGCTTGGCCTGGGCTATCCATTTTGTCTTATACTGCGGAACCCACTGAGCCAAGGTAAGTTGTTCCACGCCGGAGACCCACACGGCGAGAGAGGAGGGCGTCATGTTCGCCAGCACGGCATTGGCGGCTCGGGCTTCACGGAACGCGACGGCCTTATCCTTTCCAATTCCTTTCCTTTTTCCGCTCACAGGATTTCGATAAGTAAAATATCCTTTAGGGTCCAAGTAAAGGTTCGGAGGAAAACCTTTTCTTTTAGGGGCTCGTACGGAACTCATCTCTAATCTCCCTGGTACTTCGCTTCTCGTTCGACAAAGTACAGCTTCCCATACTTCACGGGTTGAGGAGTGATGCGGCCTTCTCTGGCCCATCTTCGGAGCGTGTTGACACATGGAGCATGTTCTCCGAGGAGCTGCTTCGCCCAGTCCACAAGAGTGAGAAGACGTGGAGATAAAGAGAGATTTTCGTTCATAAAGTTCTCGATAGTTCTGAGCTACTTATGAGCGAGTTCTTAGCTTCAGCCCATGTTCGCTATATTGTTGTCTGCACGGTGATTACAAACCTAGGAAGTTCGATTCGTATCGATCCCCCGCTCTCCGTAATAAGTATGTTGGGTCTTTTTAGCAGTGTCTCTTGACTACCTGCTTGAGGTTCGTAAATAATCTGTTCGCCCTCGGCCCGGACTGACTTCTCAGCCCCCTGTCTCCACGAGTATGCCCAGCGCGAACCATCGTTCGCCGTCTTGGACACCGCCGGAGTTCTTGCTACCTTGCCCTTGCGCCACAACCCTCCGAGATAGTCCGAGACCCGGTTTGGACTCTTGGCTTGTCCTCGCACATCCTCACGGTCGTACAACTCGACGCAAGTGACTGGGTGATCTGCTTCCTTCAAAAGAGTCTCAAGCAACTCATAAAGTCCTGACTCTATCTTGCTCATGAACTACCCCCTAAACGCCGGGGGCTACTCACTCCCCCGGTAATACTTACCATGGCTTTCAATTCGCTCCTGACAGGGAACGCAGTTGTAGTATCCTGCTTCGACCCTGGCCGGTTGAATGACTGCGCCACATGAACAGTCACCCTCGAAATCTTTAGGACGCTTTTGCGGCAGACGTGCTCTACTAATTCCGGCCTCTATTATAGAGTTCGTTAGCGCGTCTGCCAGTTCCAGAACCTTCTCGTCCATCTTCAACCCATTTCTAAGTATATCAAGAATCGACTAGCGTAGAACCATGAACCTTTTCTTAATGAAGGAGTTCATCAGCGCGTCGGCTAAGGCGAGGTGCATCCCGTCTATCGCTGATGCGCTTGGCTAAGTAAAGCAAGAGCAGGATCGTCGAGACGATACGGTAGGTCGCAGTGAGAACCCGGGCCGTTGTGAAAAGTGGCTCAAACATTAAGGGGGACCTCCGGTGGCGTTGGTAATCCACAGCGCAATCTCTGCACGGGATCGAATTTGTTTTTTGAACTGGAGGCAAGAGAGAGGTTTGAGCCAGTCCTTGTTCTCCAGGATGACTCCGCCTTCCTTGCAGCCGACGATGACAGCGAGATAGCGCCCCTCCTTGATGCGCCCGTCGCCCCACTCGACTTGGAGCTTGGACAAGGTCACGTCGACCTTCGTGGAGTCGCGCTTGGGCAGGATGACCCACTTGTATTCCACCCACAGGTCATCGTCCTGTCCAGAGAACCAGAAGTCCCACGGGCCGCCCAGGTATGGGTTGAATGTCTTCATCCGGTACAGGCTCGGCGGGAGATGCTTATGCACCCCCGTGTAGAAGACGGTTTCAGACTTGGACGCCATCAGCGCTTCTTCGGAACGAGCTGGCCGTTCTTCATCTCGGCGGGGATGACAAGCCCGATTGGCGGCAAGTCGGCAATAAGCCGGGTCTCGACCAGCTTGGAGTAGCCGATGATGTCGTGCCAGTTGTCGATATAGTTCGGGTCGCCGTTCAGCATTCTGGCGATCTTGTCGGCAACAACGGTCAGCGCCTGCTTTTGGTCCGGTGCCAGCTTGGCCCAGCCAGCAGGAGCGCGCATGGCATCCTGGATGTTCTGGGCGATCACGGCATGGTCTTTGAACGCGCCGTAACGCGCGCCCCGTTCGGCTAGGGTGGCGTCGATGTTCATACCACCACCTTGTTCGTGTTCAGCCATTCCAGGAGGCCAGCCTTGTCGGTGGGAATCTCCTGCTCGGCGGTCTGGACATTCGTGAGGCCGTCTTTTTTCATGGCGACGCGGTGCTTGCTGGCGTCGGCCTGCGAGCCGGCCCAGTTCGATTCGACGGAGCCGTTCTCCCCCGTGGTTTGGTATAAGCGCATTATGCTGCTCCTTTCTTCATCTCTTTGTAATATTCCTGGAGCTGACGGGCCTGGGTGACGGCATCGGTCAGCGCATTGTGTTTCAATACGTTCTCGACCTTCGCCGCGTTCTTGGCGAACGGCAGTTTTTTCATGGTGCGAAAACAATTGGTGTTAAAAAACTTCCACGGCGCGTTCAAGCCGTGCGTGTGGTAGGCGTGCGCCAGCATCGGAATATCGAAGTCGGCGCCATTGCTCCAGACCTGATAGTCGGGCCGGTCGAAGAACGCCTGCAGCTCATCTAACGCCACGCCGAGCACGATCTTGGCCTCGCGGAACACGGCCTGCGCTGCCGGCGACTGCCCCATCCACCACAGCAGCGTGTCCTCGCCGATGTGCCTGCCGGCCTCGGTGTTGCTGTCGATCGACACCGACGCATAAAAGCCGTCGTTGTCGAGCGCATCCGAGTCAGGGTCGAACTTGACCGCCCCGATGCTGATGATCACCGAGTCGGCCCGTGTCCCTAAAGTTTCGAGATCAATCATTACGGCCGGCAGTTTTTTCTTACTTGCTACTTTACTCATTTTTTGCCCGTAAAAAAGTCCCTGCGCTTTTGGCAGGGACTGTTCATCAGTACGACTGGGATCGCCGGTATTACGCTGCTGCTTTTTCTTCCTTGTCGTTGCTGGCAGCGGGCATCGCCTTCTCGGCGGCGGCGACGGCCTTGTCAGCAGCGGTGACAGCCTTGCCCAGTTCCTTGATGTTGGCGGCGTGCGCCTTGGCGGCGGCGGTGAAACCCTTGGCCATTTCCTTGGCAGCGGCGTCGGCGGCCTTGACGGCTTCCTTGTCAGCCTTGGCGAACTCCTTCTCTGCCGCAGCGACGATTGCCAGTGCCGACTTGCGCGCTGCCTGAGCGTCTTTCAACGCGGTGGCTGCAGCCTTGCCAACTGCTTTGATTTCGGACTGGGACAAGATTTTCGATTGGATGCGTGCCATGATGTATTTCCTTTTATTGTTTGTGCCCAAGCTGAAGGATTCAGCCCGGTGCGCTATGTTTGTTGCGTAATCCCAACACGTACCCCAGCTCGTTGAGCCTTGCGGCCCGCGAGATGAGACGGTCGATGATCGATTTACGACGAGCAGACTGGGATTCGAGATCGAGGCATGCCAAGACCTCTTCCTCAGTCAGCTCGGGCAGAATTTTGTTCAGCCTAGCAACCGAATCAAGGGCTTGTGACACATACCAATTTCGGACAGCCATATTTGCTCCTGGGAAAGTGCGGTAATCCTACTCCTACATCTGCGGTTCGTCTACGTTAAATCTACTAGTTATCGTGGCAGACCTAACGTAGACAAAAGACTACTATTTCCGCCGAGCAGGCATTGCGGCCTTTTTCTGCGGCGCGGGCGCTTCGTACTGCGACACGTCCGGTTCCGTCAGCAGCCGGGCCATCGCTTCTTCCTTGCGGGCGAAGCAGGCTTCCAGGTTGTCGTTCGGCTGCGGATCGCCAAAGCGCAGCGAGGCGTAGGTCACGGAATCATCAAAACTGATTTCCGTGATGACCGAGACGGGCGGCAACTGGAAGCTGCGCACGACCGAGGTCACGTAGGCGTCGAACGATTTCAACGCGGTCGGGGAGACCTTCAAAATCCACAGCGGGGTGTCCGCCGTGGCGCCGGGGGGCAGGACGGCCAGGACGCGGCCGTTCTTGCAGGCTTTGCCCTTGCCGTCGGAACCGAACTGGTTCATCGGACAGGCAGCGCAGCCGGCACTCTGCTTGACGGGGCTGTTGTCACTGGCGACGAGCGCGGTTGGATTGCTGCCGATGGCGAAACAGGCTGGTGGGGAGATGTTGTCCTTATCGTAAGGGCCGTCATAGAACTGGTTCATCGACACGAAGTCAACAATGACCAGATTGATCGGGCCGTTCGATTTGGTGCCGTCGGGGAACTCGAACTTCTTGTCCTGCGTGATGCGGATCGCATCGCCGCCGGGAGCACCGACGCGCGAGGCCATATCGGCGACTTCCTTGGCGAGCTGGGCGCGGATGTCGACGACCTGACCGCCGACGGCTTTCTTGACGGCAAGGGCCGTGCCGGTGGTCTTCGCGGGTGCTGCTGGTTTTTTCGTTGCCATAATTTCTTTCTTGGATTTTGCGGATTGAGTGGATTTCGCGGATTGAGAACTACGCCTTTGCAGCCAGGCTGCGCAGGTTGATCTTTCGCTTGGGAACTACGACATGAGCCCATGACTGGTTCGTCGCAATGCGGCTCATCTGGGTGTTACTGATACTAAATTCACGGGCTAGCTGGGTCTGGCTGCAAGAACCCAGCCTCCGTTTTATTTCTACTACTTGCTGCTGGGTTAATTTGGCGGTCTTGGTGATCTCTCCGTGGGAATGGCGCTTCTTCGAGATCATGTCGTCGGTGTTATCCTGGGGAGTACCCAGGAATAGATGGCTCAGTTCGATGCAACGCCTGTTGTCGCACTCATGCAGCACCCATATACCCAGCGGGATAGGGCCATTTGCGGCCTCCCAAACCAGCCGATGCACTATTTTTGTCTGATGGTTAAAAGTGGATTTACCGTAGCCGCCCTTGTTTAAGAGCCCAGTCCATTCGAGACACCCGTTAGGTGCGCGTACGGCATACTTATCGATACGTGACTGCAACGATGGGATGACGCCCTTACTAAAGTGGCCCTTCCGATATTTCCGATAGGTCCCAGCGACAAGCCCATTGGCCCTGTCGTTATATTTAATAAGGGAAGTGGCCGCTCCACAGCCGCATGCACAGATCATTTAGCCAAACTCCTCAAATTTATTTTTCGACGTACAAACGGGGTGAGGCCCGGCAGAACTCCCTTTTGCTCGAAGATTTCTCGGGCGGCTACTTCTGATACACGGCGCTGGAACAAGTGGAAATACTTGGTCTTGGCGACGTACTTCGCAAACGCATCGAAGTCGGTGATGTTGAAACTGGTGGCCGAGCTGATCGACACGGAAGCCGACTTGCCCTTGCCAGTCTCCGATTCCTCTGCGTCCAGTCTTTCAAAGACGATAGACTCGGCGGCCGCAAGTTTCACCTCGATCTCCTTGACCTCGGCTTCCTTCGCCCGCTTCTGTTCCCGCAACTCCCATAGGGTGTCGATGGCTTTGCCGAGGGTGACGGCCTTGAGTGCGAGGACTTTTGTTACTGCTGCTGTTGCCATGAATTGTACTCCGATCTAAGTTAGATTGTGTAAGATTGTTGTTTAAATCGTAGACTCAAGTTTGATGAAAATCAGGTATGTACGGACCATGAGTGCTTGCTCTGGTCCCTGTCCAGGCTCACCGTGAACGCCGGGGCGCTGCCATCCAACGGCTGGCCCGGGCCGGAATAGATCAGGCCGCCATTGAACCAGCGGGAACCGTCCTCCCTCATCATCAGGAACTCGAAACTGTTGGGCGCGAAGTCGGCGTGCAGATGGCAGACGTTCTTGCCCGCGTTGTCGCCCCCGTACTGGGCCAAATAGTCGAGCCGCTCGGCGAACTTCAGGACGCAACCGTTGTCAATGGCAAACGCCATGACTTTGTCGAAACGCTCCTGGCAGTGGATGATCATGCTCATTGTTCACTCTCCCATTCGTCAAGTTGGTCGGCAACCCAATTCCAGTAACCAGCGATCGTTTCATCGAGCATTACTGCCTCGCGCCAATCCTCCCGCGAGAAGTCTTCGCTGGGATGTTGACCATCACCCTGCGGACTGTACATGCGCTCCAACTGCTCGCCCGTCATGCCATAGTCTTTATGCTCGCTCATGCGAACTCCTTGAATTGGACGGTTGCGGTCGCGCCGATCTTCTTGGCGAACCAGTGGCCGGCGCCCACATATATCTTGTGCGGGTCCTTGGTCGGGTAAGGGGAGTAATCAACCTCGTCGAGCGGCACATCGAGGTTGTGCTCTACCCAGGCGAAAGTTAGGCCGTATCTGCCGCTCTTGACGCCGATCTTGAAGCGCAGCAGCAACTGGTCGCACAACGCCTTGGCTTTCTTCTGCGCCCGGCGCACGGCGGGGATGTCAGTGATGGTCTCCAGCGCGATGGCCTTGACACTCGCCTTGTCGACCTTGCCGGCCGGGTCGAACCGCAGGTAGCCATTGACGCCGTTGAAGACGACACCATCGACCATGTACGCTTTCTCCGGGTAGGGTTTGCGCCCGTTGTAGAGCGGCAGGTTTTCCCGCCATAGCTGCTTGCCCGTCAAGTTGCCGATGGCGTTGAGCGTGGTCTGCGAAGCCCAGCCGGTGCAAATTTCGATCGACCCATCCGCGTAATAGCGCACGATGTCGGTGCGGTACTGCTGCACGGCCAGATGCGTGCCGCGGTCGAAGATGCGGATGCCGCCCGGAAGCGGCTTGCCCGCGCTTTTGTCCCGCGCGTGGCTCATGGCCTCGACGCAGTCCTTGTAGTTCATCCGGCTAAGATTGTTACCGCCTGATCCCATCCCATATCTTTCTCCTTAGTTATGGTTGCTACGTTGAAAAATTTACTTGCTGTAATTAAAGTCGTGGCCACCTTCGGACGACATTGGCAGCGCTGCACACCAGGCCGGCGCTGCGCACATGACCTTGGTCAAGGCCCTGAAAGCCGTAGGGGCCGAACGGGTTTTTGCGATGAGGGATATCTCGTCATGAGTTGTCATAACGACACGGTACTTTCGTCCGATCTCGATCATCTGGTCCATGACGATGATCCGCGCCAGGGCCTGCACGATGTTCTCGCACAGCAGGCCGCCATAGATTTTCTTGCGCGACAGCTTGGACTGGTACGACCATTCATCCCAGCCCTTGTCGCCCATCTTTTTCTTCAGGTCGGGATACTTCAGGCACATGCCGTTCGGGAGCCAGATTTTTTCCTTCTCCCACGACAGGCACTTGTACGAGCCTTCCCTGCCGGCAGCCATGTCTTCGATGATGCCCTTGCAGATTTCCCAGCCGCCCACGATGCGGTTGTTCTTGCGCCGGTACATATTGACGATGGTCTTGCATCGGTCTAGGTCGAAAAAGATGGGCGGGCCGCCGAGAGCGCCCTTGGCCAGAGTGATCTGGAACTTGGCGGCGCCCATGCTGAACCCCAATCCTAAAACGCAAACCTTTCCTAGAAATCTTTCCAGTTTATCAACTTTATTAATTTCACGCCCGTACACGAGGTCGGCAAAGTTGCAATAGGCATCGCGCCCGGTGCCCGCATCGGCGGCCCTAAAGGCGGCGATCAGGTCATCCTGTCCCCATAGCCAGCCGTTGACCCGGGCCTCGATCTGCCCCGAATCGCCCACTACAATTTGATGTCCCTTTGGTGCCAAGATTGACAGGCGCAGCTCGCCGCCCCTCGTCAGATTCTGCATGTTCATCTTGTTGTTGCCCCCGAACCTGCCGGTGTGCGCACGGTAGTAGGCATAGCCGACCGGAAGCTGCATGCCGTTCGCCCCCGCCGTCAGGAAGCGCTCAGCCCGTGTCACGTTGGTGGTCGATTTCACGGCCAGCCGGCAGTCGACCAGGGCGCGAATGCGCGCCTGCCGCACGACCAGCTTGGCGACATCGGCTTTCTTGTTGAGGTCCAGGTCGCCCGACCACTCCTCATGGTCGTCAGGCAGATTGATGAACTCGGTGTCGTCCTTGGCAAACGCATACGCCCACTTGTCCTCGTCCAGCCGTTCCTCCTTCGGCTTCTTCATCCACGCCGGGCTGATCTTGGTGGGCGGCTCGATGCCTTCAACGCGCAAGAGGTCGGCGAACTTCTCGTTGCTGCCGAAGATGCGCTTGACCATCAGCATGGTGCGCTCGACGCCGACCAGGGCGCGCTCGGCTGGCCCCTTTAATAATTCCTTCTCGGGGTACAGGGTGACGTCGACGATGTTCGTCATCAACTCTTCCCGGTAAGCCAGCTCCCTTGCCAGTTCTTTTTCCACGCGCGGGATATCGACCAGCAGCACCGGGTCGCAAAACATCCGCACCGTCATGTCGATCAGGGCCAGTTCGGTGGCCGGGTAGTCCTCCAGCATCTTGACGAAGATGGCGAGGCACAGGTCGACATCGACGCCGCAGTATTCGGCCATGTCCTTATAGAGCTGCTTGGGCAGATTGAGGATGCCCTTGGATTGCTCAAGGACATTGTGGATTTTGTTGCCTAGACCAAGGTACTGAGCCACTTCGTCAAGGCCAGCGCCGATGTCATTGCTATACAGGCCACGAGCCATACTGAGCGTGTCGTAATAAAGACGAGGAACAACACCATGGTGATGGCTAAGGATAAAGCCGTCGAAAGCAGTATTGTGGCAAAGAAGATCATGAGTTTTCCAGTCGATCGTTCTGAGCATGGCGCGGATTCTGGCGTGCGGCACGACCTTCGTCTTGCGGCGGCCGATCTTGATGCCGACCATGTGTTCCTTGAAGCGCGCGTCGCGCACGTACTCGGACGTGGACAGCTTCGACAAGGTGTAGTCGGCGTCCCAGTACGACTCGTAATCCAAGACGACGAGGTGGGCCCAGTCGATCTTGGCGCGGACGAAAGCAGGGCGGTTGAAGGTGGCGGGCGGTACGGCTTTGATTGCGTTGGACCAGCTCACAGCGGGTACTCCTTGCAGATTTCGATGACTTTGTCGACGTGTTCACTGGTCGCATCCGCACCGTCGTCGCAGCCAGCGGCAAGGAGCGAGATGTAGTCGGCCACTTCGTCGCCGGCCCGATCGGAGTAACCGTTTGGCGTGACCAGCTTCTCCAGGCTGTACAGCGCGTCCCAGTAATCCAGCCTGACGCCGACGGCGCGCTGAAGGGCTTTGAGTTGAGCTGGCGTACTCATGCCGTCACCGTGTAGCTGAGCCCGGACAAGTTCTCCATGGCCACTTCGAGATTTGAATTGGTCATCGCGTCGAAGCCAATGCGGCCCTTGTGCAGAACCTCGCGCACGAAACCGTGCTGCTGCTCATAGACCTCGACCAGACCGTCGACGAGGCGTTCGATCGCTTCCTTGCGTGTAATGGCGTGCATGTATTTCTCCTTGGTTTAATTATTTAACCGTTGTGCTGTCGAGGACCAGACAGAGGAAGCCGACGGTCCACCAACCGATCCCGGCGTCGAAGTGCATGCAGGCGAAGAGGGCGAAGAGGGCAGTCCCGCTCATGCTGCAAACAGGCTCAGCAAATTGCTCATCTTCATGTCCTTCTCCAGTAACCGTTGATAGACTTTTTCCTCGATCGTGCCTTCGGCCAGGATCACGATGATCTCGGTCTTGTCCGTCTGCCCGGCGCGCGCTTGGCGCTTGTTGCCCTGGTTGAAATGCTCCAGGTCGTAGGTGGGCGAGGCCCAGATCGTCGATGACCCTTTGGTCAGGGTCAGGCCGTGCGCGGCGGATTTCGGGTGCGCGAACATCACGTCGTAGAACCCGGCCTGATAGTGCTTGACCATCGCCGTGCGCTCGGAATCGCTCGCGTTGCCGTCCAACACGCAAAATTTCAAGCCGCGCTTCTCGGCCAGGGCGACGAGCTGGTCGCGCTGGTGCTTCCACAGGAAGAACACGAGGGGGTGCTTTCTGTCTTCGACGAGGTCGAGCACCAGCTCGTAGCGCCCAGGGTCGACGATGTGGTACTTGTCGGCATGCTCATAGACGGCGCCGGAGGCGATCTGCAGCAGCTTGGTCGTCACGGCCGCCGCGTTGATGGCCGTCACGGAAGCCTTGCTGCGCAGCGTCATGATCTGGGTCTTTTCCATCTCCAGATATGCTTTTTTCTGCTTGGCGCTCATGTGGTACATCATCGTGTAGCTGTGCGTGGCCGGAATGTCGATGCAGTCCTCGAACCGATGCCGGATCGTGATGTCGGCGATCAGGCCGTACACCACTTCCTCGATTCCCTCCTTGTCGCTCCACTTGACCATGTTCGGCTGCGGGCCGACCTGCTCGGGGGAGCAGGCGACGGAGCGGAAACCGTAGAACTGGGTGCCCAGGCGCTTGCCGTTGTCCAGGATCTGCACCGGGTTCCAGATGTCGCAGATCGTGTTCGAGTTAGGAGTACCGCTCATGGCCGAGCGGTACTGGAAATACTTCTTGATCTTGTTCAGGGCCTTGGAGCGCGCGCTCGTGTGGTGCTTGAACGCGCTGACCTCGTCGATGATTAGGGTGTCGAAGCGAGCAAAAAACGCTGGCTTCTGTTTGAGCAGCCACACGACGGCGTCGATGTTGGTGATGTAGACATCGGCATCCACCGCGAAGGCTTTCTCCCGGTTCTCCGCATAGGCGACCGAGCAAGTGATTGCCGGCGCGAACTTGTTAAAATCGTCTTCCCAGGCGCTGCGCAAGAGCGACTTGGGGGCGATGACGATGGCGCAGCCGCCGGGTCGCAGTTTGCGCTTCCTGCGCTTGGCGAACGCCATGATCTGCACGAAGGTCTTGCCTGAGCCGGGGTCGCTCATGTCGAAGACGACATCGGTTTTCTCCATCGCCTTCAAGGAGATGGTCTGGTGTTTCATCGGCTTGTAGATCATTTCGCCGGCTCCTCCAGCTCTGCTACCCACCAGTCGGTCTTGACGCTGTCACCGTGCTCCATCGCGTCTTCGTTGCTAGGGAACGGGCCGACGAACTCGAAGCCGTCGACGGGATTGCCCTTGATGAGAATGAAATCAGTAGCCATTTAGTGAACCTCTTTGGGGTTGATGACCGGCTGCGCCGCGTTCACCCGGCACGTCTCGACGAGCTTGTCGTAGGTGGCGGTGGTGGCGAAGTCAGCGTGGGTAGCGAAACCGATCTGCATTGACAGCAGCAGGACCGCTGGATCGGTGATCGGGTCTTTTTCGTAGGTGATGGCCTCCAACACCGCGCCGTACAGATTGCTGGAGAGCATGACCATGTCCGGCGCCGGGATGTTGAGCGAGGCGAGGGCGGCGGCGAAGCGGTTGGTATGGCTCATGGATTCACCGGCGAGAACCGTTGAGTCAGGTTGCCCGCTATGAGCCTTGCTTTCGCCGAACGGACCATCTCAAGAGTCAGGAATGGTCTTGGTATCTCGGTCAGCCGCTTGAACACGATCATCGAGATGATCTTGTCCTTGGCCAACTTGACCGTGGCGACGTAACCGATCTCGCCATGAAAGCGCCACTCGGCGCGGTTCCTGCCATTGATGGCGACGATGCACACGGCCCCGTTGAGGCGGTAGGTGTGTTTGACCTTGCCAAATTTCTGGTCCCACTTGGTCGTGTGGACCCATTTAAGGATGGCCATTACCAAACACCCCGTTCGCAATGCCCTGTGCCCCCTGGGCGGTTGGAGAAAAAACAAAAACGGCAGGAAAAAATGTTTGGCGAAGGCGGGAAGTCCGTGCAGTCGGTCAGCGCATGCCCCTGCCGTTCGATGCTGTGTTTGAACTTCAGCCCCTGGGCGCGCGTGAACGACGCCTGAGTGATGGCCTCGTCGTTCTGGTCGAGATAGAACAACTCGACCGTGATGTGTTCTAGCTTCGGGTAGCGTAAGAAGGTGATGAGCTGGTAAATCTGCATCTGCTGCATGTGGCTGACTTCGTTGCCGAACTTGCGCCCGGTTTTGAAATCTATTACTACGGCTTCGTAATCCGACAGGAACACGAGGCCATCTAGTTTGGCCCGCAGCCAAGCGTTAGGCGCGGTCCACGCCACAGGTACCCAGCCTTTGTCGTATGCCCAGTCTTCCTCCAGCAGAACTTTGCCCTCCGCAAATAGCTGCTTCATCGAATCGAACTCTGCCCGGAATTTTTCCAGATCAGGGGTAAATTCTCCAATCCCGCGTACAAAGTGCTCAGCCTCAAGATGGATGCGTGTGCCGCGGTCGTTGGCAAACTCTGTTTTCCCTTTCGGTAGTTCACGTTCCGGTTCCTTGACCTTTTGGCCGTACTGAAGCTGGGCTCGGAATTTGCACTGGCTAAAAGTCTTTAGCTTCGATGCACTCCACTGAGTAATAGGGATGATTTTCATTGCTGTCCTTGTGGAGCGGTAGGGTGATAGATGCACCGGGCCGCGCTATATGCGGCGGCAGCTTGATCGATGTTCTCGAATGTGCCGAGGTTTAGATTTTTGTAGCCGACCGTAATTCGGGCGATCCAACTATTCCCATTGGGGGTTCGTGACACGCCAACATATCCAGACGTATTCGTGCACCGTTTTGGCCCGTTATGCATGTTTTGCATGTGGGTCAACGGCACCAAGTTCTTTAGTCTGTTGTTTGCCCGCTTCAGGTCGCGGTGATCAACCTCGTCTTCGGGCCAAGCCCCATACACCCAGAACCAGATAACTCGGTGCAGCCGATATTTCTTGCCGTCGATCCAGACTTGCAGATAACCGTTACCGTCGTCGCTGCCGACCACGGCGCCTTTCTTTGCCCTGGAGCCCACAGTGATACGCCGCGTTACAATCCCAGTCTCCGGGTCGTAGTCGAATAGCTCCTTCAGTCTTTGCTGCGTTAGACTCATCTTAGATTCCTGGACGTGAAAAGGGCTCCACCTGCGCACTCTTCCCTGGGGGAAGTTGGTCGAACGGGGTAGTACCCGCCAGTGCGCATGTGGAGCCCTACTAACTTATCTGCGACCAAGCAGTTAATCTATTATAGCTCTATTTTAGAGCGCAGAGCCGAACTCGTCAAAAATGCAATCGTTGTTCTTGATATCCTCGTCCACGTACTCGTCGCTGTTCAGCCAGTCGCTCTCGGCCTCCAACTGCTTATAAATCCAGTCGGCGAAGTCGGAGACGTACTCGTTCATAGCGTCCTCGATCTCCTCCGGGGCATTGTCCAGATCAACCGAGGTGGTATAACAACTGCGCTCCTTGCCGTGGATAGCCGTACTGGTGGTGAGCAGGACCTCCTCGAAGTCGGTGTAGTCGGGGTCGTTAATATCGACACCCTGCGGCCGCAGCGTGAACAGCCTCAGTGCAATCTGATCGTACAGCGCCTCACCCCGGGCCGCTAGGGCGAACATGGTCTCGTCCTCGCCCACATGGGTCTTGACGGCGGCCACGCAGCCCTTCAGCTTGGCGATGTTCAGGGTACCGGAATAGCAGCAGCCGTCGCCTTGGGAGCAGAAGCCGGAGAAGCTGATATCGGGGTACTGGCGCGTCTTGCCGCTGTGGAGTTGGACCGTGGTTGTACCGATCTCGATGCCGATCAGGTCGCCGACGGTGGTGGCGTTTTCATATGTGCAGTCCCACCAGTCGTACTGGATGCCACCTTCTCTCCATTTATCGCGGGCTTTGTTCTTGGCGGATTCATCCAGTTCGTCGAACTTGAACTCGGTTTTTTCTTCTGTATCTTTATCAAGTTCCATGACCAGCTCCTAGTTAATTACCGCCGTCCCCGTCCCCGTCCCCGTCCCCGTCCCCGTTCCCGAACCCGTTCCCGTTCCCGTTCCCGTACCCGTTCCCGTACCTGTTCCCGTACCCGTACCCGGACCCGGACCCGTTCCCGTACCCGTCCCCGGACCCGGACCCGTTCCCGTTCCCGGACCCGAACCCGTTCCCGTTCCCGGACCCGAACCCGTACCCGTTCCCGGCTCCATCAAGAGTAATAAGGCGGCCGTCGGTCAGGCCCAGCAGACGGCGGGTGAACTTAAAGAGGAGGGCCATTGAAGAGTTCCTCCGGTATCTCCACTTCATCGCCGAGTTTGGAAGCTATTCGATTCCTTGTGTTCGCTGGCGTTGTGTTAATTTGCTCTGCCGTCCATCCAGCCCTCATGCGATAGCTAATGGTCGATTGATTGTGACCTACCAGCCTTGCGAATTGAGCTTGAGTTAGCCGCTGTCCCTGAAACTCAACAAAGCGATTGGCGCGAGTGTTACTACTCTGCTCTGCCTTGGTCGCCCAAATACAATTGCTAGATTCATAGCCACCATTGGTGTCTTTCCGTTCGATGGTTGATTCTTTAGGACGTTCCCCCATGTCAGCTAGGAAGTTCCCAAACTGCGCCCACCGGGCACAGATTGTGATTCCCCGGCCACCGTAGTCTTTATAGGATGGGACGTTTTTATTTGTGCATCGCGTCCACATGGCACGCCATGTTTGATATGTGGGCGACAGTCCTGTGCTACGACTTGCATGGCCGTGTTTTGGTTGAGTGCTGGTGTTGCGTTCTTCTTTCCAGCACCCGCATGACTTGGTGTGACCTGATGTAAGAGCATGACTTACTACTTCGTGCAACTTGCCGCACTCGCATCGACACAGCCATGTAACACGTCCATTTCGGCTACGGCATCTATCTAGTACAGTCAGGCGACCGAACACCTGATCTTTTAACTGTTTTGCTGCTGGCATAATTCCTCCGGTATGTCGATTTCTTCGCCTAGTTTAGCACAACAATAACAGCGCATGGCGGCGATGAGGTAAGTAGGGCCAGCAGCTTCGATTTCACACATGCTGCTAAGAGCCGCACACTCATGACGCAGCACTGAAGGGCCACATACGGCAATCTTCTCCTGCTCGATGATCGGCCCACCTTGCGCCCAGTTGGTTGATGGCCTAAACCCAGAAAGCGGACGCTCATCAAACAGGTATGGTTCATCAGGAATTAGCCAAGGACCACTTACCACATCGTCAAACTGGCAGGTGTACCCTTCGCACTTCGCCACCGCCCAGTCAAGTGCGGGGCCGATCAGTTCTGATGTTTTCATTTCGATTCCCCGCATATTTGTTTTCCACCAGCATCCAGACGCGGTGTGATTCCCGAGAATGGCGCTCTTACATACTGGCATCCAGTCAAGTGGTCGGTGTATAAGGCCAAGCCGCTACGCCCATCTGGTCCATCAGTGTTGTCGTACGCTGTGAAGTGCTGTATGAGCACGATCACCACGCTGAGCGCTATAAACAGGCTGGTTTTCATTTAATCTCGATCTCAACGGTTTCGCCAAACGGCCCGATCTGCTCGTTCGTGCAGCACCACAGGGTTGGATACTCGGGCGGCGTAAAATCCGTCGGGCCGTATAAATCCGTCAAGTAGACAAGACACACGGGGCGGATGTTGTTCTCCTCGACCCAAGAAAATACTGGTTCAAAACGAGTTCCCCCGCCGCCGACAGGATTTAATTTAAACTCGTCGTGGCGGGCGAAGTGCTGCGATCCAGCCACTTGGCTATCGCAGAAGACGACATGCACGTTGGCCGGCTGCACCTCGGCGATGATCGCTTCAATTTCTGCACTGAATGCATCGAGCGTCGTATCGTCGATACTTCCCGACACGTCGACGCCGACGACGATATCGCCGACACTCTCGCTGTACAAGCTCGGTATGTAGATGCCGTGTCCGCCCAGCATCATCTTGTTGGGACGCGCCCACGAATAGTCGTTCTTCGACACGTCCGTGATGAAGCGGCGCAGCGCCGCCTTCCAGTCGACCTGCGGCTTCATCAAGCCGTCGATGAAGCGCTCCAACTCGCCCGGCAACTGGCCCATGGCCTTGGCGCCGTTGGCCGCCTGGATGGTGGCGACCTTCCATTCGCGCGCCATCTCGGCCTTGGCGGCAGGGTCGGGATCGGCGCTCTCCATCTCGTCGAGCGGATCGCCGGGGGACGAGCCTCCAGGTCCGGTCCCGCTCCCATCCGGTTCAGGCTCGGGCAGCAGGTTGTATATTTCGTCTGCGCTCATGCCCTTGAACCCCGGGTTGAGCAGCCAGCCTTCGCCGATCTCGAAGCCGGAGTCGGCCAGGAGCTGATTTAAGGCATAGTCGCACGCCTGATTCCATTTCTTCGGGTGGCGCTCGGCCAGCCGGTCCATGTGCGAGAGCACGCAGTGCATGACCTCGTGCGCGACGGCGGACTTGACGAGGCTGGCCGACAGCTTGTTGACGAAGTCCGGGTTGTAGAAGATGTTCTTGCCGTTGACGCACAAGGTCTTGATGCTCGGCTTTTCGATGAGAGGAAGTCTCAAGGCCAGGGCGCCGAAGAACGGCTGGTCGAGGATCAGCGTGGCCCTGGCCCGGGTGAGTTTGGTGGCGGCTTCTTGGTTCATTGTCCTAGCTCCTTGATTTTCTTGAATGTCGCCCACGGCGTCGTTCGGTGGTATGCGCCGCGATGTTCGGTCAGTCTGCGCAGCCGCACCAACTGGGTGACGATGGCGTTGCCGGTGCGCTCATGGCTGGCGACCAGTTCGTCGATTGTTGCTCCGGCGTCGAATGCTTCAGCAAGTTTTGCATTCTCTTCTGCGGTCCATGGAGCGCCCTTCATTCTTTCTCTCCTGTTAAGACATACACCCAGGCCGCGACCCAGGCGCCGCCTTCATCGTTGCGGCTGACCACGGCGTCCTCGTCAATGGTCGTCTCGTCGCCCAGGCCATACTGCTCGATGGCGCGCTGCCTGATTTCATCGTCTGTCATTTCGTCATCCTTATAAACAATGCCCGGCTCATGAGCTGCTCGGCCATCGGTAAGCCTTGCGCTGCTTGTTTCTCGATGTAGGCGATCCACTTGAGGCGCTGCGCATGGTCCCACCGCATGAAGGCTCTGTAGTTCGACTTCCAGCGCTGCTCGGCGTTAAGCTCGGTGAGAGCCGCTAAATACAACCTGAGCATGCGGGCGTTCTCGGCCATTTGCTCATTCCATTTGGCAAGACGATGTGCGAACTCCTCATCGGTTCCGGGTTGCCCATTCATTCTTATGCTCCCATGCGGACCGCTATCACCGCCGCGATCAGCTCCTCCGCCCTTGAACAGCCACCCGCCTTTGCGGCGTTCTCCATGCAGGTTATCCATTCCGTGCGACGCGGACTGCCCCACAATTCAAAATGCCGGTTCGTGGCCTGCCACGCCTTGCTGGTCGGGGCGAGGCGTTTGAGTGCTTCGATGTAGCGCATCATCTTCCTGGCGGCTTCGGTCGGCTCGGCGGGCTTAAATGAAGACCATTCGTCGAGTATGAGTCTGCCCGCATCGGGCTGGTCATCGTGCAGCTTCGAGTTGTAGAAGTCCCAGTCGGCCCACTGCTTCGGGCTCTTAGCGGCCGTCCCTCTCTCCCAAAACTTATCCGAAGGAGGTTTCACAGGTGCCCTGCGATCATGCGCAGCATGTCGGCAGTTTTTGCCGCCAGATGCGCGCGTGCACCGGGGTGCTTGCGTAGTTCCGCTGGTGACTCGGGCACATGGCAGAACTTGCACGCTTCATTTAGCGCCTTGTCGTTCGTGATGTTTAGCTTCGGCAGCAGCTCGATCAGGTCGGTCACATTGCTGACGATCGAATCGCGGAAGATCGGCTTGTCCTTGAGCATCATGACGTGCAGCTTGCCCACCACGTCATTCAGCCTCGTCCAGCACTCTTTCACCGCGCCCGCCTGGCGCTCGGCCACGGAGTCGTTGATGCTGCGCTTGATCTCGGCCAAGGCTTCATCGCCGACATCGACCCTGAAGTCCTTGGCGTCGGGTACCGGCAGAAAACCGACGTTGACGCCGAAGCGGCCGGCGATGTCGGAGACGGGCGGGTAGTCGCTGGCGTCGTACAGCGTGCCCAGCCGCCCGCGCGCATCGGCGACGAGGTTCGGGTAGGCGGCGACGAAAGTGCGCGTCAGGGTCTCGCCGTCGTTCTTGTAGCTGCGCATCGCCTTCGTGTATTCGAGGTACGACTGGGCCGGCAGCAGGCGGTCGCCGTTGTCGCCCCACGGCAGCGTCATCTTGTAGTGGTAGTCGCGCGTCTGCCCGGCATGTTTGGCGAGCGGATCGAGCGCGGCCTTGTCGATCAGCAGCTTGTTGTAGCGCCCGCCGTCCTTGGCGCCGTGGTTTGAATCGACCTCGTCGCTGATGGCGCGGTCGTGCTTTCTGGCCGTCCAACTGCGGATGTTGAGGTTGGCGATCATTGCTTTGTCGTGCAGCATGTCTGCTCCTTCTCTTTTCGTTGTTTCAAAACACAGGCCGCGTGAATTACGCGCCAGTGGCCCGGACCTTGGTGTTTTTCGAAGTGGCCGGCGCCCGGGGGCACCAGCTTTGCGCAGTAGTAGCAAACTCCGGCAAATTTATTCCGCATGTTAATTACCCCCCGTCCCCGTACCCGTACCCGTTCCCGTCCCCGTACCCGTCCCCGTTCCCGTTCCCGTTCCCGTACCCGTTCCCGTACCTGTTCCCGTACCCGTACCCGGACCCGGACCCGTTCCCGTACCCGTCCCCGGACCCGCCCCCATCAAGAGTGATCAGCCGGCCGTCGGTCAGGCCCAGCAGACGGCGGGTTAACTTAAAGAGGAGGGCGTTCATCCTTTCAGGTGGGGTTCCCACTTCGCTTGGTTGCAGGCGATGGTGAACATCACGGCCTTGAGCTGCGGGCGCACGGTACACTTTGCGTCGAGCTTGGTTTCGGTCAGGGGGCCGTTGGCTAGCTGGCCAAGCCCCTCCTCGGTGCCCCACTTGCGGATGCAGCGCGCATCGTCGATGTACATCTCAGTGTCGGTCCTCGTGACGCGGCCGACGAAGACGAAGCCGCGGTCGAGGACGACGATCTGAATTTGTCCTTGGGGTTGGGATTGAGTGGCCCGCTCGTATTCGGCAGGCGTTTCGTGATCGTTGGTCTTCATGATTTAGCTCCCTGTCAGCCTCGCGGCCATAAATTCGTTCCAAAACCCGATGGCGACGAGGTTGCCCTCTTCGGCCAGTTTCTTGATCTTGCGCATGCCGTCCGGGCCGATGGTCGCCAGATTGCACACCATGTACGAGCGCTCGACGGCCAGTTGCCAAGCGCGCTGTTCTTCTTTAGAGCCAAATGACATATCCGCCTCGGTGGTTCCGTTGATGTAGACTGTGCCGGGATGGTGCCTATTAAGATACGTCCGCTGGTGCAGGTACGATTCATTGTCCAGATATATGGGCCGGTCGCTCATCCCTGCATCCTTTCAAAAATCAGCCGGGCGATGACCTCACCCTGGCGTTCTTCGTACACCTGCAACACTTCATGCGGTGGCTCGTCGGCGGAATCCTCAAAACCCTGGCCCGGTAGTGAGAGCGCCCACTCGCCCAGGTAGGCTGTCTTCTCATCCCGGTCGTAGGTGGTCTGGAAGCGCCAGATGGTGCCAGCCCAGTCTCCCGATATCGCAACCTCGAAATACACGTCGATGTAATCTAGCCCACGCCGGACCGTGATTTCGGTTTTCATCCTTGCATCCTCTTCAGCATGTACAGCGCCCAGTGCTTCTCGGCGCGTTCGACGCCCGCTTCGGCTTCCGCCTTGCAGCGCAGGAAGCCACTTTCATTATCGAAGTAATATTCCTCGCCCTTGACTTTCAGCTCGGCGTAGACTTCCGCCCATGCAATGCGCCTGCGTATCTCACTTAGCCGGTCGGTCATCACTCAATCCTGAACCGTGTCGGATCGCGCTTGTAGGAGATATGCAACTCGCCCGTCACGCTGCGGGTGATCGTTGCGTGCTCCTCGGCCGTGTTGGTGTCGAACACGACGCACACGGCCGCGGCGTAGTCGTTCATGGACATGTGGTCGGTCGCGCGCATGATGGCGCTGCGCTCGTACTTGGCCAGATTGATCTGGACCACCTCTTTGGCCATGCCGTAGTAGGTCGATTGGATTTTTCGTGCGTTCATTTCTCAGCTCTCATTCGTAGCTCCATGAATTTGGCCATGTATTTCATGGCGCGCTTGTTGCCAGCCTTGGCGTCCTTGGCGCAGAGGGCGATGTCGGCGGCGGTGGACTGCGTGACTTTGTCGGAAGCATAGAACTTGGCTTTATGCTCTGTTTCATCGCCGACACTGTCACGCACGAGCCACCAGATGTCGACGGCTTCAATCTCGTTCATATCGCTATCTCAGCGTTGGCGATGCCCCACTTTACAAAGGCTTTAGTACTCGCTACTTCCTTCGTCTTGCGCGCGGCATCCCTCACGGCGACGACCTGGAATTCGATTGGCATTCGCGTCACGTACTGCATCATGCGATCAAAAGTGTCGCGCTTGGCCGCCGCGCCCAGGGCTGTACTTAGGGCGTACAGGGTATCGATCTGCTCGGGCACGGCGACCTTGTCCGGGTTGAGCATGATCGAGTCGATCGTCGGCAGGTCCTTATAGACACGCTTGAAGGCGGTGTACTCGGCTGCGGCGCCTTCGTCGACGATGCCCTTGGTCACTTCATACTCGGTGTCGGCGTCCAGGGTGCCGTCGGCGGCCTGGGCGACGAAGTTCCACGAGCGCGGGTTGGGCGAACTGCGCTTGGCCGGGTCGAACGCGTGCAGCAGGCCCGGGCGGAAGCGCAGGAAGGCGATCATGTCGAGCGGCTGGTTGTGCTCCATGGCCCACGTACACCAGTCGGCCAAGCTGACCTCCAGGTCGAGGTGGGTGAAGCGCAGGGACAGGGCCGACGGCATGCGGTTGACCGCGGCCCGGTCGCCTTCGCGGTTGCCGGCGGCGACGATGCGCCAGCCGGGCGGCAAGGTGTAGTCGCCGATCTTGCCGGTCAGGCTGAGCTGCATGCCGGTGGCCATGGTCGCTGGCGTGGCGCTGTTCAATTCGTCCATGAAGAGGATGCCCTTGCCCTTGGTGGGCAGCTCGGCGTCGCGGAAGAACTTCATAGTGCTGGTCTTGACGTCGGGCATGGGAAAACCCTTGAGGTCGGTCGGGTCGCGCAGGGCCATACGGAAGTCGATCAGTTGCAGCTTGTCCTCGTCGGCGATGGACTGGACGATGTCGCTCTTGCCGACGCCGGGCGGGCCCCAGATGAAGACGGGGCGATTTTTGGACATGAGGTGACGCACGGCATGCTTGATTTGGGAAGGGCGCATTGAAAATCTCCGGCGTTCATCGAAAGAACGCGTTCAAGGATTGAGAAAGGGGCTTAGTTTTGTAACCGCGTTCAAGGATTGAGGGGAAGAACTTAGTCTTTGTACTTGCGGTGCTCGGGGCCAGGGACGACGATGTGGCCGGCGCCGTCGATCTTGTTGGCTTCGTCGCGCGCTGCTTTGGCGAGTTGCTTGGACGAGAAGAACGGCGGCGTTGGTTTGGCCTTGTTGGCTTCGTGCTTGATGGCGAACAATTTCATAGTTGAAGCTCCATTGTTGTTTTAGGGAAAAGGTGTTGGTCAGGACGGCTTTTGGTCAATCGGACGTTGGCACCCGATCCATCCGTCCTGACCAACAGCAAGGGACTCGCCCGGAATGGTTCCCACACGCCCCCGTTCGATCATTTGAATGGTTGTGAGCCCCTTGCTGTTGGTCCTGCGCTCTTAACCGGCGCAGGTTTAGTTTTGCCGGCGTTTAACCGGCTTTTGCATAGAGCCTCCGGGTCCGAAGTGTTTATGTCTCTTTGCTAGAGCGCAATTCTATCTAAGAAAGATAGTAGAGCGCAAGGTAAACTTTTAGCCGTGGTCCCTGATTAATTTTCGGACTCGTTCGGCTTCGCTCAGCCAGTACACCTCGTTGGCGCGGGCTTGCCTGAACGCACGGTTTTCAAGCTGTGCGCTGCGCATGCTGACGCGCAGACGGTGTTCGAGCCAGAGCAGAGTAAGGTGTTTACGCATGGGAATGGCACGGCGCATACGTGCAGTGCTGCGTGTTCGGCGCATCCGGCTGGCCACAAGTGCAGGTCGGCGCTGGCGCGGCCTTCTCGACGATCTCGTCCGTCTGCAGGTCGAACTCCTCGGCGCTGATCGGGCACTCGGTCTTCGCCATGTCCTTGACGAACTCGGCGCGGATGGCGCGGTAGCGCTCGGCGTCGCGGATGTCTTCGGAGGGTGTATGGCGTGGGCCAAGGTTGAGTTTTTGGGTTGCTGGCATGATGTTCTCCTTAAATGATTCGCGTCGTTGTTACTACGGTGGTCGTCGTGGTCTCGCGTACACGGACGGGCGGCTGGTAGCGGTGCTCATGCAGAGCACTGATCACGAGATCGACGGTGTTGCGCTCGGTCAGGCCGAGTGGGCCTTTGCGGGTGGACTTTAGCGCCGTGTGCAGCGACTGGGCCTGAGCGGGTGAGAGGAGGAGGTGGGCTGTGTTCATGTTGGCTTTCTGGGTTGGAATAGGGTAAGGAGTTTTCATCATGCCGCACCGAACAATGCAGCGACTAACGAGTCGCGTGCGGCCGGCGCTTTGTGCAGCTTGACGGCATGGTAGACATCATCTTCCATGATGTGAATGCCTGTGCTGGCAGGGGGCGGGGGAGGAGTGCCCGCTGCCACATTCTGTCGGCGCTTCGTTCTGTTCTGCTGCATCCTGGATATGCCCGCTTTATGGTGCGCGTCCATTTCATCTAGGAACGCCGTGATCTGCGTTTCGTCGCCGACGAACTGATACAGGTACTTGCGCCCCTGCTTGCCGACGACGGCAGCGATGCCGCCGTTGATCAGCGCCTGCGGGTAGGGCAGGGCGCCGGTCACGGACAGGTGGAGGAACTGGGCGATGTCGTTGATGATCATCTTTTTGTGGCGCAGTTCGCCAATCAGCTTGATCGAGTTGTTGCGGAACTTGACGAGATGGGGGTTGGCGGTCATTTCACTGCCCTCAGTTTCTGTGCTTTAACGACCATCTTGGCCGGGGAGATATCCGCTTCGTATTTTGGAAAGTCTTTGGCATCGCGCCATACGACGCGCAGGCCGATCGGTGTCGCCTCGCCGATCCTGATCTTGCCCAAGTGGATGCGGTGATGTTTAAGTAGGCTCGTGAACTTGTACGGCGATGTTGGCATGCCGCCGATGGCGCGCTCGAACATGACCCTCAGTTCATCCCGCGTGACGTTGCACGATCCGTCGTCCTTGGTGCGGGCAATGACGACTTTCAGGGTGTCGATATAGTCCTGCACCTTATTAAAATCCAACTGGTTGCTCTGGTAATCGTCGCCTGACGGCAACTGCTCGATGAAGAACTCGAAGTGGCCGGAGAGGAGAGCGTCGGCGGCGGCGTCGATCGACACGCTCGATAGGCTGATCATGTTGTCGCGGTCGGTGGATTCGACGGGCGTGCTGGCTTGCTCCGCGTCCACCTTGTACTGCATCAGGTAGTCATGAAACGCCTGCAGCTCCTTGGGGATCAGCTCTTCGATCTCTTTCTGCGTAATGATCAGCTTGTTAGGCTGGTAGATGCCGACGTTGAAGCGGCGGTCTTCCTTGTCGATCACGACGGCGTCGGTCTTGTTGCTGGCAAACATCCAGTTGGAGTAATTTCTGAACTCGACCGAGTTGTTGTGCATGAGGCGGATGGCGACGAATTTTTCCGTGATGTAGTTCTTCAGCTTGGCCATGACGCCGCGCTCATTGATGAGAGCCTTGGCCTCGATCTCATCAATGAACACGATGAACGAGGAGCGCAGGTATTCGTTGTACTTCTCGTTCAGGCTCTCGGCTTGGCGCACAGCGGTCTGGTCCTGGCCGAAGATCGGGCGCAGGATGTTGTCCATCAAGATGCCCTTGCCTGTCCCTGTCCGGCCATGCAGCACCCATGCGGTGCGGGTGCGGTCCCGGAACTGCAGGATGAACGCCACCCAGTTCATGAAGTGCTCGGTGATGGCCGGGTCGGAGCCGAGCGCGTGGTGAATGACCTTGTAGATCGTCTTCGGGCAGGCGACGGGTTTCTTGGGAAGCACGGCTTGCATATAGATAGTAGGCTGGAATGTGTTGACGCTCTTGTTGGTGGGGTCGACGCGCACGTTGTCGCTCGGGTCGAACACGACATCCCATTCAGGGATGAAGTCGCCGAGCGGCATACCATTCTGCTTGGCGAAGTGGCGCACCTGTGTTTCCGTCCTGGCCACGTTGATGTCGAGCGCATCCGTCTGTCCGTCATGCGTGCCCCGCCAGTAGGCGCCGGTCTTCTTGTCGCAGAAAGCGAGGTAAGTCACACCTTGGGATGAGACGCGCACGGCTTGCTGGGTCAAGGACTGCCAGTATTCAGGCAGCAGCTCCTTGGTGATGTAGCTCGGCTCGCCCTTGAAATTGTGGATGTAGTCGGGATTGTCCTCGGGATGGTAGTAGCCCCACGAGTCTCCGCCATTGAGGTTGAAGTAGACGAAGCCGCGGTCGGTCTTCATTTCGGAGACGATGCACGAGTCCGGCTTGACCATGACTTCCACGTTGCCGTGCATCTTATATGTCGTCTTCCTTGGCGGGTAGCCCAGTGCTGCGCGGATGTCGTTGATGCGCTTGGAAGTTAAGAGGCGATTCTGTTCGGTTGAGTTGATGGTGGCGGATGTGACCAGCGTTTCGTTTTGCTTCCTGACGTACTGGATGCGCGGATGCTTGGCCATCGGGTCCTTGATCCCTTTTAATAGAGGCGGCGCGATATACAAGAGCTTGTCGTTCTGGCAGGCCGAGATATCCAGCGGCCACGAGATTGAGTTTCCGGTCTTGGTCAAGCTCATGTTGTCACGCAGGAGCGAGACGGCATGGTTCAACTGGATCAGAAGCTGCTTGATCAGTTGAGCGGGGAGCGGCTTGTCGAGGCGCATGAAGACATGGGCGCGCAGTTCCTTGTTCTCGATTCCATACGATGCTGACCATTGCACGATGTACGACACGTCCTCGAAGTGCAGGGCTTTTAAGAAATCGTCAATGGACGAGATGTTTGGGATGCCGTCGATGTCGAGTACAATCCACTCGGTTGTGGCATTGGAGTCCGTGGTGCCGGCGCGTGATTCACAGGACAGGGCGCGGGTGGGGTTGCCTTTGACCAGGCAGTGACCGAGCGCAGCGTGTTTGATGAGCAGCTTCTCCATGTCGCGCAGGTCGGTGGCGTCTTCGGTGATGGATGTGACTTCGTAGACCGAGGGATAGGAAGTTTTCTGGATCGTGCCATCTGCCTTCTTAACATAGGACTTGGTGAGGGGCACAGATGCCTTGAAAAAGGTGATTTGCATGTTCCAATTCCTGTTCTATATTTATTTTTTGGCGACGGGCCGCGCACGCTTTGGTGAGGAAATGAGTCTACGCTCTATTTTAGGTCGTCAGAAGACTTATTTTTAGCCCTTAAAGTGGAACAACGGAACGAAAAAAATGCGCTAAGTCATTGATTTATATACTTGTTCTGTTGTTCTGTTCTGTTTTAATAATTTCTTTGATTAGAAAAATATATATATAGAACAGAGTAGTAGTATTCCTGTAGAGAGAGTGTCGGCCAAAGGAGAACTTTGCACAGTAGCATTGTGACAACTTTTAAAAATGCAAGTCCGTGGCGCGTGGTGGACGTAAAAAATAAACGGGCACGTTGTTCTGTGCCCGCGTAAAGATTAAAGACTGACCACGTTGCCCTTATTGAAGCGCGCGATGGCGGCGTCTGCCTTGGACAGGACAGGTGCAATCTTGTCTGCTTTCTTCAGCGGCGGAGCTGGTGCCGGTGTGGCAGCCTGCGCTTCCTTGGCTGACTGCTTGTCCATGGCGATGACGATCGGTTGCTCGAACTCATCTGGCAGCACGGGCATGTAGCCGCGCTCGGCGTACGCATCGAGCTCCGACGAATGCTTCTTGTCGAACGCGACGAGCCAGTTGTAATGTTCCTCGCGTGCAGCGTCGATGATCTTGACATCGCCGGCAGCTTCGCGTGAGCCACGTTGGCGTGGGTTGAGCATGAGCTTGACGCAATCGTTCGACGCCGTGATCATCGACTCGTTCATTTTGATGCCGAGCTTGTACTGCGACTGCACGGGGATGGACGCGAACAGGATTTCAAAGTTCGTGTTGCCGATATCCTCTTGTGTTTGCTTGTCGATGTTGAAGCGTTCGGCATCGAGTTCAAACATGTTCTCGCCATACGCCGAGCAGTCATCGTAAATACCGAGGATGCGCGACGCATTGTCTTTCAACTCGGTGTGACCATCCTCGACTTGTTTCATGCCGACAGCTTGCAAGCGAGCGAGCGAGATGCTAGTCGCTTCTGCCATGGCGGTCAGTTCAAGTGTGTTGGTCTGGGGTTCGCGCATGATGTTGAACGCGAGTGAGTTGGCGACGGAGTACGGTGCGTCGTACCGTGGGTTGTAGTCAAGCGGGGCTTCCAGCATTTGCTCAAGCCAGTTGCGCAGCACGCTGAACTTGCGGCAGAGTTGCAAGGGTGTTTCGACGATCTCGTTGCCCGCATCATTCATGAAGCGGTCGGACTCGGACTTCAAATCCTTGCCGATTTCCTCACGATTGAGATTGTCGAAGGTGTTGGTGCCATGGATGGCAGCCTGCTCGTTCGATACCTGTTCGGATGGCAGCGTCTCGCCGCGTTCGGCATATTTCAATGCCTTGATGTGGCTGCGTGCGTAGCCGATGATCGACTGATTGATTGTTGCGACCAATGATTTCATTACCATGCGTTGTGCGCGGATGGGGAGTTGTGCGATTGTATGAGTGATGATCATGATGAATAAATCCTTTAAGTTTGAGTTTAGTTTTAGTGTGGGCAGAACGCCGGGCAAAGAACAAACGCTTAGTGCGATATTTCAACTTGACGCGTAGCGAACAGGATCACGAGGTTCGTGCCGTTGCGTGACGCGCGGGTGAGCGCATCCTTGCCGTTGATGGCGCGGATGCGGAGCAGGCACGGCTGAAGATCGACCGTGCATAGAATGTGATACGTGTTTAGTGCAGAGCCAGTGGGCATCTCAGTTTCTTCAATATGTCGAAAGTATCCAAGGCCAAGGGACGGCCTAATGCTTCCTCTCTTTCGGCGATGATGTCGAACGGGTCGCTCACATTGCTGCCAGCGAAGTTATCGACGAGGAGATGCGTCGCGTCCAGGACGGATGCGACGACGTGCTTGTTGTCTGTGTCGCCGATGACAAATTCATCTTCGGGTTGCTCGCTGTAATATTCAGAGTTCATATTTGTTTCTCCGTCTGAGTGGACATAAAAATAGCCAGCACGATGGCTGGCTTGGATTGGTTCGATTCGTTCACCAACTGAGCTTCGATAACAACTCGATGATGACGACGATGACCAGCGCGAGGCCGACGAGGTCGGGCGTGGTGAGTTTCACTGTCCTACATTCCATGGCATCGTTATGACACCATCGTCGATGACAACGGAGCCGTCTGGGTTGATGTGGTCGATGTACGCTGTGCCGGTCAATAGCTCCTGGCAAATGGCGCCTGGCAAGCCGGGAAATTGTTTGCGGACTTGCGCCGCAGTGAAGTTGTTGGCGCGAGCATGGGCGACAAATTCATAAGCGTTCACTTGATTAACTCCTTCGATACGTTCTTCACGCCGGGATAATAAATATTCTTTTCGACGTAGCCGAATAGAAAACGTCCGAGTGAAATCAGGCCGGAGCAGATGAGCGCGCCGACCGCCGCGACCATCACACCACTAAAGGTCCCCCAGTGCAAAATGTTAAGCACGATGAAAATTGTGCAATCCATTCCGAGTGGAGAGGACAACATTTTCATGCGCCACGTCCACTTGCATTTAAAAAACGCGAGCAGCAAACCGGCCGCCACGATCATGCCCGATTCAATAATCATACATCCTCCCAGGGGGGATAGAGACCGGGTCGATCTCTATTAGTATAAACAGTTTATACATTTATGCTGCGAGCGCGCCCAAAGGTGGAATGGCGACAACTTCCGCGACCTTGTCTTTGGAGCTGAACCAACCAGTCACCGTGTCCCAGCAAGCTGCCGCGTCCTTGTCGATCTGGCCGGACAGAATATAGTTGCCGACGTGCTGGCCGATCTTCATGCCGACATAACCGGCAAGGCCGACGGCGAGGATGAGAATCACCCACTGCCACAGCAGCGCGCCGCTGAGCGCGGCGACACCGACGATCGCATAGCCTGCGATGAGCCCGATGCCGTAACCGGCGCCGCCTGACAACAGCACAGTCACGGCGAATGCCGCAACGGGCCGTTTGCCGGATGGCAGACTATCCAACATGCGCTGTATGAACTGGCCCTGAGTTTCCTCAACGACCGCGTCCACATTCGCTGCCGCTGGTTCCGGCGTCACCGGCGCGACAGGTACATCAGCCTTGACCTCAACCTTCGGTGCCGCAGCATCGACGATGGCCTTGGCCTTTTCGTAGCGCAGCATGTCCAGCGTCGCTTGCTGCAATTCGCTGATCGTTGTAGGAGCGACGATCGGTGCAGCCTTCAGTGCGTTGTTGGCATGCACGCCGTTAATCTGGGCGATAACTTTTGCGTTGGATGAAGACACAACTGCGTTTGATTTGGTAGCCATGATAGTTTCCTTTAATTAGTAGATTAAGAATAGAACAGTTTTAGAACGAAGAACAAAACAGCAGACGGTGTGCGCGAGCTTGCTCGCGCACGAATAACCTTTGGCTCATGCCCGGGTTGTATGGCCCGAAGCCATGGCCAGCGCCTTGGCAGCCATGCGCTCGCCCGCTTCAACCTGCCACGCAGGCATGACGTAGGCAGGGCGTTGAGGTTTCATCGTGTTGAGCGCGCTGGCCACGGACGTGATGGTCTCGATCTGCGCCTTGAGTTCATCGTAGTCAGCGCACAGGTTGGCGTTGACAGTACGCAGTGTGTTGAGCTGATCACGCAGAGCATTGTTGTCAGCGATGAGTTGTGCGTTGGTGAGCTTGGCCATGATTGGCTCCTTATATATGTTGCGGTTGTATTCTTCACGCGAAGAACACACACCCAACCTGTGTGCGCGAACTTGTTCGCGCACTGCGTGCTTGCACCACTAGGCTGTGAGCCGCCATGGATGGTGGCATGCTTCCTCTCGCCCACGGTCTAGGGTCCCCTATTGGCCTGGGGGCAAAGGTGAATCCGAAGTGGGACGGGTGATTGAGAGCGAGGGGAGAGGAACCGTGAACGCCCGTACCCAGCAAAAATTCCAAAGATTTTTAAAATTATTTTAAAAAATTTCTCAGCAATAATTTTCTCAGGCTGATAGACTCGCCTCTAATCTATCTTAGAGTGAGTGCAGAGTGACGAAACGAATGGACCCCGCCGACAGAAAGATCGCCGCCAGGGACGACCTCACGCAAAAACCGCGCCGCAAGAGCGCAGTCAAAAAATCCCCCGAGGGTCAGGCCAAGCGCATCTCTGCTCTCAGAAAGACGCCTACCAACGGCGGCAACATCGCCCTCATCGAACAACAGAACCCCGACCGCCCCCTCACCGAGAAGCAGCGGCTGTTCGTCAAGGAGTGGGCCAAGGGTGAGTCGATCCTGTCCGCCTCCTACCGCGCCGGCTACGCCGACAGCGGCCAGATGGGCTATCGCATGTCCAAGGACCCGGCGATCCTGAAAATCTACAACCTGGAAAAAGCGCTCTACGAGGCCGCCGGGCAAGTCACCCGCAAGATGGTCATGGAAGGCTTTCTCGAAGCCGCCGCCATGGCCAAGATGCTGGCCGACCCTACGGCGCTGACTGGCGCATGGCGGGAGGTCGGAAAAATGGCGGGCTACTACGAACCCGTCAAACGCTCCATCGACATCAATATTTCCGGCAACGTGACCATGAAGAAGTTGGAGGCCATGGGCGACGCCGAGCTGCTCAAACTGATCAAGGGCGAGGTGGAGGACGTGGCATTCACGGAGATCGCGCAAGAAGCAGAAGAGGCTGAAGATGATGCGGCATAAATTTAGGGTCTACACGACCCGGTTGGCGAAGTGGTGGCGCGAGTTCAAGTGCCGCCACGACATGCACGACTACCCGGACAGCGACATAGCCCTCCCGCTCCATTTCTACACCTATACCTGCCGCCACTGCGGCAAAGAGTTCCAGATATGAACCCGCGGCCCATCTTCACCCTCCCAGACCCAATCGAGCCGGAGGATACAGCCGCTGAAGCATACAAGGCGCTGAACCAGCCGCCGCCTGCCAAAGTCGACCAGGAAAAAGACGCGAATGACGAGTAAGCTCGCCCCCAGCCCCGGCGCCATCGCCGCCAAGCAGGAAATGGCGAGCCGCGTGCTGTCCCGGCGCCGTCTGCTGCCGTTCATTCAACGCATGAACCCGAAATACATGGCCGGGTGGGTGCATGAGGACATTTGCCGCCGCCTGGAGCGCTTCTCCGACGACGTGGCCGCCGGTCTATCCCCGCGCCTCATGCTCCTGATGCCACCGCGCGCCGGGAAGTCCGAGATTGCCAGTAAGACGTTCCCCGCGTGGCACATGGGCCGCCACATGGACCATGAAATCATCGCCTGCTCGTACAACGTGGGCCTCGCCATGGATTTCTCCAAGAGGATCAAGGCGCTCTTGGAGGATCAAGCCTACCAGACCGTGTTCGAGGCCAGATTAGACCCGGAGAACAAGTCCTCCGAGAGCTGGGGCCTCCTAAAACAGCCAGGTGGCTACGTCGCAGCCGGCGTGGGCGGCGGGATTAACGGCAAGGGCGCCCACGTCCTGATTATTGATGACCCGTTGAAAAACGCCGAGGAAGCAGACTCCGCCACCACCCGGGAGGGCATCTGGAACTGGTACGGCTCGACGGCCTACACCCGCCTCGCCCCCGGCGGCGGCGTACTTATTATACAAACATGGTGGCACGACGATGACCTCGCTGGCCGTCTGCAGGCCGAGATGGCTGCGGCCCGCCCCGACGACCCGGATGTCGACCGCTTCGAGGTGATCAAGTACCCGGCCATCGCTGAGCACGACGAATACCTCGATATCGACACCGATCTGATCGTCGAGACCCAGCCGGCCAATGGCCGCCTCCTGCGCTTGAAAGGCGAGGCTCTGCACCCGGCCCGCTTCGACTTGAAGAAACTGCTCACCATCAAGCGCACCATCCCCGTGCGCTTCTGGTCCGCCCTCTACCAGCAGAACCCCGTGCCCGACGACGGCAGCTACTTCACCAAGGACCAGTTCAAACGGGGACCACTGCCGCCGCTCCTTCACTCCAAGGTGTATATCGCCTGGGATTTTGCGATCTCAGAGCGCGCCCACAACGATTACACGGTCGGCACCGTCGGCCTGCAGGACTACGACGACGTGCTGCACGCGGCCGAGGTGGTCAGGTTCAAGTCCGGCGACGCCTTTTTTATCGTCGAGTCTATTCTCAATCTAAGTAAGAGGTGGTACCATCCGAGCCTAACGATAGGCTTCGAGGACGGGCAGATTTACCGTTCTATCGAGGCTCTACTGAAAAAGCGCATGAGAGAGACGAAGTTCTATCCGTCCATCGTGGTGCTCAGACCAATCACAGACAAGATGGCCCGGGGGAGAGTGCTTCAGGGCCGGATGCAGCAAGGCATGGTGAGTTTCAATCAGGACGCCGAGTGGTACGAGACGGTGAGAAACGAGATGTTGCGCTTCCCAGCCGGTGTCCACGACGACTGCGTGGACTCGATGGCTTGGATGGCCCAGATGGCGGTGGGCAGCGAGCCGCCGCACCCGCCGAAACCGAAGGCGGCGAAGTCCTGGAAAGATAAATTGCGCGGGGGCATCCTCGGCGCGACCCACATGGCAGCATAGAGAAAGAACACAAATGTCGACCCTGAACTCCCCCTTTCCCCCTGGTGTCTGCACCTGCGAGTATGTCCCGAACCGCCCTTGCTCAGTTCACCCTGAACCGATCTTCGGCGGCCCCAAGTCCGACGGACTCAATGACCACACCCGGGACCGGCTCGAACCGATCGCCGATACATTCAAGCAGAGGGAAGTCGCATTTAACGTCGAGCGCACCAAACAACTGGAGCGGCTCACCAAAGAAAAACTCCAACTCACCCAGAACGACACTTCCGAGTTCGACCGCGGGTTCCGCATGGGCATCGAAGCTGCCATGAAGATGGGCGGGTGCAAATAATGCCTATTAACACCGCCCTGGCGGAAAAAGTATTTTACAGATATAGTTATTTAAGAGACAACGGCCACCAGCAGTACACGGAGAAGGCCAATACCTGCGAGGCGTTCTTCCGGGGCGACCAGTGGTCCGCCGCCGACGTGCAGGCCCTGCGGGAATCGCGCCGCCCGGCCCTGACCATCAACAAGATCATCTCGACCATTGGCAACGTGATGGGCGAGCAGATTTACAACCGCTCCGAAATCTCCTTCCGCCCCAAGTCCGGTGCCGATCCGCAGACAGCCGACATTCTCACCAAGGTGTTCAAGCAGATCAGCGACAACAACCAGCTCGACTGGCGCCGTTCCGACATGTTCACGGACGGCATCATCACCTCCCGTGGCTACCTCGACGTGCGCATGGACTTTTCCGAGTCCATCAAGGGCGAAGTGCGGATCGAGTCAATCAACCCGAAAAACGTGATCGTTGACAATGACGCCGAGGAGCACGACCCGGACAAATGGGGCGAGGTGTTCACGACGAAGTGGGTGACGGCCGACGATGTCGCCGTCCTGTATTCCAAGTCTGATGCCGAGCTGCTGCGCAACCGCGAGCAGAGCTATTTCCCGTACGGCTTCGACTCGATCGATTACGTCAGGGACAGATTCGGCCTGCCGTTCGATACAAGCATTGGCTCCGGCCAGAGCTACGACATGAGCCCGGTGATCCGCTCCGTGCGCGTGCTCGACCGCCAGCACCGCGTGTTGGATCGCCAGAAATACTTCATCGATCCGAAGACTGGCAGCGAGCGCCCCGTGCCAGAAGGCTGGGACCGCAACCGCATCGCCATGGTGTGCAGCCAGTTCGGCTACGAGGTAATTTCCAAGCTGAACCGGCGCATCCGCTGGACCGTGATCAGCGACAACGTCGTGCTGCATGACGACTGGAGCCCGTACAAGCACTTCACCATCGTGCCGTACTTCCCGTACTTCCGCCACGGCCACACGATCGGCCTCGTCGAGAACCTGGTCGGCCCGCAGGAGCTGCTAAACAAAGTCTCCAGTCAAGAGTTGCACGCGGTGAACTCAAGCGCCAACGGCGGCTACAAGATCAAGACGGGCGCCCTGGCCACGATGTCGGTCGAGGAGCTGGAGCAGAGAGGGGCCGAAACTGGCCTTGTAATTGAAATGACGGGCGCTCTGGACGAGATCGAGAAGTTGCTGCCGAACGCCACGCCGCAGGGCTTGGACCGGATCAGTTACAAGGCCGAGGAGCACATCAAGACGATCTCCGGCGTGTCCGACAGCCAGCAGGGCATGGACCGGGAAGACGTTGCCGCCAAGGCGATACAGACGAAAAAGCAGGCCGCCAGTACCAACATGGCCAAGCCCCTGGACTCCTTGGTCCGCACCGACTTCATGATCGCCCGCAACGTGCTCGATCTGATCCAGACCTTCTACACCGAGGAACAGATTCTGACCATCACGCACAACCGGGCTGGTGGCGGCACCGAGGACATCACGATCAACAAGACGGACCCAGAGACGGGCGAGGTCTTGAACGACCTGACGCTGGGCGAGTACGACGTGACCATCTCGTCCGTGCCGCAGAGGGAAACTCTGGAAGACAGCCAGTTTGACCAAGCTGTGTCCATGAAAAAAGACCTCGGCATGGACATCCCCGACGAGTTCATCATCAACGCGTCCCGCCTCTTGAACAAGAACGACCTGATCAAGCAGATGGCGGCCAAAACCCAGTCCCCCGAGGCTGTCGCCGCGCAGCAGTTGCAGGTCCGTGGCAACACCGCCGAGGTCGAAAAAACGGAGTCCGAGGTGGCTCAGCATCAGGCCGACGCCAAGCTCAAGGACGCCAAGGCCGGTAAGGACACAGTTACCGCCCAGAAAGACGCCCAGACCCCCATAGAAGGCCCACAGGAGGAGTCCCAGGCCGAGATGATGAAGGTCCAGGCCGATATTCAGCTCAAAAGGGAAGAGTTCGAGTTCAAGAAGGAAATCGGGCTGCAGGAGCTTGAATTGAAGCGCCAGGAAACGCAGCAGAAACAGCAGTTGGCCGTGCAGGCGCAGGCCCAGAAAGCCGTCGCCGACCGCATCGCGGCGAATAAACCCAAAACTCCATCCACCGCAGCATAAAGGACAGACATGAAATTCCGCAAAAAACCAGTAGTCATTGAAGCCACGCAGTGGTTCAAGAATGGCGATCATCCAGCAGTGAAGTTGTGGAACCGTGGCGGTCATGTCTACCCCAATGGGACAGCACTTATAGAAACACTCGAAGGTGATCTGCATGTCACGCCTGGCGACTGGATCATTACCGGCGCCAAGGGTGAGAACTACCCCTGTAAGCCGGACATCTTCGCCGCGACTTACGACGCAGCCGAGCCACCGATTGACAACGCACACGTCGCGCCGGGCTGCGAGCAGTTCAGCGTTGGCCACATTAACGCCAACGCCATGCCGCCGCACCAGCAGCGCGTGGTCGATGAGCGGGTCGAGCTAAGCGACAAATTGGGCAAGCTCGAAGCTTTCGCTAACACCCAATTGTTCGCCGGCCTGGACGAGGCTGAGCGCAGGCGCCTGATGGCCCAGCATGGCGCCATGTTTGCCTACTCAGCCATCCTCAGCGAGCGCATCGCTGCCTTCCCCGCGTAACGACCAGCACCCGGCTTGACCTGGGCGATTGTCGCTTAACCCCTCAACCCGCAGTCCAAGGATTTAAGACATGAAATACTCGAAACTACTCCGCTTTCTCCTCGCCCCGTTCTTCCTGTTCGCCGCTGGCGATGATGCAGGCGGCGGTACCGGCGGCGCCGAGGTCGAAGACCGCGGCGACACGCTCGCCGACGGCGCGCCGGAACTTGAGATTGACCCGGCCACCATCACCGATCCAATGGTCGACGAAGATGAGGAAAAGGAAGAGGAGGGCGAGCCCAAAACCGAGGCCAAGGCCAAGGACGGCAAGAAAGACACCCGCATCCCGCTGGCTCGTCATAAAGAGATGCTGGACAAGGGCCGCGCCGACATCGCCGCCCTGCAAGCGGAGAACGCCCGCCTGAAACAAGGTACTCAAGTCGCCCAGACCAACGAGGCCATCGAAGCGACCGAGGTCAAGCTCGTCGCCATGGAAGGCGAGTACAACAAGCTCTTGGCCGACGGCGAGATCGAGAAGGCCACGGCCAAGATGAGCGAAATCCGCCGGCTTGAGCGCAGCGTCGGCGACCAGAAGTCCGACATGAAGGCCGAGCAGGCCGAGACGCGCGCCGTCGAGCGTGTGCGCTACGACACCGTCGTCGACCGGATCGAGGCGGCGTTCCCCGTCATGAACCCGGACAACGAAGCCTTCGACACCGAAGTGGTGGGCGAGGTGCTGGGCCTGAAGAACGCCTTCGAGGGCCAAGGCTTGACGCCGTCCGCTGCGCTGCAGAAGGCCGTCAAGTATGTGCTGGGCGCCGAGACAGGCAAGGAAAAAACAGCGGTCGAGGTCAAGCCGAACGCCACCCCCGCCGAAGTGGCTCTCCTCAGAAAACAAGAAGCCTTGAAGCGCAACATCGACGCCGCCAAGAAGACCCCGGCGTCGACCACCAAGGTGGGCCAGAACAGCGACGAGCTGGGCGGTGTGCTGAGCGCAGAGACGGCGATGAAACTAAGCCAGGACGCCTTCGCCAAGATCAGCGAAGAAGACTTGGCGCGCATGAGAGGGGACGTTCTGTGATAAGCGGCCTCGGATTGTTCACGATCATGTTCGGCGAATTTTTACCTCAACCCACCAAGGAGGCGGTTCACGCAAAACGCGTCACCGGCAGCGACACGATGGACAAAATCACCGGCGAGCCGCGCTATGAAGCCACCAAAACCACACCACCACAAGGAGCATGACATGAAAGACGATTCAGAACTTCGGGTACTCGCAGTGGACTTTGCCTCGCGCCTAAGCACTTGCCATACAACCTCTGTGGAAGTGGTCCGAAGCGCACAGACGATCTATGATTTTCTGACGGCCAAAACGCCGAGCAGCGGGGAACCGAACGCCATCGGCGACGAACTTTAAACTCGTCTCTACTTTTGCTCTAAGTAAGATATAATACAGACTGGCTAGGCTGATCCCCGAAAAGCGCCTTCGTAAAGCGCCTGCCAGTTTCTCTCCTCCTTACGATAACCACGATACGGGTGCGTTCCATGCTAACTCAAACTGAACTCCAGGCACTATTTCACTACGACCCACTGACGGGAATTTTTACGGCGCTGACTAGCCGAAGAGGCGGTTGCCGGATCGGCAGCGTAGTCGGATCGCCGCACGTAGCTGGCTACCTTACGGTCATGGTCGAGGGTAAGAACTATCTGCTGCATCGGCTCGCTTGGTTCTATACATACGGCGTATGGCCCTTGAATGACACTGATCACAGAGACGGCGTGCGGAGCAATAACCGGCTGAAGAACTTGCGCGAAGCCACAAGGGTAGAGAACTGCCAGAACACATTATGGAACCCGGGCAAGAGCGGATACCTTGGCGCGTCGAAGGTCGGACACCGCTGGAGGGTTCAAATTAAATCGGGTAACAAGAAACACCATATAGGCTATTTCGACACACCCGAACTTGCCAACGAAGCCTACTTGGCCGCCAAAGCCGAGCTGCATACATTCCAACCAGTGCCTAGAAACTCGCCCGCAGTTCTATAATCTATTTGCAATCTAAAATAGAGTGGAATAGAATGGCGCTGCAGCACCCGATTTAGGCACGATACGCCTTACCTCGTCAGTCGAGCGACATCGATACCAGCAAAAAGAGCTTGTATTTATAACTTGACTAAGAGGTAAAGCACCATGTTGACCAATTTCGGATTATTGACCACCCAGCAGAAGACGATTTGGGGTAGGGACCTTTGGCGCAACGCGCGTAACCAAAGTTTTATTGCAAAATTTTTGGGCAACGGCCCACACGCTCTGGTCCAGCACATCACCGAATTGAAGAAGTCTGAAAAGGGCGCACGCGCCGTGATCACCTTGCTCGCCGACTTGACGGGTGACGGTATCGCAGGCGACCGTACCCTGGAAGGCAACGAAGAGCAGATGATCACGTTTGACCAGGTGATCCGCATCGATCAACTGCGTCATGCCAACCGCCATGAAGGTCGTATGGCTGACCAGAAGTCGATCGTTGAGTTCCGCGGCAACAGCAAGAACGTCCTGGCCTACTGGCTGTCCGATCGTATCGATCAGATGGCGTTTTTGACCATGGCCGGTATCAGCTACTCGCAGCACAACAACGGCGCCCCGCGTGTCGGCTCCGACCTGCAGTTCCTGGAGTTTGCACAGGACGTGACTGCCCCGACCAACAACCGCCGCTTCCGCTGGGATAACACGGCCAAGGCGCTGGTCTCGGCCGCTGCCTCGAACGCCGTGACTGCGACCGATACGGTGGCCTGGGAAATGTTCGTGGCCCTCAAGGCCGCTGCCAAGAACGCCTATGTGCGCGGTGTCATGGACAACGGGGAAGAAACCTTCCACGCCTTCCTGACGCCTACGGCGATGGCGAACCTGAAACTCGACCCGACCTACCTCTTGAACCTGCGCCACTCGCAAAGCGCTTCCAAGAACGACGCGCTCTTTACGGGCTCCTCGGTCAAGATTGACGGCATCTACCTGCACGAGTTCCGCCATGTGCCAAGCACCGTGGGCGCTCTCTCGGGCTCCAAATACGGCGCCTCCGGCACCGTCGAAGGTGCGCAGATTCTGTTCTGCGGCGCGCAAGCACTCGGCATGGCCGACATCGGCGCCCCTGAGTGGGAAGAAAAGGGCTTCGACTACGACAACCAGCAAGGTATCAGCACCGGCAAGATCATCGGTTTCCTGAAGCCTCAGTTCGGTTCGATCTACGAGAACAACACGGTCCAGGATTTCGGCGTGCTCTCGATCTACGTCGCCACGAAATAAGACGGCCCGCCGTCCGGGTTTTAGGCCCGGCGGCTCCTTCTCCACTGAACAGGAAATCAAAATGAAACTACTCGCCTCGCGCACAGCCCAGTACCCAATGGTGGCTGAATTTGGCTTCAGCTTCAACAACTGGGTCCTCGACTCGGTCTCGAACGCTGCCGTCACCCTTGGCTCGACCGTTGCTCTGGCAACCGATCCGGCCCAACTCGGCTTGTCCGGCCCCGTCGCCAACACGGTCACTTTCGACTGCGTCCCTCTGCCACCCGGCGCTGTCGTCGTCGGCGGTGAGCTGATCGTCGACACGGCCTTCGTCGGCCCGACCGCAGCGACTCTCTCGCTGGGTATCGCCGGCACCTTGACCGAACTCGCTAGTGCCATCTCGCTCTTGACCGCCGCCCGCACCGCGCTCGTCTTGACCACGCCGGAAGCGTCGAGCGCAGGCCAGAACGTGCGCATGACGCTCGCCTACACGGTGGCCAACGCCACCGCCGGCCACGCCCGCGTACGACTCATGTACACGGTCGATGGCCGCGCTCAGGAAACACAAATCATGTAATTGCGGAGTAACACGATCCGTCCGGGGGCCACGAGCCCCCGGTCTTTTATGTACCCGGAGGTCCAAATCATGATGAAATTTATTTCCCCCGTCACGCAGACCGTCATCTGCCCCACGCGCGTATTGCAGTTCGTCGCCACCGTCTCGACTTCCGTGCCGCCTGATGCCCAGTCCGCCTGCATCGCCGCCGGCTGCGTCGCTGACGGTACCGAGCTGGCTGGCGACGCCGCCATTGCCCAGGCTGCCGAAGTCGCTGCGACCTACGTCGCCGCCTGCGCCGCCGTCGCGGCCAACAAGTTAGAGCAGGGCGACAGCGAGACGGGCGAAGTCAATGCCGTGCCGAGCGCCGCCCCCGGCTCACTGATCACCCAGGGCTAACCAGCCAAACAACCCAAAGGAGCACCGACATGAAATTCGTTCTCAACCGCGACAAAGTCATCACCTCAAAACTGGGCCACGCCATCGGCTTCGTCAAGGGCCAGCCTACCCATGTCCCCAAGGGCATGTGGAATGAAGTGCTGGCTGTCGGCGCCGTACCGGAAGACGACCTGCCTGAAGCCGCAGCCAATACCTCGAAAGAGCCGCAGGACCCGGGCGAACGCCAAACCATGATCTTCGCTGCATTCGAGGCGCTGGTTCTGGGCGGCAAGCGCGAGTCCTTCTCGGGCACGGGCGTGCCGCATGCCAAGGCCCTGGCTGCGCAGATCGGTTTCATCATCGACAACAAGGAGCGCGACGCTCTGTGGCAGGAGTTCAAGCAGCTCCCAACGGAAAAAGAGTAATCCATGGACAGCACCGAGTTACGCGACCAGTTCCGCTCCGGCGTTCTCGACCAAGTCGAGCCGTTCCTCTGGAGCGAGGACGATGTCTATGACTACCTGAATGACGCGCAGAAGATGTTCGCGCGCCTGATCGGCGGGCTCGGTGACTGCACCTCGAATCTGACCACCATCAACTACACCCCAGCGACCGACTGGGTGAGCGTCAGCGAACGGATTTTGAAGTTCCGCGACGCCTACAGCGTGCTCCCAGCCGACGGCAGACCGATCGAGATCATCAACTATGAAGACCTCCATACGCGCCGCATACGCTTCGATGGGCGCACCGGGCGGCCCAAGTACCTGATCACGGGAATGGAGGCCGACAAGGCCCGTTTATACCCTTTCCCTGACATCAGCGGCACCATCCAGCTCCTCATCGACCGCCTGCCCCTGAAAGAGGTCACGGACGCCGACCAGAAGCTCGAAGTGAACGCCATGCACAAGACCGGGCTCGGCCTGTGGATGAAGGCCCGGGCCTACGCCAAGCAGGACGCCGAGACGTTCGACCGGGGCAAGTCGGACGGGTTCGAGACCAAATTCCGCGCTTACTGCGCCGCAGCAAAACTGGAAAAAGACCGCGCCAAGCACAAGACCCGGGTCGTCGTCTACGGCGGCATCGGCGAAGGCAGCGGGCACGGACGGCGCGGCGATTACCGCAGCGATTTTTATGGCAGCTAGGAGAATTTAGTGGACCTCACCATCCTGCAAGGCAGCACCTTCAACTACGCCCTGCGCTGGGAGAGCCTGCCGATTGTGTACCGCCCGATCACGGCGATTACGAACGGTGCCCCGGCGACCATCACGGCGGCGCTGCACGGCATCCCCGACGGCTGGCGCGCGGCTGTTGTGTCGGCGGGCGGCATGTCGCAGATCAACGCCAAGAACGCGCCGCTGCGCGATTCGGACTATCACGCGGCGACCGTGATCGACCCGAACACGGTGGCCTTCAACGACACCAACGCAGCAGGTTTCACGCCCTACACGAGCGGGGGCTACCTGCAGTTCAACACCCCCGTCGATCTGACCGGCTACACGGCGCGCATGTCGATCCGCAATATCGTGGGCGGCGCCGAGTTGCTGCGCCTGACTACCGAGAACGGCTTCATCGCGCTCGACATCGTGCAGGCCACCATCAACCTGACGCTCGACGCAGTGACGACCGACATCCAGACCTGGACACAAGCCGTCTACAGCCTGGAAATGATCAGCCCTGTCGGCGTCATCACCACCTTAATTTCGGGTGCAGTCACCCTAACCCAAGAAGTCACTATCGTCTAAGAGGCACAATCATGGCTGCACTATCGAACTACATTGAAAACAAAGTCGTTGACTGGTTTCTGCGAGCGCAGGCTTACGCACCCGTCGCCACCGTCTACGTCGCGCTCTACACGGCGACGCCGACAGCAGCGGGCGGGGGCACCGAAGTGTCGGGCGGTTCCTATGCGCGCGTGGCGATCACGGCCGCTCTTGCCAACTGGGCCGGCACACAGGCTGCGGCTTCAACCGTCGCCTCGACCGGCACCTCGGGCCTGACCTCGAACAACGGAGTGCTCACTTACCCGGCGCCAACCGCCTCGTGGGGCGTCGTCACCAGCTTCGGCGTGTTCGACGCGGCCACCGGCGGCAACCTGCTGTTCTTCGGCGCCTTGACCACATCGAAGACGATTAACAATGGTGACGGCGCACCTTCGTTTGCCGCTGCCGCCTTGTCGTTGGCGCTGAGCTAAATGTTTTTGCGCGCCGCCCACCTAGCCCCGGGAGCCTAGCATGGCTCTGATCGGGAGCATCGTCGGCAGCGGCGGCGCAAAGGGCAGCGGTGCGGCCACCATAAAATCCACGCGCTCGTACAAGGTCACGTCGGGCGGCGGCAAAGGCAGCGGTGCCGCAACCGTCGCCGCCAAGTCGTTCGCCACCGGCCTGACCTACGGCGGTGGCAAGAGTAGCGGCGCGGCCACCACCTCCCTTAGTCTCCAACCGTACACCTCCTTCGTCGGGGTCGTGACGGCGGGGGCAGGGCAGACGCCGGACTTCGGCGTCTTCCTCATGCCGCTCATCTGCTCGGGCGAGGCCATTGGCGCCAATCTGGCGGCAGCGGTCACCCTGGAGAGCGCCATTGTCGGCGCGCTCACTACGGGAGCGACGGCGCCGGGGGCCGCGTTCGCGGCGAGCGTATCGGCAGTCAGCACCGCCATCGGCAACTTGACCGTTCAAGCAGGGCTGTATGCCGCCGTATCGGCAAGCACCACGGCAAGCGCAGCGCTGACGGCGCAGATCACTCTGGCTGGCTCGCTCACAGCGAACTCGACCACAATCGCAGTTCTCTCTGCCCAGATCGAGCTAAACGCCGCCGTCACGGTCGGGAGCTTGGCTGTCGCCGCATTCCCCGGCCCGCCCGCGGTTCTGGCCGGCACAGCAACGACGGCCAGCACGGCACTCGGCGCACTGGCTCCGCAGACGGCGAACTTAGCAGCAGCGGCGCAAGCGCAGGGCGCCACGCTCGCCGCGCTGGCAAACAACATCAAACTGGCCGCCGTAGTTGCCGCGCACGGCATAGCGACCGGCGCGCTAACGGCGAAGATCAGCCTCGCCGCAGCGGTGCAGGCGCAGAGTGCTGCGACCGGCGCGCTGACGAGCCAGATCGAACTAAACGCAGCGGCGCAAGCGAACACTGCGGCGACCGGCGCGCTGACGAACCAGATCATTCTGGCCGGCGCGCTTGTAGCGAGCACGTCGGCAAGCGCGGCGCTGAATGCCAACATCGCTCTCGCGGGCGCTCCCACAGTCGGCAGTATGGCTGTCGGCACGCTCGACAGCCAAATTGGCTACAGCGGCGCAGCGGTCGTCACCACGCTTGCTACCGCCAGTCTCTCCGTCCAAGTTTCGATGGCCGGCCAAGCCGTCGCCGCTGCCACCGCCACTGCCAGCTTGCTAGCGAGCATCCAGTTGGCGAGCGCGGTGACGTGCGCAGCAATCAGCACCGCTGCCATCACGGCCAGCATCACCATGAACAGCGCGGTGACGGTTGAGTCAGCTTCAAGCGCGAACCTGCTCGCCGAAATTCAGCTCGCTGCTGCCGCCACCGCCAGTACCTATGCCGCCGCACTTATGGTGCTCGTCAAGGCCGTGCCTCTGCTTGCCGACCAGCAGAGCAGCGTACTCACCTTGGCAGCAGGCGGCAATGTCCTGACCGAGCGCCTGCAGCGCAGCATCCTGACCGAACTGGTGCGGCGCAGCGTCATGACGCAGCGCCAGGAACAGAGCATCGCGGCAACGAAAAATGGGGCGAGTGTCTTGCTCGACCCGAACGATTCTTTCATTTCCGCATAGAGGCAGCAAAACATGCAAACAGACCCACTAGCGATTACCGTCGCGCGCCTTGACGAGAGATTCAAGAGCATCAGCGCCTTCATGGAGCAACTGACGGCTGACCAGAAGCGCATGGCCTCGGCCTACGAAAAACTGGTCGAGAGCAATCAGCGCATCGCACTCCTCGAATCGGACATGATCACGGCAAAGATCGAGCGGGCGAAACTCTGGGAAAAGTACGACGCGCTCGATGCCGCCTGCGTTTCCGCCGAACAGAAACGCACCGAGGAGGCGCTGAAGGCGAGCAACCGCTGGATCGGCGAAGTCATCAAGACACTCATGACCGCCACCGTGGCCGTCGCGCTATATCACTTCGGGTACCACCCGTCATGAGCACCAACCGCACCGCCTTTCTCGACATGCTGGCCTGGAGCGAGATCGGCCCGGCTCTCTTGGCCGAGTCGGACAACGGCTACAACGTGCTGGTCGGCAGCACGCCCGTGCATCCGCTGCTGTTTCACTCTTATGCGTGCCATCCGAACGTACTCGATGTTCAGCTCGACTCGACGGCGGCAGGGCGCTACCAGACGCTGCACCACTGGGCCGGGGCCTACATGACTCTGCTGGGGCTGAGAGACTTCGGCCCCGCCAGCCAGGACGCCATCGCCCTGCAACAGATCAAGGAATGCCGCGCGCTGCCGCTGATCGACAGCGGCCATCTCGCCCCCGCCATCGCCGCCTGCGCCCACATCTGGGCCAGTCTGCCCGGCAACACGTACAACCAGCGCACGAACTCGCTGGCCAACCTGCAAGCGGCGTATGTCGCTGCTGGCGGAACTCTCGCTTAACCACCAAGGAACCCACCATGAAAACCGTCGTCGTCACCATCGCCACCAGTCCTACCCCATTCCCGGCCGGCACCGTTGCCAGCGGCATCGTCGTCTCCCTCTCGGGCGGCGCCATCGGCCCGCAGACTATCACCGCCGCGCCGTACACCGCCACCTTCGAGGGCGTGGCGCCCGGCACCTACACGGCCAGCGCACAGAGCGTAGACGCCGCCGGTCAACCACTCGGGGGCGTCATGACGTCAAGCTCGTTCGTCATCGCCGAGGATGACATCAACATCGACATTCCAAGTTCGATCACCGTGTCGGTCGCGTAATGCGGCGGGTACTTGGCTGGCTGGCACGAGTCTTCGGGCGCAAGGTCATGGTCCAAGTGCCCGTCTCTTTTCATATTCGCATCAAAGGAAAGCCATGAACTCAGCAACAGTTATCCCGATCATTCTCGGCACGGTCAGCTATATCGTGTGGGCTGTCATGGCCTACTTCGATCCAACTCAACGCGCCGATTTTCTGAAACTTAACGTCGTCATCGTATCAGGCACGATCGGCCTGAAGCTGCGCGACATGCAGTCGCCCCCGCCACCTCCGCCGCCCGTACCATTTCTGCCCAACGCTGCACCCACCACCATTGTGAAGGAATAAACCATGAGAAAATTGCTTACATCCGCCCTCGCAACTTTCGCCCTGCTCTCTGGCTGCGCTACTGCGCCGGGCACGCTGCAGACCCCGGCCCAGATCGCTGCCAACTTCTGCCCTTCAGCGCAGATCGCGCTGACCTCGATGCAGGGGCTCGTCGGAGTCAGCGCGTCCACAACGGAGAATTTGGCAAACGCGGCCAGGGACATCACCGTCGTCTGTGCAATGGGGGCCACTGTGCAGTCCACCGACCTGAAGACGCTGGCACTGAACGCACTGCCTGTCCTCGCCACCATCGTCAAGGCATCGACCCTTGCCGTGGATGCGCAGAACCCGATCCTGCTCGACATCGGCCTCGCCCAGATCGCCATCGGGATTCTGCCGTGAGCAAGTTCATTGGCGAGCTGATCGTCAAACTCGTTGCCGACGACGAGGCCGGACTGTGGGAACTGCAACAGCCATTCAGTTACCAGTCGGACGTGGCGGGCAGGACGTTCACATTGCCGGCCGGGTTTCGTACTGACTTTTGCAGCGTGCCGCGCGTCGTCGGCGTGTACGACATGCTGGGCGACCGGGCGCGCAAATCCGGCGCCCATCACGACGGGCTGTATGTCAGCCATGAAGTGCCGCGCGAGATGGCCGATCAGGTGCTGCGGGAAATGCTACTGCTCGATGGCGTGGGGCACTTCGAGGCCGAGGAATTTTTTCTGGCGGTGCGCGTTGGCGGTGGGTCGCACTGGGGACCTGACCCTGTAGCCGCCCTGACAGCAACCGGGGCGATGACTTTGGCCTCGCATTTAGCTGGCGGCGGTTGACTGTAACGATCGTAATAGCTCCAGTGGGGGTGGGCTACGAGCGGGTCATGTCCCCGCACAACCCCCATGAGGTCGCCGCGGTCGCACTCCTTTCGGCTTAGCGGCGGCCCACTTTAGGAACCTTATGCCCCAAGTCATCACCATCACGGACAAACAGGACAGCACGCTGGTCGCCATGGCCAAGAGTTTGGCGAGCGCGATGGAGAACGGCACGCGCCCGTTCGGGCGCGCCATCATGACGGACACGGGCCAGATCATCTTCCAGAAACTCGGCTCCAAACTAATCCGCGCCCTGGTGTCCGTGTTCGACCAGTGGGACTACGTCGGCGTGGCGATGCCGAACCCGGTGCCGTACCGGGGGGTGTTTCTTGGTACGGCGAACCACGGAATGCCGAGCCTGGTTCTAATAAGCCTGACATATACCGGCAATAACATGACAGACCCGGGCGGGATAACGTTTACGTCCACTTTAGGCATATTGGACTCTAGCGGAGTACAAATAGGCACTACTGTAGGAACCGTAAGTTTTGTCATCACCACAGGGGCGACGTACCAGCAATGGGCTACTTTTGAGAACTGGCCCCTCAGCTCCGGTAGTATTCTGGCGCCAGCGTACGGCGGTGTTTTTAGCCTCGGCACCTCCATCCGCAGCGGGCATCCAGGGCTAACGACGATAGGCGGGGCTTGCACTCCGCACGACGCCTCCAATGGAGCAGAATGGACCGTAGCCAGTGGCACAGTCAATTCAACTCACGATGCGGCGGCCAATGGGTACAGTATCACTTCTCTGTCCCCCTCCTATGAGTCGCTTCTGGCCGCCGAGCGGGCAGCAGGCACCGGCGGCGTCTTCAACCTCGTCGTCGCCTCGAACGGGCAGACGCTGGCGTCCGAAGTGCAGAATACCGATCAATCGACGGGCGCGGTGTCATACGCCACAGGGTCGAATACATGGAGTGGCGACGGTTATGCCGAGATGTTCTACTGGGACAATAGAGGCGATTTCGCCTACGACCACAATCTCACCTTCAATGTGCCAGAAGACTGCATTTACCCGGTTACGCCGACCCCTCCTCCTTATCCAGGGGTGGTGTATGTGCCGTCATCGGGGCCTATAACCATCTCTATCATCTCCCAGACAGCAACCCCTGACGGGAGTTTTACCGTCACATACGGGGTCTATGAGGCGGGGGTCCTCATAGACTCGTGGAACGGCGTGGGGGTTGGGGCGCTTTATGGCATTACCCCATACACTGCTTCATACTCGAACTTATATAACATTATTGGGGGGTTCACCATCGGCGGTTATGTCACCACAGTGCAGGGGATGGTAACGAGCGGCACTTGCACCCCAGGTGGTGGCCCACTTCAGTACCAGAGTACAGTTACGCCCGCGCCTGGGTATGCCAATGCTGTCGCTGCTGTCGCCGCAAAATACAACGCCACCGTACTAGCCGCCAATGCGGCCACCGCCGGGCAGACCATCCAATGGAACGCCGACTGGGCCGCCGCCCAGGTTGTACTGAAAGCGCGCCGCCTCGCGTGGTTCCAGAAAAACTCAACCGCCACGCTCGCGCAACTCGCTGCGGGCGTTTTGCCGCGAGGGTGGGATTTCTGGCTGCGCGACTCGGCCCCGGAAAGCGCCAACACCTGCCGGCCCATTCTGCCCGGCGTGACGTATAGCGACGCGGTGTCGGCCGAGAATATACCCAATGCAGTAGACCCGAGGTTCCCACCTTTCCCTAACTACGTCTACTTAGCCACTGCGATCACGACGACGACGCGCACGGTCACATATAACTATACCCCAGCCCCTACCATGGCGCAGCCGAACCCACCGCCAGTATCGGGAACTTTTGTCGGGACAGAAGTAGCCACCAAAAAAACCTATACGGGGCTTAAAAACGGGCCTTATAACCTATTTAGCGCAACATGCGAAAACTGGTATGTGGACTCGGGGGAGCCTTTCTCCGGCATGAGGGACGCTTACAATCTCTACGCGTCAGGCCCAGGCGCCCAGGCGCCGGCGTACTTTGCACTCACGCCAGAGCCGGCCCTGCCGCACCCCATCCTGCAAGACATGGTTGCCCCCACCGTCCCGCCGGACCCAAACGCATACGGCCTTGGACTAGGTCTTGTATGGAACGGCGCCGATGGTGACTATTATAGCCAGGGCATGAATACCACCGATTCTACTTTCATACCCCCTTATTACTCAGTGGCCGACCCGTTCAACGGCGTGCTGCCCCCATACTCCAATACCATGGCCGCCACGGTGCCCGACTTCGTCACGCAGTACAGAAAAGATGTCAAGCCAGTTTATAAAGTCGGGGCTGGCAACCCGGAGTGGTGCGACTCCACTTTAATCGACGAGATGATCGTCACATTGACGCCGTTCTCCGTAGTAAAGGACGGCGTGGTGCTCGGCATGTTTCCCGACCCCGACGGCGCCCAAGGCGCTACCACGCTGGAAGTCTATGGCTCGGCCCAGTTCAGCTATTCCTACGCGACGGCAGCGCTCACCTTCGTCGTCTGGGCGCCGCTCACCGACGCCGAGGGCAATACCGTCGTCTCGCGCCAGTGCCAAGTCGCCAATCTGCCCGCCTACAACTGCCTCGTCGAATACGACGGCCTGGCGTGGCCCGACACGATCACCGCTTCCCTCAAGTCACGCGGCGACCGTGCCAACGGCAATGGCGATCAGGCCATGGCGGCAATCCTGGCCGCGCTCGCTACGCCAACCGCTTAACGCTATAAATCGTCGTGGTTCTATGTTAGACTGACGCCAGTCTAAGTTAGAGAGAAATCATGGGCTATACCGAGATCACCGCCGTCAAAGGCATGCGCAACGATGTAGGCCCCGAGCGTTTCGCGCTCGGCGACCTGCTGTACGCGCGTAATGTCGACATCGACGAGTCCGGCAAGATCGACCGGCGCCAAGGCACCAGCGTCCTCTTCGCAGGTGCGGCGCACTCGGTCTGGACCGACGGCACCCAAGGTTTCTTCGTGCAGGGCGGCTCGCTCAAACAATTTCAGCAGGATGGCTCGACCCTCGCGCTCAGCCCCGTCGCGGGCGCACGGGTCTGCTACGCATCCATCAACGAGTCCGTATTCTGGTCGGACAACATCGCCTCCGGCATCGTGGCCAACAACGCCAGCCACCAGTGGGGCATCACGCCGCCGGGTCCAATCACTCCGCAGTCCGGCCTCGGCGCCCTGCCACCCGGCACGTATCTCTGCACCATGACCTTCGCCGATCATAACGGCAAAGAGTCGGGCGCTCCGAGGTCAAGCTCGACCATGACCGAGGGCTCCCTCATTTTCACGAACCTGCCGGTTTCCCCTGATCCGCGCGTCGCCCTCAAAAACATCTATGTCAGCGCGGTCGACGGCGAGTTGCCGATGCTGACGGCTATCATCGAAAACTCGGTAACGTCCCTGACCATCACGGACCTGCCCGAGCAGACGCTCCCCGTGCGCACCATGTTCATGGGACCGCCACCGCCGGGCCAGATCGTCGGCTATTTCAATGGCCGCGCTTACATCGCCACCGGCCCGTTCCTGTTCTACAGCCAGCCGTACGAATACGAGCTGTTCGACCTGCGCACCGGCTTTCTGGCATTCGACTCGGATGTGCAGACCTTCTGCGCCATGCAGGACGGCATCTTCGTCGGCACGACGGCCAAGACTGTATTCCTTGACGGCACCGGGCCTGAGAGCTTCATCTCCAAGCCCGCCTCGCCCTACGGCACCGTCATGGGCACTGAGGTCAAAGTCTCGGGCGACGCCGTGGGCGCTGGTGTTGACGGCGTCGGCGACGGCCAGGGCATCGCGGGCACCATGTATTTCTGGATGTCACGCCGGGGGCTCGTCCTCGGCGCCGACGGCGGCCTAGTGAAAGACCTGACCGCCAAACATTTCGTTCCCCCCGTTTCCACCAGTGGGGCCGCACTTCTCAAGTGGCGCACCGGCACTCCGCAGTATGTAGTCTCACTTTCCAAATAAAAGGTACTCACTATGGCCGCACGTCTTTCCACTGGTCTCGTCAATGCTCTGATGGCATCCAGCAACTTCAAGACCACTTTCGCTCTTGGTTTCATCGACATTTACAGTGGCGCCCAGCCGGCGCTGCCCGACAACGCGCCAAACGGTACGCTGCTCTGCACTCTGTACTCGGATGGTGTTGCTACCGGCCTGTCGTGGGCCTCAGCAGCTTCCGGCGGCGTCCTGTCCATGCTCTCGACCCAAACATGGTCGACCACGGTCGCGGCCGCCGGTACTGCCGGCTGGTTCCGGCTGCGCGCGGCAGGCGACTCGGGGCTCTTGGCGTCAAGCACCGCTGCCCGCTTCGACGGCGCGATTGCCACCTCCGGCGCGGAGATGAACCTCGGCTCCTTGGCTCTTTTGACGGGCGCGCCGTTCGTGATCGCCGCCGCCGCGTTTTCCCTGCCGCAACAGTAATAGGAGAAAGCCATGACGCTTAAAATTCCGACCGCCGCGCAAGGCTCGTTGCTCAAGGACATGCTGGGCGTCACCGTGCCCGCCAACCTGACGCTCAAACTCTTCACCAACAACATCACCCCATCTGCTTCGGACGTTGTCGCCACCTACACCGAGTTCACGGCGATCATGGGCTACGTGGCCAAGACCCTGACCAAGACCTCGTTCACCGAAGCGGATGTGTCCGGCACTGCCACGGCGGCCTACGCGGCGCAGACCTGGACCTTCACGGCGGGCGGCCCGGTCACGGTCTACGGCTACTATGTAGTCGGCGCCGACGCGCTCCTGCGCTGGGCCGAGCTGTTCGCCACGCCTTTAACGGTCACGAATGCAGGCGACGCAATCACCGTGACGCCGCAACTCACCTTCGTATCGGCGTTCTAAAGTGGCCTTCGCGCTGGCGCCGTACGGGGCGAGTTTAATAGCCCAGAGCCTGTGGGGGTCCGCCGCCGGCTACTACCTCCAATACCTTTACCTCAACGCGGGGGCAAGTGGGGATTTCCCCCTTGTGGGATACTGGGGGTCTCCGGCTGGCGGGGTCGTCTCACTTAGTTCGAGTCCTGCGCTTACGGCGGGAGCTAACGGCGTGACTATCACCGCCGTCACCCTTGTGGGCAACGGTGCCAATGTGTACGCTACACTCACGGCCGGCATTGCAGGGTCCGGCGCCGACGTCATTCTTGATTCGCTGACGATTAGTGCCGTCTCGGCGATTCTGAACCTCACGCTCAAGTGCCAACTCCAGGCGGGCAATGCTAAACTGAACATGGCCCTGCGCCAAGCCATCTGCACCGCGCTCACCAGCGCCACCGCCGTCAACTTCCTAACTACAACGGCCAACACGACGATCAGTTTTTACAGTGGCTCGCCGCCGGCCGACTGCGATGCGGCAGTAACGGGCACGCTTCTCGCCTCGAAGACGATCTCGCAGACCTCGTTCAATAGCAACGCTGCCCCTACGGCCAACATGCTGCACTTGACGTCGGCAACATCCATTACGCCCGTTGCCACCGGCACCATCGGCTACATGCGCATGGTCGCCGCCAATGGCTGCGCCTTCCAGACAGCGTCCATCGGTGTGTCCACGGGCGATGTGCGCGTAACCACTATGTCGCTGGTGAGCGGCACGGCGTTCACGCTCAACGACTTAGACATCATGGCGGGATAACTTATGCCGACGCAAACGAGCATGGTAGCTTCCGGCGGGGCCAACGGCAGCGGGGCCGCAGGGTCTTTCAGCGCCCGCTCCCTCGTCGTCACGAGTGGCGGGGGGATTGGTGGCGGGGCGGCGATATGTGTTAAGACCAAACCGCAGATCGCCGTAAAAATGACCGTCATGAAGGCGGCGCTGTCGATGCCTGTTCCGTTCAACATGATCAACGGGCACTTCAAGTCGACCGTCGGTGCTTCGCTCGCCGCTTCGACCGATTCCGTGAAAGCCCAACTCCCGCTGCTGACGGCCACGATCACGGGCCGGATCAACGTCAACGCGACCATTGGCGCGACGCTCACACTGGCCAAGTCAGCACTGACTGGCGGCATCTACGCCATCACGGCCACGCTGCCGCACGCGCACGCGGCGCTTGTAGGCCAGCCAGGGTCCGCCGGGGCGGTCAACGCCAAGCTGACCATTGTGCAGGCGAGCGTCGCTGCCAAGGCGGGCATGGTCGGTTCGATCAACGCCGACCTGACGGCCATGCGCGCCGCGCTGGTCGGCGCGAACGGCTTGATCGCCACCATCAACGCGCAGCTAACAAAACTGGACGCCGCGGTCATAGCGCACAGCGGCGCGTCCGCGAGTATCAGGGCCAACCTCACCGCCATCACCGCCGAGCTGAACGCCGGTTTCGGCGCCGTCGGCACAGTCGATGCGCGCCTGCCGACGCTCAACGCCGCGCTCATGGTGCTGGCCCAGGCCACGGCGCAGCAGCTAGTCATGGTGGTCAACACCCACACCAACGCCGTCTCGACCTACGAGGACTACCCATTCAACAGCTTCTGCCTGATCAACGGCGTCTACTACGGCGCCGGGCCAAGCGGCCTATGCGTGCTGGAGGCGGGCGACACCGACATGGGCGCACCAATCGACGCCGGGTTCTCCTTCGGCCTGCTCGACTTCAAGGAGGGCCGCCAGAAGCACATGTCGGACGCCTACATGACGCTGCGCACGGCGGGCGACCTGACGCTGCGGGTCACGGTGGACGAGGCGGCGCAGTACGCCCCCGTCAGCCTGACGATGGCAGCGCGGCCCACTGCCGGGTTCATCCAGCGCCGCGTGAATATCCCCAAGGGGCTGCGCGGCAAGACGTGGCAGTTTGAACTTAACAATGTGGCCGGAGCGGACTTTGACTTCGGCCAGCTCGGCTTGAACGTGGCCGTCAGCCAACGCCGTCTATAGAGGATCATCATGACAACCGACAATACAGCGGCAGGGCTGCAAAACACTGCGATAGCTAATGCGGGCACGTACATGAGTCAGATGCAGACTTTCATATCTGATCTGACGGCCTACCTGCGAGTCTCGGAAGGGTCGGCGCTGCAACCGAATGGCGATTCGGTTCTCGTCGTCTCGGACACGCTCGACGTGACGGACGTGCAGAGCGACTTGACCAAACTGCTCGCCTCCGCCCAGGCCAACCTGCCGTCGCCACTGAACGCCCCCGGTATGCCGACCATTACGATGCCGGCGCCCGCATCTGCCGTCGCTTCGCTGTCGTTCCCCGCTTTCCCCACGATCAGCGTGCCGAACCTGCCGACCCTGACCGCCCCGGTCGTCGGCACGGACCCGTTCACGGGCGTCATGCCGACCATCGACTATCCGGTCGCTGCAGTGCGCCCCGACGTGACGTTACCCGACGCGCCCGTGTTCGCCAACATCGTGATGCCTACCATCACCGACATCGTCTTGCCGAACTTCACGGCGGTCGAGCCCTTCGACGATCTGCAAGCTCCGACCAACTTGTTCTCATACTCGGAAACGGCCTACGACTCGGCGCTGATGAACACGGCGACGGCCAAACTCTTGGGCGACTTGGTCAACGGCAGCTACGGCATCGAGATCGCCGACGAACAGGCGCTCTGGTCGCGGGCGCAAGAGCGCGAACTGCGCGGAGCCGACACCGCCATGGCAGAGGCGGCAAGACAGATGGCGGCGCGCGGCTTCTCGCTGCCAGCCGGGGCCATGCTGGCGCAACTGGCCAGCGCGCAGCAGGACGCGATGGAAAAAATCTCCACGGTCAGCCGCGAGATTGCCCTGAAGCGGGCCGACATGTACGTCGAGGGCAGGAAATTCACCTTCGCCCAGGTCAAAGAATACGAGCAACTGACGACGGCCCTCTTCATGTCGGCCGCCGAGCGCGCGCTCAACTCGGCCAAGGCAACCGCCGAGTTCGGCATCGCCCTGTACAACTCGCGCATCGCCAAATTCAACGCCCTCATGGAGGGCTTTCGCGCTTCCGTGATGGCGTACGAGGCTGAGGTGCGCGGCGCGCTCGGCCAGTTGGAGGCGCAGAAAATCAAGCTGATGGTGGTCGACGCGGAAGTGGGCATCCAGAAAAATCAGGCCCAGCTCTACCTGACCCAAGTGGAGGGGGCCAATTCGCTCGTCAACATGTACCGCACTGACGTGTCGGCCATGCAGGGCTTGGCCGACGTCGAGCGTTTGAAGCTGGGCGTGTTCCAGTCGTCCGTCGAGGCGTATTCCGAGCAACTGCGCGCCGGTTCCCTGCAACTCCAAGGCTACGAAGCAGCGACGCGCGGCAACATGGTGCAGGCCGAAGTCTACAAAACGGAGGTCTCGGCCCAGATGATTCAGGCCGAAATCGTCAAGACCCAGTCCTCCGTGCTGGTGGCCAACGCCCAGGTATCGATCGAAAATCTGCGCGAGCAGATCGCAGTAGCAACAGCCACTGCCGACGTCTACCGCAGCCAGTCGCAAGGCGTAGCAGCGGCCAACGAGTCCCAAGTCCGGGCCTACCAAGCGCGCACCGAGTCGTTCCGCTCGATGGCGAACATCTACGAAACCATGGGCAGGCTAGACATTTCACGCTACGACTCATCGACCCGCGTCGCCTTGGAGAACGTGCGCAATCTGCTGGAAGCGGACAAGATCACATGGAACGTCCGGCTGGGCTCGACGACAACGGCCATACAGGCACTGGGGCAGGCTGTGCAGTCGAACCTGAACCAAGTCATCGGCATCGCCTCTGCCGTCACATCATCGTCGGCATAAGGTATGATGTTGCTCAGTTGAAAACTCTAAGGAGCCCGTCATGGCCAGTGTCAAACAAAAGTTGGTAGCGTTCGTGAAGCAGGAGAGCAAGGTCAGCCTAGCTGGTGTCCTGCGCCTTTCCGCGTTTTCCGCTGTCCTCGTCTGCATGACGATCTGGCTGACGCTGAACGCGCTGGGGCTGCTCAACCATGCGTACTAGGACCAAGGGCTTCTCGCTCATCGAGACCTCTATCGTGCTGGTGATCTTCGGGATGCTCATGACGCCGCTCCTGTCGCTGCTGATCTCGACGACGAAGCAAGCCCAGTACACCAACACAAAGACAGCGCTGGTCAACATCCAGAATGCGTTGATCGGGTATGTTCAGGCCAACGGGTTTCTGCCGTGTGCAACCCACACGACCAACCCTGCCAGCCCACTTTACGGGATGCCCGACGCTCTCGTAGGGGGAGCGTGCCCCATTTTGGCGGCTAGGGGCTACTTGCCTTGGGCACTTCTCGGCGTTCCCCCTATGGACTCATGGGGGTCGACCAGAGCCTCGATCGCTGGGCCATGGCCGGGATACTGGCGCTACCGGGTGGATGCTACTTTCTCCACGCCATGCGCCACTCCGCCGTGTACCGCATTGGTCGCACCCAGCAAGAGCACGATTACGTTATCAGTGGTCGCCGGGACGGGGGACAACCTCGTCGTGGTCACAGGCCCGCTTCTCATCAGCCCTTTGGTCGCCGCCGCAGGAACCCCTGCGGCCATTATCTATTCGGCTGGACCAAATGTTACAGACGACGGGCTAAACGCCGTATATGGCCCTACGTATCAGTCGACCACCCCGTCTACTGTACCGGTGTACGACGATATAACGGTCGTTATCTCGAAGGCCACAATCGGCGCCATGATGGCGCAGGTCGGCAATCTGCACCCTTAACCCATCGCCCATACAACCAGGCGGCGCGTAGCCGCCGTTTTCTTTCGCCCTGTACTCTACGGCTCTATTTAAGTACACTTCGTTCTAAGTTAGATTATAGATAGAGGAAACAATGAACAACATCCAGAAAGCATTCAAGGCGAAGGCCCAGCTCGGGCTGCGCGCGGCGCAGGGCAGACAGGTGCAGCACATGGCCGACGGCGGCGGAGGCCTGCGCCAGCAAGGCCTCGTTCAAGGCCCCGGCACCGGCACTTCCGACAGTGTCCCAGCCATGATCTCCAAGGGCGAGTACGTGCTGCCGGCCGACACCGTGGCTGCGCTCGGCAAGGACAAACTGGATGCGATCAAGGATGCGACGCATACGCCAGTGAATAACGGGCTGCGCGGGGCGCACTTCGACAATGGCGGAATGCCGGCCGGCCCAGCGGAGCAGGGGCTCGCGGGTCAGCCCAATCCGAACTATCTGGGCGGTGGCGGGGCCAGCACGCAAGTCAGTCCGACCCCCGGCATGGGGGCGCGGCAGAATTTTACCTTCGGAAATAACAACGCCCCCGGGCCAGCTCCCGCCAGCACGGCGCTGGCCCCGTTAAGCCCATTGCGCTCGGTTCCACCGCAAGGCCCCGCCCCTGAGTACACGGACTACAAAAATGTGCCTCCCGCCCCTGGCCCGGCAGACCCGCGCGTCGCGGCTGCGCGTGCGGCGGACAGCGCCAACTTCGCCAGCCAGCAGCGTGGGGCATTTTCATCGCCCCCGCCAAAGCCTGGTTTCACCCCTTCGGGCAACGGCGCAGCCTACGACATGGGCGCCAGAGCGCGGGCTTTCGTGCAGCCCCTTGTCAAACGGATGGGCGGCTTGCCGACCAAGCTGAACATGGCGGGCAACGCGGCTACGGCAGGGTTCAACATCGCCCCCAACTACCATCCGATCACCGATGAGAACAACGGCCTCTCGACCGGCGACAAGGCGCAACTCCTCATCGACTCGGGCCTGCGCTCGGCCTCGCAGATCGCGGGGGCGGGTGTGGGCGCCGCCGCCCTCGGTGGTTTGGCCGCGCCGACCGGGCCGGGGGCCATCGTCGCCGGGATTGCTGGCGGTGTTGGCGGCGGCTACCTCGCCGGGCAAGGGTATGACAAACTGGCAGGTGGCCTGCGCAGTGGCGCGAACGCCGTCAACTCGGCGCTAGGCGGCAGTCCAAACTACTGGGAGTCGTCCGCCGACATCCGGGCCAAACATGGCTACGCCGCCAACCCTGACCTCATGCAGACCCTGCACGGCAACCCGCTGCTCGCACAAGGTGCGCGCTCGCCAACACCAGCCCCAGCGCTGAACGGCGCCACGCCGACGACCACACTGCCGTCGGCCGTAGCGGCCCCGGCGCAGAGCGCTGCGCAACCCACTGCGCCCGTCGCTCCACCAGCCGCACCCGTCATCCCGACCATCGTCGGCAAGGACGGCATGGCCACGCAGAACGGCAACCCCGTCGCGGGCTACGGCAGCATCACCAACTCGCAGGGCGTACGGCGCAGCTTCGCCCCCGGCCCCGAGGATGATCAAGGTGGAGCGTCACAAGCCAACCCGGCCGCGTACGCCCCAGCCGACTATTCAGGGCGGCAGAACTCGCCCGCCGACTACCACACGCAGGACTTGGCGAGCGGCGCTCGCGGCGGTGCAGGCGCGGGTGGTGCGGGCGGCAACAGCTTTATCGGCCAGATTCAAGCGAACGGCGCGCAGCGCATGGCCGACCGCAGTCGCGGCCTCGACATCGCCCAGCAGGGCCAGATGATGCAGGCGCAGAACGCCCACGACGCCAACGTGGTCGGCGACAACAGCAGCATCCGCTCGACCGAGGCGTCGATGTACGGTCACAACCTGAGCGCGCAGATTGCAGGACGCCAGATGCAGTGGGACCGCATCAAGCACTCAGACGAGATGGGCAACAGCCAGCGCGACTACAACCTACGCGCGGATCAATACGGCCACACGCAGGACGAGGACGCACGCAACGCCAGCATCAAGGGCACAGAGGCGCTGCACCAGCAAATCTTGGGGCAGTTGCCGCCCGGTGCGGACGGCAAGCCCGACGCCGCTGGCGCCGCGGTCTACATGGCCGGGGCGCAACAGGCGGTTGCCAAACAGGCGGCTAGACTGCGCGCGGCGGGCAAAGAAAAAGACGCGGCCAGCGCCGAAGCGATAGGTCCCGGCGGGCTGAGCACGACGGCCAAGCAGGAGCTCATGACCGGCACCCGCATCAAAACACGCTTCGATCAGCGCATGGGGGAGAACTTATCTGGTGTAACTGGCCATGTGTCGAGTGACCCGACCGACTACATGTTTAGTCATGTCAACCCAGATGATAAGACGAAGGCCATTCTGCGCAACGGTAACAGCATGGACCTGAACGACCTCACGCACCGCGACATGACCAGCAGACTCGGCTTGCCTAACCCGTACAACCCGTTGACTTCCGACCTCGTCGGCGATCTTGCCAGCCCCAACGCTAACGGTGCCCGCGCACCACGATAAGGAAGACCATGCCTAAATACGCACCGACCATCAGCCTGCGCGGCCCCGATCAACCAGACGCAACCCCCGTCACCGCCGACGACCTTTACCGCAGTGACAACAATGTCTTCAGCCAGGGCCTGCGCTCCGGCGCGACGGCCGCCGGCGGTCAACTTCATGCCCTGGTCGGCGGTGTCGGCGAGGCGGCGGGCGCGGCCGATTTCGCCAAACAGCAGTACGCTGCCAGCCTCGCCGCGCAGCAGCAGGCGGCAGCGCAAGCACCGCTGATCAACGACTACCACCAGATCAACGGCGTGCGCTCGGCGGGCCAGTACCTTGCCGGCCAAGCCGGGCAGATGACCCCCGCACTCGCCATGGGCGCGGTCGGTGCGGCAGCGGCCCCCGAACTGGCCGGTGCTGGTGCGCTGGTCGGCGCCACGTTGGGTACGGCACCCTCCATGATCGGCTCCGAGATTCAACAGCAGCAGCAGAACCCTGCCGCCATGCAGCACAGCGCGGGCGACCGGCTGGCGATGGCGGGCGGCGTCGGGTTGGCCAAGTCGGCCCTGATGAACGTCGTGCCGCAGGTCATGGGCGGCAAAATCTTCGGGCGCGGGGCGGAACAGGTCGCCGGTCAAGTAGGCGAGAGCGCCATTACACGCGCCGTATCGAAGAAAGCCATGCTCGCGTCCAATCTGGGCGAGGGCGTCGTTGGCAACGCCGCCGCCGGCGTCGGCTCCGAAGCGTTGGGGCAACACGTCGCGTCGTATTATGACCCGACCCGCGACACCAGCCAGGACAACCAGCACCTGTTCGACGCCGGAGCCGCTGGCGCCATCGTCGGCGCACCGTTTGGTTTGGCTGGCTTCGCCGGAGAAGCTATGCACGGCAAGGGCGCGGCTGCTCCGGCGGCAGACGGCGCAACTTCGCCCGGCATCGTCGGCCAGTTGACGGACATGGCCAAGGGCGCGGTCAGCAAGATGACGGGCGCGTTCAGCAAGGGCGAGAGCGACGCCTCGTCCCCGGTCGACGTAACCCCCGCCGACAGCGTGCAGGGTCAAGTCGCCGGTTTCATGAAGGACACGGCGGGCTCGATGGTGCAGCGTGGCGCGCAGGTCAAGGCGTGGGCGCAGGGCCTTGTGGGCGACGAGAATCTGCCCGACTCCGTGCGCGCGCAAGTGCAGAGCGCAGCCTCGAACATCGGTGACGCCGCCAACCAAGCGTTCATCGCCACCACGAAATTCGCTTCCGACGCCTACGCCAAGACGGGCGGCCCGGACAGCGCCGCGATCAGGAAGACCTTGACCGATATCTGGGGCCACGCCACGGACGCCGTCGACAGCAAGACCGGCGTTGACATCCCGGCCATGATGAGCAACATCAGCGATGCCTTGAACTCAGGGCTGGACGGTGTCAAGAACGCCGACTACGGCGCGATCCTCGGCAAACTGAAGGACACCTTCGGCCAGCTCGGTGACGCTGCCAAGGACCCGCGGCAAGCGTTCGAGACCGTCGCCAAGGCAGCGCGCGACGCCTTGAACAGCGTGAACGAGGCGGACTTCAGCTCCGCTCTCTCGGGCGCGAAGGACTTGGCCGGCAAGGCGGTCGACGCCGTGCAGACTGGCGTCGGCAAGATAAGCGACATCATCAACCCGAAGGAGCCCGTCGACCTGACGGCAGCGCGGAAACTGGCAGCGGGCGACGACGGCGTGGGCTCGATCGATCCCGACGCCTATACCAAGGCCAGCCCCGAGGCGCAGCAAGTCATGGCGGACCAGTCCAAGCAGTCCATGCTCGACCAAGCGACCAGCATCGCCAAGAACCTGTACAACAACCACGCCCTCTCCGCCGAGGACAAGGCTAGTCTGGATGCCATGGGCGGCGACTTCTCGACAGCGGCCAACAGCATGAAGGTGGGCGTGATCAAGATGGCGACCGACGCCTCGGTCAAGTTGAGCGGCATCATCGGCGACACTCATGACTTCATCAAGTCGCAGTACGACAAGCAGTTCGGCAGCGACACCAAGTCCGAGATGGGCTCGGGCATCCGCGAGGTGGTCTCCAGCACGATCATGCCGTTCCTAGAGCAACACCGGCCCGACGTGCTGAAGAACCCACGGGACATTCAGCGCATCGGTGACAGCGTGCGCATGTTCGCCGCGATGGCGAACAAGGGCGACGTGGACATGCAGGCCGTGCGCTACATGCACTCGATCTTCGGCGGACAGACCCTGCGCGATGTGGTGATGGGTGTCCACAAGGCAATCAGCGGTGACGCCGACCCAGCGGCGACCAAAAACTTCATGAAGGTCATGGGCAAGATTCAGGGCGAGGAAATCTCGTCCGACTCGCTTGGCAAGTCCGTGTCCGCCGCGATGGACCCGGAAGCCTTGAAGCAGAGAACCGCCGCCGACCCGAACTACCTGAACACGGTGGTGCGCGGCATCCGTTCGCACGTCGACGAGTCGGCCTACGCCAACATGGGCAAGCACGAAGCCGACATAGCCAAACTCGACTTTAACCTCGGCATGCAGAAGGAGTTCGGCTCCAAGTCCAAGGGCATCATCGCCTCGTTTGCCAAGGACGCCGAGCGTACCAGCGCCAAGCCGTCCACCATGGAAGACAAGGCGCCGGGCGAGACGGACCACATGAACAGCGACAACGTACGCACCGTGCAGCCGGGTGAAGCCATCGAGTCGAAGTTTTCGACCGGCGACTTGGCCGACAAGTTCGACGAGCCGCAGTTCCACGGCAAGGGGTTCAAGCACGACATGGTGCTGACCAAGGAGGCCCACGCACGCCTCGGCGTCGAAGGCAAGCCCGCCGCCGACACCTTGCTGGAAGAAAATCAGAAGAAATACGGCGGACACAAGAGCGTCGACTTCGTGCCGTTCAAGGACCTGCCGAAGGAAGTGCAGCAGCACCACATCGACCGCCTAACCGAGACGTACCAGAAGCGGATCGATGCCGGCGACGACGAGAAGACGGCGATCAAGGCGGCCAACGACGCACACGGCAGCCCGCGCGACGTGGGCATGGTACGCACCGAGGGCATGAAGCAGGAAGGGCGCATGTCGGCGGCCGAGTTCCAGGACATCCGCGTCGACACCTCGAAGACCTCGCACCGCAACAGCCCGAGCCGGATCGATACCGGCGTCAAGGGCGCGGTACTGGACGCCATCAAGATGGTGCGCATGTTCCAGTCCGACGCGCGCACGGAGACACTGAGCGGGGCCGAGCACGGCAAGGAGCGGCTGGCCCATGTCTTCATGGAAGCAGTCGCCGCTGCCCAGGATCACCTCGGCAAGGCGTTCGAGATTCCCGACGACGTAGTGGTGCAGGACAAGGGCGGCGTGAAGACGACCTGGGGCGAGATCAAGGGCCTGACCGGGCGCCCCGAGGACAAGGCGGCAATGAGCACCGAGGAACTGCACGCCCGGGAAATGAAGAAGAACGAGGAGCGCAAGAACCCGCTCACGCCGGAGCAGATCGACAACCGTGTCGCGCTGCACGAGAAACTTGCGGGCATGTCGACGAGTGAGCTGCAGGCGCACTCGACCGACCTTGCCAACCGCAGGGAAGAGGCCGAGCAGAATGTCTCCGACCGCATCGAAGCCATGAAGAAGGCCCACACCCGGTTCTCCAAGACCGACGTGGCCGAGCTGTATCGGAAGCACGGCGTGCAGGACATCCGCGACGAGCAGGGCTTCACTGACCGCGAAGTCAACCGCCGCATGGGCGTCAAAGACGAGGACGGGCGCGGGCCGGACATGGTGGACGCCACCGAGACCGACCCGAACACGGAAATCCATGAAGCCGTCAAAGGGCTGGGCGAGAAGGGCGCCAAACGACTCGTCGGCATGGACGGCGCCGCCCTGAACAACGGCCCGGCGCGCGCCACGGAGGGCAACGTCAACGCCATCCACCGTGATGTGCAGGCGACCATCGACCGGCTGGAGGGCAGCAAGAACGTGGTGGCGAACGGCCTGGGCAAGAAAGCCCGGGCGCTGGACGCCATCTCGCACGAGATGAACAACGCCGACAGCAGCAAGTTCTCGGCCTTCATGCGTGATGCCAAGAACACGAGCGAGGTGTCAGGTCTGATCAACGACCTGACGGCAAAGTACAAGACGCTGCTGGAGACACCGACCGTAGAGCCGCGGGTCGATAAGACGCCTAACTCAGCCCGAGCGCCGAGCGATGTCTCCGGGCGCAGACCCGCCGACGCCGAGCAGTCGCAATGGAAAGGGTCCGAGTTAAAAAAAGCTGAAGCCTCCGGCGGGCAGACGCTCGGCGGGGGCAAGGACGACAAGGCGCACGCCGAAACCTTGAGTCGCCAGAACACCGGCACCAAGACCTTGAGCCCGAAGGAGATGCGGGAAGTCTCCGCCCATCTCGATAAAGTGCTGCCGGGTGTGGAGACGGCCTTCAAGGGCCTGCTGCACGCGGGCGACTACGACCGTCGCATGGACAACGGCAAGCTGAAGGACTTCGTCAACCTGTCGATTCACAGTTTAGATGCGATGGGTACCGCCTTCCATGAATCCCTGCATGGCTTTATCCAGCACATGCGGGAGACGGACCTGCACAAAGTGAACGACGCGCTGTACAAGGCCGCCGACTCGATGGTGATGCGTGGCAAGCTGGAGAAACTCCTGGCCAACGAGCCGGGCGCGCTCGACCAGATCAGGGCCGCCGGTGGCAGCGAGGAACGCGCCGCCTATATGTACCAGTTCTATCACACGTTCGACCCGGCCACGGGCAAGCGCATGCTGGAATTGAACGAGGCGCCGCGCACCATCGTCGGCAAGATCGCCGACTTCATTCAGAAGACGCTCGGCATGTGGACCGGCAACGAGCGCGCCGCGCAGATCATGGACTACTTTCACTCCGGCGAGTATGCCAAGGACGGCATGGGCGACAGGAACGCCGTCTCGCGCGTGCTGCTAGAGCGCGGTACCAACAAGACCTTCGAGGCGATCAAGAAGAACTTCGCCCCGATCATTCACATCGCCAACGGCATCATCAGTGGCGGCGACGCCGCTCTCGGCGACATGCACAACCCGGCCATCGACAAGCTGCGCAAGCTGATCAACCCGAACACGTCCGACACGCACATGCAGGACGGCTTTCTCGGGGCCGCGCGCACCCAGCGCACCCAGGAATTGAACGGCTTGATGTCCGAGTTTGCCAAAACGAACGTCACTGCCGACCAGATGCAGGAAGCCTTGGAGCAACTGCAGTCCGGCAAGCCCGCTTCGACGCCGGGAGTGCGCCTCCTGGCCGGCGAGGGCGGTCCGATCCGCAAGCTGTTAGATAAGATGCACGCCTACATGACGGCGGCGGGCGTCGACGTAAAAGACATGGGCGTGGGCAAGGGCTATTTCCCCGTCGTGTGGGACCCGAGCTACATCGCGTCGAACCAGAAAGCCTTCAAGGCCATGCTGGAGCCCTACGTGCGTTCGGGCCAGTTCAAGGGCAGCACTGACCAGTTAATCCAGCGCCTCATGACCAACGACGGCAACGAGTTCGGCATCGAGACGACCCGGCCCGGCATGCAGAGCCTGAAAGACCGCAAGCTGGACTTCATCTCCCAGGCCGACCGGGCGCCGTTCCTGCAGAAGAACCTGATCCAGACGATCAACAGCTACGTGACGCAAGCCACGCGCCGTGCCGAGTGGGCGCGGCGCTTCGGCGACGACGGCAAAGGCTTGACCGCATTGATGGGCGAGGCCGTGACGAAGCACGGCGCCTCGAAGCAGGATATGAAGCTGGTCGACAATTTCATCAAAGGCGTGGACGGCACGCTGGGCGACGACATCGACCCGGGCCTCCGGCGCCTGTTCGGCAACGCCATCGTGTACCAGAATATCCGCCTCCTGCCAATGGCCGTGTTCTCGATGGCGGTCGACCCGATGGGCATCGTCGTGCGCGGCGGCACGGTCAAGGACGCCTTCAACGCTTTCAAGCGCGGCATCACGGAGGTCAAGAGTGGCTTCGAGAAGAACCCGCAGCGCGACGAATGGTACAAGCTGTCGGAATTGATGGGCACCATCGACGACACCACGCTGGTGCATACCCTCGGCTCGTCCTATTCTCAAGGCATGGTCGGCGACACCGGGCGCAAGATCAACGACGCGATGTTCAAGTACAACCTCGTTGAGCAGATGAACACGTCCATGCGCGTAGCGGCCATGCCAGCGGCGCTTAGTTTCCTGGCCAAGCACGCGGATGGCACCAACAGCTTCCACAGTGACCGTTGGCTGGCCGAGCTGAACCTCAAGCGGGGCGACGTGATCATGGGCAAGGACCGCCCGCTTCTGACCTTCGATGATTTCAAGGGTCACGGCATGAGTGATGACGCGGCAACCGCGGCAGCTCTCAAGATGCGCGGAGCGGTCAACAAATGGGTCGATGGAGCCATTTTAAGGCCCAATGCAGCCCACAAACCAGTCTGGGCCAATGACCCACACTTCGCGCTGGTGTCGCACCTGAAACAGTTCGTGTATAGTTTCAACGAGACGATCATCAAGCGCACGATCAACGAGGCGCGGCACGGCAACTACACCCCAGCCATGGCCTTGGCCAGTTACGTGCCGACCATGATGGCAGCCGATTACGTCAAGGGCATGATCATCGGCGGCGGTGCGCAGCCGGCGTATAAGGACGGCTGGGATTTTGCGGACTACCTCGGCAACGGCATGCAGCGCGCGGGGCTGTTCTCCATCTCCCAGTTCGGGCTCGACGCCTACAAGAACATCCACATGGGCGGCACTGGCGTGGGGGCGCTGTCGGGGCCGATGCTTGAGCAGATCGGCGACTCGCTGCACACGCTGGGCGGCAGAGGAAATGTCGGCTCGACAGTGCTGGACGCGATGCCGCTGTCGCCAATTGCCAAGGCGATTGGCCACTCGGGCGGGCCTGACTCGATGTTTAGCGATTAAACGGAACTGTGGAACGAGGATTTGACGCTAAGTCCTTGTTTTAATTACTTGTTCTGTTGTTCTGTTCTATTTCTAAATTTAATTTGATTAGAAAAATATATAGAACATAGTAAGTAGTGTAGTAGGCATACAGAAGAAAGTTTTGGGAAGCAGCACAAATGGCACAGTGCTGGTTCTGTATAAACTGTTTATATCGTTTGTGGGCTCGCGCTGTATCACGAGTGATTGGATATATTTCGGGGCTCTACGCTGCGGCTAAAAATAGCCGTCCATTGTGTGGGCCAAAATAAAGAGGAGGGCGGCCCGGTGTTAATGGGTCGCCCTTTTTGGTTTAGTCGCCTAATTTACATAAGGCGTCGTTGATGCGGTCGTCGATGGTTTCGAGTGCGTGCCAGAGCGGACTGCCAAATTCAACTAGTGTCGCTTGCGCTTCCTTGATACGCTCCTGCGCGACATGCAGCTCATTGACCACATAGTCGAGGTCATCTACGGCGTCCATCAGTTTTGTCTTCATAACTGCTCTCTCATCGCCATGGCAACGACTTCGTCGAAGCTGACGCCGAGGCACAAGGCTTTGCAGGCCGTGCCACAGATCAGGAACCACGACATGCGGAGCTGTTGATCGATGTACTCGGGGATGATCTCTTTCATGGTTGCGCTCCATTGATCTGGTCGATCAGTTTGTCGACCGCCGCATGAATGCCGACTCTGCGGTCAGAGGGCTCGAACGTGAGCTCGGTGCCGCCCTCCGTGCGTATGGTGGCGGTGCCCCGATCTTCGTTGATCATGATCTCGGCGATCTGATCCGCAGCGACCCAGCGGTACTCGCTCAGTTTGATCATCATGACATGTCCCTCGCATCCCGAATCTGGCGCTGTTCCTCGTTATGGGCAACGCTGTCAGTTTGCCGCTGGTAGCAGTTGAAGCCGAGGAAGGGCCATACCTTATCCGCAAGTGCCGGGCCGAGGTCTGACGCCTCACAATGGCTCATCACCAGTTCGTCGTCCTCAAGTGGGTCTGTGCGCTCGATGATCAGGCAGCAGCCGTCGTGCGGGTGGCATGTGAAGACCATCACCCGGCCCCACTTCTTATGTATGTGCTCGCTGCCATGGGTGATCATGAGTTTGGCGCGATCCTCTGGTGTGAAGTTCATGCTGCCTCCTTCAGCGCCAGATCAGCCTTTGGCCGGTGGCACTTGTAGCGGGCTTGCCGAGGCGCGTCAAGGACGCCGGTATCGAGCGACGTGTATTTGAACGGATGGCCGACGATCAGCGACTGGTCCTTGAACATGGCGATGCGGTCCTTATGTTTCAGCGCGCCGGGGCCGACGCGGATGGTCTGCCCGGTCTCAACATCGGTGGCGATGATCGTGCCGATCATGCCGTTGCCGACCTTGTTCTCCTTGTGGGCGCTGCGCTCGGTGCGTCCCAGCGAGTTGGTCTTGGCCTCATTGTTGTTCTGCTGCGCTTCCTCGACGGCGGTGCAGATCGCATCTTTGTCCGAGGTCGGCTTGAAGCGCCAGAAGTCGTTCAGCGTCTCCGTGGCGCGGCCCGACTTGTGCATCGCCTTCGGGTCGCGGAAGATCGCGCCTTCATATTTCCTGGCGAGGCAGTCGTCGATCCATGCCTGGGCCTGCTCAGCATTTTTGATCCAGACCCAAGGCAGCAGGCAAACACCCAAAGTCTTCACGTTGTCGAGCTGCCCCTGTAATGCTTGGTAGCGCTCCAGGTAGGGCAGATGCACCACATCAGCGTGCAGGTAGTCGAACAAGTTCCACACGACATTGATGGGCAACTCCGTCTGCCCCTTCTTCAACTTGGACGTATTCATGAGGCCGGTGGTTAGACTGCACAGTGTCTTGCCCGCCGGCAGCGTGGCGTTGGTCAGCAGCCCGTCGAACGTAATCTCGCCATCGAACCCGGTGTAGATCGGGCTGGCATACATCGCCACGACGGCGCTGTTGTCAAATGGGTCGAGCGAGCGCCCGGTTAAGCCGCCTGTGATGTGGCAACCACGCACGCCGTCGACTTTGCGAAAACCCATGAGCGGATAACGCAGTTTGGCGAAGACCACATCGACTGCTAGTTGTGGTTTGAGCTTGGTCATGGCGCGTCCCCCTTCAATGTCTCGGACAACCGCTTGCTCGAAAGCGCCACGAAGAGTGACGGTGACGTGTTGGGCACGGGCAGATAGAAAGCGTCGGAGCCCATATGTGCGCTCAGCTCAAGCGCCGAGTCCACGACGGCCTGCTCCAGCCGCAACCTGCGCGCATTGAAGATATCGTTCATTTCTTTTTTCCTTTGGTGGGTAATGCAACTTTGCTTTTGAATACGATTGACCATGCCTTGTGGCAAAGGGCGTCGCGGTCGGAGTTGTTGCGGGTATGCACAAACGCCCTGGCCGCCTCGTCCGTTTTAAAGATGTCGGACTGGTCGTCCTTTTGAATCTCGTACTGGACCCGGCCGTCCCATATCTCAAACACGTCCCAGCCTTGGGCGCGCGCTGCTGTAGAATCTTGCTTGGTCCACAGATTTGGGTTGGTACTCTCGGTCATAAATGTTTGGTCCTTCTGGTTAAGACGTGAAAATTATTTTAGTAATAGAGAGTGCTAAGTCATTGATTTTAAAGGCTCTTATTTTACCATAAGAGAGCGTAAGAGAGCGTTAGAAAGCAGTAGAGTTTAATCGATCTATTTACTAAGTCATTGATTTATAAGGGAACTTGCAGATTGGTCTAACACCAGACTACGATGAGGGACC
>QGNH01000389.1_pt2 | contig 67005 bp, 88 predicted proteins | sample 1735481 | NCBI WGS metagenome assembly QGNH01 (sample SAMN09239004, study PRJNA386568) | Viral metagenome, whole genome shotgun sequencing project.
TCGGCTTGCAAAACCGACGCTCTACCGATTGAGCTACGACCCCTTTGAAATTGATGCGCGATACGCTTTGAGTTTGACTCGCCGGTCATCATCAAACGGAATTTCACCGCCCAGATGGACACCTTCGTAAATGGCTTCCCGGAGCAGCAGATCAACGCTCAGCGATTCCATGGCTTCGAGCAGCAGATCATCGCTTTGGTCTCTGGTCAGCGTAGCCAGTGTCCACGTACCGTCGTTATTCAAAACTTGCAAGACGTTGCGGTAAGCGCCGTCATGCAGGACGGTGCCCATCCAATAAGTGCCAAACGGCGGAATGAGATTCCAGATCGCCTTGGGCGTACTGGCCCCGTCCGAAGGGGAGCCGGTCGGCATCTTGTACTGGATGCCGCTTTTGGTTACGTAAAGAAGGTCTTCCCGCAGGACGACGTTCCTGCCGTCACCGGTTTCATTGAGCACCGTCGACTTTTTGAATCCATATTCCATGCCCTAACTACGCAACAAAATGGAGCAAGCGAGCGGGTACGATCCGTCGTATCAGCCTTGGCAAGGCCGCGCTCTGCCGTTGAGCTACACCCGCGTTAAGGAAGCTCGAAGTCTTTTGCCCACCGTGCTTTTGATTTGCTTGTTTTGGGAGGATCAATGCGTAAAAAACAACAGCACTTTTTGGTTTTTGAAATTGGAACCAAATAGCACTTTTTGGTCTGTGGGCAATAAACTCCAAAGTAATCAACTTGGCCCACGTAATCTCGGTGTTTGTACCCTTTTTGACTTCGATGCGTACTGTCTGTCCTGAACTCGATAGCCCCACGCACCAGTCTTCCCGTTTTGCATTGAACCCTTTTAATCAGGTCATGTTTCTCGAACAAAATGTCCGTCCGTCGATTACTGTCGCCGAACGGAACCCAAACTTGGCACCACTGTCTGGCAAGCGCTGCAATTATTTGAGTCACTGAAACTTCACCGATCATTGTCGTGTTCCTCATATTTGTGAAGAACTAAAAAGCGCACGCCCCGTCGCGGTCACTGGTCGCGGTCGGGCACAACAGTTGAAGCTCCAGCCACGCTTTTATCAACTGAGGGCGCTAAAATGGCTGCCCGAAGTGGGGACGATCCACTGGTCTCCTGATCCAGAGTCAGGCGTGTTACCAATTACACCATCGGGCATTTAAACAAAATCGTTTTCGATACGAAAGGCTGCGTAATTCTCGATGACGCTGGATTCGAGCTTTGGCCGGTTCGTACCGTAAAAAGCCATGTTGCGCTTGGGGTCAGCAAACTCGCCGCAAACCTGCTGATTGGCAACCGCAATTTTGAAAGCTTCTTCGCGGTCGACAAACCGACCGGTATCCGTTACGTAGCCGTCCTCGGTCTTGGCTTCCGCCATGCCGGGCAAATCAATGAATTTTCTCGATGCTTCAAAATGGGTTGATCCGATGTAGATGGTGCGCCCTATGCGCACTGCCGCTGCCGCAATTTTCATAACACTAAGTACCCTGACCCCCCGGCCAAAGATCGCCGGACGGGGTCAGGGTCTTTTAGTGAATAAACACCCTATATCGCATCTTTCGATGTCGCCCACAGGTTTTCCGCCGGAATGAACTTCCCTCGCTCATCCCGACCTTCACGGTGGTTTTTACCGGATTATCGGCCCGGCTCTCGGCTCCTCACGAAGCATAAAATGTAAAATGAAAAACCCCTGCTTACTTTTTGGTAAGCAGGGGTTTTTCACCAAAGTATGCGTCCGTTACCTGCTTACCTCCAGACTGGGTTCCTGTGTACGGACGGACAACGATATGACACAGGCTTTCGCCCAATCATGGTTGAGGGCAAAATTATACCCTCTACCCGTAATTGGGGTTTGCACTGACGGCATGTTGGCTAACCTGTTCAAAATTTTTATTCGTTGCCTCCGACGCACCATGCGCCGAAGTGTGCTTAGAGATAGCACACCCTTCGGCATGTATGCAAGAACTTTCTTAAAAAATCTTTTGCGGCCCAAATGTCCGCCGCTATTACTGATTCAAGCGGGCAGCCGCATAAGGCGCAAATTTTGGCGCGATATTTTCCTTCACCACCACCGCCGCCAGCTTTGTTATGACCGGCAGCACCCGCCGGGCAAAGTCACCTGTACCGTTACGATATGCCGCCCGCGTCACACTGGCTTTGTGCAACCGGTAAATGACCTGACTTTCCGACAAGCCGGTCTCTTCCATGATCGCCTGCGTACTCTGCCCGCAAAGGGCCAGACGTACGGCGATGTCTTCATCGCTCCCGGTTTTGAAAACAACCGTGTGCGTGTGCAGTTTCCCGGCTGCCTGTTTAAGTCTGCTGAGCTTGTTTGCTTTCATGTTGTTTTATGAGTGGACTATGAACCGACGAATTAAGCGTACTTCGTCAAAAGTTTTTCAACTCTGGCCCGCAGCTTCGGGTTGCTCCGAATCAAACCAGCCAGCACCGTGGCCTCGGCCTGCCCTTCAATTGAAGCGCCACAGTTGTTGCAGAAGTTGACTTTTACTTCCACACCGTTGGTCGCGGCCACAGCCGCCGGAGCAACAGGATGACGGCGCACATACGGGCGTCGGGCCGATTTGACGGGCGCTGGAACCGGTGGTTCAGCGACAGCGGGTACGGCTGGCCGATGCTTGGGCGTGCGGATTGTGTGACTGTGTACGCGCCCGGTGTGCATACGAACGGCTTGTTCGGCCAGTGCTTTGGTTTGTTTGGGTGTGCCTGTCCAATGACAGCCTGCGTGAGTGCATTTTGGTGTAAACATACGGTTGGTTTTTGATGGTTAGAATTCCCGAAACGGATTCGGGGCCTCGGCGATTGGCATGGGAATTTCCAGCATCTCGTACAACTGCTCTTCGGTGATGACTTTGATTCCGAGCCTTGCTGCGGCTTGTGTTTTGGTACGCCCGGCGTCAGTTCCTTGCACCAAAAACTGGCACTTGTTGCTGACGCTGGATTTCACCACACCGCCCGCCGTTTCAATCCGCCGGATGACTGCATCTCGGCTGCCTGAAACCAACGTGCCGGTAATGACGAAAGCTTTTCCCGTGAGTTTTCCGGTGGTCGCCTGATCGGCTTCCAAATAAAACCCTGCCGCCTCCAAGGCATCTATTTCAGCGTGATGGGCGGCAAGAAAATCAATCAGCGACTTGTACACGACCTTGCCCATGACACTTTGGGGCGCAGTGTTCAAAATTTTTTGTTCCGCTTCATTGGGCTTGGACGCCGCCTGCTTCAGGCGCTCTTCCAACGCGAAGGCTTCCGTCTGATCGTGCAGCACGTGCAACAGCGTGGGCCAGCGGGTCAATTCCTGACAGCGTTCCTTGCCCATGCCGTCAACGCCCAAAGCGTGGAGCTTTCTCCAGTAGGGCTGTTTCTTGCACTGCTCGCGACCTTCCATAAATTTTTTGCGTGCTGAGGGTTTGAAAAAGCTGGCATCCTTAATGGTCAACAATTCGGAAAGTTTTCGGACACCATGGCGCATCAACTCGCGCACCATCGCCTCACCGCAACCGGTGATGTCCAGCGCGCTCTTGCCCGTCGCGTGTTTGAGCCGGGCAAAAACCTGATCATCGCAATCCCAATTGGGGCAATAGTAAGCCACTTCGCCTTCCGGCCTGACCAGCTTGGTCTGGCAGCAGGGGCATCTCTCCGGCATCTGCCAGTATTTGTCTCCGCGAACTTCCCGCGCCACACCCACCACCTTGGGAATTATTTCCGCCGATTTTTCAACGTAGACAATGTCGCCCACGTCAATACCCAAGCGCTGGACTTCATCCTGATTACACAGACTCGCCCGGCGAACAACCGTGCCGCTTAAAGGCACCGGTTTTAATTCCGCAACGGGAGTAATTCTGCCGGTCTTGCCCACCTGCACAGTGACGCCCAACAGTTCAGTCATCTTGCGTTCCGGCGGATATTTGTATGCCACCGCCCATTTGGGCGCGTGAGTGCCCTCGCCCAGTTCCCGCTGCTTGGCCAGACTGTTGATCTTGAAGACCAATCCGTCGGTGGCCAGATTCAAAATTTTTCGATTGGTGTCTGCATCTTGAATGAAGCGTTCCAAATCCGATTTGTCACCGAGTTTATAAAGACAGGCAACCTGTCCGCTTTCGCTTGTTGTTGGCAATTGAATTGTCGATTGAAATCCCAGCGTCTCCAAATAATCTACCAACTGCCCGTGCCGGGTTATTCCTTTGATCTCCGTCAGACAGCCATGAACAACAAAGGAAAGTTCGCGCTCCGCAACTTCAGCGGAATTTTTCAACTTGAGCGTGCCTGCCGCTGCATTGCGGGCATTGGCAAAAAGTTCGTCACCGGCGGCTTCCAATTCGGCGTTGAGACGATTAAAGACTGTATACGTCATGTACGCTTCGCCAGTGACTTCAATACTGATTTCCTCTGCCAGCACCAGAGGCAGCGTCATGATTGTCCGGGCATTGGCCGTTACGTCGTCTCCCTGTTCGCCGTCGCCACGGGTAATGGCCTGCGCAAGCTTGCCGTGCCGGTAGACGAGCTTTAATGAAAGGCCGTCAATTTTTGGTTCAATAAAAAGCTCCTCTTCGGCTTCAAAAAATTTCAGCACTTCTCCGGCATTGTAAGTGTTGTCCAGAGAAAGCATCCGGCGCTCGTGCCTCACCTTGGCGAAGGAACTGGTGCTGACTGCGCCGACGCGCTTGGTGGGGGAATTGGGATCATCCAGTTCTGGATATTTGCGCTCCAAGGCAACTAGCTCGGCAAAGAGAACATCAAATTCTTGATCGGAAATATCCGGGGCATTGAGAACGTAATAACGATAGTTGTGCTGGTTGAGGAGCCGACGAAGTTCCAGTATGCGCGTGTTTGCTTCCATAAGCTCAGGCAACTGGATGATGCGTAACAAATTCATACTGCGCTTTAAGCCCGTTTCGCCCCCGGTTGAGAGAAGCGCCAAAAGATGTGCTGAGTCGTCTCATAAAGCCGTTCTTTTACTATGTTGGTCTAATTGTATGCAATCACTTTGAAATGTAAACAACAAAATTTATGCAACACCTTGAACCCCTTTTGGCTGCTTTGGCGGCCTTGGCTCTCGTAGAGTTAATCGCCTTTGTTGGCCTGCTGATTGTCCTCATTGCCCTCTTCGTGAGACGGTATCTGCCACCAGACGCGCCCATGGTTTATTGCACGCCCACCGTCACCACGGGGACGACTCCGGTCGAATTCAAGATGACTCCTGTGCCGGACACCCGAACGGCAGGCGCAGCCCGGAAGGAACCGCTGGGACGTAGCTGTGGCCACTGCGGCACGCGAATCAAAGCTGATCCCGTGAGAGGCGTGGTGGTGGGAGAAATTTCTTATCACGTATACGCCTGCCCGACCTGCAAGCGGGAGACCCTGCTGCCCTCAAAAATTGCTTAGTCCTGTTTGGAACGCAACTTTTGCACAAGGTCACGAATGTAGCGCTGGCCCTCCGGCGTGCCGCGTACAACTTCGGTAACGATGCGTTTGAACTCCCGTGGGGGCTGGTGAATCAAATAATCGTAGACGTAGGGCAGCATGGCCTGATCTTCTTCCGTGTCGCCAAAGGCGCGCATGAAGCGCCGCCAAGCACCGGGGCCGAGCATCACGTCCCACTGCTCGTCGGACAACGTGTCGGCCTTGCCCCGGACATATTTCCGCGTTTCCGGGTCAGCGTCGTCTTCGTAAGACAGGTACTCCATCAGGCCCTTGACGATTTCCTGCACCAAGACCGGGAAGACAACCGCCTGCGCTCGAATCAAAGGCACGCCATCGTGATCTTTGGCCAAGCTCACGCTGCCGCCCGCCGGAGCTTGGCTCATAAACGCTTTCCAGTGCTCTTCGGGAATGGCCCAGTAAGCAAATTCACCGACTGAAACCATCGTGCCGTACATGTTGAGCAATCGTGGATCGATCCGGTTCAGTTGATCAGCAGCCAAATGGAACGCGTAATTTTTGTTCATCGCGTTGCCTTGAATCATCATGTTGACGAATCGCCGCTTGTGAACTTCATCGCCCAACTGCTGCGCGATTTCAGGTATTTGAAGATCAGTGCGCTCTGGGTCATCCGGCTCCGGTTCAAGGTGCTTGCGGCTCAGGGTGACGTTCTCCGTCAATTCCGCTTGAATTCTCAAATCGCCGTTTTCGATGGCCTGTCTGGCTCCCCGGAATTCCGGCAGGTCGAGCACCAAGTTGACGGCAAGCTGCTGTAGTTCGTCCCGATGTTCTTCCTCGATGCGGATTGCCGTCATTACCGACTGCATCATCCGGCCCATCACCTGTTGGACATCAGCCTGATTGCGCGGACGAATGCCGGTATAGTGCTCGATTTTGCGGATAACGTCAGGATAGGCTTCCGAAGCCGCCGCATCGCCGGGGAAATCCGGGCCATAAGGGTGCTCCCCGTGTTCGATCCGGCGCTTTTTCTCCGGGTCGATGTAATCAGGTTGGCCACCGAAGTCAATGGGGGCCTCGGTGAGAATCCGTCTGGCCAGTGGTTTGGGCATTAACAACCTTTGTCGTCTTCCAAAAGATTGGCAACCACCTGCCGGGCATTGGAATCCGTGTAGGTTGTATCCATGCCGTAGGCCGCCTTGGGGCCGGGTTCTTCGCCCGGCTCCACGTCGCGACGCCGCCACGGTGTCTCCGGCTGGTCAGGACGCTCGGTGGGGCGCGCCGGAGCAACACCCGGACGAGTTTCCGGCGGTGCTTGAACTGGCGGTTCTTCGGTTTCAGCCGCTGGGCGTTTAAAAAATTGTCGTGCATTCATTGACTTAACTACCTTTCTCTTCGGTTGCCAGCAAGTTGTCCCAATCAACGTTCTCCGGTGGTATCTTTTTGGTGTTCAAATAGTCCAGTCCAATTTCAGCATCCCCGCTGAAGGGCACCAGCATCCAACTGGTATCGTAATTCTCGCCAAAAACCACCGGCAACACCACGTCAAAATGGTTCAACACCGACATTACAATATCGTGGACTTTTGGCAACTCTGATCGTATACAATCAATCAGCAGCGAATCATGCACGGTGGACACCAGCAGGGACTCCAAATCTTCCTCCCGCATCATCTGCTCGATCACGTGCAGGGCCATGAGCATCATGTCGGAGGCCGTGGATTGAATCAGGTGGTTGCAACCGGCGCGCAGGGCTTTGGCTTTGGCCTCTTCGTCCCCGCCAAAAACTTCCTCGAAAATGCGCACCCGCCCGAAAATGGAAACCGCCACGCCGGTATCCAGAATGAAGCGCTTGTAATACTGCAACAACCGGCGCAGCGCCGGGTAGGAATCGAAAAACGAATCGATGATAGATTCACATTCTGCCAGCGGCAGGTAAATGGACTGGTTGGCCAGCACATTTTGCAAACCAAAAGCACCGCCCCCGTAGCCCGTCAGGAAGTTGGTTGTTTTTGCGAGCACTCTCTTGAGTTCGAGGTCTTTGGCTTCCTTGTCTCGTTTGTTGGACTGGAGCCATTTCATGTGCTCCTTCGTGAACTGCTCGTACGGGATTTTGTAAATGCGGCTGGCCGTCAGGGAGTGCAGGTCAACGCCGTCAAAATACGCTTTGACCATCGTCGGATCGCCGCAGGCCGCCGCCATCAACCGCAGTTCGATCTGACTCAAGTCGGCGGTGTACAGGCAGCCGCGTTCCCCAAACCGGGACGTGTACAGGGACTTGACCTCGCCGTCGCGGGGAAGCTGCTGCAAATTCGGATCACGACAGGAAAGGCGTCCACCCCGCGTGCCCGTGAGCATGAAACTGGCATGGATGCACTGATCGAAGCACAGGTGCGGGTCTTTGCCTCTGGCCTTCTTGTCGATGCCTGCCGCCTGAATGTTGCGCAGCGGGCGCACATAGGTTGAATACAATTTGTATGCCTTCCGGTATTCCTGCAACGGGCGAATGTTCGCGTGGTCAACCGCCAGCCGGTTGAGCGTCCACTTGTCCATCGCGGCATATTTAAGCTGATCCTCCCGCGACATCTTTTTGAAGGCGTCCTCGCTGTCGCCAAAAAGTTTTTTACCGCCTTTGGTCAGGCGCTGCACCGGCAGATTCAGCATGGCCGCGTCAAACAGGATGCGCTTCAAATCCGCTTTGTTCTCCAAATCCAACTGCCAGTATTCACCCTTGGCTTTGGCTTCCGCCTCCCGGTCATTGCACCAGTTGACGATGTTCGGATTTACGTCGCGCAACTTGTCCCGCAGCTTGCCAACTGTCGCGGGCAGTCGAGTTTCCATCTCGTTCAGTTCCTTTTCGTTAACGAACATGCCCCGGCCCATCATCTTCATCAGCACCTTGGCCGCCGGGGACATGATGTTTTTGTAAACCCACATCCGGGGAGGCGGGGCAAATTCACGAAAACGGCCCGGTTCTCCGGGCTTGGCCAGCGGCATTTTGTAGAGGGGAGCCTTCTCCAGCTTGGGCTTGATTTGCTCAAAAGCCCGGTAGCAAACCTCCACGTCGCCCATGACGTAGGGAATCAGATGCGACGCCCACTTATCCCTCGGACAATTCAGGTAATGACCCCCTTTGTTGTTACCGGGGTGCATCAAATCGGCGTGCAGATCAATCAGCAGGGTCATCTCTTCTTCGTACCCGGCCAGATCAGGCACAAAATCATACGCGATGGCCTCCAAACCGAGCGTGCCTCGCTGCTGCCGGTTGGTGTACGCCATGTGCCATGTATCATAATCCGCCGCGTCCGCCAGTTGGCACAACAACCCATCACGATGCCGGTTGTCTGCCGGATCATTCCACCGGATAAAACTGCCATCTTCGGCTAAAAATTGATCCTTCCAGAGGCACGCGTAGGTGAACAAAACATCGAAGGTCAGGTTGTGCCCGATCAAGCTGGACTGAGTTAAGACTTTCCAAATCAATGGCCGAAGCCGGGCCATGTGCGGGCGCACGCCACTGCTTTCAAAATCCCACGGGAAACCGATGGATTGCGGCCCCTGCGCCGGGTCGAGCCAGCGGAACATCATGCTGACGATGGCCGCGCCTTGGCCCCACGGGCGCAATCCTGTCGTTTCCGTGTCGTAGGTAAGCCTGATTTTCGGGTGCCGAAGAATATCTTTCAGCGCGGCTTCAATCTCCTCGACATTTTCCGTAAAGCGGTACCAGTCGCGAGTGTATACGTTCGGTTTGACGCCGTGCTTGGCCATCCACAACCCATCAAGAAGGTTTTCTTTCCAGCGCCCGAAGACGTATGGATTATTGATGGCGTGGATGATCCGGGGTGCCTGAATAGGCAACATGGGGATGCGCACATCCGGTTTGGCTCCCATAACCGGATGACCCAGCACCGTCTTGGTTGGATCAGCCGGATGGGGCTGGGGCAGGCTGTAATCCGGCTTGGTGAGCCAGTCGTCCGGCCAGCCACGCCATGTCAGCAGGCGTCCGCCCCAGTCCTGCGCATTTGACTTATGGCTCAGCAGTCCCAGTACCTGCGTGCCCACCGGCATGATCAGGTTGGGCGGATGTAGCAGCAAATCCTGAATGACGTGATACCGACACCAGTTGCCCTTGACCTTGTAGTTGACGAGCTTGTCCCCCCAATTGGCGCACCGGGTGATGGGCACCCACCGAACATCTTTGGAAGTCACCCCCGTTACATCCGAAGTTTCGTCAATAATGCGTTTTAAGACCGAAGCCGACCCGCCCGACGCCAGCACCCCGTACGTGTCTTCGTGACGGCTCACGCTGTCGTAAATAATCGTAATCAGCGGATTGGTTGGCCCGATATAATTGATGAAGGGATGCTGCGCCCCGTTGTCTTTCAATCCGCATTTAGTGCATACCGGGGAAGTTTCGCCGGGCTTCAGCAGCTTTCCGCGCAATGGATTTTCAATATCGTATACAGTCTTGTGGACGGTTTTGACAGGGCCGAGCTTTCCGTTTTTGTTTTTCTTAGCCGCCTGTGCGACTTCGTAACCCGTTGCGTAAACGACTACATCCCTGAAAAACTTGTCGATGTTGCTGATTTTGTCGATGGGTGCTCCATCGGCGAGCACGAAATACGGTTGCGGGCCACGAGAGACTTTTTGCTCTGTTTGATCAGTTTCCATCAACACGGAAAAGAACGTGTTCTTTAAAAATGCGCATGATGAAACCGGTACCGGTACAGCGACCCCTGCCGTGCTACAGCCTTGAATACAACAAGGCTGATCCACGCTGCCAAGTGTGCCCGCATCAAACCGGGTGCGTTCAGCACTCAGGCCGCCGGGCCATTCAAGTTCCGTTGTCCAAGGCCAAATTCAGATTGATCCCGGACAGCTATGAAAAAGCTTACGATTTCGATCTCGAAGACCCGGAACTGCCACATGTCCAGCGCACGTATTTCGACTGTTATGACACCATCTTCAACCGGGCGGCCTCTGATGACGTGACCCGTTCCGCCAAAGAACTTTTGGCCGCTGCCCGCCAAACACAGTGTTCGCTGCGACTTTACATTCTGGCCAACATGGTCGGCCACCGCGAGTCACAAAAAACCCGGATCACAAAAACCGAACAGGCGCTGCCCCGGCCTTTTCGAGCCAAAATGCTTTTAGGAACGACCGCGACCAAGCGTGCCCGCATGTACGCCGAAATGTGCAACAAGGAATTTGGAACTTTCGCCCTGTCCTCCCTGTCCAGTTTGGTCGAGGAAAATTTTACCGACAAGTCGCTCGAAAAGCACATGTTGCACAGCGAAACGGTCGTCGGAAAATACATTGTCGGTTACAAAATCCTCCATGGCGGCCCGGCATGGGATTCGCTTTTTGACGCTCACGAATTGACGCTTGACCCCTACTGGCTGGCAATTGACGAAACCTACCTGTTTACGAAATTACAGCCTTATTTAGAAAAGAAATGTGGCACGGAGCAAATTCAACAGCACCGTTTTTCCGTCACCCAAGTATTGGGATACTTGAAGAAACACAGCACCGCCGCCGTGAACACTTTTCATGTTCGCGAAGCAATCATGCCCCAAGCCGTAGCCGAAGTGCTTCATCACTATGGACACCAACCTGATGATTTCAATATCGACCCGGAACCCATCGTCAAACCACTGGAATTTTGGGTCTATCTGGGCCGGGCGCTCCAACAGTTTCAGTGTCTACTTTATCTCGAAGGAAAGCCGTCGCTTTTGGCGCGCCGATAAACATCATAGCTCACGTTCTTAATGCTGCATGACACCTTGCGAAAAGGCATACCGTGAGCGCATCAAGCGGCAACACCCCGTCGGTACACGCTTTGAACGATTAACTGTTGTCAGGCATGAACGCCGCAATGACGGTAGATGGCTGCTAATCTGCAAATGCACGTGCGGCAAAATTAAAAAAGTAGATCGAGCCTGTGACCTACGCCATGGCTACGTAAAAAGCTGTGGATGTTTAAACAGAGAATTAGCCTCAAAGCGTAGACTCGGCAAACCGCCGCCGGGCATATTGCCGGTTGGACAAGCAGGCTTACGCTTAGCCCTCAGAAACTATAAACTGTGGGCACAACGAAGAAATTTGACTTTTGAACTAACTGACGAGGAATTCTTTAAATTATCTCGGCTGCCCTGCACTTACTGCGGAAGTCCACCTGAGCAAAGAAACTGCTACGGCAAATATAATAAAGGCTGCGTAATGAACGGCATCGACCGTCAAAATACACTATTAGGCTACACAAAAAATAATTCCGTACCATGTTGCAAACACTGCAACCGGGCCAAATGGCGTATGACTGTGCCAGAATTCAAAGCTTGGATACAGCGAGCAGCTACGCATCTTAAAATAAACGTAAGTTGTTGATTTACAATGACTTGGGAGTCCTACAACTTCAGCGACGATTTTCAGGATGCGATTCTCGCCTGCCTGATCCGATTTCCAGAGAAGTTCTGGCGCTTCGGGGAGATCGTAAAACCGGAGTATTTCAACGGCCCCAGCGCAATTGAAGTCGTCTTCCGGCTCAAAGATCACGTGGCCAAATACGGCACGTACCCCAATTTCACGACTCTCGGCAATTACGTCTTTGTCAGGACGGAGCGCAAAAACCCGGAACGGGCCAAGGAACTGATCGATTACGTGGTCAAGCTGTCGCAGGTTGACTGCGCCGACGTGGACACCATTCTTGACCTGTCGCTCAAATTTGCCAAGGAACGCGCCATCTTCGATGCTCTGCGCAAAATCCATCTGGCCCAGCAGGAAGGCAAAGAAGACACCGTCGATGCCGTCAAGGCCATGGAAGAAGCCATGAACATTGGCTTCGACTATGAGGACTTGGGCATTGAGTTGCGCCGCGACCTCGAAAAGATCATCGACAAGATGACCAACGTCAATCATGGCATCCACACGGGCTACCGTGAGTTTGACAAGCTTTGGAAGACGGGCTGGGCCGCTGGACACCTGATCGTGCTGCTGGCCCCGCCCAAGGGCTACAAGACGACCTTTGCCATCAATCTGGCGCTGAACATGGCCTCCAATCACGCCATTGACGCCGACGTGCTGTATTACGCCTGCGAAATCAAGCAGGAAGAGGCGGCCATGCGCGCCATCTACAACCTCACGGGCACGACCGAAGCCATCCTGTGGGAGGGCGCTGAAAAGTTCAAACTCAATGCCCGAAAGGTTGTCGACGAAAAAATGTGGGGGCACTTCTTCTTCAAAAGCTTCCCGGCAAAAACCACCACCATCGGCCAGATCAAGGCCCATGCCAAGCAGGCCATCCGCACGTTTGACCTGAAGCCGAAAGCTATTTTCATCGATTACGCCGACACGGTAAAGCCGGGCAACACCGGCAAAAACGTCCCGGACTACCGCCAGCAGGCGGACATCTACACCGAGGCCCGTGCCATGGGCGATGATCTGGGCTGCTGCATCGTCATGCCCGACCGCTGCAACAAAGAAACGGTCGGTCGCACGGTTCCCAGCGTCGCTTCCTTTCAAGGTTCGTTTGAAAAAGGCGGCGTCGTGGATGCGGCCATCGGCCTGTGCGCGACGGATGCCGAATACAAGCAGAATAAAATGCGCTTTTTCGTTTTCTTAAACCGCCACGGCCCGCAAAACAAGCACTACATCGGAACGGTTGACCGAGAAAAATATCAAATCACCGTGGACGGCGAAATCGACTACAACCCGGAAGAAGACGAAGAACAGGCCCGGTTCATCCGGGGACGCGGCAAGAATCGATCCAAAGTGGAAAAGGAACTGACACCCAACGCGGGCGCGACCCAATGGGATTAAGGCGTCGGGAAGGTCAAACCGGTCACGGCCACCAGCGGTTTGGATTCGTCCAGCTTTTTGTCATGGACGTAATCGTAACGTAGCGCTCCCAAAGCCGCGATCAACTCCGTGGCCATCTCCAGCGAATTGTCAGTATCGCTGACTTTGACGCATTCATTGTGGCTGTGCCAGTTGTAGTAACCGCTCGGCAGGTTCATGCAAGAAAAGCTGAACCGCTGGCGCAGCGCCATCACGTCCGTAAACGGATGATGCTGCCACTTGTTCACGCCCCATTTGTTGAGAACGGGCAGACCGGCCCGGATGAAGTCGCCCGTGTTGTCAAACAGGCGCATACCGCTCGACGTATAGGAAAACATATCACGGCCCGGACAATCGAATTCCAGCACGTAACCGATGTCGTCGAACATCTTGGCGTCCGCATTGAGTGCGCCTTGGCAACCGATTTCCTCGGCGGCGAAGAATGCCGCTGCAATGTTGGGAAAGCGGTCGAGCAGTTCAAGGCAGATGTAAACACCGGCCTTGTCGTCACCGCCAAAACCCACCTGTTTTACCCGGCGGTCATAGCCGATCAGTACGCCGTCCTTCTGGACGATCCGAAAGTAACGCTCCACCGGCTGCACCGAGTCGATGTGCGCCGCCACACAGGGGAAAAACTGGGCGATACCTTTCTTCAAAAAGACATTGTTGTAGCTGTCGACCGTACAGGTGACACCGGGGCGGCTGGCCGCCTGTGCCTTCAGGAATGCAACCATCTGATCCTCCCGCATGGATTGCGTTGGGACAGCCAGCACCTGTTTAAGCCGATCAACGTTCATGCCGCTAATGTACACGCGGCATGAACGTTGTCAACAGAAGAATTTAACTGTTTATGAATCGGGTTTTACCACGTAATACCGATGCCAAACCGATAGGGTAAGGTACTGTCGCCCCGGCTGGCCATATCAAGATCGTACTCGAAGAACAGGAATGAACTGTCGCCAATGTAATACTCCGCTTCAACATACGGCCCGGTATGCCAAACAGCCGCTGAATCGGAAGCGTAGGCGATACCGCCAAACCATCCAGTGTCCAGCCACAACTGGCCGCGAATATGCCATGAATACTCTGAGAACAAGTCAGTTTCACCAGCAAAGGAAGGCTCCCACGACAAACTTTGACCCGCTCCCACCCAAACGTTGGGTGCCTGCTTGAACGGGTCAGTGGACAGGGTGGTGTTGAGTCCAAACTGAGTATCCCCGGTTTTTGGGCTGGTGAAGCCGCCGCCCCCCAGCGTCAGTTCATAGGAGCCATACGCCTTGTCGGCGGCTGGCGCATTGGTGCTGAGTGCGAGTGTCGGAGCAGCCTCCGGCGTGGCCGGGGCGTTCGTTTGCGCGTTAAGACTGACGGCACCTGCCGCCATCAGGACAACTGTAAGAATACGTTTCATACTGTGTAGGGCTTGGTTGGTTAAGGGTGGTTTTAGTCAGAATTCATCGGAACGATGGCGTTGAAAATAATGGCCTTTGCCAGTGCCATTGTTTGCTGGCGACTCAGGTTATTTCCTGTCAGGTCAATAACGATGTGTGACGCAGCAGTTTCCCCGGCAGGGATTCGCGTGTCGTGATACTTCATCGTGCCAACCAGAGACGGGACTGAGTTGTCGGTATTGAAGAAAGACGATTCATCCGATGAAGTGGTGGCAAATGCTTGGGCCTCGGTCGGCAAAGGCTCGTTAACCCGGATGTCAAAGTCGTATTCGCTGTCAACGGACTGTTTGTTGGGTTGAATGTAACGAATCGTGCCGGTGACCGGCACCATCTTGATATTTCCACCTTCGGCGTATTGCATGGAGAAATTATTAAAGAACCAGCACTTCTTGCTGTAATCGTAGAGCATTTCGCCATTGCAGGTCACCTGAGAATAGTTTCCTGACGGCCCATCCGCTAAAATACAATTGCGAAAATCCATCTTGTCGTATTTCGTCAAAACGACTTTGGCTGTGGAACCGTCTTTGTTGCGGCGCAGGATGCTGACTTGCGCCCGCAACGTATCTTCCCAGCCCGCCGGGCGCACCAGCGGCTTGCCATAGGCCAGCCCTAAGAAGCGACTGGTGTGCGGCGTTCCGGTCAGGATGTCCATCTGAAATGTCCCCTTGTCGTACTGATAAGTCCCATCCGAACTAATCGGAACGTTCCCGTGCAAGGTTCCAACATTGGAACGGCGCTGAGCCGGGTTGGCCGGATTGATTACATCGCAGGTGATGTCGTAGGTCAGCACTCGTGGCTGCGTTACCGCCTTGCTGATAAGACCCTCAATGATTTGGGGCTGGTCGGTGACCGTACCATAGAACCTTGCGCTATTGGCAACGTTTATATCCAAAGTGTAAACATCCTTGGTCTTGCCCTTGACAATCGGCTGGCTGGCCGTGTCAAATTTGATGTCCATTTCGCCCTTGATGAAGGTGGGCGGCAGGTTGGATTGAGCCGACCCGGCAAGTGCCGTGGCCAGCATGACTGCGGTGGTGAGTAGTGGTTTCATATTTTTAATTTTGGTGTATTAAGGATCGTACTGGTTGGTTACGGTTTGCCTTTTGCAGCGGGCTTGCTTTTTGCGATATTTATCTTGATGCTGATGCGCCCATTCCACAGTTCACCAAGATTTTTACCGATGCGATTCCGCAGCCGGTTTAAGCTCTCCTTGGTAGCTTCAAACTTTTTGCTCGGCTCGATTACAATTCTTATTTCGCGTTTCATGTTCGCTCCAGTGGTTTGGCCGTAGGCTGGTTTATTGAGGTTGCGTCGTCTGATCGCCGGACGAATTCTGATCGTCGGACGAACCGCCCGAAAACAAAATGGTCAGCACGATCAGAAAGAACAGCACGATTAAACTGGCTATGATTTTAAATTTCATAATGCTTGGCTTGAGTTGCGGTTAGTTGCTGGTTAATACCGACTACGACTTCTGGGGGCAGGAACCGGTTCGGCCTCAACCGCGCCGATCTCCAAATCCAAAGTCGGCGGAGCATTATCGGCAATGGCCACCCTCGGCTTGGAAGCAGGCAAAGTGGTGACCTGCGTCGGAGCCTGCGCCACCGGTTGCTCGTCCAGCGCGCTGGCATCCAATTCGGCAAAGACCCGGTTCAGGCCATCTTGAATTGCAATTGATGCCGTATCCTTCATAAGATTAGTCTGAAAATCTTCACCGGCATTCGCCAGTTTTTGAGCTTTGGCAAAGGTTTGAGCGATCCTCCAATCCGAGCGTTTCTCCTCAATAAAGTCGTGAAATTCCGCAAGGCTTTGTTTGGCTTGTTTGAACTTTTCACCCCGGTTGGCCACCAAGGCCCGCAGCTTATTGTATCTCTCAAGATTCTGTGATGGTTTGCCGGGATACTGTGCATCATGTTCCTGAATTTGTCCCCATAGGTCTTGCACAACCACCAGAAGTTCCTTGATTTCTTCACGACGAGCCGCCAAAGCTTTCATCTTGTCCGCTTCTTGATTTTCGAGGGTCTCGATGGGGTTCACCGACGCTTCGTATTTGAGCGCTTTCAAACGCCAGTTGGCGACCATGGCAGCAAACCAAGGCATGAAATTGATTGCCACGAATCCAATTCCAAAGGCAATGAACAAAGCAAACAAAGCACCCAACCCGTGCAGAAGGGTGAGATAAAAAGGGCCAAGCACAAGGCAGGTTACAACCAAGGCCCCAATTTTAGCCAAGGTTTCAATACGTTTACGTTTGAGTTCCAAGTCGATCATAACTTTGATTTGTTTTTTGCGTTCTTCAGGTGTAGCGCATTTGCGCCCGTGTGTCAGTTACAGTCCAGAACAACATTTGTAATGATAAATTTGTATACGCTGACCGACCAAACGTCAACAACAAATTTGAGCCGCGTAAAGCCCAGATGAGCAACGAACAAAGAATGCTTGAGGATTTGCCGAAAATCCTGCCCACTTTTGGTGATCCAGTCCGCATCGTTGAACTGGGTGTCAACGACGGATACCACACCCGCGCCATCATAGACTGGCTGGACGGATTACACCGCCGTTTCATTTACGTCGGACTCGAACCCGATCCCCGCCTTCATCCGATCCTGCCCACCACCGTCAATTTTGTGCGCGCTGCCATCGCGAGTGAAGATAAAATGATGGCGCTCCACCTGTCCGAAGGCGTCAGCGATGACGGCGCGATTTACAGCGGCTCGTCTTCGTTGCATCCGCCGGGAGAACTGATACACCAGTACTGGCCGAAGATGAAATTCCTGAAGACCGCACAGGTCATGGGCGTCACCTACGATACCCTTTGCGCGCATCATGGGTTGGATGAAGTCGATTTCGTGTGGTGCGATACCCAAGGATGCGAAGTGGACGCGATCAAAGGCGGCCCGCAATTTTTCCCTAAAACAAAATGGTTTTTTACCGAATACGCTGACGCCCGTATTTATAGCGGGCAGGCGACCTTTAAGGAACTGTGTGCGATGCTCCCGGACTGGGAGGTCTACCTTGATTACGGCGGTGACGCCTTGCTCAGAAACAAACACTATGATCATCCTTTGCGAATACTGGAAAGACAAAAATGCGGAGCGCCAAAAGGAACTTGATTTCGCGCTGTCCATCAATCAAAGCCTGTCGTTCGTCAGCAAAATTATTTTGTTCACGGAAAACGGCGCAACTTTTGACGGCCCAAAAATCGAGCACATACCCTGCCCGAAGCGACCGACCTATTTTGAAATTTTTCAAGTAGCCAACCACTATTCAGACACCTGCGCGGTTATCAACACCGACATCCATTTTTTACCCGAAACGGAGGAATGTCTGAAACGTTTCGACCTGAATACCCACGTCCTTTGCCTTTCGCGGTGGGATGCGCAGCGCGACGGCTCGCTCGTGCCTTTTACCACCGGCGGCTCGTACGACACCTACATTTTCAAAAGCCCGCTGCCCATCAGAGAGCAGTTCAGCAACCACACCGCCGGTATTCCGGGATGCGACGCCAAACTCTGCTTTGCTATGAATCAGATTCGTTCCGCGCTCAATCCTGCCCTGACGGTGGTCACTGTTCACGTTCACATGAGCGGCATCCGCAATCTCGACTGCAACACCCGTCTCTTTGGAAACTATCACGTTGTCCCGGTTTCCAAATGAACTACGACTATTTTAACAACTGGCATCTTGGCGACTGCCTGTGGCAATGCGTGTTCCTGCGCAAAGCCGCGACGGCGCATCCCGATCACAGTTTTACTTTTTACTGCCCCGGCGTGTATCATGGCCAGTTAAACGAGGTCATCGCCGATCTACCCAACGTCACGCTTAAACCGCTGGAGCAAAAGACACCGGGCGCTATCGATTGCTGGATGGGCACTGGAACCTACAACGGCAAGCAGTACTGGCACAATCATCCGCAGCGGAACGATGTCGTCGTCTTCTTCATCGACTGGTTCAACCGCCTGTGCGAGCAATCCAAAATAGAGCCGCTCTTTCGTGATCGAACAGACTGCCTTTTCGAGTATCCGGCGCTTCACAACATCAGTGCCCCGGCCCCGGACTTTGATTATCTGGTCATCAATTCCGCACCCCTAAGCGGCCAATTTAACTGGAACCCGACCGCCATGAACCGCCTGATCCAGCGGCTGTCGCAAAAGCAGCGCGTCATTACAACCAACGCCTCCGCTGTAACCCATTTATTCTGCACGGAAAAACAAGGCATGACGGTGACACAGATTGGCAACATTTCTTTACGTGCCAAAGGCATTGTGATGGTGGCCAACGGCCCCTGCTGGCCCACCTTCAATGCTCAAAATTTATCCAAGCCGCGCCTCATTTTGCTGAATCAAGTGCGAATTGATTATGGCGTTGTCCACCCCCATTTCGACAGTACGGAAGCTGCTGAAGCATACCTTCAACAACAAGGACTGCTATGACCTATAAAGACGAACTTTGCCGAGCGATGAAACACCTTTCAACTCAACCGAAGATGCGTTTCATCGGCTACAATGTGCGCTACGGACACCGGGCGGAAGGAACATTGGTTGATATTCCAGAGCAGCAATTGATCGAAACGCCGGTGGCCGAGAATTTGATCATTGGGCTGGCAACCGGCTACGCCCTGCAAAATTTTACCGTCATGGCTTACATCGAACGCTTCGATTTTGTACTTAACGCGTTTGACGCCTTGATCAATCACCTGTCCAAAATCAAAAACATGTCGGGCGGCCAGTTCAATCCGAACATCCTCATTCGCACACTCGTTGGAAACAGAAAATATCCGCTTTTTAGCGGCATGACGCACACACAGGACTTTTCAGAGCCGCTTAGTCAGATGTTAAGATTTCCTGTTGTTCAACTTCATACGCCGGAAGCCGTATTTAGGGAATATGCCCGCGCTGTCGATGAATTACAGGAGCATTCAACGCTCTTGGTCGAATATCGCGACGACTACGCACTCGAATGTTAAGCAACAAATACAGCGACCTGAAGATCGTTGGGTTCCCCGACAAACTTCAATCTTTTCGTGATGGGACGATCACGGCTCCCATCTATGTGCGTTTAAAACCGATAAACCGGTGCAACCACGATTGTTTTTTCTGTGTATACGCACAAAGCAACCGCAAAGAAATTCCCGCCACGGAAGACGGTCTGGATCACATCATATCCAAAATGCACGAGGACATGAATGAAGCGGACGTGATCCCAACCCGTAAAATGCTGGAAGTGCTTGATGACTTCAAAGAGATTGGCGTGCGCGCTGTGACGTATTCTGGCGGCGGTGAACCACTGATGCACCGCGACATTGTCCTTTTCATGGAGCGCACCCTGCAATACGGCATTGATCTTTCAATCATCACCAACGGCCAGTTGTTGCGCGGTCGGCGGGCCGAAGTTCTGGCGGCGGCAAAATGGGTGCGCGTCAGCATCGATTACACCACCGCCGAACAAATGGCCCTGTTCCGGCGCGTACCCGAACGCCTGTACGACGAAGTGTTCGACAACATCCGGGAATTTGCAAAAATCAAGCAGCCCGCTTGCGACCTTGGCGTCAACTACATCATCCACCGCGAAAATTATCACGGGCTGGTGCCCTTCACCAAAACCCTCAAAGACTGCGGCGTCACCAACGTCCGTTTCAGCCCCATGTGGATGCCTGATTTCATCAACTATCATGCGCCCATTAAAGACGAGGTTGGTGCCCAGTTGCGCGAAGCTCAAAAACTCATCGACCACGCGTTCACAGTCAACTCAACCTTTGACCTCGGCAGCAGTGCGCACCTGCCCAATCGAAACTACACCCGTTGCTTTTTTATGCAGATGGTACCTGTGATCGGTGCAGACCAGAAAGTATACGCCTGTCACAACAAAGCCTACGACCATACTGGATGCCTTGGCTCCATCGCGGACAAGCGCTTCAAAGAACTTTGGTTCAGTGATGAAACCAAGCGCTTTTTTGAAACGCTGAATCCGATTGAAACCTGCCGCCATCAATGCGCCAATGACTCCAAAAACCGCCACATTATCAATCTGGTCGACACGCATATCGATAATTTTGTATGAGCAATGCACATCCAAGTACTCACGTTCCCAACATCCGCCGCCTTGAAATCCACATCACGTACCGGTGCAACTTGCGCTGTACCCACTGTTCAAACAACATCTCGCAAGCTCCCAGTCAGGAGATCATGCCCGCCGAACGAATTGAAAACCTGCTCAATGAGTCGGCGCGGCTAAACTGGCCATGGGATTGGCTGGTCTTGCACGGCGGCGAACCTACGCTCCATCCAGAGTTTGAACGCATCTGTGCCCTGCTGGCTGATTACAAAAAACGCTCAAATCCCGCCGTAAACCTGTTTGTCTGCACCAACGGCCACGGCGAGTTCGTACGAAAGCAGCTTGCCGTAACGCAACAATACGGCATTACAAACTGCAACAGCGACAAAAACGGCAGCCCACTCATAGTGTACCACGTTCCGCTTAGCGCCAGTCCTGAAGACTGCGGCGAGGACTACTACCTCGGATGCTTTCAAACCAGTCGCTGTGGCATATCCTACACCAACAGCGGATTTTACGAATGCTCCCCCGCCGGAGCTTCGGAACGTCTTTTCGGTTATCCGCCGCTGGTCGCAGAACTCAAAGACTTAACCGCAGAAAAATTAGCCGAAGGTTTTAAAGTTCATTGCAAGCACTGCGGATATTCCAGACTGCAATTGATACCCCATCCCGACGCACCCATGAGCAAAACTTGGCTCGAAGCCATCGAACGATACAAAAACCGACATGAAACAGCACACTAAAGAGCAACTCATTGCGTTTGAAAAGCATATCCAAGACCTCTTTGAGAACGGCCAGCTACCTTTTAAAATTCATCTGGCTGGGGGAAACGAGGAGCAGTTGATCGAGCTTTTCGGGCACATTCAAAGCGATGACTGGATTTTTTCCAATCACCGATCCCATTACCACTACTTGCTGGCGGGTGGAACCGAAGAAAAACTCGAAAAGATGATTCGAGCAGGCAACAGCATGTTTGTCTTCGACCGAAGCGTAAACTTCCTGACCTCCTCGGTTCTGGCAGGCTCCTCTTGCATCGCGGCGGGCGTGGCTGCCGCGATCAAGGAACAAAACGGCAAGAACCACGTCTGGTGCTTTATTGGCGACGGCGGAGAAGATGAAGGCCATTTTTACGAAGCCGTGCGCTACGTTGATGGCCATGACCTTCCGTGTACTTTCGTAATCGAGGACAACGACCGCAGTTGCGACGCCACCAAATTACAGCGGCGAGGACATTCGGAAATCACATGGCCGCGATGCGTCTGGCGTTACCACTACGTGGCCACCTTTCCACACGGCGGCACCGGCTGCAAACAATGGATAAAATTTGATCCCGAAATTTTAAAAGCACAAGAAACCGCGAACAAGCATCAACTATGAATACCACAGAAATTCAGATAGAAATCGGCAAATATAAATGGTACCACTGTATCGAGGTTGGCGGTTGTATGACGCCGGGCATCGAAGGATTCATGCCTGTATGCCACTGGGCGCTCAATCTGCTCAAGAAATACGACCTGAATGGCAAAAACGTGCTCGATATTGGAGCACGGGACTGCTTTTTCAGTCTGAACATCGAACGCATGGGAGTCGCCGAAATTGATGCCATCGATAACGATCTGTCCGCTGGAGCCAAAAACTTCCTGCTGCCATTTTTCAATTCCAAGGTCAATCTCCAGCACTTGAGTTTGTACGATCTGCCGGGCACCAAGCTTTACGACGCCATCGTCTTCTTTGGCGTGCTCTATCACCTGCGCTATCCGTTCCGTGGCCTGCGCACCTTGGTCGACAATCTAAAGATTGGCGGCACACTTTTTATCGAAGGTGGATTTCTTTCCGAACCTTCGCTTCAACACCTTGAACTACTGCATTGCCCGGTCGACAGCAGCCCGTACGACCCTTCCTCTTGCACCTTTTTCAATCCGCTGGCGCTCGACACCACCCTGCGACACATGGGCTGTGACAAGGTCGAAGGATTGCATTGGTACGGAGCCGGACACCCGGTTGATCGAGGATTCGCCGTCTACCGCAAAGTGCGGGATCAATACTATGACTACTGGGAACCCGGTGGGAAACACACCTATCACACCCGCGCCGCCCACAGCCGGGAAGATTTCCAGCCGACGACGGCAGCACCTTATAAATCCGCCGCCGGTTAAAAATCAATCCGTGTTGTTGTTGAGCACAATGTTGCCCAACTGAAGCAACTCGAAATCCGCTGCCGTGATCATATTGGCGGTGTTGGCGGGAGTGTCCAAAGCCACTCGTGTTACGTAATCCACGCTGGTCACCGCTTCCACCACGTCTGTAATGCTGACGTTGGAAGCCAGTACGCTGGGCGCTCTGGCCGCATAGACCGTGCCACCGATAGCCAAGCCATTGCTCCACGCCCGCAAGGCCGCCCGAATCTGCTGGCGCTCCGTAGCCGTGTTGTCGCCCGTATAGCCAATGTATACATTGACCACGCGCAGGGCCGAATAGCCCTGAGCCGTTATCAACTGCATCGTCAGGTCGCCGGGCGCGCCGATCAACCACAGGGTAACCTGTCCCGTCAGCAGGTTGACCACGGATGGGAAATTGTCGTCCGTAGTGATGTTCGTGCCAAAAACACGAGCTTGACCGGAAGCCACATACGGCACCACTGTCAATTGATTGGTGCCCAAGAACAACTCGAAGGCCCACGCTTGAAGCGGAAAAATCGGCAACTGTGCCGTGTACGGACTGACCTGATTGCCTGACGCATCGGTTTGCGGATTGCCCGCGCCATTGCGCATGATGTCATAGACGAAGGTGTCTTGCGGCGACGTAAAAAGTGTCGTGCTGTTGGGCGCGATCAAGTCGGACAGCGGCGTGGCCACGTTGAACGTCGAAAGGCCAAAAACACCTTCCAGCGTCAGCATCAAATCGGAAAAGAGGAGGGTTTGACCGGGCACCAAACTGTTGATAAAAGCGGTGATGGCGCTGATCACGGTTTGCTGAACGTCCGAAATGGTGGAACCCATCGTGACCTCGAAGCGTAAAGCCACCGGCACCGGTTGATTAACGCCGTCAAAAATTTCAACCAAATCCGTCCCCACCGCCTTGGTTTGCAGATAATCCTGAAGGGACAATTTCAACTGCGGCGTCAAGTTGACCAGACCGCCGCCGGTACCCGTCGTCCATGCGTAGATCACAACGATGTTGCCTTCCAAAAACGAATTTTCAGAGCGAACAACGGCGCGGGCAAAAGCCACGGAACCTGCCAGTGGATTATTAAATTGCGACGCGAGGGTTTGATAATCGGTGAGCGTAACCGCCCGGTCATTAGTGCGCGTATAAAACGGGATGTTGATGCGCGCCTGTTCCAGTGTTTCCGCGTCTTGGCCGCCAATACCAGTGGACGAGGCATTGGTGATGGCCACTGGCACTGGATTGGACAAGCTGGTGACCAGCCCGGTGATCGTGGTGCTGATAGTGTTCAACCCGATGTTGCCCGCCACCCCGCCGCCTACCCGGTACACCACAGCAATGGCCGCTTCGACCGGGATGACCGCGCCAAAAGTGCCGTCACCAAAAACAATAGCCGAATTGCCAGAGACGTATGTCGTCACCTGATAAACTGTATCCGTGGCGCTCCTGAAGTCCGTGGGCTTAACCTGCGTCCAAAGCTCGCCGTTGACGGTAACTTGAACCGAATTATCGATAACCGGGGTGCGGCTCAACTTGATAGCGTAGCTGGGCGTTACCGTGGCGGGAGCCACAAACATGTCGGTGATGGTCTGTCCCTGAACCAACTGAATGCGCTGTTCGTAAACCTGCGCGGCGACCGTACCTGTGGTTCCGGCAAAAGCACGATCCAGCACCATCCGCGTAAAATTACTGGCCGCGCCCGGCGCATTTTCCAAACCCTGAATCGTGTAAATGTTGATCGTGTCGCCCACCAAATTGAACGACTGGCCAGAGCTAATAAACTGTGAAAGATCAATGCTCGAATCAACCAAATCAACGTTGACTGAACCATTTACGACGGAAACAAAGCTGTTGATAACTTTGGCTCCGTTGATAAGTGGCGAGAAGGTCACCACCAGACTGCGCGGCGTCAAATTACCAGCCAGAATCGTGTAATCCTTCGCGGTTTCAAAGGGAAGTCCTGAACCATCGGACGTGCGGATCAGCGTTCCTTTGGCGATCACCGTATCGGCAGACTGCGCCGAGGTCAACACCGCCTCACAGGAAACGGTGGCCGGAAGCGGGCTGTGCAGATTGTAGCCAACCAGACTGCCCAAACGCACGGCGGATTCCCGCAGGGTCATCGTGGAGACAAAGTTCTCGGCTCCAATCCGGTTCAACAGGAACGCCAATGTGGCCAATCCCCACGCCACGATGTCCACAAGGACGATGCCGAAGCTGTTGGCCAAAAAATCATTCCAGTTGCGCGGCCAACGGTCGCGGATGCGCTGCAACAAGGCATCCTTGTGGCTTTGGTAGTCTACTTTTAGATAACGAAGTGTGGATTCTGTGCTCATGGGAAATTCAATAATGCAAAATCTTTACCAAAATGCTCAATCGCAGCAGCGTCATAAGCTTTAGCGGCAACAACTTCGTCATCAAACAAACCAAGATGTTTGTGCTTTATTTTGCCTTCATCCCGATAACCAAAACGTGCTCTCCAATGACCCTTTCCAAGAGAATGCCAATAAACACCTTTGTATCGAGAAGTGCATCCATCTTTTGGAACCACGCGGTTTCCTGTATTTTGCCGCCGTGTCGCTTTCCGTAAATTCGACTTTCTGTTGTTCAATTTATCACGGTCACGGTGATCGGTGTCCAAACCTTCGGGCGTATTCAAAATCAACCGATGTAACTTGATTACTTGGCGTTTGTCTTTTGGGCCAACGACAGCAACGACGTACCCGTGGCTATTCACAGTCCAGCTATAACCCTGAACTTTAGGCAAATCCTCGTCATCAATGAGGGCTATCTGTCCGTGAAGTAATTTCAACTCAGCCATACGTTAATCCATCGGTAAAATATCAGAAATTGTAGTAATTCAGCCGTTTCATTGCCCGATACGCATTTTTAGCGCCGAGGGAGCCGCGCCGTTCAATCGCCCGCTGAAGAACTGCCTGCGCGATGGACAAATTATCAAACGGAGGCTGTCGTTCGCCTTGCATGGTGCTGATGGTGCCGTCTTTGACCAGCCGCTGATAAAGTTCACGGGCCTCACGGGTAATATCATCGACCCCCTCGTCAAAATCGACGGTTTCCATATAACGCGAAGCTGCTGCACGCGGATTAAATTCATCCGGGTCAGCTTCGAGTAAAGTGTCAACAACTACATGGGCCGTCATGCTCTAACTACGCCCGTTGTAGCTGGAGCAGATCGACCAATTGATTGGCCATTTCATCGGATGCCCACTCGGCGTCTTCCTTGTAAATCGTGCCCAAGCGCTCACTCAAATCCTGCATACCAAACAGCGTCCGCTCGATGGCTTCCAGTTGAGCCAGTTGATGCGGAGAAAACAAACTGTATTTCCAGCGCAGGAGATTGCGAATAGCCGTCGCCTGTTCGTTCAACGAGATTTGGTTATCCATGCAACTAAAGAACGAATTGATTCAAATAATCTGCTGCTTTTACCAGCAAAGCGGAGTTGTCGTGAAATTTGCCAAGGCCGTGATTACAGGAAAGACAGAGCAGCCCGCGCACAACACCTGTTTTATGATCGTGGTCTACATGACAGGAATTAGACATGCGCCCGCCATGCGCCAGCTTTGCACCGCAAATAGCGCAGGCACCGTTTTGCCTGTCCCAATGCGCTGTAAACTCTTCGTGAATTAAACCGTAAAGTTTTTTACGTGAACTTCGTCGATGTACTTCCTGCGCTGGTAATCCAGAACCTGTAAGGACGTTACGCGCCACGGCCCTGCAACGAGGAGAACACTGTTTACCCGGTCTGTCCGGTCTTGCCATAAATGTGGTGGGGCAAACGCTGCATTCACGCTTTACCAAATTTTTTCTGAAAACGTCGTCTTTGCTCATATTTATAGCGCAAATATGCGACTGGAGCCGTTATCCCACGTGATGGTGACGGGATTACCATTGGGCTGAAGCGGCAATCCGGCGACCGCCGTATCCAGATAGGCCACCAGCGGCGAATTGATGTCCGTACCCGTGTCGGAGCACAAAATAACGGCGTTGACTGGATCGCCGTACACCGTGCCGAAAGTCACGTCGCTGGCGTCCGCAACTCCCAAGGAAGCCGTCCGATTGGTCAGCGTGCCCGACACGGCAATGCGGGCTGCCAAAGGCACATCCGCCAAAGTTGCATGGACGGCAGAATATGCGTAATCCGCCGTTCCCACCAAGACACAGACGATGGGATCGGTCAACCAATTCAGCGTGTTGCTGAGGAATCTTTCTTTTGCTGCTGGATAAATTGCGTCTGGCACAACTTAACTACGAATACGTTCTTTGTGGCGTATATGGCCAATGCGCCCTTTAATTATTTCCCGCTGCCGGTACCCCGCAGCAAGCAAATCAGGAGTCTGGAATTCATCCAGCGCGCATTGGATTTGAACTACACCGACATTGTTGTCGCCGCGCCCACCGGCATCGGCAAAACCGGCATCGGCGTGGCCGTCTGCCTGTGGGCGATGCAGGGAACCGTGCCGGATTACAGAGCCGGTGGCTACTATTTGGTCACCCAAAAGCTGTTGCAGGATCAACTGGAGCATGATTTTCCGCGTTATCTGGCCCCCTTCCGGGACAAGGGCTGCTCGCTCAAATCCGCCATCGAGTACGAATGCCCCAAATACACGACCTGCATGGCTGGAAGCCGGATGCCCGAAGGACTGCGCTGCCATGAACGCGCTGCCGGTTTTTGCACGTATACAATACAAAAAGAAAGATTTTGCCGGACGCCGGTAGCCATCACCAACTACCCGTACTTTTTTACCGAGCGCACCTACGTCAAACAACTGACGCCGCGAGCCGTGTTGGTGGCGGACGAGTGCCACACGCTGGAAAAACAGATTCTCAGCTTTGTAGACGTGCATATCACCCGCGAATCGCTGGAGGAATGGACGCCCTTTTTGCGCCCGGTGCCACCCATGCCCACCATCGAGGAATTTGCCGTCTGGCTCAAAACCAAGTACATCGGCGCGATTGAAGATCGCCTGTCCATCCTACAGGAAAATCTGATTACCGACCATGCCAATCAAAAGCTCCAGATCGAATTCAACAAGGCCGAAAATCATTTGAACCGGGTCAAAGCCGCCATCGTGGACATCCTGCGGACACCCGATAACTGGATATACTGGCAGGAGGAAAAAGACGGCCAGTTGGAAAGCATTGCCAAACCGCTGTTCGCCCAGTCTTTCGTCAAACCACTGCTTTTGGAACCGGCGCGCATCCGCATTTACATGTCAGCCTATCCGGGGCCAAAAAATGTCTTTTGCCGCAACCTTGGTCTCGATCCGGCCAAAGTCGCCCGCCTCGATCTCAACAGCACATTCCACGTGGAACATCGTCCGATCCATCTCCTGTTTTGCGGTTCCATGAGCCGGAAAAACATTGATGAAACGACGCCCCGCCTGCTGCGGGTAGCTGACAAAATTCTGGCGGCGCACCCAAACGAAAAGGGCCTGATCCACTGCCACAGCTACAAGCTGGGTGACGCCATCTTCAAGTATTTGAAGACGACCGAGCACGCCTCGCGCATCCTGTACCCGCGCAAAGCCGATGAACGCGAAGAAGCCTTCAAAAAGCACACCAGCAACGGCGCGCCGACAATCCTGCTCAGCCCCTCCATGACGGAAGGCTTCAGCCTCGACGATGATCTGGCCCGCTTCCAGATCATCGCTAAAATACCCTACCCCAATTTGGGGGACAAACAGGTCGAAGCCAAAAAGGACATCGATCAGGAGTGGTATACCCTGCAAACCATCACCGCCATCGTGCAGGCGTGCGGGCGCATTGTGCGCTCCGACACCGACCACGGCGTGACCTACGTACTCGACGGCGATTTTATGCCTCTGTTCGAGAAAAATCCTGAGTTCTTTCCGAAGTGGTTCCAAGACGCTTTTGTCTGGCACAACCGATAAATCTATGCAAACCGAACAGGATCAAGTCAAGTATCTGATGTCACATTCTCAGCAGGAAACACCCGCTCAGCCTGCAATACCATCAAAGGCCGTCCGCGTAGGCAGGCTCAAATGGCTGGCTGAAGAACTGTGTGAACTGGCCAACGCGTGGGGCATCGAATTCGATCTCAACAATACTGGCGGTACAACTGATAATTTCACGGCATGGCCCGCCCCAAAACCCTTGTTCAAAGAGGATTCCGTTGAAGCGATTGTTGAAGCCTACGATGCCAGCCTCGACCTGATCGTTTTTGCTATTGGCAACGGTGTTGCCATGGGCACGGACTTACAACCCGGCTGGGATGAAGTACACCGTTCCAATCTTAGCAAATTTACAGACGGTTGGATGCGCGTACGTGAAGATGGAAAATGGATAAAAGGCCCCAACTACAGCCCACCACAATTGAAAGGCATTATCCAACAGCAACTCGACGTAGCCAAAGCCAAAGACAAACAGTTACTGCTGGAGAGCCAGCCGCCGACTTGACGTATACACGTGCAGGCTACCAGCAATTCGGACGGCCCGCGTAATTAAGCTGAGATGCTTATGCGAAAAAACCTGCTTGAATTTCTGTTCGGCGAAGTAGCAATTCGTCAAACAAGTGCTGATCTTGGCGAAAACATCGTCAAAATCTTCGAGGAAGCGGATGAACTGGAGGCCGTGCAGATGGTCGCCAATAAAAAGCCGCTGGCGGACGCGCTCAAATCCATCGGCATTGCCCAAGCCCCCGAAGCTGGCTATCAGATGGCTGAAGTTAAATTTACCGATGCGGAAGCTTATCGGGCCGCCGTCCAACTGCTTTCCGAGCCGGAAAACATCCACAAACTGGCCGAACTAGGCTGGGTTGCCACTCGTGGTGATGGCGACATTGCCCAGACCAACGAACCGCCGGAATACAAGATGAATTTTGTCGAAATCAGCGTGGCTTCCGATCTCGAAAACGAACAGAAGGCACCTGACCTTGAAAAGGTGCTCAAAAAGGGACAGGAGTTTGCCACAACGCCCGTGGACAGGGACGATGACCTCAACCCGGTGGAGAATACCCGCTCGGACAAGAAGGGCGAAAAACAGGCGGGTGTGGGCAAAGCCAAGGAAGGCGAAGACCCGGAAGGCAAACCCAAGGGATCGACCAAAAAGACAGAATCCCGCAAGGCGGCTGAACTGGCCAATGAACTTCTGGAATCGCCCGACGTGAGCGAGTGCGTCGTTGGCAGCAAGCGCAAACAAGCTCCCTTTTTTCGCACCGACCACAATCTCGGCAAAAAGAAGAAAAAGGTGAGCGAAACCACCATGGCCAGCGCCATCGCTCCAGTTGAGACCGGCATGGGCGTCCAAAAGACTTGGAATTCCCGGCTCGCCCGACTACGCAAGCGCCGTGACCCCAAAGGCATCGAAAAACGCGAAGAATAACGCCGCCCATGAACACATTTCACGACTACGAGAGCATGGGTCGCGTGGACTTTGACCGCCACAAAGCTGCCCTGCTCGAAACGTATTCTGGCGTGGACATTATCAAATGGCACGGGCGCATCACCGACCAGTTGGTTGGTATGGTGGAAGAAGCTGAAAAAGGCCGCAATTTTCCGTATGCCGACAAAGTCCGGGAATTCCTGAAGACGTGGCGCGCCAATGAAATCACCGGCTCCATCAACCGCGAAACCCTTGAAGTCCTCAAAGCCGCTGCCGACATGCTGGCCGTGGACAACTGGAACTTCCGCACCTACTTCTCCAGTCTGTCCACAAACCTGAAAGTCTTGATCGGCTCCGAAGAGCAACTTCCTCGCGACGTGGATATGGCACAAAACGAACCGTTGGCCGGTACCGGTGGCGCTGGACGCGGCGCACCGCCCATGTCGCCCACCTTTGGGCCAGAGGGCAAGCCGGAAGATGAAATTCCGCCCGGCGGTGCTCCTCCCAGCGAGGGCGGTGCTCCCGGTGAAGCTCCGCCCGGCGAAGGCCCACTTCCTCCCGGCGAAGAGGAAGACGAGGAAAAAAGGAAAAAACGACCCGGTGAAGAGGGGGCTGTCGCCAGTGCATGAACCGCGCCCAACAGTTAGTCCAGAAGCTCGTTGAGGCTGGCCCCGACGAGCTTCGCCCCAAAGGTGAAGTGCTGCGCCTTCCTGATCCTGTTCCAGAAATCTACTACGTTGATCCCGAAAACGAAGAAGCTGGTTTAAGCTGGCATAATGATCTGGCCAGACAGTTAAATCGTTTATCTGGCTTGGCAGAAAGACTCAAACGTGCCAATCAAAATCAAGACGCAATAGACCTTGCTGAAATCATTGAGCGCGTTGCTGAGTTTGAAAATGTGGGCAAAGCTGAACAACAATGACGCGTGCCCAACATATTGTATACAACCTGCTGGAAGCTGACCCGGACGAAGTTGATCCGCAGCACTACGTGGATGCTGTTTATCAAGACACCATCAGCGGCGAAATCAATTCGATTTCAGCCATGACAGCGAACGACTTCTTTCATCGTACCGCCACAACTAAAAACGGCAAAGCGCCGTTGCGCTGTCGTAGAAATGGCCGAACCAAAACGTGGAAGCGCCAGCCGGGCGTTTTTCGCATCCCGGTCAAATACGGCCTGTACGATTATTTTTACATTGATAACAACAACGCGGACGAGTGGTCAACCGTTCCTAATCCACCGAAATGAAAGCCAAACAGATAGTCGAAGCACTACTGGAACAACAGCCCGATCCTGATGCGCTCCCGGCCAAGGCGGAAGCCCACCGGCTGATCAACCAAACGCTTTACATGCTCGTGCTGTACAGCCAGCGCGACGATATGATCGCGGTGGATGCACACAACCTCTCTCTTGAGCAAGTTGGCGTTGAAGTCAGCAAATGGCGCGCTAAAGGTATGCCCGCTTTCAGGCAGGAGCAGCAGGAAGAGCACGATGACTCATTTGAACCGGAGGATTGTCCGCAGTGCGACGAAGAAATAAAACGGATAACACAACAGTAGTTAAGGTCAGACTATGAAAACGACACAGGAAATTGCCCAGACAATTTTGGATCGGCGCAACCGGATGAACCCGGTCATCATGAACGGCGAAATGATCGCCTCACTGGGCGCGGAAGGGATGCAGGAAGCCCTCCAGCGCCGCTGGCTTGTCCCGGATACCGAAACTGGCCACCTGCAAGTTTCCAACGATCTGGCTTCCGTGGAAGAACTGCGCACTGCCGCCGGGACACCGGCTCCCAAGCAGGTAGAAAGTGTCGTCGTGGACGAGACCCACAACATCGCTTTGTCCCATGCCCACCGCAACATCGACGAACTGCTGGCCCCCGGAACCGGCCACGACAATAGCGCCCCTTTCAGGCCGCGAATCCCTAATTCACCGGTTGCCAGCCCGGCGGCTCCGGCTGCGCCTGCTGCTGCGCCCGGTGCTGCGCCTGCCGCTGGAATTGGTGACGAAGTGCTGGTCGCCGAAGGTGGCAAAACCTACACCGGCACCATTGGCGCGGTCGGTAATGACGGCAAATTCAAACTGACTTTTGGCATGGAAAAACCGCCGGTAACCCGCGATTACGGCCAAAACGAATTCAAAGTTACAAAAAAGGCGACGCCTTGAGTGAACGCAAAGGACATTGTCATCCTCGTCTGCGAGAAGAAAGCTCCAGCCCCCTACTGGGCGCATACTCGCGGCATCTACGCTGACCTCTCCGATTGGCCGCGCCACATCGATTACTACGTAAAATGCCCGGAATGCGGCAGCGTTCACGGCTTTTACAAAAGCCTCGCTGACGCCCGGAGCAAGCGGTTATGCCAAAACTGCGATCACGACGGCGTCGAAAAACTCAAAAAGGAAATCGCCAAAGTAACGGAAGACGAGCAGCCGCCGGTGCCGTTTGACCCTGACATCCCGGTCGACCCAAAATCGGAACTCAAGCGCTATATTTCTAAAGATTGGATCGCATTGGCTAAGTGGCAACTTGAACAAGCCCTTGACACCCGACTGGATTTTGCGGATGAAAACGCTGAAGACGTTGATGATCCTGACAGTGTAAACACCATCCTGTTTAAAGATACACGACCAGACCAACACGGACACGAAATCACGTATAAAGTCTGGAAATCTGTTAAACTTGCCGAAGCTGAGGCGTTGACTGATATGAAAAACAGCTTTGAAGACGAGCCTGATACTTATTCGGAATGGTTAAAAAACTTCGTGAATGAAGAAAAACTTCGGGATACGCTCATGCCGGACGAAGAAAACATGATTCGTGAGCAGTTTGAGGAAGAACATTCTGACTACGAAGACAAGGCCAAAGCCATGGTTGAGGCCGGTAAACTGAACGAAGATTCGTTTTTCAAGCTTGACGGCGAATTTCGTAAATTGACACCGCAGCGCGAGCGTTTGATTGACACGGCTGTAGACGAATGGATTGATGAAACAGCTAAAGAACGCCTGAGCGATCCGGTCGAATACATGCGCGATTTGGGTTGGGGCGATACGACCGAACACGACCGCTATACCGGCAGAACCAGCCCGTCGCTGTTCACCCAAATCAAAGACTGGGGCTGCCTTAATTATGACAAAGCTGCTGAGGACGCGCTTAGAAACGACGGCTGGCAAAACACTTTGTCCCGCTACGACGGCACATCTATTGATCTTGAATGTGGAGCAGTGGCTGTGAGAGAATAAAACGTATGGCTACACTAAAAGATGTCGTCGTAGAAACCGGTCAAATCTTGATCGATCACCCACTCTGGTCAGAATTGCGGGAGCTATGGCATACAATCCAATGGCAAGAAGGTGCCGGTGAATCGGGCGACGGAGTCGCCCTGAGTCCGGCGGCTGAACCCATCATCCGGCTCCATCCGAATCTGCTCAAAAATCCAGACGCCGGAAAATGTATTCTGCGCGAATTTGGAAAATTCATACTGCGGCGAGGCGGCGAACGCGCTGAAACTATTTGGGACAAAAAGCTCAGTGTTCCTGACGAAGAGCACATCGACGAATTTGCCAAAAAGCTCAGTGACCCGGAACTTCGCAAGACCTGCAAATCATACGAAGAACTTCTCCAAAGTTATCCCCAATGCGGCCACTCCGTTGAACGGCTGATCGCTATCCACATGGCCAATGCCTTGATCGCCAACAACATTCCCTATCCTGACAGCGTGGGCGTGAACGTCAAGACGTGGGGGCCGACCGCTGAATTTGCCAACCGCAAAAAATATCATTCGTTGGTGCCTCTGACTTCGGCCTACTGCCCGCCCATGATCCATGCGGATTTTGGCACTGCTTTTGCCGAACTGATCATCAATGATCTCCACAGCGCGCAGGATGCGTCCGTGGTTTATGCCTTGAAGGGAGTCATCCGCAACGTGCTCAAACGGGCTGAAGATTAGTGGTAAATCCGTTTATCGTCACCCACGTATAAATCGAATTCACTCCACTGTCTGGCATCGGTCTCCAAGCGCTCGCGGGCATCTTCCGGCAGGTTGTCGCGGTCGGAAAAACCTACTCCGTGCCCATTTCTGGTCAGCCAGAAATCATGACCACCCTGAGCCGCAGCACTCCAGTCTACATTTGTCATGTCGTACTGCGCCAAATCCTGCGCATTTTCCTGTTGAAAGCGCGCACAATCCTCAGCCATCTTCATCAAAGTTTCCGGGGCAATATCTCTGGCGCTGTAGTTTTTATCCAGCGGTTCACCGCCTGACTCGTCGCTGTTGTCGTTGGTAGACCACAGCGCAGCCTCAACATACGCTTTGGTAAAATCATCCAGATAGTCCCAGTTCCACCATGGCCGGGTCGCCTTGAGGTACTGCCGTGGATCAACATCGTCCGGGCCGACTTCCAACAGCCGATTTACCAAATTTTTTGCGCGCACACCTTAACTATTCGTCGCCGTTACCCAAAGTCAGGGCGTTTGATTTAACCCGCTTCGGATTGAACGTGCGCGCCCATTTGATGATGGCTTCCACTGCCTTGTTGAGATGCCACACCACCTGATCGGCCTCTTCCTTGGACTTGTATACATTCGGGCCGCGTTTGATCGGGATTTCCTCGTCCTGTGGATCAGGTTCCCGCGTCGGCTCGTTCGTAATCATCTGCTTGATGTCGCCCAAGCGCCGGGTATTCAGGTTTTCCTCGTCCCACAAAACGATGTCATCGGGATTGACCCGCTTCAGCTTTTCCTTGTCCATTTCCAGCGCCAGATTGGTCAGACGGCGGCGCTCAAACTGGCTTGATTTGCGACTGATCCAACTGGGCACCGGCACTTTGAACATCAAGTATACATAGACCTTGCCCTGCGTGGTGTTGGACTGCCACTGATCGCTGTAGCCGTGGCCTTCGCCGCTGAGGACTTCGTCAAATTTTGCACGGTTGGCCCACGCCCATTCGTCGTGCCCGTATTTGACGGCGGCGGCGTAAGTCAGCGGAGCCAGCGCCGTGATGAAATCATCGTCATAGATCACGTCCACGCGAATGTCATCCCGCGCCTGTTTGGACGCGAAATACCGGTCGACCTTCTTGGTGATCTGCTCCATCTGCTCAACACTGCCGATTTGCGTCGGTTCGGTAGGCAGTTCCTCCCGGCTTTCCCGGCGCAGTTCCTTGTTCATCTGAAGCAGCTTCGGATACAATTTCAAAAAACCCGCGATGGCTTTCTCCACCTTGCCATAAATTTGGGCCTGACCGGGCCACTGGCGAAAGAATCCAAAAACCCCCAGCTTTTCAACCGAATCTTGATCGGCGATGTCCACAATCTCCTTGAATTTGTACTTGGCCTTTTCCCAGCGCGTTTCGGCTTCATTGCGGGGAACGCCCTTGTAGTATTCCTTGCTGACCGGGTGCTGAAAACCGTTTACGCGCTCTTCGATGAAACGCTTTTTGATCTGCTCCAAAGCGCGCTTGGACGCTTCCTTGCCTTTGTCCCCGCCCGCCGCCTGATAAAAAATCCATGAGAGCCACTTTTTATTGGGGGTGGTATCCGCCGCCAGCAACTTGTTTACGGCTCCTTGTTCGAGCATCGGGCCATGGCCGAGGGGACGTTCTTCCGGTCGCTCCAGATCAACCTGCGTGAGCTTGCCTTGCTCGTCGACGATGCCGTATTCCCGCAGGACTTTAAATTCAGGTTCTGATAATGGCATAAATTAACTATTGTTGCCCGCTTATTTAAAGCATGTCAAACCGCAACCGATGGACACTTGAGATTCTCATGAATCATCCCAAGCGAGATTCGCTGCTGGGAGTAAACACAAAAATACAACAACCGTCAATCGCAAAAGAACCGGAAAATCAAATTTCTACACCCGCGCCGCCGTCTTTATCCACTTGGAGCAGGCACAGCTTTGTCGTTGCAGGCAAACCCATGGGGAAGCCCAGAATGACCCGCCGCGACGTTTGGAAGAAGCGCCCGGTTGTCTTGCGGTACCGGGAATACTGCGACCATATCCGGGCTGCCGCCGGAACGCTGCCGAGCCATGTATACAGTGTCATCGTCTTCGCCTACCTGCCCATGCCCGAATCATGGCCAAAGAAAAAACGGGAAACCATGGTCACTGATCTGATGCAACAAAAACCAGATTGGGACAACATCGGCAAGGCGGTCTGCGACGCCCTGTTCGAGGAGGATTCGATGATCACCGGCGGCCAGACGTGGAAGTTTTGGTGCAAACTGGGAGAGGAACGCACCGAAATTCACGTTCTTTACCTGCATGAGCCACCGTGCTCTTGATTTATGTTCGTACAATACAAATTCATTGACCCAAACCATCACGTGGCGCTGGCATCCTGCATCCGCAACCATCCCGTCGTAACTGCACAGCTTCTGGCCCGGCTTTACAACGCGGCGCTGGCCTGCGTGGACAAGCCCGGCGGTGAAACAGGACTGCTGGTTTCCCATATCAACGCGGGCACGTACCAAATTGGCACCGCCACGGACGAAAAAACCGGGATATACGTCCAGTTGGTCAAAATGAAAGACCGGCCCAGCCACCTGCTGACTGCCGGTCAAAAATGGGCGGTGGAACGCGACAATGCGGTTCAGGGCAACATGTCCACCATGCTGTGGTGATCAATCCTCAAAGCGGAAATAAGGGCAAACTTTGTGCTTTTTGGCTTTGATTAACATCCACATAAACGACACGAAAATAGCCAACTGTTTGATCGACCACACGATGGCGTACCCCACGCCTTTAGCTCCGGTGGCAATGCCTCGGCCCACCATTCTGGCCGCGTCCAAGATGCCGGTGGTAAACTCGACGCAGGCTTTGTGCATGGGTGATTCCGTTGCCCGTTTCATCTTCTCTTCGCACTTCCGCCGCAACGCCGCATAACGTATCGTGGCGGCTTCGATTTGCTGTCGAAACTGCGCATCCCGCTGCGCCGTGTAAATGTTCGCTTTCATGCGCTCTTCATCAAACGTCCAGTCAGACAGCTTGTTCTTGATAGCGTCGTAGGGCAGGTTCTTCCACGCGGCTTTGATCCGGCTCTGTGCGCCATCGATTGCTTTTATTTGCTTGAAAACTGACGCCGGATAGTACGGCGCATATTCCTGAAGTACGTCTAACTGATCTTTCCATTGAAGCTCACAGGCCCGGCGAAGAACCAGTGGAGCCACCGTTTTCAGCGCTTTGCTTCTGTCCACATTGCCGTCACCGATAATTTGGTTGACCCAGTATTCCTTCCACATGAGTTCGGACAGTACGTCCACCCACCGCTGGCGGTTACGGGCGCGAAGTTCTCTGGCGTCCATGCGCTGTTCGATCCATTGAAGCCAACGATCAGCAATCCAGCCGTAACTGGCCATAAACGCAATAGCTCCGCCAATGTAGACCCACCACGGAATCGGCCAGTGGCCGGGCGCAAACTTAAAAGCAATCCATAAATAATGGCCCAAAAACAAGAGCGTAACCCACAAAGCGTGGCCAAACCACTTGGCCCCCACGCTGATTCCAAAACCGATGTCCTTTAGAATCGCCCACGTGCCGATACAAAAATCTATCGCCAAGTTCTTACACTGACCGGGCGCAAAAATGAGCAGCGCCGCAACGACAAGGATCGCCCACACGTAGAGGTACGCTTCAGTGCGACAGCGGGGCAAGTTTTTACGCGAGCGTATGGCTGCATGAATCAAGGAGGCAATGGCGATGATAATGCCACCGGCGACCGCCCAAAACTCGACGATAAAAAGAGGCTCCTGTACCACGTCGTGGATGTACCATCGGCACAGCGCAAAAAATCCGAAGTTCAGCAGCACGAACAAAACAAAGAAATAGATCATCACCACGACGCCAAAGCCGGGCGTGTCGTTTTGTTCCATGTCGTCCGCCCGCCGACCGATAATCAACCGGCGCAACTGAAGCAGAAGCCATTTATCAACGGACACAAAGGGTCGTCCCACTGTAGCCAGAAACAGCGGCCCGATCACCCGCGACAAAGCCACCGTGAAGGGCCGGAAAACCAACAGGCTGAAAAGGCTGAGCCAGAAATACGGGCAGATTGAAAATCCGGCGGGTGGTTCTTTCGTCCAGAGCGGATTTTTGAAGAGGTATTCAAAATTCCGATGAACCCAACTGTTTCGTTTGTACCATTTGCGCGCTCTTTCTTCGGAGACTAACATAGTTGTGAAGGTGTATACGTTGTTGTCTGATTTGTCAACTCAAAATTTTATGCCTGCTTTTTGAAAGCATCGGAGAAGCGTCTTTTGCCAAAGGCCCGCCGGAAGGCCGGGCTGCCTTGCTCGATCAGCGCATCAATCTTTTTACACAGCCATCGCAGTTTGCGATCCTGATTGCGCTGGCATCGCAGCGCAATCTGCATCTTTGGATGACAATAACCCTTTTGTGTGCGCTTACGCGACAGCTTTTCAAGCTCCAGTTTTTCGTCTGCGGTGGCCGTCTGGAGGGCTTCTTTTACCGCCAGTTTACGAAAGCGAGCCTCGTCTTTCCGGTTGAGCTTGTATTTCGGTTCGTACATCTGACTCGAAGAACGTAAATTGGTGCTCCCGACGGGAGTCGAACCCGCGTGATCCGTTTTAGAGACGAATGCCTCGCCGTTAGGCTACGGAAGCGTTTTTATCACTATTCACGATTTTGCGTTGACTGTCAAATTCCGTCGTATACATTTAGCTGGCATGAGCATCATTACCGCTGCCGCCCAATTAGCTGCGCGCTACCACAAAGAACAGACGCGCAAAAACAATGGCCGTCCTTACATCACGCATCTCATTCGCGTGGCGGGACGGGTGGCCACCCTTCCCGGAATGGAAGACGCCGACGTGGCTGGAAGTTTTCTCCACGACACACTGGAAGATATTCCCAAAACCCTCGATGTCTTTCACCAGATGCAGTTTGAAATTTTGGAAACGTGCGGGCAGGAAACGCTTGATATTGTGGTCGCCCTGACCAATCCCAGCAAGGGCATGAAACTGCCCCGTCCTGAACGCAAGCAGATTGACCGCGATCATCTGGCCAAATGTCCCCGGCGGGTCAAACGGATCAAACTGGTCGACCGGATCGACAACGTTGAAGAGTCCATTGTTGACTTGTCGCTGGGTCTCGGCAAAAGCACCAAATTCAACGAAATATACGCGAACGAATCCGAACAACTGTTGACTGAAGCCCTGTGCGGCGTAGATGCGGAATTGGAAGCGGAATTGGCGCGCAGCATCCAAAATTTGAGCTTCGTCTGTTCCCGCATCAAACTGGGCCAATCAGTTGCCGAATTCCGCGACGCGCTTCGAGGAAAAATCCTTAGTAGTTAATACACATGAAAGCAAAAGACTTGATCACCGGAAGACATTTACACGAAGGCCCTGAAGACGAAGCTCGCCGAGACCCACAGCCACCACCGGGCAGTACCAGTGGCCAAATGCCACCGGCAGGCACCACACGTGAACCGTTTGATCCACGCCGGATGCGCCGAGGCGGCCCCAATGCCGGGCGTATGCCGGGGCCACCCCGCCTCTTTGCCGGGCCGGAAGAGGGTGCCCTGAAGGACATCATGCTGCTTTTCCTGACTGAAGTCGCGGGCAACAACTACGACGGCGCAATCGTGCGCAAGCTGGTGGAAGGAAAAGACCTCGACCGGGGCGAACTTCAGCATATTTTGGACGAAGGAGCGCGCATTGAAAGACTGCCAGAATCGCACGCCAAGATTCTGGAAAAAATCCATCAATTGATCCAAAGAATGCCTCCGACGCCTCCGCGTTGATCACGCAGGCTGTGGTTCCAGAGCAACAGCGTACTCGCGGCGGGGAATTGCCCGGATGCCGTACGTGCGGAATATGTTGGCAAAATTGACAGAGGAAAGCGGCTTGGAAAGAAAACCTACCACTCCCAAGTTTGCGCCGTCCATCCAACCGGTGGCGTCAGCGCGCTCGGCAATCACAATAACGGGCAACGTGGGCTTTTCTTCCTTGATGTAGCGCAAAACTTCGATGCCGCTTTTTATCGGCAATGACAGATCGAGAAAGACAACATCGTAAGGCTTTTCGCCAACAAAATCGCAGGCGCGCAAGCCGTCGATCACCCAGTCGATGTCACATTCATACTGATCCCGGATGTTGGCTAAAAAAAGATTGCCGACATCGTAGTCATCCTCCGCCAAAAGAATGCGCGGGGGCCGCAGCAGCTTTGACATCAAGGCTTCAACAAGTGCCATAAAGCGTCCAATAAAAACTTCGCCAGCACGGACAGGAGGATCAAGCTAATGGCGGCTAATACCGCCCATTTGCCCGACATCAGTTGCTTCCAGTCCGATACCGTAGCTACATTCCTGTTTGTTTCGGTAATGCGCCGATCACAATCCAGCACGTCTTTGTTGACCTTGAGCAAAGCATTGACCAGCCAGTTGTTCTGGTTTTCCAGCCTGCTCATGGTCTCCACTAAATACCGTTCACTTTCCGAGAGTTTGCCCAGCAAATGGGGCGGAATAGAACTTTTGAATTCCCTGATCTCAAGTAGTTCATACGCCCGTGGCGCGCTCGGTTGCTCATTGCTCATAATGCGTCCCTCTAAATACCAGTATCTTGAACCAAATGTAACAAACACCAAAATTTTATCGACCCCATAAGCCCGGCCTGACAAATTCAGGCTATGAAAAGTCATCAAGCACCACCTGAAGACGATATTGTAAAATTCGTGGAAGAGAGCAACCGCATCGAAGGCATCCTGCGGCCACCAACACCTGCCGAACTGGAAGAGTTCAAAAGATTTTTAGCGCTGGAAGAAGTAACCGTTGAGGAAATGGAACACTTCGTGAGCGTTTATCAACCCGGAGCAAGGCTTCGGGACAAACTTGGTCTCGATGTCCGCGTTGGCGGTTATCTGCCGCCACGTGGAAGTCCGCAAATTCGTGACCACTTGGTTGATTTACTGTATGATGACGAGATGAGCGCTCACGAACAGCACGTCGCTTACGAAGCGCTTCATCCATTCACTGACGGCAACGGGCGTTCAGGACGAATGCTCTGGGCTTGGCGCATGAAAACCTTTCCGTTGGGATTTCTCCACTCATTTTATTACCAAACATTGGACTCGTCGCGCCATTGAATTTTACTGTTGACAGACGGTCTTGCGGCGTATACAGTTTCAGGAATGCTCTTGACCGGAATCAAAGAAATTGAACGCAGGATAAAATGGCCCACCGCCCGCTGGGACGGCAATTGCTATGCCGTCGCCGTGGCCATCTTCAAGGCCAAGCTGGTTCCCGCCAAATCCCATGTCCGTTATGGCGTCTGGCACGGGCCGATTGCTTCCACCAGTTCCTTCGCCGGAAGACCTTTTACCCATCATGGATGGATCGAACTGCCAGACGGCCAAATTTACGACCCGACGCGCTTTGTTTTTGAAGCTCAACGGCCCTACATCTGGATCGGCACCGATGAAAATGGCTACTATGATGTTGCCGGTCAGCGGCTGAACAAAATCTTTTATCGTGAATGCCCGGATGCCGAAGAAAAACCCGTCAAGCTGACCGACCGACAACGCCGAGTCCTCGGACAGTTCCTTCCCTCCGTCTGCAAACGCGATCCTGATTTTGGTCAGTTGATGTGGTTGGGAAACATGCCACCCGATGAAATGAACGGTCAAGCTAAGGATGTATACACTGTCCTTGAGGAACTGAAATTATCGGCATTGATCCCGCTGGATTTTCGGAGATACGTTCTGGAAGACGACAAAGTTTACGCATGACCGTCACGACTTTAACCCAAGCACTTCGCATCCTGAACAAAGCACTGTGCCCGGAAGATGTCTTCGGCACACTCGACGGCGATCCTCCGGCAGCACTCAAAACCGAATATCGGGAATGGGCCAAACTGACGCATAGTGACAGGTACACTGGCACAACCGAAAAGAAAAAGGCACAGGATGCGTTCGTGCTGCTCCAGAAGTGGCACAAGCTCGCCGAACAAAAAGTCAAGGATGGCAAGTACGGCGACCGCAGGGCTATAACCGAGATAACCGTCAAAACCAAGACCAGCGTCTACACGGTCACTGAGCGCGTCGCCTCCGGCGACCTATGCGAAATTTACGGTGGCACGAATCAAGCTAAAGAGCGCATCGTGCTCAAAGTCACCCGTACACCGGCCAACAACGACCTGATCGTCAACGAAAGCGTTCAGCTTCGTTACCTGTGGGACAACCCCAAGCGGGTGAAATTGAAATTGATGCAACACATTCCCCAAGTGTTGGACGCTTTCGAGTTGAAGCAGGACAAAATCACCAAACGAGTCAACGTCTTTCGCAGGCTCGACGGGTATTTCACGATGCAAGATGTACTGGATGAATACCCGGAAGGTCTTGATCCGCGTGACGCCGCGTGGATGTGGAATCGGCAACTGAGTTCGTTGGTCATCACCCATCAGGCGGGTATCGTCCACGGTGCTGTGCTGCCCCGGAATTTTATGCTTTGCCCTACTGATCCCGTGCCCCACGACGGCATCTTGATTGATTGGGCGTACGCGGTTAAAACCGGCGGCCAAATCAGAGCCATCTGCCCAGACGAAAAGATCAATTATCCGCCGGAAGTCTTCGTCAAAAAACCCGCCAGCCCGGCCACCGACATCTACATGTCAGCGATCTGCATGATCCGGCTGCTCGGCGGACAAATGACCAAGAGCGGAGCAGAATTGCCAACCACGGTGCCCCGTCCGATCAAAGGCTTGCTACGCTCATGCTTGCTATCCGTGGCACACCGACCCAAGGACGTGTTCGAGGTCTTCCGCGACTTTGAACAAATTTTGAAACAACTTTACGGCCCGCGAAAATTTCGTACGTTCTCAATGCCACGGACAACAACTTAAATAACCTATGGAAAAAACAATCGAAGAGCGCGTCAAAGACATTGTCGTCGAACAACTCGGTGTCAAACCCGAACAAGTAACCCCGGAAGCCCGCATCCTTGATGATTTGGGCGCTGATTCACTGGACGCCGTGGAACTGACCATGGCCGCCGAAGAGGAATTCCATTTGGAAATTCCCGAAGAAGACGCTGAAAAAATCAAGACCGTCGGCGATATGGTTCAGTACGTTCAAAAACGACTCGCATAAATTTATGGGAAAACCCGACGATACTGAGATTGAAACTGTCGAAGAGCACCGCCACGACTACGGTTGCGGCTGCGGCTTTGATGACGAACCAGCAACCGCCAGAAGCCGGGTCATATACGCTGTCGCCGTCATCGGCGCGCTGATCTGTCTCGGCATCCTCTGGTATATCCACAACCACTGACCATTATGGGACAAAAAGACGAAGCTGAAGAATCCGCTGTGCCCAGCACAACCACACCACCTGAACCGGCGGAGCTTGCTTACAGCGCATACTGTGGCACCCGCAACTGGAAAGCTGTAAACGGCGATCCGCTCCCGCTCTGGGTCGATGTCAAGGAAGACATCAAGGAAGGTTGGCGCGTCGCCGTCAAAGCCGTCCTGCCCGCGAAAGAACCCGTCGTGGACAAAGGCGAAACCCTGCGACTGGCATCGGAACCGGCAGATGTGGAATTGCCGATACTCACCGACGAGGAAATTAACACAATGGATTTGGAGGAAGCCTGTTCCCAAATGAGCAACCGCGTATACAAGGTCTGCCTGTTGTACGAGCAGCTTGAACACCGGGGCGTCGTTCGGGGCAACGGACACCACGCGGCGCAGCACATTGCGAAGCTGGCCGAAGACGAGTTACGCGAACGCTGGATCACTAAACCGGTGACAGCATCAACCACCAAAACATAAACGAAAGGTACAAAGCCTATGGGCAGCAGAGACTACAGTCACGAAACATATACCGCCCGTATGAGAAAACATACGGACGAAGGAACCGATCCGTTTACGCACAGCGCGGAAATCCGCTCTGGCCACACGGAGATGAAGGTTCACGAAAAACTCGACCCGTCCAAGAAAAACAAGGCGGGCAAAAACATCCGGGAAAGCTTCGACAGCGAGGCCCACCCCGAAAGTCATCCGGTTGCCGTTATCTTCGACGTAACCGGTTCCATGGCGAGCGTTCCTCGCATCTTCGTGGAAAAACTCGGCACCCTCATGGCCACACTGGTCAAGAAGGACTTCCTCCAGCAACCGCACATTCTGTTTGGCGCGGTCGGCGACGCAACCTGCGACCGGGTGCCACTGCAAATCGGCCAGTTTGAATCCGGCAACGAAATGGACGAAGCCCTGACTCTGGTCGTGGTTGACGAACAAGGCGGCGGCCCGGCGGACACGGAAAGCTACGAACTGGCGATGTACTACATGGCCCGGCACACGGACATGAATCACGTCACCAAGCGCGGCGGCAAAGGCTACTTGTTCTTAATGGGCGACGAAATTCCGTATTCACGGGTCAAAAAGTCTGAGGTCAAAGCGGTCATCGGCGATGATCTTCAGGAGGACATCCCCCTCGAAACCATCTTGGCCGAACTGCGGGAAAAGTTCGAGGTCTTCTGGATCATTCCGGGTGGCACGAGCCATTTCACCGACGATCATGTGCTCAAACCGCTCCGCGACCTGTTTGGCCAGCATCTGATCAAGCTGGAAAATCCGGCGGATGTCTGCGAAGTCATTGCGTCAACTATCGGCGTCAACGAAGGTTACGACTTGCACGAAGTCGGCCTCGCCCTCAAAGACGTGGGGGCCGATGCCAGAGCCGTAGAGCGCGCCACCAGTGCCCTCGTACCGTACGCAAAATCACATGCCGTAACCAAAGGAGCCACCGCCACCGGCAAACTTGTCGAAAGCGGAGCCGGTGACTCGGTTACTCGGCTTTAACCCTCGCCTGTGGCTGGGAGCGCATCAAGTGCTCCCAGCCACCTTTTATGCCTCGTACTTTCATCATCACAGACCTGTTGTTTGGCGATAGCGGCAAAGGAACCATTGTTGACGCTGTCGTCAGAAAATACGGCGCTAAACTGGTCGTCCGATACAACGGCGGCGCGCAGGCAGCGCACAACGTTGTCACCCCGGATGGCCGCCATCACACCTTTCGCCAATTTGGCAGCGGCACCTTCGTCCCCGGCGTCGCAACATTGCTATCAAAACACATGCTGGTTGATCCGTTGAACGCCCTCGTGGAAGCCAGCCTGCTGGCTGACGTAGGCGTGCCTGACGCCTTCAACCGCCTTTATGTGGATGAACGGGCATTTGTCGTAACGCCCTATCATAAAGCCTTGAACCGTCTGCGCGAATGTTCGCGAGGCGATAGCCCTCACGGTACTTGCGGCATGGGCATCGGTGAAGCGACCAACGATGTCCTGCTGCGGCCAGACCGCGCCCTGCGCATTGCAGACCTGCTGGCTAACGATCTGGAGGATCGGCTGGTGGAGACCAGAAAAGCCCTCTGGGAACGCACCACGGGCCTTGTGTGGCCGGTTAACGCCGTCACCGCTGATGCTATCAAGTTATTCAACACTTCCGAACAAACACTGGCCGGGCATTATCGGCGATTTACCGCTTCAGCCAAAATCGTATCCGGCAATGCGGTAACTGTCCTTTTGAATAGCACAACTTCAGTTTTCGAGGGCGCGCAAGGCGTCCTGCTCGATCAGGATTGCGGGTTCCACCCCTACACGACTTGGAGCAAAACAACCTCAGCCCACGCCCGCGCCATCCTGAAGGAAGCCGGGATAAAGGACTCCATTACTGAAATTGGCGTCCTGCGTACTTTTGCTACCCGACACGGGCCGGGGCCATTTGTAACTGAAGACCCCTCTTTACTCACGATTTTGAAAAACGAGCATAATACGACCAACGAATGGCAACGGGAATTCCGGGTCGGCTGGCTCGATCTGGCGCTGCTCAAATATGCCTTGGCGGTCAACGGCCCGGTGGACATGCTGGCCGTCACCCATGTTGATTGTCTGGAGGCCCTGCCGCGTTGGCTGATCTGCCAAGCGTATACACGAGACATTTTACGCAAGCCGAAAAATTTGGAAGCCCAAACGCAGATGGCTAAAGACCTTGTTAACGCCCAGTACAATCCTATCCAAATTCGCAAAGATCACGTTCTTGACACCATACAGGTTCAACTGCAAACGCCCATCGGCATCCTGTCAGAGGGGCCGACCTATACGGAAAAAAGGTTTGCCGCAGAGCCTGAACTGGTACCGGCATGAGCCTTGATCAACAGAACGTAGACCGAAATAAAAATCCGCAGTACGTCATCCGCGACTATACCCACGTCACTGCGGCGGCGGACAACGAACCCGTCGTGTTCGTTGTTTCTGGCGACCAGATTCTGGAGGTCGTGGACGATGCCAAGAAAAACAACAAAAAGATCAGCGCCTATCTGGTCGGGCAGCGCGTTCTTGACTGGTCATGAAATTTAATTTGTGACTCTTCCAGTGTAATTTCGAGTGACACGATGCACAGAGAGGTTTGGTAACTTTGGTTTGATAGTGCGGATGATGGTAATGTAATACTTTGGAAGGTTTTCCGCACTTACTGCATCTTTGTGCTGGAATTTCCGGTACGTCTTTTAACATCTGCTGTATACGCTGTCTTGATACGCCCATGTAGTGCCCTATTTCCGCATAGGTAAATCCCTCGATTTTTAATTCTCTGGCAATGTGATGCCGCTTGTCGTTTTTCTTCCGGCCTCGCTTCATAAATGCTTTTTCATATAAATACGTTGACGGTGTCAATAATTTATTTTCAACTATTTTTCGTTCAATGTTGACGCGGGTTTTGCGGACGCGCACACCCAAATTTTAAAAATGACCCCTTGATTTTATTGACTAAAAGTTTGTCAAGCCGTCGATAAGGTAGTGACTTAGTTCAATGTTGACGCGGGCTTTATGACTTAAAACCTGCGGTTCTTAGTTTTCACAAACTCTCGTTTGGTAAAATAGTGTGACGGTTGAATGAATCAATCGTGCAACGGAAAGACAAAATATGGACGAAGTAAAAACTATAAATACGACTCCGCACCTGAACCGGAGCAAGGTAAAACAGACGGCGTTGGAGTTCGCTGCCACCCAGCACTTCACCTTTACCAACGGTAAAAAACCAAGGTTCACCCGCGTCAGCTTGAACTTCTTACAGCGCGTTGAAGGAAGAGTCAAAGCCATGATCGCCGATGAAGTTCAGCGGCATCCAAAAATAGGAAAGACACTGTTATGAAACCGGAACTCAAAATCACCAACCGCAGCCGGTACGACGATCTTGAAGTCGACATCCTTGTCCGGTTTGCATTCAACAGCGTGCATCAAGTGTGGCCCATTGAACGCTCACCCCTGCGGATCAAAATAACAAACACGTACAAAAGCTGGGGTGGCTATGGTTACATCCGGGGTTACGGGACGGACACCGAGGGCTTTCATGCCTGTGTGCGCATTGGAGCACCTTCCCGATTTATCAATCCCCGCCGAATTTCCTACGACTACAAATGGAAGGATATGCCTGTGATGTTCCTGAACAATTACCGCGAAGCGCTGGTGTACGTCGCGGCGCACGAACTCGCCCACAGCGCGGGCAAGTCGGGGCGCAAAGACGGCGAGATGCGTTGTGATTTTGCCGGGCAGGACGCTGTTGACCAGTACCGGAAACAGCAGGCGGAAATCGACAGCCTGATTGCTGGTCGTATACATCGACGCGATGATCGCCAGAGCAAAACTGAACAACGCCACGCGACGCGAAATGCTTTTGCAAAATCCGCTGCCGGACGACTGCAAAAGTCCGAGCGTATGCTGACCCACTGGAAGCGCCGGGCCAAGATTGCCAAAACCAAGATCAACCGGTATCAGCGCAGCGTAGTGGCCTTGCGCAAAAGCGCCGCTCGTGCGGTCAGTCCTCCAGCAGGTAGCTCACCACCTGCTGCGCCACAGGACTCTCCGCCGTCATGCCCACTGGAAGCGGCGGCAGATCGTCCGCCGGTAGAGCCGCCGTCGGACTCGGCTCCTCGCTGTGCATCGCAATGCGGTTGAAGTAATCGTGGGCACGGCGCTGAGCATATTCTTCGCTGACGCTTTCATCCTCTGCTTCGTAGGACGTGAACTTGTCCTTCAACTGATCGCCTTGAAGCACCAAAAACTGCGTCCCGCCGAAATTGACGACTTCAAGTCCGGGGAACCGCTCATCGGTGTACACGCGTTTCATTCTCAGTAACTACCGCGTCGTATTTAATGCGTGAAGCTGGTCTTCATCGCGTGCGCGCTGTTCCTGACTGGATGCGTGAGTTTCAATCGTGGGGGCACAACCCACCACGTCATATTGGGCTTTGGCATCGTCAGCGTTAACAGCACCAACAGGGCTGTGGCGGATGTCATCAAAACTCAGGTCATTGGCCTCGGTTTCAATGACAGCGGCGCAGGCGCACACTTCGACATTGGCTACGGTGCTACCACCGTCGTCAGGATCGCCACCAATCAGAACATGCTGATCGAAGTATCAGACGTTCCCGGAAAACCGTTAACCATAAATATACCAAAATGAAACATCTATTCTTTGCCAGTCTGCTATGCGCCATTGCCACCGGATGCACCGCCCTTCACGACACGGTGATCTCGTCCACGGCCACGACCCTCGGTGTCGAAGTGTCCCAAAACCCCGCCACACAGCTTTACCAAGCGAAATTGGGCTACTGCCGGGCGGAACTGGCCTTCGTGCCCACGGATCGCGGGCAAGCCACCAATCAAATCGGTGGAGCCGCTGTCACCGGCAACGTGATCATGGAACTGAGCTTGAGAAACATCTTTGCGGGCGGCGGCGTCTATCAGCGACTGGCCATTGGCAGCGAAGCGGTGGCCCAGCCCGGCGCGATATTCATGTTCGCCAAAGATCAAAACGGCCAGATTTCAACCAACACTGCCGCGATCATCCAGCAGAATTTGCCGCTGATGCTGAACCGGCCAACCAAACAATAACATGCTCGCTGTATACACATATTCTGACGCCTCCGGCATTCAGCGCAACGCCGAATCCGACGAATTCAATTTTGTCGGCACATGGTCGTCGACGGGAACCTACTCGTCGACAGCCCTCGATACTGTCAACTACAGCGCGAGCCAGTTCACGTGCATCGTGGACAACGTCGGGTATAATCCGCAGGCACAACCGGCAAAATGGTCGCCACGGGTATTGCGCCAACCGGCGACCGGCATTGCTGTTTCCTTTGGAAGTGAAGTGGCGATTCCGAGCGGAACAAACTGGCTGACGGTAACGGGTCTTAATCTGGCATACACCCCGGTTGTAGTCTGCTCGGTTGTGGCTCCGAGTGCCGGGAACAACCTTTATGCAACCGTGGTGGGCAGTCCGACCAGCACTGGCTTTGCTGTCGCCCTCAGTGGCACCACGAACAGTTCAGGCTACGCGCTGGACTTTATCGCTCACCCTTGATCGTCGAGCATCAAATCAACGAGGGCCTGCGCTGACTCCACGGCGAATTTGGACTTGATCCGGCTCAATCGGTTTTGAGCAACGCCAAGTTCACGCTCACTACGAAGAACGTGCTTACCGGCGATGTGGGCCAGTGCGCGCTTGAGCGTGGTGACCACCAGCGGCGGCAAAGTTCTGCCTCTTTCAGGATCGTGGACAAGACCCCCGCCGATGGCTTTTATCAATTCTTGAAAAGCTTGATCCGGTTCCAAATCCAGAAACTTGTCAACCTGCGCAGGCGTGATCTTGCGTTGTGCCAGCCAGTCGTAAAGCGCTTGGGTGACGTTTTCCGGCGAATCCCCGCCGTCGAGGGCCTGCTTCAGCATCAAAAAAGCCGGGCTGAGAATCCCCGTGGGATTCGTCGGCCCGGATAGATCACTGAATTTTGCAATGCCAAATTTTGGCATATTACGCAGGTTTTGAAGGCGTCTCCGGCGACGGTGGAATCACGCCGGACTGTTTGCCCAGTTGGTGCAACCATGTGGCCAAACCACCCAAGGCGGCTCCCGCCAATGCTGAATTGACCAAACCTTGGCTGCCCCACAGTCCAAACAAATTGGTCAACAGGTCAATACCCGCGCCAAGAAATGGAACGATAAACGGATACCACCCTGAAGACACTTTGGGCAGATACTTCTTGATTGCTGCGATCAGCCCAAACGTAAGCGGTATGATCAGCGTTTGTAACCACGGGGGAACCGACGAAAGCGACGGCAAACCGCCGTTAACGACCGGAGGCACGTTGGTTCCGGGCACATTTGTCTGCGCCAAAACAAAACCAATACCCAACATTGTGAATAGAATTGCGAGAAACGTTGTTCTTTTCATGCAATAACTACTCCGGTCGATCATTGTATTTAAAGCGTGAAAGCTGACGTGCTTGTTAATCTGCTGCTCGAACTGAACGTGCTGAACGTTCAGGATATAGACAGAGAACTCAAAAAGCTCGCCGCTTACGTCGAAGACCCTCGCGCTCAAAAATGGCTGATGCGGGTTGCCCGAAATTTCATCATCAACATTGACCAGTTGATGAAGCAACCCTACCGCGCCAAGGCTGAGCCTCGTGGCCACTTTGGCAGCAAGTACCGTTACGAACCTACGGGTGGATTTGATCCCAAACAGGCCCCCGCCGAAATGCCGCCGGAAACCAAAGCCAAATGGTGGGGCGAACAACCGATGGCTGGTGATCCCAATGCCTGCCATACCTGTGGCGGCAGCGGTTACGTCACCACCACCAAACACGCGGAAACGGGCGAAGACATCCAAGTCCCGTGGACAACCCACGATCCCGAAGAGGCCCGCAAACCGTGTCCAGCCTGCAAAGGCACGGGAAAACGGAAATACCCAAAACCCAGCGGGCGTGAAGGCTTCTTTCCTGAATCGAAAATGATCTTCGAGATCAGGCGCAAGGCCACCCCGCCGCCGGAAGAAACAATCGAACCTGATCCGGCGGGCGTTTACACCAGCAGGCTGCATGAACCGGCTATCCAGCGGCATATTGACCAAAATTTCAGGCCCTACCAGACCAAGACCGCGCCCAAAAAAGGACTTTTTGGCGGGCCACCCCCAGCCACAAAGGCCGAGCCGTGGGTCAAAGAGCGGGAAACGGAACAGGAGCTTCATCACTTTGATCCGATTCAAGTGCGCCGCCGGGAACTCTGGATCAACCTCGAAAATATGGTCAACTATTTCAACTGGAAGTCCAGCTTGTTGACCAAAAAAGCCAGCGAAAAACCGGAAGAGCAAAACCGGGCCAAGAGCGCTGAATTGTTCTTCCGCCAACTGGAGACGATGCCGACTGCCGACCTCGCTGGTTTTCGGGACATCATGCGCCAAGGCCAAGACTACGCCTACGACGTGGAGAACCGGCCATGGCTGTATATGACCGACCCGAAACTGGTCTCCGAATACCGGGGCTTAAAGCTGATCCGAGCCACGCTCTGGCAGACGGTTTATCACCTGAGCCGACGCAAAACAGCGGATGGCGGCGAACCTTCGTGGTGTACCAACACGGAGCACCACGCCAAAAGCTATTCAAGTCAGGGGCCGCTTTACTTCATCGACAAAAATGGCTATCCCTACGTCCTGCTGCATTTTGAAACCACGCAAGCTAAAGGTTTAAACGATGCTGAAATTGAAGCACCGGTCGCCAAAGAGATTGCTCCCCTTTTCGCCGATCCCCAGCGCTTCCCTCTTGAAAAATTTGGCGAAACCGAAAGGCGATTTGGTGGCGGCGGGCTGGCCCTTTTGAAGGCGGCGGTCAAAGCCTACCGACAGAAAGCCGGTATACAGGGTTAAAATTTCGTAAATACGAAATTTTATTGACGTTCGACGCGGAATTTAGTTCTCTGTACGGTATGAACGTCATCAACGTAGAAGACGTGGAACGTGAATTGCGCAAGATAGCGGCACATGCCATTTATCCGCAAGCGCAGCAGTGGGTGCTTTCCGTTGGCCGGAACCATATTCTTGGCAAAATCGGCGAAAAAGACGCGGACATGAATTTCCGGGTTTACGATCCGGCCAAAATAAAACCAGATGTATACGGCGAACCGCCACCTTTCGCCAAACTGCCGGATTGGGCCAAGGAAGCCGTCAAACACGGCGAAGAAATACACTGGTTTGATCCGGTTCAAGTCCAGCGCCGACCGCTATGGCAGGCCATCAACATCATCGTCACGTGGTTCAACATCTGGCCTCCGGCGGATACCCGTTTACGCCGCCTTGACCGGGTTAACTTCCACACAGCGCTGGCTGGAGCCGCCATGTGGTTTCAGGATGTTCAACAAAACATCTGGGAGTATGTCAAAGACAAGCCCCCGGTGATCAAAGCCTACGAACACGGCTTCTTTTGGGTGCGTCTGGTGACCGCCCTCCACTTCGAGCGCGAAGGCCGTCTGATGAACCATTGCGTCGGCAACGGCTCCTATTTCGACCGCTGGCGCAATGCCAAGTCGGAATACTATTCCCTGCGTGACAAGCACAATAAGCCTCACGCCACGGTCGAGGTCACGCTGGATATGCGCCGTCGGGGAGCCGTGCTCCAATGCAAAGGAAACAGCAATCACAAGCCTGCCCCGAATTACCAGCCATACATCCGCCGGTTTTTCAACGACATGGGCTGGTCAATCGCCGGTGATCAGCACTACATCGATTAAAGCGTATGCCTGACGCCGCCAAACCGGCAGCCGTCTCCGCAGTCACCCAACATGCAATCGACCGGTACATGGAACGGACGGGAGCCAAGAAAGCACAACGGGCTACAACCACTCTTTTCTGCCTCGCCGAATCCGCCATACCGATTGGTAAAAACCGCTATTATGCGCGGGGCTGGATTGTGGTGGTCAAGGATGGCGTGGTCAAAACCGCCTACCGGCCCAAAACCCGCGAACAAATGGACGCCGTATACTGCGCCTGTTCAACCAAAAACTTGATATGAAAGTTCCGTCGTCAGCCTGCCCGGCCTGCAAATATGTAAACGACCGAGCCACGTCCTTGGAAGATGAAAGCCTCGTACCGAAGGCGGGTGATCTGTCGGTGTGCCTCAACTGTGGCGAAATCATGATATTCAACGACGACCTGACAACGCGTAGCGTGACCTTGAACGATTTGGCTGAACTGCCGCCGGAAATCCATGCTCACTTGGATCGTATGCAGCGGGCTGTCCGAGGCTTATCCCGCACGCAAAAACGCGATTAAAATTTCGGTAAAAAAACAAAACTGGCCAGCGCACTCACGCTGGCCAGTTGACGAACGCCGAAGCAGACTGATTGATTATTTATTGCCCGACCGTACAGCCGGACGTTTCAGCGTCGCCAAAGGCACAACCGGTGCATTGCCAGATTCACCTGATTTGATTCCGGCAACAATGGCCCCTAAATAAGACTTAGCCGCGTATTCGCCGTTGACCGCATTCTGGACATCCGAAGCCCAATAAATCTGGTAAAGGCTTTCGATGGCGGTGGTGATAATTCCGGCTGCCGGAGTTTGGAGCACGCTCACCGGCAACTTTTGCAAAGCCGCATTCAGAGCGCCGGGCGTGAAATCTGACCCGCCGATGAGTTCGCCGATGACGGCGGATGCCGCGTTAGCATAATTTGTCGTGGCTGCCGCATCCTGCTTCATGCCGTAGGCCACCGCCTCCGAAACAACAATGGACATGTAGTTTGATACGGTATTGACGGTGTTCGTACTTGTGATCACCGAACCACCACCGAGGATTGCACAACCCGGCGTTACCAACGCCGTGACCAGTAAGCCGCTGAGAAGCAGCGTGGCACCTGCTATTTTAATGNNAATTAACTACATCTTGTAAGAACACGTTCTTTCAGTTGTAACATGAGTGATAAAGTTATTCACGGAAAGTGCCATCACGGTGCCAACCACCACCACTGGCGGTCATTTTTTAAGGAAACTACCGGCTACAAAGTGGGTTCACCTGCGGACACACGGGCATTTGCACCGGAAAGCCCAACAATCGCCATCAATCCTGATATTGGGATGGTTCCCGGCGAAACCACGATTCCCGTTGCAATTCGCGCTTATCTGGATGGGCCGCCGCCATTCATTCAAGCTTTCCGGCAGGGGCTAAACTGGATCGACTGCAAAGTGACGCACATCCATTACGTCATCTCCAGTTTCCTGCACGGTCAGTAACCAAACGATCAAGGTACTCGATGATTTCGTCGGGATTGCCGTCGGCGTTCAAAGCTTCCAGCCACTGCTGGATGCGTTGGCGCACGTCGCCCTTTTCTTTGACCTTGGCCCAGTTCACTCGAAAGTCAAATCTGCCCAATTCGTCTTCAACGAATTGAAGAGCCAAGTCCTCGGTATCCACCGGACTGCGCGTTCTACGTATAAGATCAGGCGTCATCGCCTTTAAATACAGCGCGTAACTATTACAGATATGGCCGCAACACCTTGCAACGTACTGAACACGGTATCCCAGTTCCAACTGGACGCCATGACGCAGTTGAACAAAAAGCTCATGAGCCTGCAAAACACAGCGCAGCTTTTGGAGCGCAACGGCGACAGCGCGGCATCGTTCGTAACTCAACTTAACAACTCGACGGATAGCTTGGCCCGGATCACGGACGTTGACAAAGACCTGTACGACAAACTGGTTGCCGCTTGTCCCTTCCTGACCAACCCTATCATCGGGCCAGACGATACCAGCGCCAGTGCTGCTTCCAGCGTGGAATCGCTGCAAGCCACAGTAATGAAGTCTTACGACAGTCTGATCAACAAACTGCTCAATCATCCCTATCGCCGGATGCAAAATCTTCAGGGTGAAATGGACAATACCATCAACCAGTTTGCCGCCAAAAACATACTGGCAACCAACTTCACCCGCTGTATGCAGCAGGCGTGCAGCAGCATTCTTTTCAGTGACCTTGCGCCGGATAATCTCAAGGAACAGGCCGACAGGTACCAGCGTAATTTTATAAACGGAACGGCTAGAGTGTTATCCCAAGCACAACAGGATAAAGCGGACTTGGTCACATCACTGGTCGGCCATATACAGGGCCTTGGAGCAACTCCACGTAAAACGTATTCCACGGCTAAAGCGGCATTAACTGCGTTGCAAACCGTATGACCGCCGCCCACATTATCGCCAAGCTCTTGGAAGACGATCCCGATGTGATTCGTCCGAAGGATTATTTGCGCCACATACCAAAAAGAGTACAGGAGCGCTGGTGCTTTTCTTTATACGACCTTCAACATCCTGAAAACTGTAAAGGCTATGATGAACTTTATGCTTATGTATCCGGCGAAACCGAGAATGACGAAGAAACAGACGTAGTCGTATACAGAAATGGAACTGTCACAAATAAGTTTGGAGACGGAACAGTTGGCGTACCCGAAGAAATTCAAAAACAAGCAGATAACATTGACGACCTTATAAATCCATCTGGAACCTCCGACGATACTTCTTTCTGCAACTATTGGCGTGATGTATGGACGGACGAAACAGGTGCCTTTCTTGGCTGGGCACCGGAAAAATAGAATAAATAATTTATGCGGTACATTTTTGAATTAGCCAGAGGAGCCAGCGAAGAACAACTGGATCAAATTGAAGCGATCATCCGGGACGCCTTGGAACGCGCCACCAGCGCCACCGATTTTGAACGGCTAACCAACCGACAGTTGGAGCCTTTTAACGTGCGATTCAGCAGTTCACACCCAACCTTGACCAGCACTCGCGCCCCAGCCATGTACGACGGCACAGCCGTAGTGCTTAACACGAATTTCATCTATCAACCACAACTTGGTGTAGATTCTATAGCGCGGGGGACTCGTATTATGATTTCCCACGAATTAGTTCATCATGCTCAACACCAAGCGGCTGGAAAAACTGGAGATGTTGGCAAACTGGCCGATCAAGGCGGCAGATTACAGACTGCCGCCGGGCAAGTAAACTGGGAGCGCTACGCCGAAGACCCGCACGAAAACATGGCTTACGCCAGATCGGAAGTTGATGTAATGCGCGCCATGGGTATTCCTCAAAAAGAAATTTTACGGCGGTTGCAACAAGGAGAGCGCTCGCCCGGTATGAACTATACACCTGCCAATAAAAAGCGCTTCCTCAAGAACGCCTACCGCTACGCCACCGAAAGCCGCGCCTATAGGATCGTAACTAATTTGTTGGAAAGTTAAACAAGAGTAAGTTCTTAATAGTATGCAAAATCCAGCAAATCCAGCCGATGGGCAAAAGGTGGTCATTCAAAATGGCCAGCGAGTCACTGGCCCTTTGTCGGAGCAGGAAGCGCAGGCGGAGGCGGCGCGGCGAAACAAGCTCGCTGAATCCACCGACCAACCCGCTCCCGAAGGCCAGCGCGCCAAGGTCAAAACCAACATTTTTGGAGCCGTAACAATTTTGTTTTTACCGCATGTAGTTATTGCGTGCGATACTACGTTTACGAACTTGTTATAAAGCCAGACAACAAAGTCTGCTATGTCGGCAAAGGCAGCGGCAATCGTATGCACAGGCATATCCAACGCGCTTCGCGTCCTACACCCCCAAAATCCCAAAGGCTGCTCTACACCAAATTGCGACAAATACTGGAACAGGGAAAACAACTCGTACCACACATCGTATACGAGACTGATGACGAAACAGACGCTTTGCTGAAGGAAGCCGAGCATATACGTCACTTTGGATTTGAAAATTTATTGAATAATGCCACCCATGCTTTTTTAGGTCGCCGGTTAAAGCCGGAAGTTAAACGGATACTGGCCGAGCGAACACGAACAATGTGGCTTGATCCAGACTATCGTCTCAAAAACAAAACTAATTCTGGTAAAAAGCTTTCGTACACACCCAGACCCCACGGCCACCGCCCTCATAACCGAATAGGCCCAAGCGGATTCAAGGGCGTTTCACGATGGAAAGCAAAAGGCAAATCAATCCGATGGGTGGCTAAAATACACCACAACGGAAAGCGTTTGTTGGGTTACTTTAGACTGCCAGAAGAAGCAGCTAAAGTTTATGACGACGAGTTTGAAAAAATTTACGAAATAAGACCAAATGGCACACAAAAGACAGCCAACATCTGATCAGCCGGTCGAATTGAAGTTGGACATCCCGGAGCAGGAAAATAAAATCCTGCCGCCGGAAATGCCCACCGAAGCTCAACCGCCGCCGGTGCATTTTAACCCGGTGCCCATGGAACCGGACACGCCAGAAGCCGTTCTCAACAATCTTCTCGTGCGCGAACTGTGCGATCCGTCTGGCTCAACGGAATCCGTGAGTCCGACCATCGGCATCCTGAAAAAACTAACCATCGGCTTGACCAACGGCAGCGACATCTCGGCCATAAAAAACGACATTTTGCGCATTGTGCAGCATCAGCCAGAAAAGGCCGATGTGTTCAACGCGGTAATGAACCTGATTGATCAGGAGCGGGTGGCCGATGCCGTCGAAATGCGCGCCGGAATCGAGAAACTGATCAAACGGGCTGTCCAGCGCGGAGATTTGAACACGGGCCAAGCCATGGTGGTGTGGAAGATGACCGACAACATCATTCAGGATGTCCGGCAAAAACAAACCGAAGATACCAAGGGTGTAGACACTGTTACCATCGTCGAAAAAGTTGATTACGCCCAGCGAAAAATGGAGCGCAGCATCCAGCAAAAATGGGAAGGTACTTCACCCCAAGGTCGCGAAGTCATCCGCAAAAAAATCTTCGAGCTTAAAAAGGAAATCCGCGCCGCTGCCTTGCCGCCCGCCATTCCGGTCTGAGTTTGTTCTTTGTAGGTAAATGGGCAAACGCCAAAGAATTTGGGCACGTCGTGCCTATGACAACCTTATCCAAGAATTAGGTGGCAAGTGCGCTCAGTGTGGTACCACAGAGAAGCTCACCATCGATCATATCGACGGCTGTGAGTTCGAGCACACGGATATTGAGTGGTCTCACCGCATCAGCATTTACCGCCGGGAAGCCAGAGAAGGCAAGCTCCAAGTTCTTTGCGAGACGCACAACTCTAAAAAGGGTGATCCACGGGATCGGCCTGACGACGATGGCCAGTATGATCTTTTTGCACAGGCGGTTAAACCCGACGATCCTGAACATGAACCGTTTTAATGCGTTGGAGACAAAAGTACAACGTCAGTGCCGCCACCGTGCGAGCGCTCGGTGTCTTGGAAAAACATCCGGGCATCAGCGCCACCACCTTCGCCGGGCTGGCATGGCCGCACCTGCGCCCCGGCAGTGGAAAGATGAAACCGCCCTTGCTGGCTGCGCAATATCTGCGGCGGCTCAAAAACATGGGTCTGGTGCGGATCAGATATTCCGCCAACCCGCTGAAATTCAAGGCCCAGTGCCGCTACTTTTTGTCTGACGAAGGATGCGAAATTTGTGAGTACCACCACCGAACGGGTTGAGGCCGCGATAACGGACGTGCTGCACGGCGGGCGTGACCCGGCGTTAACCGAGATCGAACAGTCTCTTTACGAGGAACTGGCCGCACAGGTGCGCATGGGCAAGATTGACGTGGATGGCGACCTCTGGCGGCTGGATTACATCAAGGAACCGCCAAGTATCGAGCAATTCCTGCTGGACGATTATTATCTGGGGCGCACGTGGCGGCACACGGAGGGTGAAAACGAAGGCATGTGGCCCGCGTGGCTGGAGATATTCAAGCAGTACCTCGATTTCAATTCGCGCATCCACAACATGGTCATCACCGGGAGCTTGGGCATTGGCAAGACCTCGATGGCGGTCACGGCGCTGCTGTACCGCATCTGCATTGCCACCTATCTGAAAAATCCGGTGGGCTTCTTCGGCCTGTCCCGCAACTCCAACATCGTCTACAACGTCCTGTCCGTGACCAAGGAACAGGTCATGGAGACCGCTTTCGGCAATGCGCTGGCTTACATGGGCGACAGTCCTTATTTCGTCGAGGTCTGCAAGTTTGATCCTGACATGAAGTATTCCGGCTATCGCGTGCCCATGCTCAACACCTTGCCCGACGGGGCAGCCTCACGGATATGGCTCACTGCCGGTTCCAAGGGCCAGCACGTGCTGGGCCGTAATTTGATCGGCGTGTGCTTGGACGAAGGCAACTTCCGTCTGGAAAAAGACCCTGATTTGGCCGCCTACGATCTGTACGATCAGGTGCGCACGCGCATCTCCAACCGCTTCCAAAAAATTGCCTCCTACCTTCCGGCGCTATCCGTGATCGCGTCGTCGGCAGCGGACGAATCGAGTTTCACTGAAAAAATCTGCACCGAAATCGAACAGCACAACAAGGAGCGAGAAGCCTCCAATGCCAAGATTGAGAGTCCTCAAGCGCGGATGCCCATTCAACAGATGGTCTTCCGACACGCCGTATACAAGATAAAACGGCACGCGCTGCCTGCCATCGGCCCCGATCATTTGTGGTTCAAGGTCGCTTACGGCCTCAAAAACATGGAGCCATTCATCCTGCGGGGCTGGTATCAAGAGGACGGCACTCCCGCCGAGGAGGAACCGCACGAGGAAGCGCCCAACGGCACCAAGACCGAACTGGTACCCAAGCTGTATTACGACGAATACCGCCGCAACTGCAAAGCCAAGTTGCAGGACATCTCCGGGATCAGCGTCAGCGGCGCACACCGGCTGTTCCCGTCGTTGGTGGACATCGAGGAGTGCCTGACCGCGTCCAAACAGGAAAAGGTTCCTGATCCGCTGCTGCCGGGCATCCAGCGCATCCCCATTTCCGCCGATGACGATAAAAACATCTGGGACTATCTCAACCACAAAGCGTTCCTGACACGAGTCATGAGCCGCGTGCAACCGCTGCGCCATCCTTACCATCAGCGTTACGCGCATTTAGACTTGGCCACGCAGACCCAAGCGGGATTGGCCATCTGCCATCTGGCAGGCGCACAACTGGTTGAAGGACTGGTTAAGGACGGCGAACCATTTGCCGAATACCGGTTGGTCGTTGAGTACGATTTTATCCTGAGCATCATCGCCGGGCCAACCAAGCCCATCAATCTGGAAAAAATCCAACGCTTCTTTTTCTGGCTGCGGGACATGTGCGGGTATCGCTTTGGCATGGTCACAGCAGATATGTACGAGTCAGCCATGCCACTGCAAATGCTTGATGGCCGAGGCTTTGAAACTGACCGGTTGTCAATTGATAAAGACAAAAGCGTTTACCACGCGTGGCGCGCTGGATTTGAAGAGCACCGTATCCGCCTTCACCGTAATGAAATAATGCTGCACGAAGCCGAACAGTTACTGGAGATGGACAAAAAGTACGATCATCCACCTACCGGCAGCAAAGACATCACTGACGCCGCCGCCGGAGCGTTCTGGAATGCCATCAGCGGGGACGAAAAAATCACGATGATGAGCCACAATGTCCCGTCCATTTATTCGGGCCAGACCATGGACGCCGAGCAAAAACCGGGGCTGCCGATGGAAATTCCACTGCCGCCCAAGGGCTATACGCGCTCCAAGGTCTTTGACGTGTGACACTTGCGCTATGCCACATCGAAGTAAATCATCGGATTTAACGCCACTTACGGAAAAACAAAAGTACGTGATTAAACGTCTGGCCGAAGGCCAAAAGAATTTTGCCATCAGCGTCGAAATGGGGATCAGCGAAAAGACAGTCGAATATCACCGGACGAAAGCCCAGCGAAAAATCGGGTGCGATTCACTGGCCGGATTGATCCGGTTTGCCTTCAGGACGGGGTTGTCAAAGCTCTAACTGAACCAAGCGGTAGTTAAAGCATGGCTGGACAAAGAATTGAATTACCGCCCTACTCGATGTTTGCGAAAACGCCCGTATACGACGTTAACAACACCATCGTCTTCGGCCTCATGGCCGACGTAATTGTCCCCGACCTGACGGACAACCTTTTCATCATTCCGCTGGAAGGCGTCAACCGGCTGGATTTGATTTCCGACGAATTTTACGGAACCCCGGAATTGTGGTGGGTGCTCGCCCGCGTAAACAACATCCAAGATGCACTGGTCGGCGTCCCGGTCGGCACCACAATCCGTGTCCCGACCAAAGACCGTCTGGCCAGCGCCGGAGTGCTGAATGTCTAAAGCCCTACATCTGGTGTCCACACTGCTGGAAGCTGACCCGGACGAAGTCGATCCACGGGAATACGTGCGGGGTTTGCCCCCGCGTGAACCGCGCATGGCCTATGCCCTGTTGCCGCTGGAAATGACCGACCCGACGATACAATCGGTCACGCCCATTGTTGTCAAAGAAGGTGAAACCGGCTATTGGAAAACTGACTATTCATGGCGCAAAGAGTTTGCGGAAGAAACGCTCAATACGCTCAACCGTCGGCTGGGCCTTTCGCCGGAAGAGGCTGATCAAATTTTTATCCAGTCCATGTTCCCGCCAAAACCCAAACGAAAACTGAAAGAAGCGCTGCGTCTGATGACGGCACTGCTGGAAACTGATCCTGATTTGGTCGACCCTGTCCGCTACTTGAAGGACTTGACCGGGCCGGACAAACGCATACGCATCACGTTCAGCCGCACCACGCCGGAATCCGCCGCCGAGGGTGACTTTTCCTCCAGCGGCTGGATCAATGAAGAAGGCGTCGATATGACCCCTGACCTGTACGACGTTGAAGAAGGCGTCACCGCCGTTGACAAGGCGGTAAAATTTTTACGGGATGAAGGCGTCAGCACCGCATCTTCCAGCCGTTTTTCGCCGGGCGATTGGTTCTCAACGGAGTGGCAAACCATTGATTATCGCACCGGTGAAGACGAAGAACGCAGTTTTCATCTTGTTGGATTTACACCGGAAGAACAAATTGAAATACATGACCGCCTTTTTAAGAAAGGAAATTAACTATGGCTTATTTGACTGAAGCTCGACTCGATAGCGTGATGGACATTCCGCTATCGCTGCCCTCCACCACACTGCAACAGGGCGACTGGCTGGTGGTTGGGTCTGTCCAGATATTGTCTCCCATGACCTTGACCTACAAATTCGCCAATCTCGACTTGCTGGACAGCACCGTGGATACGACGCAAATCCAAGCGGTCAACCAGATTTTTGGAAATTTGGGCCTTGTGTACCTTTCCCTGTGGCTCAATTATTCCCCCGGCAGTTCGCCGGGCGCGGCGGGCGCGCTGGATGTTCTCATCGCTCCAGCGCTGGGTTCGTTCCAACGCGACGTAACCAAGCTTGTGACGCTGACCACGCCGGGCATTTATTCGTGGATCGTGGCCAACAATTGCCAGCCTTCCTCCGATCCGTCATCCTTGCTCAGTGCGTCGCTTTCCATCGACTATACTGTCATCATCACCGGTCAAGTCCGGCTGGATTTGGGAACAACTTAACATGATCGCGGCCAAAAAATTCATCGCCATCCTGCTCGAAGACGAACCGCTCTTCGACCCGGACGCGTCTGCCGATCCAAAGGCAGAGATGAATCGCTTGTTGCCCACCAAAACTGTAACTTTGAAAGGCAACAGCATGTTATTCGCGCCGGGGGTAATCAAAGCTGCCCTAGTAGGTTGGAAAACAAGTTCAAAGAAACAGCGAAAATGGGCATCGGATGTATTACATGCGTGGCCCGGCCTCGATGAAGACGATTACCGGCGCATACTTAACGGCCACGCCGATATAAAAGCGGACGGCAATAGCGTCATCATCACAATAAAACTTTGGAAATGAACGGCTATGTAACACCACAACGGCTGGCGCGCACCTTTGAACTACCAATTTCAATGGCCCAGACAGAACTGCGCCGGGGCGAAGTAATCCAAATCGCACAGGCGATGATCGCCCAAGGCCAAACATTGGAAATGCGGACTTTAACCCTGAACTTGGTCAGGATACTGACTTTCGGACAGATTCCGGTCTACCTTAACTCGGCGTTCGGACTTTGCAGCGTTGGCCTGTACTTTGGCCCCATGATTTCCAGCCCGCTGGCTTACGTCAAGATCACCACCAATGGCACAGCCATGCTCAATCCCTATAAACGAAAAGTGATGAAGAGTCCCGGCATTTATACCGTGTTGATCGCCAACAACACAAATAATATCGACCTTTCGGTGTGCGCCACCGGTTCAATGAAATTTTACCAATGAAGCGCGCCGAAACCACAAGAGCACAATCACCACAATATGCCCGCACAACTTGAAAGCACACTGGTCTTGGCCATTCGCGATACGATCCGCTGGGAAAGCGCACTGGATGCGCCCTCCCAAGGCACGCTGACCCCGCTTGACCCCGACCTGCCCATTGATCCGCTGATCTACCAGCAACGGGATCGCGAACTGACCAACCGGGACATTATCGTCGGCGCAGCCCTCGTCGGCACGTCCGTCCAGATTTCAAACGTATACAACTATCCGGCGATCAAACCCCAACTGGAAGGGCCGGTGGTTAAAGACCTGCCTTTTGACGCCGATGAACTCACCGGTGACAGTACGGCCAGCTTGGTGCGCCATGTTAAAAATTCCTCCATCCCGTGGGATGCCGCCCGTTACGCGGACAGTGACCTTTATGGCCGCGACGCCTTGGTGTACGAAATCTTGGCACGAGCCTGCCAAGCGGCTTTCATCAATCCGCCGATCTCCCGGATTGATTCCGCCGGAACTATCTTCTCCAACACGTCCGCGTGGTCATTAGCTGAAGGCCAAGCCATTAAAGCCGACATCAACCCGGCGCTGCCCCTCAACCGCGACCTGTTCAAACTGCCCGACCAGAATCTTGCCGACCGCGACACGGCGCTGGCAACCTACGCAGCAAATCTGGCACAGGTGTTGAAAAACCCCTTCGCCCATGCCCTGCGCATCTATGTCAAGGTCGATGGCCCCACCACCACTTACCGCGAAGCTGAAGTATACGTGCTCACCAGCGACAACGGCATAAATCGCGTCTGGCAGGCCGAACCCGCCCTACCCAACCGGAATCGGATCATCTACAGCGTCGCCAACAAAACGCTCCAGTGGATTCGAGAATCCGCCAATTCCATCCATGTTCCTCAAATTTACGCGATGACGATCCCCGGCATCGATACCGGACAACTGCTCACCACGCTGCCTCAAGTGCCCGAAAAAAAGGACGCCCAATTTTGGCGGCTCAAGGCCGGTCTGGTCATCCCGACGGGCGAACAAATTTCAGACACATCTTCTTTTTTGAGGTTCACGGCCACTGACTCCGCAAGCGGCGGCACCACCCAAGCCGACTCAGCCAGCTTGACGGCACCGGGCCAGTTGTCGCTCAGTATGAGCGGCGTGCTCCAGCCACACAACTATCGGGTCAGCGTCCTGACCGTGCCGTGTCCGACCGTTGAAATCGCAGGCGCGCAAAATATCACCAATACGTCAGGCACACTCGGCGGCGCAACCTTCGAGATCAACGTGCCTTCCGGCTCGATCACCACCAAGCAGTACCTTGTGGAAGACGGCGACGGCATCGTCTACAGCGGACAAACTTATGTGGCGGGAGATATTTTCTCCGGCGTCTCTGGCACTTCAACCTACGCCCAAGCCGGGTCACTGTCGTCATCCATCCGGCAGTACGCCATAAACTTTCAACTGGCCCTTACACCCGGCCCTTGGAGAGCCAAAATCGCCTACACCGATTTGTCCGGCTTCTCCACGGGTTTTGGCATCAAAGCCCAATACGCGGCCAACGGAGCCAACACGGTCAACGTCATTCAGGACATTGTTCCCGAACCGTTCAGTGGTGTGCCGGGCATGGTTATTGAGACGGCTCCTGCTGGCTTTGACGTAAACAACACCGGCGCTTTCTCCTTCCCGGTCTTCTGGACGTACGGCACGGGCCAACTGCATGTCCGAAATATCATCTTTGAGTCTGACAGCACAACCGGTCATTACGAAGTTCAAGGCCAATTCGGAAGCAACGCTCTCTCCTACGTGGACGTAACTGGCACCGCCTTCCAACCGGATGTCATGCGTTTTGAATTCAACGCCACCAACCCCATAAATTTGCTTACATTCAACGCCAACTGGACTGCCGAAGCCCAGATGCCGATCAAGTTCAAACAGATTCAGGTTCAAACCATTGGCACCTACACCCCCACGCCCGTATCTGACGAATTTTTTGGCTGGCGGCAGGAATGTGTTGATCGCGCTGAACGGGTCATCCAGCAGGATTATAATGCAGCGGTAGCCGCTTTTGGCACCAATCTGCCAACCTTCCGGGATTCCGGCTCAAAATGGAATCCGAATGCCACCGAAAACTGGATGAGCTTCATTGAAACCATGCACCCTCGGCTCCGCGAAGTACCGGACATCGACAACACGCTCGGTATTGTCGACGGGCGTCAATACGAAGTTGTATCCGGCCCAGTCACCTACGGAACAAACACTTACACAGTTGGCGAAACTTTTTACGGCGATGCAGAAATCGACACCGCCTACACCGGCGGCAACGTCAAGCAGGTTGGCGCATTCGTAAAATCCCTGCCCGGACACATCGGCAAACACGCTTTGATGCCGTACGGCCTCACTTACAGCGGTAATGGCACGGTTACGTCGTACTATGACACCGACAAGTCCATTCCGATGATTGTGTCGTGTGTTCCTTGGATGATCGATCAAGGCATTTACGTGGCCCAACCGGAATTCTGGACGCCCGACTTCATCATCGAGGCGCAAAGCGCGGCCCAATCCAAAGTGTTAATTGCGCAAGCGGAAGCCGCTGTCACTCCCAGCGGAACCACTCCGGCGGGATACAACTGCCAAGGCAATCCTTCGGATATTCACGACTTGATCTGGACGGGCGGCCCCTATTCCGCCGGAGTAACCATTTCCGGTACCGGCACGACCGTAAATGGTTTAGTCACGAACACCACTGCAAACAAAACGCTTTTGGGCGACATCGTGGCGACCATCTGCAACCCGACCAATGCCGATGTAAGCATCCTGTTTACTTTCTCCGGCAATGTAACTTTTGGTGCAGGTGCTGACCCACAAAATGTCGGTCAAGTGCTCATAAGCGATGACGGGTTGGCCACCAGTCAAAGTATCGCTCGTCGAGCCGGAGGTTCCTCACTTCAAAACACACCGGCATCCTTGATTGCCCCTGCTTTGTCGCTGACAACCTTTACGCTCCGTTTCACGACGACCACCCACACCCATCACACTTCAGTCACCCTCAACGGCGCAGTCACCCTGAGTATATGAACGGCATGAATGACGAGTATAGCCTGCTGCCCAGTGATCTGGACATGGCACGTCTGGCGGGAATACCCGTCGATGGCCGCGTGGAAGCAGAAAACCAAACGTGGGTCTGCCTTCGTTACCCGTCCAAGCCCGCCAAAGGCTGGCAATGGTGCGAATACTCACTGATCGTCAACTGTCCCAATGTACCTGCCCATGGAGGCACGTATGAGTTTAAATGCTTGAATGGTGTTGTCGCCTATTTACAACGACTGGAAAATGTACGAAAGGCCAACCGTTGAAAGCCGCACAAATCGTAAACATGCTGTTGGAAGCTGACCCGGATGAAATCAATCCGAAACGGGAGATGCTGCGCGTTGACCCAGCGGCTGACATCAAGGAAATCGTCCACGCCCTACAAAATGAAGGTATTCTAACGTTGGGGTACAAACGAGCCGCCAACGTTTTAAAACTCAACGTGAAATTAACGGACTGGCTGGTTGATGAACGCGTGGAAGAGTGGGTACGCGCCGTGGTTGATGATTTGGGCATCGAAGTTCCACCGGGAGCAATTACGGCCTCCAATTTAGGCCCTGATTACGAAGGCAAAGCCTACGTGGTTTTTATTCCGCTGGAAGGCCAGCAGACGCGCTATACAAAGTTGGTGTAGTTAAAACGTGACTGCCGAAACCATCGTTCATGCCCTGCTGGAAGAAATTG